>QWCN01003197.1_pt1 | contig 20727 bp, 20 predicted proteins | sample 1972711 | NCBI WGS metagenome assembly QWCN01 (sample SAMN09866707, study PRJNA288562) | Human gut metagenome isolate term1_stool, whole genome shotgun sequencing... | isolation source: gut | host: Homo sapiens | place: USA: California
TCAATAAACTCCCGCAGCAGGGTGGGGGTCAGCTCCTCAAAGCTGGTGTATTTGCGGACGATGTTCATAAACTTCCCGGCGTTGACCGTAGCCTCCTGCGCCTTGGAAAGCTCCCCTTGCAGTTCGGCGGCTCTCTCTTTAAGCTGCCGCTGCTCGGCTTCATAGTCTGCCGACAGCTCCGCAAAACGCTCGTCGGAGATGCGCCCGGTCACGCTGTCCTCATACAGCCGCTTGAAGATGGCGGATAACTCGGCTATGCGCTTCTCGGCTGCGTCCAGTTCCTTTTTCCGGGCTGCGTTTCTGCGCTTGCCGCCGTCCTCGTTCTGCTCGATCAGTAGCTTCATAAACTGCTTTTCGTGCTTGGCGGCGTAGGCGGTGATCTTACTGAGATTCGCCGTCACGCCCGCCGTCATAAGGTCGGTGCGGATAAAGTGCGCCGTGCAGCTCTTGACGCGCCGTTTGTAGTTGCCGCAGATATAGCAGTCCTGCTTGCGGGTCTTGTTCTCATACCGCTGCTGGTAAAGGACGCTGCCGCAGTCGGCGCAGAACAATATGCCGGAGAACAGTCCCACTTCATCGTAGCGGTTGGGGCGGTTGGGGCGTTTGCGCTGCTTGCGAAGCTCCTGCACTCGCTCCCATGTGGCAGGGTCGATGATAGGCTCGTGGGTGTTCTCGAATACCGCTTGCTTTTCCTCCGGGTTTTCTACGCTGGACTTCACTTTGTAAGAGATTTTCTCGGTCTTGAAGTTCACCGTATGCCCTAAATACTCCTTGCGTTCAAGGATATGGACAATCGTGTTGGTCGCCCATTTGTACGGGTAATCGGGGTAGTAGCGGCGGGTGCTGCCCGTCCTGCGGTATTCCAGCGTCCCCGGCGTGGGGATCTCCTGCTCGGTGAGGACGCGGGCGATCTTGGTGGGGCCGTTCCCCGCAAGGCACAGGCTGTATATCTGCCGTACCACGGGGGCGGCTTCCTCGTCGATGATAAAGCGTCCGTCCCCGCCCTTGAGGTAGCCGTAGACGGGCTGGCTGGTCAGGGGCTTGCCGCTCATGCCCTTGCTTCTGAAAACCGCCTTGATTTTCCTGCTCGTATCTCTCACCATCCATTCGTTAAAAAGATTTTTCAGCGGCGTTAGCTTTTCTTTGGAACGGCAGGCCGAGGAGCTTCGCCGCTATGCGGAACAAGCCGGGTACACCATCGTTGGTGTTGCCGCCGAGCATGGCTCGGGATTGACCCTTGACCGTCCGGCTCTGCAAGAGCTGACGGAGGCCGTTCTTGCCGGAAAGGTGGTCCATTACAGGATACTCAGATCCTATAAGGACACTCTGCATGGTCGGAGTGGGGGGACTTGAACCCCCGGCCTCTTGGTCCCGAACCAAGCGCGCTACCAGCTGCGCTACACCCCGGATAGCCGTTCCATTATAATGAGTATTTTCCTTTCTGTCAAGAGGGAAAACGCAATATCACCGTCAAATCATCATCGTTTACAGCGCGGTGCCCCGCGCGGGGATAAACAGGCCGCTCATATCCGCTCTCTCCAGCACCAGCAGCTTCACCTTCCGGTCAATGCCGCCGGCGTAGCCGGTAAGGCTGCCGTCCGCGCCCACCACGCGATGACAGGGGACGATCAGCGAAATGGGGTTGTGCCCCACCGCGCCGCCTACCGCCTGTGCCGACTGCGGTTTTCCCATCCGGTCGGCAAGCTGCGCGGCGATCTGACCGTAGGTCGTGGTGCAGCCATAGGGGACGGTCAGTAGGATCTCCCACACCGCCCTGCGAAACGGTGTGGTCATCCAGTGCAGCGGCGGCGTGAAGCCCGGCTTCTCCCCCGCAAAATAGCTGTCCAGCCATCGCTTTGCCTGCGCAAAAACGGGGCAGTCCCCCGTCTCGGCCTGTTGGGGCAGCGTGCTGCCGAAATATTTCTGTCCGTCGAACCACAGGCCCGTCAGTGCCTTGCCATCACTGGCCAGCGTGATCGCACCCAGCGGAGAAAGATAGGATGCCCGATACGTCATATATCAAACCTCTGTTCTGTTTTTCTCTATTCTAACAGGATTTCTCCCACATTGCAACCATCTTTTTCCGCATGATTTCCGGCAAAGCGCACATACTATCCGCAACGATCACAGGAGGTATGTACCATGTCAGAAATGTTTTGCTTTCAGTGCCAGCAAACCGCCGGCGGCAGCGGCTGCGTCAAGACCGGCGTATGCGGCAAGCAGCCGGAGACGGCCCACTTACAGGATGCGCTGGTGTGCCGCCTGATCCGTCTGGCGGAGGTCTGTCAGGCGCGGCAGGAATACCCGCCGGAGGTCACGCGGCTGCTGGCGGACGGCCTTTTCACCACGCTGACCAACGTGAACTTTGACAACGAGGCCATCCGCGCCTTTACCGACCGGGTGGATGAGGCGCTGCGCCGTCACGGCGGCAGCAGCGGCAGCGGCGACACCACGTGGCTGTGGCGGGGCGAGACGGACACTGTGTCCCTACGCGCCACGCTGCTGTTCGGTCTGAAGGGCATGGCAGCCTACGCTCACCACGCCCTGAGACTGGGCTACCGGGACAAGCATGTGGACGAGTGGTTCTATAAGGGTCTTGCCGCCTTGGCGCAGGAGTACAGCGCGGAGGAATGGCTGGCCCTCATCATGGAGTTCGGACAGGTGAATTTCCAGTGCATGGCGCTGCTGGATCGGGCCAACACCGAAAGCTTCGGCGATCCCGTGCCCACGCGGGTGAACATTGACGTGAAAAAGGGGCCGTTTATTGTGGTGTCCGGCCACGATCTTGAGGATCTGCACCAGCTGCTGGAGCAAGCCGCCGGAACAGGCGTCAACGTCTACACCCACTGCGAAATGCTGCCCGCCCACGGCTATCCGGGCTTGAAGAAATACCCCCATCTGGCGGGCAACTTCGGCACAGCGTGGCAGAACCAGCAGAAGGAGTTCGCGGATATCCCCGCGCCGGTGCTGTTCACCACCAACTGCCTGATGCCGCCCCGGCCCAGCTATGCCGACCGGGTGTACACCACGTCGGTAGTGGGCTACGAGGGACTGCGGCACATCGAGGCCGACGGTCAGGGCCGCAAGGACTTCTCTCCCCTGATCCAACAGGCGCTGGCGCTGGGCGGCTACGACACCGACCAAAGCATGAGCGGCGTCAACGGCGGCCACATGCTGACCACCGGCTTCGCCCACGCCGCCGTGCTGAGTCAGGCACCCCAGATCATCGACGCCATCAAGAGCGGCGCGGTAAAGCACATCTTTCTGGTAGGCGGCTGCGACGGCGCCCACCCCGGCCGCAACTACTACACCGAGTTCGTCAAGCGCACCCCCATGGATTCGCTGGTGCTGACGCTGGCCTGCGGCAAATTCCGCTTCAACGATCTGGATCTGGGCGAGATCGGCGGTATCCCCCGCATTCTGGACGTAGGCCAGTGCAACGACGCCTACAGCGCCGTGCAGATCGCGCTGGCGCTGGCAGACGCCTTCGGCTGTACCGTCAACGACCTGCCGCTGACGCTGGTGCTGTCCTGGTACGAGCAGAAGGCCGTGTGCATTCTGCTGAGTCTGCTTGCGCTGGGGGTGAAGAACATCTATCTGGGCCCCACCCTGCCCGCCTTTTTGTCGGAAACGGTGGTGAAAACGCTGGTGGATGTCTACGGACTTCAGCCCGTCACCGCGCCCCAGCAGGATCTGGACGCCATCCTGCACCGAGGCTGACCTTGCAATGACAAAAAACATGCCGATACCAGACGGTATCGGCATGTTTTTTACACTTAATAGCCAAAAAGCTGCACCCAGTAGATCTCCCGGCCGGACTGGCAGCACCCCACGCCCAGTGAGCCGTAGGAGCCATCCAGAATGTTGTCCCGGTGTCCCTGAGAATTCATCCAGTCGGTCATGGCGCGGTCGGCGTCCATACCGGTGCCCATGATAATATTCTCGCCGTGAGCCAGCGAGCTGACCGTGTACCACTGGCTGCCGTCCAGTCTTGTATGGCTGAAATAGCTGGCGATCTCACGGGCACGGGTGGCGGCGGCATCACACAGTGTACTGTCCAGCGTCAGCGTGCCTGCGCCGTACTGAGAGCGGTAGTAGTTGGTCAACTCCCACACCCGCTCAACCGAGCTGCCGGAGGAGGTACCTTCCGGCGGCTGCACTGTCTGATCCGGCTCTGGCTCTGCCGGCTGTTCCGGTTCTTCCAATGGTTCCTCCGGTTCTTCCGGGAAGGGAGACTCCAGCGGCAGCAGCGGCTCAAACAGCTGCGGCTGCTCCGCCGCCTTGACCATGGCAGTTTCCCCGCCTGACGCCGTGGACGGCTCCTGTACCAGCAATCTGTACCACAAGGCTGCCAGCGTCACCACGGCAAGTACCAGTATTACCAGATATATGATCCTTTTTCGTGCCATTCTCGTTCCGCCATTCCTGCCTGATTCGCGGCCAGCGCATCCGCGCGGCCGCAGCACGCATTATGATAGCACGCTTTTCCCGATTTGTCAGCACTTTTTTGCGGAAAATCAGCGAGAGCGCTACTTTTTCAGCAGCTTTTCCACCATCGCGCTGTGCATCTGATTGACGGTGACGAACTTTCCGTCATAAAACACCACCCAATTGTTGAACACACAAGATAGCGTCGCGGCCTGCTCCAGCGTGTCCACATGGCAAAAGCGGGCCGGGATGCTCCTGCTTTCACAGTACTCCCGCAGCTTCTCCCCCCGCTATCTGTCGTCTATTTCATGAACCACCACAGTATACGCTTTCCGGCAGGACATGTCAACGAACGTTGTAACTGAAAACTTCGCTTGCAATTCAAGTTGTCAGATGGTATACTACTATTTGGAAATCGGTAAAGGAGTGACGGCTATGGATAACGACGGTCTCACACAATATACGCGGATCGCCATCTCATTGGCGGAGCGGATCGCCTCCGGACAGCTGAAGGAGGGCGACAAGATCTCCGGCCGTTCCAAGCTCTCTCCCGAGTACAACGTCTCCCCGGAAACCATCCGCCGGGCGCTGCGGCTGCTGGCGGACATGAAGGTGGTGGAGGTCAAGGAGCAGAGCGGCGTATACGTTCTGTCCGCCGACAATGCCCGGCGCTATCTCCGCAACTTCGAGGAAAAAACCGATATGCGCAGCAAACAGCAGCAGCTGAAGCAGCTGCTGGCCCGTCAGGAGCTGCTGAACCACCAGATGGCGGCGCTGTGCCGCGACATTCTGGACGAGACCAGCCAGACGCCGGACAGTCTGCCCAACTACAGCTGCCGCGTACCGGATCACTGGCCGGACAGCGGTGTCACCATCGGCGCGCTGCGGTTCTGGCAGGCCACCGGCGCCACCATCGTGGCGATCCGCCGGAACCTGTCCTATATCGTCTCCCCCGGCCCCTATGCCGAGCTGTACGCCGGGGACACGGTGATCTTTGTGGGGGACGCCAAGGCCCGTGAGGCCGTGTCCCACTTCTTCTCAAACGCGTAATTTTCCCGGCTCCGCCGGATCACGAAAGGAGTTTTTCTATTGGTACACAACGAATTACACGCGATTGATCTGGGCATCATCGCCGCCTACCTGATTGCCATGGTAGCCATCGGCGTGGTGGTGGTCAAAAAGGTGCAGAGCACCGACGACTACTATCTGGGCGGTCGATCCTTCGGCCCACTGGTGCTGATGGCCACCGTGTGCGCCACCATTATCGGTGGCAGCGGCCTGATGGGCCGCGCCGGCGTGGCGTACTCCAGCGGCTTTAAGGCCATTATGACGGCGCTGCCCTATCTGCTGGGTATGTTCATCTTCTCCGGCTTTGCGGGGCGTATCTCCGCCGTAGGCACCACCTTCAACGTCACCTCCATCCCCGATCTGTTCGAGCAGCGGTTCGGAAAGACCGCCAAGGTGATCCTGGGCTGTCTCATCGCCTTTACCATGATGGGCACCGTGGCCTCTCAGGTAACGGCCACCGCCACCATCATCAACATGCTGGGCAACGAGATCGGCATCTCCTATGAGGTGGGCGCGCTGATCGCCTGCGCGGTGTTCATTATTTATACCGCTACCTCCGGTCTGTTCGGCGTGATCTATACGGATGTGTTCCAGTTCGTCATGCTGATCCTGTTCGTATATATCATGATCCCGGCGGCGTCGCTGGCCAAGCTAGGCGGTGTCTCCGTCTTTCTGGAAAATCTGGCCCCGGAGCTGGCAAAGCCTTATGTAGACGGCAATATCATCGGCGACATTATCACTTACTTTGTGTTTACGCTGGCAGGTGCGGAGATGTGGCAGCGCGCCTTTGCCGCCAAGAGCCAAAAGGCCGCCAAAGAGGGCCTGTTTCTGGGCACCTTCGTTTACGGCCTGACCATCCCGCTGGTGTGGTTTATGGGCGTAGTGGCACACCAGCTGGTCAGTGCGGACAAGATCGCCCAGTATGGCTCCACCGACGCGGTGGTGCCTGCCCTGGCCATTGAGATCCTGCCGGTGGGCCTGACGGGCCTTGCGCTGGCGGGCATCCTGTCGGTCATCATGTCCACAGCGGACAGCTATCTCATCGTCTCCGTGCAGACCTGCGTCCACGATATTTATAAGGTGTTCAAGCCTGATATTCCGGAAAAGAAGGAGCTGCGGCTGACCCGTGTGTTTGCCTTTATCCTGCCGCTGGGCGCACTGGTGATTGCCCTGTACATCAAGAACGCCTACAACATTCTCATGTTCGCCTGGAGCTTCTACGCGGCAGCGGCCGGACTGCCCGCCTTTGCCGCCCTGTACTGGAAGAAGGCCACCAAGGCTGGCATTATCTCCGGCATGGCGGCGGGCTTCGTGGTCTGCGTGGGCTGGAAGCTTATCGGCACCCCCTTCGGACTTGGCCCCACGGTACCCGGTGCTATCGCCTGCGCCGCCGCGCTGGTGATCGTCAGCCTTGCCACGTATAAAAAGACGCCCTCTACCTTCCTGGATCCCTATCACAGCGAAAAGGCCGGTGCGTAAGGCGGCGAGTCAGGCCCTCTGCTTGACGCGGCAGTCGATACGAACACGGTATGATCTTCCAATATTTTTGCCGTTTTCAGCTCAAAGCCACATCCAGCACCATCATGACGCTGAATCCAACGGCAAAGAAGACCGTGCCCAGATTGGAGTGCCGCCCCTGTGACATTTCCGGTATCAGCTCCTCCACCACCACATAGAGCATGGCACCGGCGGCAAAGCTCAGAAGATACGGCAGCGCCGGTATCACAAGCTGTGCGGCAAGAATTGTAAGTACTGCGCCGATGGGCTCTACAACGCCGGAAAACACTCCGCCAAGGAACGCCCTGCCCTTGCTCTCCCCCTCCGCTCTGAGCGGCAGGGAGATGATTGCTCCCTCCGGGAAATTCTGAATGGCGATACCAAGGGACAAGGCAAGTGCGCTTGCCGCCGTGATCTGGGGGTTATCCGAAAGAAAACCCGCATACATCACGCCCACCGCCATCCCCTCCGGGATGTTATGCAACGTAACAGCCAGCACCATCATGACGGTACGGCTCAAATTGCTCTTCGGGCCTTCTGCCTGTTCACTTCCCACATGGAGGTGCGGGATCAGGTGGTCAAGTGCCAGCAAAAACAGTATACCGCACCAGAAGCCCGCAAAAGCCGGAAGGAACGACAGCTTTCCCAAATGCGCCGACTGATCGATGGCCGGGATCAGCAGGCTCCATATGGAAGCGGCCACCATCACACCGGCGGCAAAGCCCGCCAGGGAGCGCTACACCAGATCGCCAAGCGTCTTTTTCATGAAGAATACGCAGGCCGCGCCTGCTGTTGTTCCGAGAAACGGAATCAGCAGCCCGACAAAAACCTCCATTTCGTTCACCGTCCTTTGTCTCGCAGCGCCACCGCGTCCGCTTGCCCAAGTAAAAACTTCTCTGCATACCGGCAGAACTCCTCCGGATGGACAATGACCAATTCCGCGTGTGCCATCTTCGGGATGCCGTGGATGCGTATCTGCGGAAAATACCGCTTGATGAAGCGGATGTTGCTCCGGCGCGCCTTCTTCTCGTCGTCGCCGTACCAGTAGGTGAGCTTTTTGCTGCTCCCGGCAGGCGTCACCGGTAGCGCGTAATTATTGCCGGACCAGAACACATTGCGGATCGTCCGGTCAGAGTAGGTCTTGAGGTAGCGCTCTATCTCGTCGTACTCTTTGACCGCGTCATGGCCCGGAAGGGTAAAACGCTCCGGCGGAAATGCCGTCTCCAGCACCTTGCGGTTGTTGGCCACAAGCTTGAAGGACAGCACATCCAGCGCCAAGCGCAGCTTTCGTACCAGATACGGAAACTGATAGGGCGTGATCCCACCGTCGATGATGGCATGGCTGACCGGAATTTCCCCCAGCGCCAGTAAGCGGGTCAGACACGCGCCGCCCAGCGAACAGCCGTAGGCCGCGTCCAGATGGACAACACCATGGTTTTTCAAGTAGGCTGTCACCTCGTCCACGGTCTGCTCCACGGAGGTGAAGTCCCCCGGATACTCCGGCTGATGGCCGTCATAGATCACCTGAAAAACGTGCCACTTCCGGGAAAGCAGCGCAACGGTCTCCGAAAATGCCCATACAGGCTCTGCTGTACAGGGAAAGAACAGCAATGTCCTCTCATGCTCCTGTCCGTGTTCCCATATCTGCATGTTCTTCACCTTTCCTTTCATATATTCGGCATAAAAACATATGGTGTATTGTAGTTAGTCTGCGCTAACTATTATGCTTTTCAAAAGCCGCCAGCGGCAGCTTTCAAATTTCTCGATCTTCTCAGGCATAACGAACTGCGGCTTCTGATATAGCGGCGGTTATTGTCTTTTTATAGTATAGCACAGAACTTTCCAAAGTCAAAGAGTGATTTTCGCCGCCTAAGCCGCTGATAAGGTCAAATTCAAAGCCAGCCATTTTCTCTCTGAAATCTCTCATACGAAAAGGACTGACACGTTTCGCGTGTCAGTCCTTTTCGTATATACAGCGGTATTTTACTCCGCCGTTTCGCCCCAGAAGGCGCAGATGCAGTTGGCGGCATCGAACTCCTTGGTGCCCATGCCGTAGCCGATGGCCTGCGTCGTGATAACGGGCATTCCGCCGAACCGGGAGACAAAGCGCTTCAGCAGCGCCGCACCGGTAGGCGTACACAGCTCCGTTTTGATATCGCCGCTGTACGCGGGGATACCTTGCAGCAGATAGGCCGTGGCGGGGGTGGGCACCGGCAGAATGCCGTGGGCGCAGCGCACCTGTCCGCTGCCCATGCAAACCGGCGAGGCCACAATTTGCTCTGGCGCCAGCTTATGGAGCAGCAAACACACCGCCGAAACATCCGCCAGCGCGTCCATGGTGCCCACCTCGTGGAAGTGGATCTCCGTGACGGGTACGCCGTGGGCATGGCTCTCCGCCTCCGCGATCATGCCGTAGACCGCCAGCACATCCTCCTTCACCGTCTCCGGCAGGTTCAGGTGATCCCGCACGATATGCTCAATCCCGTGCAGGCCGGTGTGATGATGGTGGTGGTGGTGCTCCCCGTGGTCATGGTCATGGTGGTGCTCGTGGTCATGGTGGTGGTCATGCATGGCTTCAGATTCCTCCACGCCGTTCACCTTCACCGACATATGGGTGCCGCGGATGCCACAGCGCGTCACCGTCTCGTAACCGTAGACCACGTTGGGGATGCCGATGGCGTTCAGCTCCGCTATCGCCCCGGCCTTATCCGGCATCAGCTCCAGCAGCGCCGCCGTCAGCATATCGCCCGCCGCGCCCACGCCGCAGTTCAGATACAAAGTTTTCATCGTAATTCCTCCATAGGAGAGATAGCGCTTCGGGCGGAGTTTCCTCCGCCCGAAAAAAAGCTTTAGTTGTAGCGCACGCCGTACTCCAGACGGTCGCCCAGAATGCCCTTGACCACGTCGGCATTTCCGGGAGGGCAGCCAACGACCCAGCGGAAGCCCTTGGCGTCCGCCAGCTTCTTGCAGCAGATACCGATGCAGACGGTGTTGTCGGCATTGGCGTCGGCAGGCAGCATGTCCTCGGTGCAGGGGCCGACGCAGACGTTCATGTTCTCCAGATAGGGGAACAGGTTCTGGGCCTTCATGTCCATCAGGGCGCTGATGACGGTGTTGTGGCAGCCGGTGCAGGCGTCCTTGCTGAAAATCAGGTTGAAGCTCTGGGGGATACCCTCGATCTCCACCTCGCAGGAGCGCTTGAAGCGGCTGGCGACGTTCTCCACCTTCTCGCCGATGACTTCGATCTTAGAAAGATCCATCTCACCGAAGCCGCGCTTGTAGGCGGCGTTGGTGATCATGACCTCTTTGGGCTCATAGCCCATGATCTTGCTGGTAACAGCCTCGCAGGCTACCAGATCCTTGGAGCCGACGATCAGATCCATCTTCTTGGTCTCGCCGAAGATGGGGCCCAGACCCTGCTGGCCATAGGTACCGTCGATGATCTCCAGACAGGGCTTCAGGTGCAGGCACCAGTCCACGACGCCTTCGATCAGGCCCTTCTTGTGGAAGTCCTTCTTCTGGGTGTCGATCAGCAGGCCCTTCAGGTTCTTCATGCCCAGGGTGACCTCGGTCTGGTCGTGGGTCTTCATGACGGGGACGGTGATGATGGCGTCGCAGTCACGCACCAGCTCCCATGTGTTGATTTTGTTGAACACCACGCCGTTCTCGATATCCACGGTGCAGCGGGCGTTCTCCTTCTGCTTCAGGTCGATGACAGGGATACCCTTGTCGCGCAGCTCCTGATAGCCGCACTTGGCGATGGTCAGTTCGGTGTCGGCGCCGGCGGCGGAGGACTCGGCGATGACAGGCTCACCACCCACGGCCTTGACGGCCTCATAGATGGCCAGACAGACCTCCCAGCGGGTGACGCCGCCGGACAGGCGCTCGGTGGGGCAGGCCACCAGATTGGGCTTGATGATGACCTTGTAGCCGGGCTTGATGATATCCTCCAGACCGCCCAGATCGGCGATGACCTGATCGACGACAGTCTTGATGGAGGCGTAATCCTCACCATGGGTCTTGCGGATAGAAACGGTAGACATCGTTCTTTCTCCCTTCTGTATCACGATAACTTCTTTATTACTCTTGTCGGAAAAAAATAGGATAGTGATAGGATTAGGTTTACTCTAAATCAGTCCTTGTAGTAGTCGCACAGGTACTCGGCCACGCCGTAGGTGCGGATGTCATACTCGCAGTTGGCCTGAATCTCGAACTCCTGAGGCGCGGCAAACTTCACCCAATCGGCGTCCACAGGGCGCTTGACCTCCACTTCACCGGCGATGAGGGTGACGATCTCGCGGTCGCCCACGCCGAAGGTGTAAGTACCGGCGGTGATGATGCCCAGGGTGTGCTTCTCGCCGTCGGCGGTGAAGAAGGTGCGGCTGGTGACCTTGCCGTCCCAATAGACGTTGGCCTTGGTCATGACTTCCAGATTGCTCAGCTTTTCAGATACCATGATGTGTCTCCTTATAGTATAGAATAGATGTTACTTGTTGGCAAGCGCTGCCTTGATGATGTAGTACACGAACAGGCCCCAGTTCAGGCCAAGACAAACGATCAACCACAGAATCCACATAAATATAGCCTCCTTACTTTCTCTCGCGGGATCAAAGCAGACCCTCGGGCATTTCGGGGAACTCCTCGCCGTCGTAGTAGTTGGCGACGATCTTCTTGTTGTACCAGCGGCTCAGGAAAATGCTGGCAATGAACACCACGATCCACTGATACAGGATGGTACCGGTGGTGACGCCGGTGAAGGTCATGGCCCAGGGGGTATCGCTCCAGCCGATGGAGGAGACCATCCAGACCACCAGCACGGCCAGCACCAGCAGCGGCGCAACATAGGGGGCCAGGATATCGAAGGTCTTGTTGATCTTGATATCGGAAACGGGGTTGAGGAACTTGGTACGCATCTTCTTGGCGCCAAACTTCATGGCGGCGATGCCCAGGAACAGGGAGCCCCACATCAGGCCGAAGCCCCAAACGTTATCCTGGTTGTTCAGGATGTCGGGATTGATGGCGGAGGGCAGACCCACGATGGCCAGGAACAGGACAACGATCAGGGAGCCCTTCTTACGGGACACGCCGCAGTCAATCAGGATGTTGACGCCGCACATGGCCATCAGCGTGGCGGAGGTGAAGGCGGCGAAGCTCAGGCACAGGAAGAAGGCGCAGCCCACGAAGCGGCCGCCCGCCATGCCTTCGAACATTTCGGTCAGGGCCATGAAGGTCAGGCCGTTGTTGCCGGAGGCGCAGATCTCGCTGGCAGCCTCGGGGGAGAGGGCGTTGGCGAAGATGATGGGCAGCACGCAGACGGTGCCCAGCATGGCAACGGTCATGTCGCCGAAGGCCTGAACGTGAGAGTTCAGCGTGATATCGCCGTCTTTGTGGGAGACCATGGCGGCGGTAATCATCATCATGGTGCCGGGCCCGATGGACCAGGCCACCTGGGTCAGAGCTTCCTTCCAGATGTTGATGTCGACCAGGCTCTTGGGATCCAGGGTGAAGGTGTACTTCAGGCCCTCGTAGGCACCCTTGCGGGTCAGGGCATAGACCACCAGGCCGATCAGCAGACCGAACAGGCAGGGCATCAGAATGGAGGACACCTTTTCCAGCGCCTCCTGCTTGGCGATGCCGAAGTAGACCAGGATCAGCGCCACGGCCCACACGGCGATGGTAGCCGGGTTGGCCGTTGTGACGGTGGTGAACAGGGATTCCTTATCCACGCCGAAGTAGCCGCCCGTCAGGGACATACCGGCATATCGGAGGCACCAGGCCAGGACCACCAGATAGTACGCCAGCATCAGCAGATAGGCCAGCGTGGAGAACATGCCCAGGCAGGTATATTTCTTGCCGCAGATGTCGTGGAACGCGCCGGGTGCGGAGTGACGGGTCGCGCGGCCCATGAAGTTTTCTACATACAAAAGGGGAAGTGCCGTCAGGAACACGCAGACCGTCATAACGATGATGAAGGCCGCGCCGCCGGTGTTGGCCACCAAACGCGGGAAGCGCCACAGGTTGCCGGTGCCCACGCTGCCGCCGATCAGCACGCAGATCAGCGCGAAGCGGGATGAGTAACCAGATTTCTTCGTTTCCATGTTTTCTCCTTTTCCGTTTTTCTCTCTTTTTTAATTCTCTCGTTTACGCTTTCTTGTGATAAATAACGCCTTCTTGTGATAAATATCCGCTAACGCTCTCTTGTGATAAATGCGAAAATCGCTCAGTGGATGGAGTTAGCCTTCTTCACGGCGGCGTCCACGGAGGTCATCAGCGCGCCGGTGAAGCGCTCCTGATGCAGCACCTGCAGGGCCTCGATGGTGACACCGGCGGGAGAGGTCATGTCGTCCACCTTCAGTGCGGGATGGGCACCGGTGGCGTCCAGTACCTGGGCCACGCCCAGCATGTTCTTGATGACCATGGCGCGGGACTCGGCACGGGAGAAACCGGCGTACACACCAGCGTCGATCAGGGCCTCGACGGTCTTGTAGAACCAGATGGGGCCGGTGCAGCAGAAGGCGGTGAAGGTCTCGAACATGTTCTCGGTGACGTACATGGTCTGACCCAGCGCGTTCAGCACAGTGGTAATGATAACCTTGTCGTCGTCATTGACGTTGGGGTTGATGCAGGCGGCGGAGTAGCCGTTGCCGGACTGGATCAGGGTGTTGGGCATAACACGCAGGATCTTCTTGTCCGCGCCCAGCTGCTCCTCCAGCGTGGCCAGCGCCACACCGCAGGCGATGGAGATCACGATGGTCTCCTTGCTCAGATGGGGCTTGAGGGACTTGGTGACATTGGGGATCTGGTTGGGGTTGACGGCCAGAATCACCACATCGGCAGTGGAAGCCTCGGCGGGATCGGTGGTGGTCAGCACGCCGTGGGTCTTTTCCAGATACTCACGGCGGGCGGGCAGCAGCTCGCTGACGGTGATCTGCTTGGGCTCCGCCACCTTGCCGCGGATCAGACCGCCCATAATGCCTTCGCCCATGGGGCCGCCGCCGAAAAATACGATCTTCTTCATTTGAATGTCCTCCTCAGTCATATTTTGTGTGCCCTCCCGCATCGGCTCTCCCCTCCGGTGCAGGAGGAAAAGGTTACTTCATATCGGGATATGCCTTGCGGATGTAAGCGTCGATGCGGCGGACGGCTTCCTTCAGGTTGTCGTCGGAGTTGGCGAACACCAGACGGAGGTAGCCCTCGCCCATAGCGCCGAAGGCGGTGCCCGGTACGCAGATGACCCGTGCGCCCTTGATCAGCTCCTCGGCAAACTCCTGAGAGGTCTTTCCAAAGGCCTTGATATTCACAAAGGCGTAGAAGCTGCCCTTGGGCTTGGCACAGGTGAAGCCAGGAATGGCGTTGATGCCATCCGCCAGAATGTCACGGCGGCGGGTGTAGTCCGCCAGCATGGACTTGACGCACTCGGTGCTCTTCAGCGCCTCGGCGCAGGCCACCTGAGAAAAGCTGGACACGCAGGACACCAGACCCTCCTGTAGGGCGGCGAACTTGGGGACATAGGCCGCGTCGGGCAGCAGCAGATAGCCCACCCGCCAGCCGGTCATGGCGTAGGTCTTGGAAAAGCTGTTCAGCACGATCACATGGTCGCGAACGTCGTCCACCTGGGCCATGGAGAATGCCTCCACGCCGTCGTAGACGATGGCGTCATAAGGCTCGTCGGAGAACACCCACAAGTCGTGCTTCTTCACCACTTCGGCGATGGCCAGCACGTCCTCCTTGCTCATCACCGCGCCGGTGGGGTTGCAGGGAGAGTTCAGGATGATGGCGCGGGTCTTGGGGGTGATGCACTTCTCCACGTCGGCGGCGGTCATGTTAAAGCCGTTTTCCTCGTGGGCTGGCACGGGAATGGCCTTGGCGCCGGCGATCATAGCCTGACCGTAGTAATTGGCGAAGCAGGGGTCGGGGACAAGGATCTCGTCGTCCCGGTTCAGCAGGGCCAGCAGGCACAGGGTCAGTCCCTCCAGCGCGCCCACGGTCACCACTACGTTGTCGGCCTTATAGCCGTCCCAGTAGGACTGGTAGCGGTCAGCCACCGCCTGACGCAGCACGGGCAGACCGGCGTTGGGTGCGTAGTGGGTGTAGTTCTCGTCCAATGCCTTCTTGGCGGCCTCCTTGATGTAGGCTGGGGTCTCGAAGTTGGGCTCGCCCAGCGTCAGGGCGATGACATCATCGTAGCCCGCCGCCAGATCGAACATCTTGCGGATACCGGAAGCGGGGTACTGCTTGGCAAGCTCAGAAATACGCAGTTCCATGGTTTACTCCTTCTTCTCGCCGTGGCCGACGCCAGCGATGGCGGCGGCGTATTTTTTCTTCTGTTCCAGAGAGGACAGCTTGGAATACATGACCTTCTGGGCCTGAGGAGAGCCAGCGCCGTGCATGGACTCCACCAGCGCCGTACCGCCGGTCATATTCTCGATGAGACGGCCTACACGCATGCGATCCTCGGTGGGGATGCAGTCCACACCACGGAGGTACTTGTCCACATAGTGGCCGATCTCGGGGTTCTTCAGGTCGGACTCGGAGGGCATGGTGGCGATGATGCCGCCGCCGATATCCTGAGCCAGACGGTCGATCTCATAGATCAGCTGGGTGACGTTGTGCTTGCCCACGTTGGCCAGCAGCGGATCGACGAAGTACGCGCCGGAGGCGGTGCACTTACCCTCGCAGGAGCAGGCTAGGGAGCAGGCAAACAGCGTCTCCTCCTTGTGGATCATCTCGTTAAGCTTTTCTTTGATGTGACTGGCCTTGCCGTAGCCGCTGTAGTCGGCCATCAGGGCCGCCGCGCCGATGACCACATCGGACACGCCGCTCTTGCAGCCGCCGTAGTTGGCCCGGTGATAGCAGGCAAAGCGCTCCACCAGCAGGCCGGAAAAGGCGGTCTCGCCGCACATGAACACGCGATCCCAGGGGACAAACACGTTCTCCAGCACCGTCAGGCACTCGCCGCCCACGATACCGTACTGGGCGTTGCCCTGATCCACGTCGCCCTCGCACTTGCGGTCGTCGTTGGTCTGGCGGCCGAAGATGTGCAGCACGCCCTCGGCGTCCACGGGAATGGCACAGCAGACAGCGTAGTCAGCCTCGTCCTCCTTCATGCCCATGGTGGGCATGATGAGCATTTCATGGCTGTTGACCATGCCGGTCATGTGGGCCTTGGCGCCCCGGATGACGATACCGTCGTCCCGCTTTTCCACCACATGGACGAACAGGTCGGGATCCTTCTGCTGGCCGGGCCGCAGACTGCGGTCGCCTTTCACATCGGTCATAGCGCCGGCGATCATCAGGTCATTCTCCTGCACATACTCCAGATACTTCTTGAACCGCTCATGGTAGTTAGTGCCCATGGCCTGATCGATCTCGTAGGTGACGGAGTAGGTGGCGTTCATGGCGTCGAAGCCCACGCAGCGCTGGTAGCAGGTGCCAGTCTTCTGGGAGATCATGCGCAGCATCTTCACCTTCTTCACCAGATCGTCGGTGGACTGGTGGATGTGGGTGAAGCGGTTGATCTTCTTGCCGGTCAGGTGGGAGGTGGCGGTCATCAGCTCCTCGTACTCCTTCATGCCCGCCAGGGCGTAGGTCATGGCGGCGGAGTTCACGTGACCCCGGATGAAGGGATGGTCGATAAGGGTCTTGGGATCCAGCAGCTCGCCCTTCAGATAGACCTTGATCTTCCGGTCGCGCAGGCTGTCTTTATATTCCTTGGCAGTTTTCATGGCGTTTCTCCTTACTTCACCCAGTCGTTGCGGATGCGCTGCCAGGTGGCGTCACGCTCGGCAATGATGCGCGCAAGGTCGTGATCGTCCAGATTGGTGAAGCGGCTCTGCTTCTTCAGATAATCCTCCACGGAGGTGAATTCCTTGGGGTCACGGTTGACGGTGAACTTACCGTTCTCGAACTCCGCCAGATACCACAATCCGCAGTCCACAGCCTCCTTGCCGATATCCACGGTCACGTCGGAGGCGGTGCCCCAGCCGGTGGGACAGGGCGCCATCACGTGGATGTAGGAGGTACCGTCGGTGTTCATGGCCTTCTCCACCTTGGCCAGATAGTCCTCAGGATAGCCCAGAGATGCAGTGGCGGCGTAGGGGATGCCGTGAGCGGCCACGATCTCGAACATGCGCTTCTTGCTGGACTGGCTGCCGTGGATGCGGCTGCCGGAGGGTGTGTTGGTGGTCTTCATACCGTAGGGAGTCAGGCCGGACTTCTGCACACCGGTGTTCATGTAGGCTTCGTTGTCGTAGCAGATGAAGATGGCCTTGTCATTGCGGTCGATCATGCCGGACAGGGCCTGCAGGCCGATATCGGCGGTGCCGCCGTCACCGGCGAAGCCTACCACATGGTAGTCCTCAAGACCCTGCGCCTTGGCGCCGGCCAGAATACCACTCATGACGGCGGCAGTACCGGCGAAGGGAGGGATCATGCCGTTGGTGAACAGGGGCATGTGGGGATAGATGAATGCCACAGTGGACATGCAGTTGGGGGGGATCACCGCGATGGCGCGGTCGCCCAGCACCTTCAGGGCCAGACGGATGGCCAGCGCCGCTCCGCAGCCGCCGCAGGCCTTATGACCGTAGAAATATTCCTTATTGGTGATCGTCTTTGCGTTAAGCGCCACAAATATCCCTCCTCAGATTCACAAAGTTGGCTTCGCCAACCTTGGCGCTGCCGTTCAGCAGTTCGGTATAGATGCCCTCGATGTCGGCCTTGGAGATGCTGCGGCCGCCCAGACCGCCCACATAGTTGGCGGCGGGAACGTCCACGGCGGCGCTCTTCAGCGCGGAACATACGTCGGTGTAGACAACGCCCTCGAAGCCGAAGCTGATGTCCTTTTCCAGCACGCCCACGAACTTGGCGTTCTTCACGATCTCGGCCACTTCCTTGCTGGGGAAGGGACGCATGCAGCGGATCTTCAGCAGGCCCACCTTCTTGCCCTGCTCACGCAGGGCGTCCACCACGCAGCGGGTGGTACCGGCCACGCTGCCCAGCGTGATGAGGATGGCCTCGGCGTCGTCGCAGCGATAGGCCTCCACCATGCCGCCGTAGCTGCGGCCGAAGAGCCTGCCGAACTGGGCGTCGGCTTCGTTGACCTTCTCGGCAGCCTTCAGGGTGGCCTGGTGCTGCTGATAGCGGAACTCCATGTTGTACGGAGGGCCGGCGGTGATGCAGGTGCCGCGGGGCGCGTCCAGATCCAGACGGTTTTCAAACTTCTGATAGGGGATGTAGGCGTCCACCTTGCCCTGTTCGGCAAGGCTCACCAGTTCGTAGGTGTGGGTCAGCACGAAGCCGTCCAGGTTCACCATGACGGGCAGCATGACTTCCGGGTCCTCGGCAATCTTATAGGCCTGCAGGATGGTGTCGTAGGCCTCCTGGGCGTTCTCGGCATACAGCTGCACCCAGCCGGACTCCAACTCGGCCAGAGAGTCGCGCTGGTCGCCGTAGATGTTCCAGGGGGTGGCGATGGAACGGTTGGCGTTCATCATCACGATGGGGAAACGGGAGCCGCTGGCATAGTGGAGGCCCTCCACCATGTACAGCAGGCCCTGGCTGGAGGTAGCGGTAAAGGCACGGGCACCCATGGCGCTGGCACCAAGGCAGGCGGACATGGCACTGTGCTCAGACTCCACATACAGGTATTCGCTCTCCAGAGAGCCGTCCTCCACGAAGTCGGACAGGCGCTCCACCACAATGGTCTGCGGGGTGATGGGGTAAGCGGCGATCACATGGGGCTTTGCCTGACGCACGGCCAGTGCCACAGCCTCGTCGCCGGAAACAAACAGCTTTCCGCTCATACTTCAGCCTCCTTGATCATGGTGATAGCGCCCATCTTGCAGGCGCGGTTGCATACGCCGCAGCCCTTGCAGTAGTCATAGTCGATCTCCAGAGCGGCGCCGGACTTGTCGATAGCGCCGTCGGGACAGACCAGAAAGCAGCGCAGACACTTGACGCATTTCTCGGTGTCGATAACGGGACGGAAGGTACGCATACCGGAGCTGATGTCGTGCAGCTGTCCGGTGGGGAAGGACGGGCCCAGAGGCAGCTCCTTCACAACGTAGGTCAAATCAGCCAGAGGTCTTTCCATTTACAGCGCCTCCTTTACGATCTCGTAGGTCTTGTTCAGCAGCTTCTTGTTTTTCTCCCGCAGCTTGGGAGCCAGCTGGTCGTCAATGGCGGCCTCCACGGCGGACACGCTGGTGATGCCGGTAGCGGCGATCAGCGCACCCAGCAGGGGCACGTTGGTGATGGGACGGCCCAGGATCTCCAGGGCCAGACCCGTGGCGTCCACGGTGACCACCTGCACGTCGTCAATGGCAAACTGGGACTTGTCCTTGGTGGTGTTGATGATGACGGTGGCGCCGGGCTTCAGGCCTTTCTTGACGGGATCGCCGAACAAGGTGTCATCCAGCACCACGGCGCAGTCGCAGGAAACCACCTCGCTACGGTCGGTGATGGCCTTGTCGTCGATGCGGGTAAAGGCGAACACCGGTGCGCCGCGGCGCTCCGGGCCGAAGGAGGGAAACGCCAGAGCGTATTTCCCCTCGAAAAGCGATACGGCACAGCCCAGCAGTCGTGCCGCGGTGAACGCGCCCAGACCGCCGCGTCCGTGCCAGCGAATTTCTGTCATGTGTATACCTCCTCATTTTTTGATTGTCTTGTTCTGTTCTATTTGCCGCCCTTTCGGGCAATGTCACATATGAAATTCTCCTGCGTTGCAGATGCTCCAGACCCGGAGCAGACTGAAAGTCGCTAAAATTGGTACAATTTGGTACAGGTAGAGATGAGTAAGCTTTCCAAAAATCATGGTTCGCTGAGTAAAAAAGGATATTGTAATGTAGGAGAACCTGCTCTCGGGTCGTGGAGTGTACCTGCAATGTAAGAAGAGAAGGAAGAAAGCGTTGTTACTTGGCAGCCTTGGCGGCCTTGATGGACTCGATCAGCTCGGGAACGACCTTAAACAGATCGCCGGTGATGCCGTAATCGGCAACCTCGAAGATGGGAGCGGTCTCGTTCTTGTTGACGGCGATAATGCACTCGGAATCCTGCATACCAGCCTTGTGCTGGATGGCGCCGGAGATACCCAGCGCAACATAGACCTTGGGATGGACGGTCTTGCCGGTCTGGCCGACCTGATGGTCAGCGCTGATCCAGCCGGCGTCCACGCAGGCACGGGAGGAACCCACAACGCCGCCCAGGACCTCAGCCAGCTCCTCGGCCAGCTTGATGCCCTTCTCAACGTCCTTGGAGATACCACGGCCAACGGACACGATGAAGTCAGCGCCGATCAGGTCAACCAGCTTCTTGGCGGCCTTGACAGTCTCGGTGACCTCGGTGTGGATATCGCCAGCAGCCAGCTCGAAAGCGGGATGCAGGATCTCAACGTTCTTCTTGCACTCGCGCTTCTTCATAACGCCGGGGCGCACAGTGGCCATGGCGGGACGGAAACGGGGGCAGATGATGGAGGCCATCAGGTGGCCGCCGAAAGCGGGACGGGTCATCTTCAGGTCGCGATCCACGGGATGGGGCTCGCGGTTGATCATAACGGTGCCCAGCTTCTCGATACGCTCCTCGGGCAGCGTGGACGCTTCCTTCAGGAAGTTCTTGTAGTTGGGCATGTCAATGTCCAGGTGGGTGCAGTCGGCGCACAGGCCGGTGTGCAGACGGGCTGCGCAGCGGGGCGCCAGGTCACGGCCGATGTTGGAAGCGCCGAACAGCAGCACTTCGGGC
>QWCN01002981.1_pt1 | contig 20719 bp, 12 predicted proteins | sample 1972711 | NCBI WGS metagenome assembly QWCN01 (sample SAMN09866707, study PRJNA288562) | Human gut metagenome isolate term1_stool, whole genome shotgun sequencing... | isolation source: gut | host: Homo sapiens | place: USA: California
AAGCCGGACCGGATGAGGTCGAAGGTAGCAATTTTGTACCATCCCATGGTGATAATTTTTAGCTTCGACCTCATCAGTCGCAACTGACGTTGCGCCAGCGTAGTAGAGGTATGACTGCCACCGGCAGTCATATAGATTTTGGATTCGCTGCGCGGAGCACCACCCTCCAGGGGAAGGCTTTTCTCTATCCCGGCGAGTCCAGCGTCGATTTTTACCGCTCTGGCATTGTTACCGGGCGGGCGGGGCATGCCGCCGCCCCTACATTCATCAACGATACTGCCTACCGCCCCACATCCGGCCCTTCGGGCCACTTAGTAGCGGTATGACTGCCACCGGCAGTCATATAGATTTCGCATTCGCTGCGCGGGGCACAACTCCCCAGGGAGAAGGCTATTTTCCGCCTCGCCAGGGGGCTCACAGGAACAGCATGGTCTGTTTCTCCACCAGGGAGCGCAGATGTTCTTTATCTAAGGCGTAATAGACTCTGGCCCCCTCCACGGTGCAGGTGACCAGGCCCGCATTATAGAACTTATTCATGTGGTGATGGATGGTGTTCCGGGCCAGGCCGAAGTGGTCCGCCAATTCCTGGCCGTAGGCCGGATGGTCCCGGAGGTAGAGCAGGATCTCCAGCCGGGTCCGGTCCGCCAGCAGGTGGAACGCCTCGCAGAGCTGAGACACGTTGCCCTGGGTCTCGCTGACCAGCCGCAGCAGCAGCTGCCGCAGAACTCCGCAGTAAATGACCACGCTGCCGTCGGCCTGGGGGCAATCCAGGAACAAATTGGTATCCGGCCCCAGAATCATGGGATAAATCCGGTAGTCCTCCCCTTCCCGCTGGGTCAGGCTGGTGATCTCCCGGAGATAATTTTCCATGCCGGTGCGTTCCAGATCGCTGCCGAAGGCCGCCGCCAGGGCATCCATTTCCGCCCGGTGGCCCTCGATGGCCGCCATCACGGGCCGGAGCATGGCTCCAACTTCCGGGATTTTCTCCCGATAGCTGCGGTGCAGTTCCAGCAGGGCCAGACGGCTCTCCGCCGGGACGGTCATGGACAGGACGATGCCCGTAAAGGTGCTTTCCGTGTCGTCGTCCGGCTCCCCCTCCCACATATCCAGGGCCAGGAGAATATCCCGTGCCACCTGGGCAGGGGTCCGGTCCATGGCGGCACTCAGAAAGGCGTCCAAATCGCCGTTATAGGAAAAGGCCGGAGCAAACAGCAGCAGAAACGCCGGAGAAAAGGCCCCGGTGGTATTGTACTGGAAGCCGGGCAGGTCCCAGAAGAGGGCCTCCAGCCGCTCTCGGCTGCCGATGTTCGCCTGCCGGAGAATATCCTCCCGCAGGGCGGCGAAGGGGGCGTAGCGCTGGCGGAACACCGTCAAATCGTCCACGCCCTTGGAGCGGAGCCGTTCTTCCAGCCGGGCCTGACCGAAGCCGTTTGCCTCGGCTCCCAGAATGACCATGGCTTCCAACAGTACATTGGGGGTCTGCACATATTCCATAAAGAGTACCTCCTGTTATCCGGTAGGTTTTTGGAATAGTATAGCACACTTTCCCGGAAAGGCATAGAGAAACTTTTCCGGATTTTTCCGGCGGCAGGAATCTTTCCAGATTTTTCCAAAATAGATAATACAATGGTTGTATTCCTCCTTGACACACCTGTCTTTTCGGAATATAATGGCATCAACATATAGATATAGAAACCAGATATTCCATAGATATATGTTGATTCCACACCGGCGACCCTCTGCCGGTGTGGAAAAAATTCTGACGAGAGGAAGAAAAAGATATGATGAAACGTATGACCGCTCTGGTCCTGGCGCTGTTTCTGGTCATCGGCCTGCTGCCGGTAGTCCGTGCAGCGGAGACCGACGAGAGCAGCCAGAATCAGACCGTTTCCGCAACAGAGCTGCCGGGCCAGACCCGGCTCAGTGCCGGAGCAGACAGCGAGGACGCAGAGTTGTCCGCCTACGCCGATACGGATATGGTCACGGTGATCGTGGAACTGAATGCCCCGTCCCTGATGGACGGCTATTCCGTGTCCACCTTCTCCGCCGAGGAAAGCGCCGGTGCGGCCCTTTCCGACTACCTGACCTCCGCAAGCGCACAGGCCGCTTCCGAGGCTCTGGTGGAGCAGCAGAACGAGGTACTTGCCCAGTTGGATGATGGTGCGGCCACCTATTCCGCTGACAACAGCCGGGTGCCCGTGCAGGTGCTGTCCCAGTGGACCTCCCTGGTCAACGGCATGGCCATTCGCATTCCTTATGGCCGTCTTTCCGAGATCCGGGCCCTGCCGGAAGTGAAGAACGCCTATGTGGCCCACACCTACGAGGCCCCCGCTCCCGCCATCGGCGGTGAGAACAGCACCTACGGTTACAGCTATGACCTGGTGAACCTGTCCACCGCCTGGGGTAAGGGCTACACCGGCAAGGGAATGCTGGTGGCCGTGCTGGACACCGGCCTGGACCTGAACTATGAGGAAGGCAAGGGTGTGACCCGTGTCCACGAGGCATTTACGGAGAATTCCTTCCGTTCCGATGTGTCCGACACGGACCTGCGCTTCACCAGCGACAGCCTGAAGGCCATGCTGAACCGGGTGCAGCTGAACGCCACCACCGATTCCGACGGCAGCAAGATCACCTACGCCGACAACGGCCTTTACAAGAATCGGAAGGTCCCCTTCGCCTTTGACTACGCCGGAAGCGACGGCAATGGCCGGGATCTGAACGTCCAGGCCGGGCAGGACCACGGCGTCCATGTGGCCGGTACCATTGCCGGTTACGCCGAGACCGCCGAGGGCGAGGTCCGCTTCTCCGGCGTGGCTCCCGATGCCCAGCTGATGATCATGAAGGTGTTCCCCGACGGCAACGGCGGCGCCAATGATGCCAACATCTTCAACGCTCTGGAAGATGCCATGAAGCTTGGCGCTGATGTGGTGAACCTGAGCCTTGGCTCCGACAACGGCTTTGCCCACGACGATTCCATCCTGAATACCCTCTACGCCAAGATGGAGCAGGCAGGCATTCTGGTGGTCACCGCCGCCGGCAACAGCGACACCGCCGCCACCAACAATAATTACGGCGGCCACATTCTCGCCTCCAACCCGGAGACCTCCATGGTGGCCTCTCCCTCCGTGTACGACTCCAACCTGTCCGTGGCTTCCTTTAACAATGTTGTGAAGAGTGAAGCCGTGCTGAACTGGAAGGCGGAGGGCGGTACGGACACCTCCGTGGCCTTCACCGACCCCTTCACCACCTCCATGAAAAAGGGCTTCAGCAGCGAGGACTGGGAGGTCATCGCCGTGCCCGGTTACGGCACCTACAGCGACTTCTCTGCCGCCGGTTTCAGTTGGTACGGCGGTAAGACCGGCATTGCCCTGGTGAAGCGGGGCGGCGGCCTGAGCTTTGACTACAAGGTCCAGATGGCCCAGTACAGCTTCCCGGGCGTCAAGGCCGTCATCGTCTATGACGAGGACCCGGAGGCCACCACTCTGATCAATATGGGCATGGAGCATGCTACCCTGCCCTGTGCGTTCATTTCCGGTAAGGATGGCGCCGCTCTGGCCGCTGCCTGCGCTGAGGGCAAAGTGACCCTGCGGGTCCAGAAAGAGGACCGCATCAGCGCTTATGAGTCCGCCAGGCAAATGTCCTCCTTCAGCTCCTGGGGCGCAGGTCCCGCACTGGAACTGAAGCCCGACATCACCGCCCCCGGCGGCAACATTTACTCCACCGTGGTTGACCCCCTGTACGCAGGCGGCGACTACACCGGCGGCTATGACATGATGAGCGGCACCTCCATGGCCTCTCCCCATGTGGCAGGCCTCTCCGCCCTGGTGGAGCAGTATGTCCGCAAGGGTCTTGCCTACACGGACACCCTGGAAGCCGCAGCCATCACCAATGCGCTGCTGTCCAGCACCGCCCTGCCCCAGAAGGACCCGGACGGGATGTATTATAGCCCCCGTTCTCAGGGCGCCGGCCTTGTGAATGTGGGTGCAGCCGTGTCCACCCCCGCTTACATCAGCGTGGAGGGTCAAAAGACCGGCAAGCTGGAGCTGGGCGACGACCCCGAATGCACCGGTCACTTTGACCTGAACTTCCGGGTGAATAACCTGACCTCCGACACCCTTACCTACAACGTGAAGGCCATCGTGCTCTCCGCCGCCACGGAGGAAGCCGACGGCAACACCTACATCTCCAACAGCGAGCAGCTTCTGGGCGAGATTGATCTTGGCACCGTCACCGTGCCCGCCGACGGCGTGGACGTTTCCAAGAGCATCCAGCTGACCAACGACCAGATCACCAGCCTGAAGGCTCAGTTCCCCAACGGCGCTTATGTGGAGGGCTTCGTGGTCCTCACTGACACCAACGGCGAGAATCCCCAGATCGGCCTTCCGTTCCTGGGCTTCCTGGGCGACTGGACCGCTGCCCCCATCTTTGACTCCGTTCTGTGGACCGATACCCCCGATGACGGCACCGATATCCGGAACAACAAGTCCACTTGGGGCGTCAGCCTGATGGAGAGCGCCTACGTGCTGGAGAACACCCCCCTGGATGTGCAGGTGCTGGGCTCCAATAGATTTGACAACGAAGGCAAGGACCAAGTAAAGTTCATTGCCGACAACATCGCCATCTCCCCCAACGGCGACCACATTCTCGACAGCGTCAACGCCGGTGTGCTCTATCAGCTCCGCAACGCCAAGCTGCTGGTGGGCGAGGCCCGGAACAAGGCCACCGGAGAACTGTATTTCCGCAGCTATGCGGCCAACAGCTTCAAGACCTACTATTCCGCCAACTACTCCGCCACGCTCATCTGCTCCACCTTCCTGGACCGGTTCCTGGATGAGTGGGCCGGTACCGACCTGGAGGGCAATCCCCTGCCCAGCGGCACCGAGTGCGTGTACACCATCTACGCCTACACTGACGGTGACTATCCCAGCCATGTGGACGAAACCACCGGCGAGACCGTATATGATTACGACCAGGTCATCCCCGGCGAGAACGAGCCCACCTTTAACGGCCATGCCATGGATATGACCGGCGACATTGTCTCCTTCCCCGTGACCGTGGACACCAACGCACCCAAGCTGGTGGACGGTGCCGTGCATCTGCGCAAGGATGAGGACGGCAACACCTACATGAGCGGCACCTTCACCGATGACGGTGCCTTGGCCTCCGTTGAGGTCTATCCCCTGGTGAAGATTGTGGACAGCTGGTACGGCACCGTCTCCTACGATGTGGATACGACCCATCCCCTGTATGTCCACCACATTTACGATGCCTCCGTGAAGCAGTTCTCCTTCGAGACCGAGGCCCTGAAGTATACCGGCTCTTATGAATGGACCGGCATTGCCTATGTCTACGGCGGCGACTACGGTGCCAACGACCATGGCTACGCCGTGATGGTGACCAACAGCGACGAGGGCATCCAGCTCTCCCAGAGCAGCGCCCTGATGTACACCGGCGACGTGCTGCACCTGAGCGTCAACAACAACACCGCCGAGGAAGGCACCCTGGTCCGCTCCTCCAGTGACCCTGCCGTTGCCACTATCGATGCCGATGGTAACATTGAGGCCAAAGCCCCCGGCCAGACGATCATCACCGTGTCCAACGGCACGGCTTCCGCCGTGTGCGTCATCGCCGTGGAAGAAAAACCCACCAAACTGACGGACTTCACTCTGGCCCAGGAGCAATTTGACGGTTTGAAGCCCGCCGGTCAGCTGGAGATCCGGGTCACCGACATTCAGCCCGGCGATGTGGTCCTGGACGATGAGAATATCACCTACCGTCTGGAGCTGGACAACCCGGAGCAGGAAGACCTGTTCACCGTGGAGCGGAGCGATGATAACTCCGCCTTCTACCTGTCCCTGCGTTCCACCGGCACACCCAAGGACGCCGGTTCCGGCACCCTGTATGTGACCATCGACGGGATCACCCGCAGCGTGAAATTCAGCTGGGAGGAACTGTACGAAGTTTCTGACCAGGATGACATCGTTTCCAGTAGTTCCGACGACCAAATTCTCTATGTAAAGCCCGGTGAGACCATCGATCTCGTTGCCGAGTACAACAATTCCTCCGCCCACAAAATCGTGCCCATCGTTCTCTGGACCGGCGACACCACCAAGGACGAGGCTGCTGCCGGCCTGGTGCTGGACGGCCCGGCCTACTGCACCGCAGGCGGTGCCTGGACCGGCAAGCTCGTGAACACCGAGGGCTACGCCCTTCCGGAGAGCATCCATATTTACGAGCGCTATTCCTACGGCTACGACAGCGAGTGGCGCAACAGCGAATACTCCACCCGTTACACCTACGACGCCTCCACCGGTGAGATCTCCTTCTCCAACGGCCCCTTCTCCACGGATTCCACGCTGCTGATCCGTGCCGATGGCGTGGCCAGCGAGGGCAATCCCGCAGGTGCTCTCAGCGGAATCGAGTACCCCACCCCCGACGGCCAGTACGGTCCTTTCCAGTGGACTCTGGACAGCGGCTCCGGTACACTGAAGGCTGAAGAGGGCTTCGAGATCGACTACGAAAAGGTCAACGGCGCCCACTTCACCGCCACAGAGCCTGGCGTGAACTGCATCACCGCCGCCAGCAAGGACGGCAAGTACGCTCTGCATTACGCCGTTGTATGCCTGAGCGTTCAGGCTGAGAGCCTGAAGCTGGATGCGTTGGACGTGAAGATGGCCGTGGGCGACACCCTGACCCCTGCTGTGACGTTGGATCCGGAGCCCACGCTGGATACCGACAAGGTCCTTCGCTGGACCTCCTTCGCCCCGGAGACCGTCAGTGTGGATGAAAACGGCGTACTCACCGCCCACAAGACAGGCTATGCCCTGGTCAAGGTAGAACTGGCCAACGATTCCTCCGTGTACAACTACCTGACCGTGTCCGTCACCGGCAAGAGCACCGTGACCTACACCGACGGCGTAAACGGTGAAGCCTTCGCCGACCAGCGCTACGAGGTGGAGACCGGCGGCTTCACCCCCGCCTTTGTGGGAACCCCGGAACGCACCGGCTACACCTTCACCGGCTGGGACAAGGCCGTTTCCGCTCTGGTCCTGGAGGACACCACCTACACCGCCACCTGGCAGGCCAACACCTACACCGTGACCCTGGAGGCCAACGGCGGCGAGTTGGACGCCAACACCCTGCCCGTGACCTTCGATGCGCCCATCGGAGAACTGCCCGTGCCCACCCTGGCCGGACACACCTTCCTGGGCTGGTTCGATGCCAACGGCGAGGCCGTGACGGCGGAGACCCTGTACCGGTTCGCCGGGGACAGCGTGTTCACCGCCAAGTGGTCCGAGAACACGCCGCCCACCGAGCCTTCCGTTCCCACGGACCCCACGGAGCCGAAGCCCACCGAACCCAAACCGACCGAGCCGAAGCCCACCGAAAAGCCTACGGAACCCGTTCCTACGGAGAAGCCCACCGAGGCTACGAAACCCGGAACCAGTACCCCCGCTACCGGCGACACCCTGAATGTACCGGTTCTGGTAGCCGTGCTGGTGGTGGCTGCCATCGGGATCGGCCTGCTGCTGTTCTTCCTGCTGCGGAAAAAGAAGGATAAGAAGTAAGCATACCCCCAAATGCGATTTTCCCCCAACGGGTTTTCCCCCGTTGGGGGAAATTTTTGAGTGAAAAGAGGAAAATCTCCCGGCAACGCACTGTAGGGGCGGCGGCTTCCTGCCGCCCCTACGCTCAAAGTCGAAAGCCCGACCGCCCCTCATCCGTCACGGCTTGCGCCATGACACCTTCCCCCAGGGGAAGGCTATCTTTCCCATCTCCGAAAAATTTCTCCCACGCTTCACGAAAAAGTTTTTATAAAGATTTCTTCTGACCCCTTGACAGACGGGGACAATACGTGTAAAATATTGATTAGAAACAAATGAAAGTTTAGGAGATGGATGCCATGACCCAGCGTGAACGACAGATCCTCCAGTGCATCGAGGCAGACCCCATGATCTCCCAGCAGAAGCTGGCCGATCAGCTCGGCATCACCCGCTCCAGCGTGGGCGTGCACATTTATAACCTCATGCGCAAGGGCTACATCGCCGGAAAGGGCTATGTGCTCCGCTCCGGCAGCTATGCCGCCGTTGTTGGCGGCGTGAACATGGACATCGGCGGTCTTGCTTACGAGCCGCTGGTGGCCGCCGATTCCAACCCCGGCAAGATCACCATGAGCCTGGGCGGCGTGGGCCGGAACATCGCCCACAATATGTGCCTGATGGGCGTGGACGTTCGCCTGCTCACCGCCTACGGCGACGACGTGTACGGCGAAAAGGTCAGCGCCTCCTGCTCTGAGACCGGCATCGACATCACCCACGCCCTGCGGGTCAAGGGCGGCACCACCTCCACTTACCTCTTTATCTCCGGTCCCGATGGGGACATGGCCATGGCCCTTTCGGATATGGCCATCTGCGATCAGATCACTCCGGGCTACCTGTCCTCCAACCTGACTGTGCTGCAGAATGCCCAGGTCATCGTCTGCGACACCAATATCCCCCAGGAAAGCCTGATTTTCCTGGCGGAGAACGCAAAAATCCCCATTTTCTGCGACCCGGTATCCACGGCAAAGGCCGAAAAGCTGCTGCCCATCCTCTCCAGGATCCACACCCTGAAGCCCAATAAGCTGGAAGCGGAGCTGCTCTCCGGCGTGCCTATCCACGACCACAATGACGTGGAAGCCGCCGCCAAGGCCCTGCTGGACAAGGGGGTCCACCGGGTATTCATCTCCATGGGCGCCGACGGAATGTACGCCGCCACCGCCGAGGAGCAGCTGTGGCTGCCCAACCTGCCCGGCCGCATGGTGAACACCACCGGCTGCGGCGATGCCGCCATGGCGGCTCTGGTCTGGGCCTATCTGGAAGGCACGGACCTGCGTGGGTCCGCCCTGGCCGGTCTGGCCGCCGGGTCCATTGCCATGGAGAGTCGGCAAACCATCAATCCCGCCATGAGTGCTACGGCGCTGCGTAACCGCATGGCGTTGGCATAAAAGAATTTTAATTCGGAAAGGTCGTTATCTTTATGAACATCAATAAGTATCTGGACGTAAAACCCGAAGTTGCCGAGGCCATTGCCGCCGGGAAGCCCGTTGTGGCTCTGGAATCCACCATCATCTCCCACGGTATGCCCTACCCCCAGAACGTGGAGACCGCTCTGAAGGTGGAGCAGATCATCCGTGATAACGGCGCTGTGCCCGCTACCATCGCCATCATCGGCGGCCGTCTGAAGGCCGGCCTGACCCCCGAGGAGATCGAATACTTCGGCAAGAAGGGCCACGCCATCGCCAAGGCCTCCCGCCGTGACCTGGCCGTGCTGTGCGCCCGTGGCGAGGACGGCGCTACCACCGTGACCACCACCATGATGATCGCCCACATGGCCGGCATCAAGATCTTCGCCACCGGCGGTATCGGCGGCGTGCATCGTGGCGCTGAAAAGACCATGGACATCTCCGCCGACCTGGAGGAGCTGAGCCAGACCCCCGTGATGGTGGTCTGCGCCGGTGCAAAGGCCATCCTGGACCTGGGCCTGACCCTGGAGTACCTGGAGACCCACGGTGTGCCCGTCATCGGCTACGGCACCGAGAAGCTGCCCGCTTTCTACTCCCGTGAATCCAAGTTCAACGTGGATTACCGCATCGACACTCCGGAAGACCTGGCCAAGAGCTTCAAGGCACAGCGTGACCTGGGCCTGACCAACGGTATGCTGGTCACCAACCCCATCCCCGAGCAGTACGCCATGCCCTCCGACGTGATCAACAAGGCCATCGATCAGGCCGTGGCCGAGAGCGTGGAGCAGGGCATCCACGGCAAGGAGTCCACTCCCTTCCTGCTGGCCCGTGTGGCCGAGCTGACCGGCGGCGATTCCCTGCACTCCAACATCGAGCTGGTGTTCAATAACGCCCGCCTGGCCGCCAAGACCGCCGTTGCTTACTGCAATCTGTAATTGCTGAAACGTATTTCCTCTCCCCGGATGAAAATTCTGGGGAGAGGATTTTTTTGAAGTGCCCCGGCAGGCACAAAATAGCCTTCCCGTCCAGGGGAAGCCTAAACGCAGAAGTACGGCCCCCCTATATGCCGGGGGATTTTGTGTGCCCCATTCTCTGCCGTTGCACGTCCCCCCTTGCGTTTTTTACCGGAATTTGCTATACTATATGTAGTTAGTTATTGCTAATCAAGGAGGTATTTTCATGCAGACGGATTATAAAAACTGGGTCCCCAAGGGCATGGTCAAGGCCCTGGCCCTGGCTACCTGCATTTGCGCCGTGTTCCTTTTCGTCTTGACGGCCGCCGTCACCGTGGCCCCCTCGGTGGCCCGCTGGGTGGGCTTCGGCGTGTTCCTGACGGGCTTCCTGGCCTGCGGCATTGCCCTGCTCTGGGCCGTCACCGCCTATCGGGCCTTTTCCTTCACCGGAAAACGGCAGCTTTCCCGTCAAATCATCGATGGTGTCGCAAGTTATGTAAATCTCTCCGAGAACGCCAAGGGCCTGGACGTGGGCTGCGGCAGCGGCGCTCTGACCATCGCCTGCGCCAAGAGGAATCCCAAGGCCCATTTCACCGGCGTAGACCGCTGGGGCAAGGAATACGCCGACTATTCCCAGGCCCTGTGCTTCCGGAACGCCATGGCCGAGGGCGTGAACAACGCTTTTTTCCGCCCCGGAGACGCCAACGCCCTGCCCTTTGCGGACGGAACTTTTGATGCGGTGGTCAGTAATTATGTCTACCATAACATCTCCGGCAAAAATAAGCAGGCCCTCCTGCTGGAGAGCCTGCGGGTGTTGAAAAAAGGCGGAACATTTGCCATCCACGACCTCATGTCCCCTATGCGCTATGGCGACATGAACGCCTTCCGGCAGAAGCTGCTGGACATGGGCTACGAGAAAGTGGACCTCTTCGACACCACGAAGTTGTTCTTCCGCTCTCCCGCCGAGGCCCGCCTTCTGGGCCTGAAAGGGTCTACATTGCTCCTTGGAAAAAAATAATGAAATAATTTGGCGGGACCGGAAGCTTCCGGTCCCGCCGAGTTTTTCAGATACTGCCGGTTTTTAGTCTCTCCGGAGGGCTTCGATGGGGTTCAGATTGGCCGCTTTTACGGCGGGCAGCAGGCCGAAGATCACGCCGATGAGCATGGAGAACAGCACGGCGACCAAAATGGCCGGAACGCTGATGGCCACGGGAATGTCCATCATTTTGGAGATCAGCTCCGACAAACCCACGCCGCTGAGTACGCCGATGATGCCGCCCAGGCTGGTCAGCACCGCCGCTTCCGTGAGGAATTGCAGCCGGATACGGCGCTTCTTGGCCCCGATGGCTTTTTTCAGGCCGATCTCGCTGGTCCGCTCGGTGACGGACACCAGCATGATGTTCATAACGCCGATACCGCCCACCAGCAGGGAAATGCTGGCGATCCAGATCAGCTGGGTATTGGTGGACTGGCTCATGTTCTGCAGCTGCTGGGCCTGCTCCAGCATATCCTGGGAGCGATAGTCGAACTTGCTGTCGGTGCCGACAATCTGGCTGGAAGTCAGCAGCTTGGCGGCTTCCTGACCGGCGGTGGTCATCACGTCCGTGTGGGTGGTCTTGATGGCCACGGTCTGGGGCTCGTCAAACTGATACGCCGTGGGCCAGACGGCGTCGGGCATATACATGGCCCCGCCGGAGGTTTTCGCATAGAGGTTATAGTCCGACATACTGTTGATGGTGGGGGTGAACTCCTCCCGAAGGGCAATGACGCCCACCACGGTGAACACGTCTCCGTTGATCTCCACGCTGCGGCCGATGGGGTCGTCCCCGCCGAACAGGCTGGACTGGACCGTGGAATCGATGAGCAGGACCTTGCGGAAATTCTTATAGTCGTTCTCGTTGAAGCCCCGGCCACGGATGACCTGATAGCCGTACACGCTCAGGTAGTCCGTATCGATGCCGTACACGCTGCCGGAGAAGGACGTGGACTTGTAGTACACGCTGTCGGCATTCTGACGGCGGGTGTACAGGGAGACTTTTTCCACGCCGGAAACGTCCAGCAGCTGCTTTTTGGTGTCCTGGGAAATGGTCCGGACCCCGTCGGGGATGCCGTTCCAGCTCATGTCGTAGGCATAGCCGTCCTGGTTCAGCTGCACCGTCACCACGTTATTTCCGGCACCGATGAGGTTCTGCTTGATCTGCTCGTTGGTGCCCTTGATGGTGGAGACGATGGTAATGATGGCAGCAATGCCGATGATGATGCCCAGCATGGTCAGAACGCTGCGCATTTTGTGGCCCCAAATGCGCTGGAAGGCCAGACGAATATTCTCGATCATTTCTGTGCCTCCTTAGTAGCCATAGAGTTCACTCAGGTCGCCGGCTTCCGTCGGGGCACCGGCCACCACGTTCTTCCCGTAGGGGAAAGCAATCTGGTCCGTGACGCTGAGGCCGGAGCGGATTTCATAATATTCGCCGCCCCAGATGACCTTGCCGGTGGTCACGGTCCGCTTTTCCAGCTTTCCGTCCGCTCCGGCCACATACACATAGGAAGTGCCGTTTTCCGAACGGAGGAAAGCGGTCTGCAGGTAAACGCCGCCGGTTTCGCCGCCCTCGGAATACTGAACGTTTACATAATTTCCTTCCTGCAGGTCCGCACTGCCGTCCACATAGACGGTCATGGGATAGTAGGAAATATTCGGGTTGCTGTCGCCCATGTAGCTATTATCGGTGGAGGGATAGTCCCCGATGGACTGGACTGTGCCGGTAATAACGGAGCCGGAGCGCCAGTCATTGATGGTCACTTCTTGGCCGATTTTGACCGTCTCCCGGTCCCATTCGCCGATGGTGCACTGAATATAGAAGCCACCGCCGCCGGAGACTTTCAGGAAGGGCGTAGAGTTGATCTTGGCGTCCTCCTCTGTGGTCAGGCTGACCACCGTGCCGTCAAAGTCGGCAGTGATTTCGCCGCTGTCCATTTCCTTCTGCATGATCTTGTAGGCATTTTCGGCGGTCTTGATTTGGAACTGGGTGTCCCGGATGGTCTTTTCCTGCTCGGTGCGCATCTGGGCGATCTGGGCGGCGGTGTAGCCGCTGCCGATGTCGATGTCCGGCTCGGTAGGCTCCACGGGGGTGTCTTCAACGGGGTCCTTGACGCCGGAGGCATCGAAGAACTGGAACACAAAGCTGCCGCCATTGGTGAACACATGGAGGCCCTGCCAGGTCAGATTGGCCCCCTTGGACATATTCTCCTCCGTGACCTTAAAGACCACATAGAAATCCTGCACCTCCGGCTTTTCCGGCTCGGTGGGCTGGGTGGGGTCCGTGGAGGGCTCCGTGGGGTCGGTGGAAGGTTCCGTCGGATCGGAAGATGGCTGAGTGGGGTCCGTGCCGGGGTCCGTGGGCGCCGTGGTGGGCTCGGTGGTCTCATCCTCCGCCGCCTGGGTCGTTGGGGCCTCCGTCGTCTCCGTGGGCTGGGTCGGCTGGGTGGGGGTCAGGGCCGCCTGGCGGTCCTGTGCAGCCTGCCGCAGCTGAGCCAGGAGGGTATCTTCAATGCCTACACTGCTGTTCAGCCAGCAGATCAGGGGATTTTCCGCCGTTCCGACAGCCTGATTGCCCCCAAGGAGCTGATAGTGGCCGGAAATGGGGGTTCCCTGGTCCGGCGTCACCGGGTCCGTAGGCTGGGTGGGGTCCGGAATGACCATGGGCTTCATGTTGTTGATCTCCGCCAACCGGTCGTATGCATTTTGCAGGTCTACTTTCAGTTTTTCCACTTCCAGACGCTTCCGCTCCAGGGAAAGGTCGTTGAGGGTGGTGTCGAAGCGCATCAGCACGTCGCCCTTCTTCACGGTGTCGCCCTCTTTCACCAGCACCTCGGAAACGGTCTGGGTAGTGCTTAGGAATACGGTCTGGATGCGGTCCGTGGACACGGGACCATAGGTCTCCTTGGAGTCGCCCCAATAGCTGTCCATGCCCACGCTATAAAAGTCGTAGACCTTCACCGGGGTTACGTTGCTTTTCCGGAAATATCTCCACAGGCCCAGGCCAAGAGCCGCAGCGGCGACTACCGCCGTGACGCTGATGACAATGGACTTGACTTTTTTACGCTTCTGCATGGTCTGCGCCTCCTTCCGGCTCCGCCGAAGTCCGCAGCTCGCCGTCCAGAATATGATAGGTCTTATCTGCACAGGCGGCAATGGCCGGCTCGTGGGTGATCATAATGATGGTCATGCCCTGATCGCTGAGGCGGCGGAAAATCTCCATGATCTGATTCCCCGCCTTGGTGTCCAGTGCGCCGGTGGGCTCATCGGCCAAAAGCAGGGTGGGATTGCCCACCATAGCCCGGGCAATGGCCACCCGCTGGCACTGTCCGCCGGAAAGCTGGTTGGGCAGGAAATTCATCCGCTCCCCCAGGCCTACGGCTTCCAGGGCCGCAGCGGCCCGCTCCCGGCGCTCTTTAACGCCCACGCCCGCATACAGCAGCGGCAGCGCCACATTGTCCAGAGCGTTCATTTTGGGCAGCAGGTAGAAGCCCTGAAATACGAAGCCGATGTACTTGTTTCGAATCTCCGCCAGGGCATCGTCGGACAGGTCCTGCAGATTCTCCCCGTTCAGGGTGTAGCTTCCGGAGGTGGGCAGGTCCAGGCAGCCGATAATGTTCATCAGGGTGGTCTTGCCGGAGCCGGAGGGGCCCATGATAGCCAGGTAGTCCCCCTGCTCCACGGTCAAATCAATATGCTTGAGGACGTGGACAGGCTCCTTGCCCTGGATATAATCTTTACAGATGTCCTTTAATTCCAGAATGGCCATTTAACCCACCTCAATGCCGCCGTTGACCATGCCGGTGTCCACGCCGTCGTTCATGCCGGTGTCCACACCGCTGTCCGTGCCGCTGTTCTTGCCGTCCTCCGGGATGGTCTCGGCCGGCTTCTCCCGGGTGGTGGCTGCGCCTTCCACGCAGTTTTCGTCCGGGTAGGCCACATAGTCGGCCTCGCTGAGGCCGTCGGTAACGGCGTAGGTGCCCGTCACATCGTCATACTCGCCCAGGGTCACGGTGCGCTTTTCCAGCTTGCCGTTTTTCTCGGCCCAGACGTAGGCAGAACCGTCGTCATTCATGACCACGAAGGCACTGCTGAGCCGCAGGCCGGTCAGGTCCTCGCCGCTGTCCATAGCCAGATAGACGTGCTGACCCAGAATCAGGCCGTCGGTGCTGTCCAGCTCCACATAAAAGGGATAGCGGCTGCTGGAATTCAGGCTGGAAGAGCTGCTGTCGGAAGAAATATAGTTGTTGGAGTTGTTCTGAGCAGGGTTCTCGTAATCGATGGTAGAAATGCTACCGGTCCAGCTGTCGTCATTGGTCCGGGAAAGGATTTTCACCCGGGTACCCACGGTGAAGCTGCCCCGCTGCAATTCGCCCAGAGTTCCCCGGACCCGGAAGGAACCGGCCTGCTGGATGGTGATATAGGCCTGCTCCCGGCCATTCTGGTCGGTGGTACTTTCATTGATGGCCTGAATCTGGCCGTCCACGGGAGACGTGACCACCGCATTTTGCAGCAGCGCCTCAGACTTGGCCACGTCGGTCTTTTTTGCTTCCAGCTTCAGTTCCGCCTCCTTCAGATCCACCTGCATGGTCTGGATCTGGACGGTATAGGCCAGCTGCTGGCTGCTGCCCGCATTGGCCCGCTGGTTCTTCAGTTCGGAAATCTGGTCCTTATAGTTCTCGATAGTGGCCTCCAGCTGCTCCTGCTCCAGCTTCTGCTTATCCAGGTTCAGCTGCAGCTGCTCAGTGTCGTAGGAGAAAAGCTGGTCGCCGGTTTTCACGGTGTCCCCGGCCTTCACGAACAGCTCGCCCACGGTCTTGTCGGCGTCCCGCTGAATTTTCGTGACGTTCTCCGCCACCACCACGCCGGGGAACCGGTCCCCATCGGTGACGCCGAAGCCGCTCAGGTCTCCCACGTTCTGCACATACACGCCGCCGGTCTTGCCGGAACAGGCCACCAGGCTCAGGCTCAATGTCAGGACCAGGATGGCCGCAATGCAAGTTTTTTTCATTTTCCGAAACCTCCTCATGGGTCTTTTGTTGGCTACATTATACCCGAAAGGGTCTGCCTTGGCAATCGGCCAAACTTTAAGTTTCTCTTAAATCTTTTTCAAAAACGTGCCAGAACAAACGCACCCCCGGCGCACAGCTTATGCGCCGGGGGCAGAGCAGATTCGTTTTTCTTATTTCTTGACCAGGTACTTCCGCATATCCAGGGACACGGCCACCAGAATGATGGCGCCCTTGATGATGTACAGGCTGGAGGAATCCACGCCCAGCATGGTCAGGGCCACGAAGATGAGCCGCAGCACCACCACGCCCAGAATAATACCGCTGATCTTACCGGTGCCGCCAACGAAGGACACGCCGCCGATGACACAGGCTGCAATGGCATCGCACTCGGCGTTCAGGCCGGTGTTCATGGCCACGGTGCCGACACGGACCGCCTCGATATAGCCGGAGTAGCCGTACATGGCACCGGCCAGGGCATGGACCATCATGGTGGTCAGGAACACGTTCACGCCGGAGACTTTTGCAGCATCGGCATTGGAGCCAACGGCGAACATATTCTTGCCGAACACGGTCTTGTTCCAGATGAACCACATGATGACCGTAATAATGACGGCGTAAAGCACATACCAGGGAATGGCAATGTTGCCCAGGCGGAACATGGTGCCGCCCACGAAGTCCTTATACTGCTGGCTCAGGCTGGAAATGGGCTGAGAGTTGTTGCCGTTCAGACTGAAGAACCAAATGATAACGCCGTAGATGAGCAGCTGGGTGGACAGGGTGACGATGAAGGGGTGCAGGCTGAACTTGGCCACGAAGAAGCCGTTCAGCAGGCCGATGAGGAAGCCCACAGCAATGGCGATGAGCAGGGTCAGGCCGATCCACCACCACTTGGAGCTGTCGGGCAGCATGGGGAACATCTTGTTTGCGAAATCCATCTTCTGCAGCAGCACGGCAGAAACGGCGGCGGTAAGACCCTGGATTCGTCCGGCGGACAGGTCCGTGCCGGTCAGGACGATACAGCCTGCGATGCCCAGTGCCATGGGCAGATAAGCGGCCACCTGGTTGATAAGGTTGGCCAGGGAGCCAAGGGTCAGGAAGTTGTCCGTGCGGATGGCGGTGTAGATAACAAACACCAGCATCACGATGTACAGTGCATTATTCAGGAAGCCGTCCAGAACGAACCGGCGCTTGTCCTTTGCATCCATGGTGCGGAACCGGGCAGAAGTTCTTTGAAGTGTGGAAATGGGGTTTTTCATACGTTTCCCTCCTTAGACATACTTGGCGGCCAGGGTCATAATGGCCTCCTGGGTGGTGTTCCGGGCATCGACCTCACCGGCCACCCGTCCGCCGGACATGACCACGATGCGGTCACACACGCCCAGCAGCTCCGGCATTTCCGAGGAGACCATCACCACGGTCTTGCCGTTATTGGCCAGGTCCAGAATCAGCTGATAAATTTCGTATTTTGCGCCCACATCGATGCCTCGTGTAGGCTCGTCCAGCAGCAGCACCTCCGGGTCCGTCAGCAGCCACCGGCCAATGATGACCTTTTGCTGATTGCCGCCGGACAGGGAACGGATTTTCGTCTCCTGAGAGGGGGTCTTGGTGTGCATAGCGTCAATATAGCGCTGGGTATCCTCCCGCTGGGACTTCTCGCTGAGGAACATTCCGCCTTTCAGATGCCGGTCCAGGCTGGAAATAACGGTGTTGTCCCGGATATTCAGCACGCCGAAAATGCCGGTGGCCCGGCGCTCCTCGGTGAGCAGGGCGAAGCCGTTCTTAATGGATTCCCCGGCGTTCCGGTTCAGGCAGGGCTTGCCGTCCAGGGTGATGGTCCCTTCCTTCCGGGTACGGATGCCGAAAATGCTTTCCAGGGTCTCAGTCCGGCCGCTGCTGTCCAGTCCGGCCAGGCCCAGGACCTCGCCCCGGTGGGCCTCAAAGCTCACGTCCCGCAGCTGATTATACATACCCGTCAGATGCTCCACTTTCAATGACACCGCACCGGGCTTGTTGGTTTTCGGCGGGAACTGATTGGTCAATTCCCGGCCAACCATCAGCCGGATGATATCGGCCATTTCCAGCTCGCCGGCGGGCCGGGTGGCCACCCATTTGCCGTCCCGCATGACGGTGATGGTATCGGAGATACGCTTGATCTCCGCCATTTTGTGGGAAATATAGATGATGCCCACGCCCCGCTGCCGGAGCATATGGATGATGCGGAACAGATGCTCCACCTCTTCCTCCGTCAGGGAGGAGGTGGGCTCGTCGAACACGATGACCTTGGAGTGGTAAGAAACGGCCTTGGCGATCTCTACCATCTGCCGCTGGGAGACGGGCATGGAGCCCATGATCTGGTGGGGATCCACGTCGATTCCCAGCTCCTGGAACACGGCCATGGTGTCCTTGAACATTTTCTTTTCGTCCACCAGTCCCAGCTTCGTGGGATAGCGGCCCAACCACAGGTTGTCCATGACGGAGCGCTTCAACGCCTGGTTCAGTTCCTGATGGACCATGGCCACGCCGTTGTCCAGGGCTTCCTTACTGCTCTTGAAGTCGATCTCCCGGCCTTGGAGATAAATGTGGCCTTCATCCTTATTGTAGATGCCGAACAGGCACTTCATCAGGGTGGACTTGCCTGCGCCGTTTTCGCCCATCAAGGCATGGACCGTACCGGCCTCCACCTCCAAGGATACATGATCCAGCGCTTTCACGCCGGGAAAGGTCTTGGTAATGTCTACCATTTTCAGGAGAACTTCCTGCTGTGCCATTGGGGTTCCTCCTTTGCGAGAATATTGGCTTTCAGCGGGACGAACCGGCAGAACTTCGCAGCTCTCTGCGACTCTCTGCCGGGCCGTCCACGCAAATGAGAAAGGGGGAAGCTGCCGCCGGAACGGCAGCTTCCCGCAAGTTTACGAATTATTCGCCGGTGTAGGGAGCGTAGGCCACGTACAGCTTGGAGGCGCAATCGGAAGCGATGCTGAACCGCACATCCTGCACGGAGGCCAGTGCGTCGCCCACGGTCTTGCCCGCAGAAATGGCCTGCACGGTCTCGCAGATAGCCAGAGCCATACCCTCAGCGTCCTGCTTCACAGTGCCGGTCATGGCGCCTTCGGCGATCAGGGTCTTTGCGTTCTCGGTGGCGTCCACGCCAAACACGGGGACAACGTGACCGCCGGCCTTATTGTAGCCCTTGCTCTGCAGGGAGGACACAACGCCCTCAGCCATGCCGTCGTTGTTGCAGATGACCAGCTCGATCATGTTGCCGTTGGCCTCGTTGTAGGTGACGAAGTTGGTCTCCATGTAGTCGGTAGCGGCAGCAGCGGACCACTGGCCGCCCTGGTCCACCTGGTACTTGTTGGAGTTGTTGGGATCGAAGTACTCCAGTTCGGGCTTTCCGGCAGCGGTCAGGATGGCATTGGCGTCCTCCACGCTGTACTGGGTCCGGTAGATGGCCTCCACGTTGGCCTCGTCGCCCTTCATCATGGCGTAGCTGATCTTGCCGTCCTTGTTCAGGTCGATCTCATCGTAGTGGGCCAGGATGTAGTCGCCGATCATCTTGCCCTGCATGTGGCCGGCTTCGGGAGCGTCGGTGCCGATGAAGCAGGCGGTGTTGGAACCCTTCAGGACTTCCACATCGGAGCCGTCGGTGCCGATGGCACGGTTGAAGAAAATAACGGGGATGTTGCCGGCCAGGTTCAGGATGTCCTTAGCCACGTCGGGGGTACCGGAAGTGACCACGTTCACCACCAGCAGATTGGAGCCACCGGCGATAGCGGTCTTAATCTGGTCAAGCTGCTTCGCCTGGTCACCGGCGGCGTACTGATTGTCGTACTTCACACCGGCAGCATTCAGCTTGTTGTTCAGTTCGGTACGAACGGAGCTCAGATACACGTCGCTCTCGTCATACCAGAAAACGGAAACCTTCGTTTTGCTGTCAACGGTGCTGTCGCTGCCTTTCGTGCTATCGCCGCCGTTGGAGCCGCAGGCGCACAGGCCCAGGACCATCACGGCTGCCAGCAGCAATGCAAGGATCTTTTTCATTTCATTTTCCTCCATTAAATATGGTTTGTTCCGCGGGTTTCTCCCAACCGGACACGAATATTTTACCATATTTTACGGGAATTTCAAGAGCTGCAGCCGTCAAAACCGGTCGTTTTCCGTTGCTTTTCCATATGGTATCCATACGTTTGTATCGATATTTTGTGTATCTCTCACAAAATACGTTTCAAAACCGATTTTCCCGGAAAACCCTTCACTTTTTCACGGTGAAAATGGCGGAAATAAAATAATTTTCAGGTTTTTCATTTTGTGAAAACGATTTTTAGGCGCTGTTTTCCCGGTCCGGTGACGAAAAATTCGGAGTTTTTCACAATTCCGACCAGTCCGCCGATTAGAAAAAGCCGTTTGCCCATTGTACACACCCGGAGGGAAAAGAGAGTCGAAATATGCACATTCGACACTCCTTGGCCCCCTCATAAGAGGGGGCTGTCGTGGCTTCTGCCACGACTGGGGGAGTGTGCTACCCCTAGAAGTAGGGGCTTGCCCACTCTGAGTAATGGCTCCCCTGTGTAGGGGGAGCTGGCACGGCAACGCCGTGACTGAGGGGGTGTAAGCAATCAGGTTTCGGCTAGCTTCCGACGAGGCAAAAATAGCCTTCCCCTGGGGGAAGGTGGCATGGCGTAAGCCATGACGGATGAGGGGCGGTAGGGGCTTG
>QWCN01002984.1_pt1 | contig 20706 bp, 14 predicted proteins | sample 1972711 | NCBI WGS metagenome assembly QWCN01 (sample SAMN09866707, study PRJNA288562) | Human gut metagenome isolate term1_stool, whole genome shotgun sequencing... | isolation source: gut | host: Homo sapiens | place: USA: California
AGCATCGTGGTTAGCGGTGAACGGGTCCGGGCATTGGTCGGTTTATAGATCACGTGTTCATGACACCAGTGATTCACTTCCAGCGCCGCCTTTTCCATGGATTCACAGGCCGCAACCCGTTCCTTCAGTTCCTTGTAGAAAACGATTCGGGCCGTGTCCAAATTCTCTTTCCCACCCCTCACGGGAAGTACAAAATGACGGAATATATCTTCCGGAATATCTTTCCCCCAAGGCATCGCCTCTCTCGCCTGAAATGCCCAACGCACGTGCTTCAACAGAAAATCTCCCCCCGAAAAAGATAAATCAATCAACGGAGAATAGGCGTAGAGAAACATCAGAGCCTCTCGTTCCTCCACGCTCATCGGGGAATCGAACACGGCAAACAAATTACCCGGATTACCTTCCAACACCTCCTTTTTCTTTTGAAAATCCTGTTCCACCATCCTCCGGTAGTCCGGATCTGTCATAAAATGCTTTTCTTCACATGCACATAACAGCACGAAAGCAAGCAGTATCCACAAAACTTGTTTCATGATCATAATATTTTATGTCACAAATATAACAGATTTTTTCACTATTTTTGCCTCATGGACACGAAGGAAGAAATCATTAGGCAATTCGAGGCTCAAACCGCTCCACTCAGCCCGGAAACTCACGAAAAATTGGCCAACATTCTCGTACGTTTCAATCTGGCCAAAGGAGACCTTTTTCTCCGAGAAGGTGAGGTATGCAAATATTATAGCATGGTCGCCCGGGGCATGATTCGCTTGTTCTACAATAAAGACGGGCGGGACCTCACGGAACACTTTTCGTATGAAAAAGGGATATTCGTTTCGCTGGAAAGCTATTTCCGGCAAACCCCGAGCTACTTGATGATCGAGGCTCTCGAACCCACCGTTATCTATTCTTTCCCACACGATCAACTACAAGACCTTATGCGAACGAATCACGAGGTGGAACACATGTATCGCAAAATGCTGGAAAACTCCCTGATCGAATCACAGCAAAAAGCCGATGCCTGTCGTTTCGAGACCGCCCGGGAACGTTACCACCGACTGGCCACGGAACACCCGGAAGTAGTCAAACGGGCTCCCCTCATCCACATTGCCTCCCGACTCGGCATGACCCCCGAAACGTTAAGCCGGGTGAGAGCTGGTCTGCTTTAACAATTTCTCCACCCGGGTAAAAGACTTACCCACCCATTTCCGACTATTCCAGCGACGCACGAAAATAATCGCCCGGATATTCTCGTCTAGCGTGAAAGCCACCCACATCCCGGCAAGTCCCCAACCGAAAGAGATCCCGAACACGTAGCTTAACGCTGTTGCCACTCCCCACATGACGATCAATCCGGTGATAAAGGGATAAGTCACATCCCCCACGGCATTCAGCACGTTTACCGACAGGATATTCACCGCACGTCCCACCTCCAGCAAGACATCAATACAAAGAATCATCACTCCCATGTACACGATCTCCGGGTTGGAAGTCAACATTCCGAAAATAAACTTACTGCAAACCGCAGTGACAACCGCCACGCAAATGGAAACCACAATCGAAAGCCGCAGGCAATATTTCTGTAATATAAAAGCCGCATCAGTACGTTCGCCCCCGACCAGATGCCCGATCAGGATCGCAGCCCCTTGCCCAAGGGCCACGGAAAACACGTATGAAAACAGGATAATATTCATCGCATAAGTACGTGCTGTCAGTGCCGCCGTTCCCAACATGACCGTAAAATAAGTAATGACCACTTGCGACAAACTATATGACACCTGTTCCCCTGCCGCCGGAAGACCGATATGCAACAAGTTTTTCAACTTATCCCACGGGAATGGTCTCAGACACGAAAACGAGAAGCGAGGTACCACCTTACCAAACGTGATATACAATAATAACGCTAACGCCACCAATCGGCAAGAAGAAGTCGAAATTGCCGCCCCTACAACTCCCATTTGCGGCAACCCGAATTTACCGAAAATCAAGGCATAGTTCCCCATAATATTCAACACGTTCATCAATAACGTCACCCGCATGGGATAGTATGCCTTGTTGTGACTTCGCAACACAACCGACATAGTTAGGGCGATAGCTTGCAAAAAGGCAAAACCTCCCACAATTTGCATATAAGCTAACCCCTCACTAATCAATTCCGAGGCTAAATCCATCATCTTCAACAAAGCTTCAGCCCGAAAATACAAGAAAGCACTCGTGGTCACCCCGATCAGAGTATTAAAAACCAATGATACCCCTACCACCTGCCGCACGTTTGCCTGTTGCGATGCCCCCAAATACTGGGAACAAAGCACGGAAGTCCCAACTGTCGACACCCCGAACACGAGAAATACCAAATTTAATAATTGATTTACCACCCCGACGGCCGCCACGGTATCATCCGAATAATGACTCAGCATAAACGTATCCATTGCACCCAATAACATGATTAGTAAGGTCTCCACAAATATCGGTCCCGTCAATTGAAATAACTGTTTACGTAACGTTTTAGTCGGTTTCATACATTCCTTCTTAAAAAATCGTGCAAAAATAACACAGATGACTATTGCAAGGCTTGATCTATATCAAAAAATAAAAAAGGTGTGCCGAAACACACCTTTTACCTAATACCTAAATTGGAAAATACTATTTATCTATATCCAATACAACCTCATACATCATATTAGGTTTGAAATCTGGATTATAAATGATCAAGAAGTTTTCATCCACGACCGCTCTCCAATCTTGCCCTGCTGCTAGACGAGGATTATTCAAGCGTTCCGGGAAGAAGTAACTGAAAGGCAAATCAAGCACATGTTCCTGTTTAAATTTATCTCCTTTCATACGTTCTAGGCTAAAATTCTCCTTGGTCTTGATTGTAATAATGCACTTTTTACCCTTCACCTTTGAAGTTACGGTAAAATCGGTCTCTTCCGGTATCTCCTGCAAACGAACATTCCACAATGGATCACCATAGTAAGCCAACACATCCCGATCATGCCAAAAACCGATCTGATCCTGCGTCGGTTGTCCCTTTATCGCTTCTGCCACCTTTTGCCCTGCAAGTTGGAATTCATTTCCTTCAAACGTAGGATAGTTCTCCTTAATCAAAGAAGGATACCATTGATATTGCTGGTACAAGAAATCCTGTTGATTCATGTAAACAGCCTCTGCCAAAGAATAACGTCCCGGATTAGTTAACCAGTATTTCAAGCCGCCCCAACCGTTACGTCCATGCCATGTAGTCACAACATAACCAATCATCGTGGTTGCATTGCTACCATTCATCCAAGCAATTGCCATACTCTCTTTCGTGTTGTTAACATTACCGATCAAGCAGTTACCAACGGCAAAATACACTTTACGCTTCCCGCTTTCCGGAACATCCCAAGTCGCTCTTGTTTTATGATCATTAAAATACAATTTTCCGTCTTTCGCCCGAATATCTCCAGAGGAATAACGTACTTGTAAATCTTTCTCCGTGGCATGCCATGCTGTTACCACTAAGTCCGGGTCACATGCCGCATACATATCCGATAATTTTTTTAACCGTCCATCTACCGATACTTTATCGGTTTTCACAGCCTCGCCTTTACCTGTCTTCTCCCCCCACAATCCTAACGTCTGGTCATCCACCCAAGCAAAACGATCAAACCATTTCGCACTTTTCAACTCTGTAATAGTAGCCACAGCATTCTTGATTACCAAAGGCTCCGTACTATTATTTACCATCTTCATCGCTCCGGCTGCATCATACCCCGTAATAATACCCCAAAGGAAATCGGCAAAAATATCTTCATCCACCTCCCGGCTTACATGATGCATATCTATCACGTAATCCCGGTTCAGGTTCTCCGGTTTTTCCACAATAGCCACGTAACGCGGTTTTACTCGTTGCAGGTCTCCTAAATTCTCACGAGGAGCTTTCTCGTAAAAAAAGACCTCTGCACCATGCTTTTCCTTCAAGGCATTAACAACTTGCATCCACGCTGCATCTTGTTGCACAGCCTTAGAAGCCAATACTACATACTCGTTTCCGACACGTCCTGTTTTCTTCTTTTGAGCAAACGAGGACATCACCGAAACCATTAAACACAATAAAATTGATAATCGGTAAACTTGTTTCATTTCGCAAAAAATAATATATAAAAACACAAACTAAATTAGATTTCAAATATAAGCATCAATAATATTTAATACTCCATGTAACAGGTTAAATTTAAGTTAAAAACTCCCCCATCAGCTTCGCTACCATTTTCTCAATAAACAAAAAAGAGCATCCTTATTAAAAACAGTGAATATTTCAACTCTCACTCTGTTTATCGAGAAGATTTGGTGAGCAAGCGAGAACAGACCGAGAACTTTACTCAAGGACTGTCCCGCAAAAGCTGGGAGGAGTTTTTATATGAAGTTTTCAGATGACCCCAGTTAATTAAAACCGTTTATTCCTGAAAGATTCATTTTATTTCATAAACTCTTCGCATTATCAACACACAAATTACTTTAAATATTTAGCTAACAAATCATCTAGTTCCTGTCCTTTCAATTTCTCACCTATAATTTTATTATTTCCATCTAAAACAAAAATATGAGGAATTCCAGTGACACGATATGCTCTTACGGCCTTCCCATCCGCTCCTTGTAAATCACACGCCTGAATCCACTCCAATCCATCCTCTTTTACAGCCTTTCTCCAAGCTTTCTCATCAGTATCCATGGAAACACTTATCATAAGCAAATCCTTATCTGTATACTTTTTATAAATCTCAACTAAATGTGGATTTTCTTTCCTGCAAGGTCCACACCAAGAAGCCCAAAAATCGATAATTTTAATTGTTGCAGATTTCCCGTACAAATGAACAGAATCACCGTCTAAAGTCGGAAGTTTAAAATTGGGAGCATAGGCTCCAACTTTAACCTCACTTAATTTTTTATACCGCTTATCTATCACTTGTCCTTCGGGTGTATGTTTCATTTCTTCGCTCAACATGTCAAATTTCAATTTCAGCCGTTCGTAATTTAAATAAGGATGTCGATAAAAAACTAAATATAATCCCAAAATATTATCTCTATTTTTCTGTATATATTCATTTTCCTCTTTGTCATATATTTCATCCATTACCTGCAACGAAGCCATCTCATGCATTTTCCCAAAAATATTATCCTCCTCATTCGCCCGATAAAAACGAGCTAAAACAGAATCCCGTTCACGATATATTTTTTCCTCTTTCCGATCCAAAGCATCCTTCCGATTTTGTAATACTCCTCCCCGGGCCGAAAAGTTTCTGACATCACCCAAATCATTCCCCTTTATTTTCAAATCAAAAATCGTATCCTTAAACATTAAAGGTATCCGCCCTTTCCTGTCTTGTACTGTCAGGAAACCAATTTTAGGATTATCCAAAATTCCTTTTATTTGAAATTTACCTTTTTGGGATTCCACTTGCTGAATCGTGTCAAACTTCCCTTGTTCATTAACGACACTCAGATACAATTTTGCATCATTCCCTGCAATTTCACCCCGAATAACATACTCTTTAACACTTGTACATCCTCCTAAAATCAAGCCGGATAGTACAATGAATTTCATTAATTTTCTCATAATTATAATATTTAATTAATCTCTGTCGCGATACACGATATCTACAATTTTCCCCAACTCCGTATACTCCTTTTTCTTTTCTAAAGGTCCCATCAAAGTAGGGACATCATATATTCTCATTACACCACATTCATCCTCATCTTTATCATTTACAATACTACCTACCACTAATTGATTCTCACGAAGTTTCTCCCATGGCTGGAAAGCAATATAAAGAGCCAACTTACTAACTTTTAAAGTTGTAATAGTTTCCCCCGGAAAAGAAAGAACTGCTTTGGCAGGTGTCTCCGGATATTCCATATCAAACTGGTAAACCGCATTCTCAGTCGAATAGAATAAATACCGATAATACAAATGAAATGCAACATGCGTAATTTTATCTTTATTGGGCCGATTCAATTTCATATAGTATTTCCGTTCATTTATCCCATTATCTCCAACCCCGATTCCATACACATACATTTCCTCGTCCTCAGGGTCCTCCAGTAACGCAAAAGTATAGTTATCTTTCGTCCAATCCATATACACCATATCACGTCCTGTTTCCGCTTGGAAATCGGCAGTCCCGCCAGAAAAAGTAAGCACATGTGGGATTTTCTTATTATCATCGTCCAACGCCATAAAACGCTTGTTTGTATTATCATAAATGATAACGTTCCCTCCCCCGACTGCACCGGAACGATGTCCAAAATAGGGAGCCACTTCAAATCGTTGTCCATCAGAAGTTACATTTATCGGAAAACCGTATATATCTCCTGTGGAAAGAGGGTTACGTGCATACAAATTACCATCAACCGGAAAAAAGTAATTGCCGGAAGAAAATCCGGCAATTACTTTTACTTATCAATAATCATTCATTTTGCAAGCAAGGCATCCAAATGTTCAGTAATTTCCGGATCAGAAGGCCTCGGGGCAAAAGACTCAACAATATTAAATTCCTTGTCAATCAAGATAAAACGAGGAATATACTTAATCTGCCAGTTCACTCTCAATCCTTCGTTATCGACAGAATTAAACTGAGGCACTACCGATTCCTTTTGTTTCAAGTAACTCAGCCAAGTCTTTCTGGAATTATCTGTTGACAATTGAATAAAGACAATATCTTTATCCTTATATTTCTCACTTAACGCGGCAAATGCCGGGGATTCCTGAATACAAGGACCGCACCACGTCGCCCAACAATCCAGATAAATATTTTTGCCTTTAAAACTACTCAACAAGACTTCATTCCCATCAACATCTGTCATGATGATCTCGTGGGCCGGTTGTCCCGTCATCAGACTTTTTACATTATGGATCTTCTCCTGCAATTCGGAAACAATTCCCACGTGCAGAAAAGATTTTGTCTTTTCCTCCATGCTCAGAATCACCTCCGGATCTGTTGATGAATCCAATTTCGCCAAAACTTGTAAAGCATCCTTGATTTCCCGCATTTCCGGGGTAATCTCCACCCCTTGCATAAATTCCGCTTGATCCAAGTTATACACGATCACATCCCTGACATCTATAATATCCAGATACTCGTTTTTCGTAATCTCTCGCATCAGTTGATTTACATCCGGGATAACAGAAGTAATAAAACGCCCGTACCATTTCCTTTGTTCCTCCCGTGACGCTCCTGTATTTTCTTTATTATACAGAGCATAAGTCAAATAACTATTCAACAAATTCGCCTTCACCCGAATACGTTCATTCTCCTTAAAAAGCTCCGTTACCCCTTTAGAGTATCCAGTTGAGCCAATTTAGAAGCCGCAAGCGCATCCACCACCTCTTTCGTCTTCTCAAAATTCTCCCTTACATTCCGTCCGGACAAAAGAAAAGAGCCCCCCTTGGGATAAAGCCGATCTTTCAAAAACAACTGCGCCTCGCTCCCTTTCCCTTTAAAAGTCGCTTGACGGGTATCCGGTGTCAAGTAAACTTCCAAATCATCACCGGGTGAAAGGTAAAGAATGTTACGACTGATATTGAAATACATCGGTTGCTCCAACACAAAAGTCGTATCCAAATAACCGGAAGCATCCGTTTTGATTATCCTGTTCAAACTCGTACCAAAATCTCCCGTCACTCCCGTGTACTCCATAATCACTTCTTGTGTACCCATATCCGCCATCTGTCCTTTCAAATGAATCGTGTTCACTTTCGGAGAATGGCAACCAATAATCGTTGTTACAAATAAAATAACTAATGCTATAATCTTCATATTCACTATTTAATAAATGGTTCACCTTGTATTTTTACAATATTTGATACCAACGTACTCAAATCCCCATGTCCCAGTTCATATTCAACCTCCATATAATTCCCGTCTCCCTCGTCAATCCGGGTTACATACCCGTCAGAATTCAACACATAGTCCACTTCCCGGACAACCCCATGATCCTCCGTCTTGACTTTCAACCGATCACTCCCTGAATAAATGAAAGTTTTGGTAAAGACAACCTGTCCATCTATTGTTGTTTCTTTGATCCCAGTCAATTGATTCCCATCATAACTATATTCCACGTGAGAACGAGGCTCCCAATTTGAGATATACGTGGCGTATTCACCGCCCGTAAGCCGATCGCCATTATAAGTATATACCATACGCATTAACGGATCATCCGTCTTCGAATCACCGATACGACGCCATTTCATAATCTTACGATCCATCCTTAAAGTATCATCATACTCGAACAAATAACTCTCCGAATACTTGAGAACGTATTGTAAATCCTCTTTTGCATAATGATAAATGACCTCCTGATTCGTCTTTCTTTGTATCTGGAAAATAACCTGATATTTCATCGGAATAGTACTTCCCGGCTCCAACTGATCAATCTCTTCCTGACTGATAGACGGAACCAACATAAGAACTTGAGAACTATTCAACCTCCCGATAGTATCTTGATTACGATCTGTAATAAATCCTAAATCCAGACTATTATCAATATAGTTCAGACTAATTTTAAAATCTCCCCACAAAGCATTATGCCCCTTGATCTCTTTGGCCCGGTATTTATTCAATTGCACCAAAGGTTCAACATCATCATTATCATGGCAAGACATTATACTCATGCTTAATAACGACAATAATATGATATTCATTAATATTTTCATATTCATCAATTTAACGCGTGTGATAACAAGTTGTTTTCAATATCCGTCCGAAAGGACCATATTCCCGATGATAGGCCTTATCTTGAATCAAGTCACCAGTTCCCAAGGATAAGATTGGAACAACAATTACCTTTCCCTCCCGGGTCGTTTCGTTATAAGTCATAACCAACATCATGTGATTACTAGCTCCCAGATCCGTCAATTCGCCCGGTTTATCGGTATTCGGAATTTCCAGTTTTCCCTCACAGTACTCAACCACTTGGATTCCCGTAATCTTTTCTCCCGGATTTACCTCATATTTAGGTAATACCTGGGGATGTGACGCCGTTAGCAAAACAGCATATACTTTGTCATCCGTTGCATAATACATGACTTCTTCCATAGCCTGTGACTGAAACTTGTGGGCTTTCTCTATATCCGGACATCCATCCAGAATATAACATCCCGTAATCACATCCGGACGGTTCTTATCATCTGCATTCATATTAAATGTCCATATTTCATGCAAACCGGTACCGCTATCTTTCAATACGGCATACATTGTAACATTCGGACCATAACCTATATATATGCACTCTTTATTTCCCAACTGATTCGGGTCCTGTTTGCCATCTGCAGAAGTATTTCGGAATATATGCAAATTGTCTTCCGAACGGAAATGCGGGAAGGCAAGAAAACGATGGTGTTTCTGATCATACGCAATCCCGAAAAGATCTCCTTCTCCCGGATACGGATTGTAAGGTCTGTACAAATAATGCGTGACATAATAATCGTCTGTCAAATCCTCTAATAACATTCCCACCCCGTAAGTTGTCGCCTCCTCGTATTGAGTTCTCTTATGGATATGCCCGTTTACAGCAATCACATCGTAAGGACCACGGGCACAATTATTCAAGCCTCCCACAACAAATTCCCCGTCAAAAGCTTTGATAAACATATCGTTATTTCTCCGGATCACGGTAAAATTATCCAGCGGGGAAAGGTCCTCGACAGAATGTTCCGTTGCGATACTTGTTTCAAGATACCCGGCAACAACAGATTTCATATCCGTGACAAGCTCGCCAATCTTCGTTCCGTTATTGATACTATAGATATTCTCAAAAACACGATCATCCTCATGTTTACTATAATTCCGGTTAAAGTTCTTCCCGATAATCAAATGCAGATCGGAAGTTTGTTCATCTTTGGTATCAGCTACTAATAAGCCGGCCTCGTATTGCCCTGTAACATACAGGTAATAACGCTTGGTTACCGTCAATTCATTCTCCGTATCCGTAACCGTGTACAATAAAGAATAAGCCTCCCGATTCATCGGCACGTTGATCACCGTGTCCAATATCATCGTATTTCCCAACGTTTCATGTTGCCCGTGCCCCTGAAGTTTCCATTCGAACGATAACGCAGCATCATCCATTCCCTCTTTATAAGCTAATGTCTTTATTTTCAAACGTCCTCCCTGGCTCACGTATAGTTCCATAGACGTCGAGAAATCATTAATCTGGATTGGTTTCAAAAACTCGACATTCTTGGATGATTCGTCATCAAAGCAAGAGCCAAGCAAGAAACAAATCATCACCAGTCCTAAAAATATTTTTGTTTTCATCTGTTCATCTTTTATTAAACAATTCCATTAAACACGCCACCCATTACCACGGGGCAGGAACAACGATCTCTTTACCAGCGTAATCCCCATCATCATGTTTCATCGGCCCGGTTGTCGAGTGTTTATTATATTCGGCTAATTCCAAACGAATCATTTGCTGAATATTCGACATTTCGTAATACGACATATCATACTTATCCGGATCCGGGTTAGGTATCGGAGAAAATAAATCCCAATAAGGTAAAGAAGTACGTCCTAATTTCTCCATGATAAACTTCCACCAGCCTGTCGAATAAGGTCCGAAAAAGTATTCTAACTGAGACCAGTTATAGGGTTTAATAATCTGAGCGGTAAACGTGAAATTACATGCCGGATAAACCAAATCCAATTCTTTAAAATCTTCATTCTCCACGATCTGTACCCGAAGTCGCACAACCTTATGTTCCAACTCCTGCACACTATTCACAACCACCGGAACAAATCCTGATTCCGATCCGGCACTTATAGTTCCCTCCAGTAATTCATACATATCTCCCGTTGCAGTCGTTGAATCTGCAACAACTACCACCTTCACTTTTCGATCGTAATCTTCCAAATCTCCGGTAAGCAAAATAGGCAATAGTACCGTATCGACATCTTTCCAAGGATTTTCAGCGAAGGTATAAGAAAACTCCTTCCCGTTAAAATAAACACCCGGACGTCCACGGTATCCCATCGGTTCATCTTTCTCGCATCCACCGAGAAAAACAGAAAGGAATATAACCAGACTATATAATATACTCTTTTTCATAATTCATCATTTTTAATAAGTTTCTCGACCTCCAAACTCAACCTCCGTCTTCGGTAACGGCATCACGTACGTGTTATCGTTCATAACAACCGTAGATCCCTGAATATTGGTCACACCTCTTCTCTTGTAATAGAAAAACATTTGCCCTTCCAACAACATCTCTTTACGCCACTCTTTCAATATTTCCTTCTGAACTACACTCTGAGACAAATCATTTCCTAATTTACGTTGAATTCCTCTTTTCTCCCGCACGATATTCAAATAATTAATTGCTTTCTGTCGATCGGTAACACTTCCCGTCTCGTTCAAGCACTCTGCTGCCATATAATAAACCTCCGCTTTCCGGATCAAAGGAAGACGATTGGCATAAGTAGATTTATCCACCTGTTTCAACTTCAGAAAAGCATATTGAGTACCTAATTTATCATACAACCACAAATAGCGATAATCACCTGCACCCGTGTTGTCTCCCAGTTCAAACAAATCTTTACCCGTCTGTGCCGCATGAAACAGGAATTGGGGATTCGTTCTCGTAATATCTACTTTAGCCTCGAAACTCAACTCCGTGATCTTCGAGAATTGGTACACGTTCAATCCGAAAAGATATTCGGAAGAAAACGTAAAATCACGCAACTGCAAATCATTCGTTTCCAATCTATTCTTATCTACCCACGGGAATTGCTGCTCCATTGCAATCAACTCTTCGGCATATTTCAACGCCATATCCTTATTCCCCTGCCATATAGCAACCCGGGCCCGTGTTGCCAATAAAGCATAATAGTTAAACGTTAACCGGGAAGTTGCCACCTCACGAGGCAAAAACTTATCGGCCTCTGCCAAATCAGCCTCGATATAGGCTAAAACATCTTTTACTGTAGATTGTTTTGTTATCTCTTTATTATAATCCGTCACGTAAGGAATCGACAAACGACTTAATATCTCCGGACGTTCCTTTAAATCACCCCAACCGAACAAGCGCAACAAATCAAAATGCAGAAAAGCACGTAACCCCAAACACTCTCCCTTAATCCGGGCATATACGGGTGGGGTTACACAGGAACTCGTTTCCAAGTTTTTCAAAATATTATTCACATTGGCAATTGCATTATAAGCTACACTCCAAATGCCATCAATCCGTGTCAACACGGCATCCATATCATAACGATACTGGGTACAATCGAAATAATTGTTTGTCAGCGGATCAATCTCGTATTGTTGAGCCACCGCCTCTATAAAACCGTAGCTCATCTCTTTTCCATATAAACGGGTATCCGTCATCAGGATATACACACCCGTTATAGCGTCTTCAAAACCTTGTTCCGTCTCGAACAACACGTCACCCTTTATTTCAGATTTGGGTTCCACGTCCAACCAATTAGAGCAAGATATGGTTCCGAATGATAATAAGCTCATCCAAATTATCAAACAATATGTATTTATTCTAGCGCTCATATTTTTATATTTTATTCATTCAATCTATAACAGGACCTAAAAAGTCATCTGCAACGAAAAATTATAATTTCTTGCAAAAGGATAAGACAATCCCCGTTCTGTCTTAATCGTGGATAACTTAGCCACATCGTTCATATAGAACGCCACACTCAAACGCTCCATACCCATTTTCTTCACGAAAGCATGACGGAAGAAATCATACGAGAAATTGATAGAAGATATATTCAACTCATTCTTCTTTTGAACAAAACGAGAGGTTGCATAAGTCTTCTCGTCAACCTTATAGGCCTGTTTCTCCGGGTCCCACACCTGTTTCAACGACCGGAAACGTACCTTATCCCCCGGTTTCTGCCATCTTCCCTCCAATACCCGTTTATCCACGGCATAGCTCATATTTACATTCTCTACCCGATCCACCAAAGTCTCGTTATACATTTTAGCTCCCAATTCGTACATGCACATCACGTTCAATCCAAATCCTTTATATCCGAGATTTATCCCGAAACTCCCGCGCAATTTAGGCAAGTTATCTCCACACACGACCATATCTTCCGCCCGGTATTCATACGTGGATACTCCATCTTTTGTCAAATAAATCTCACGCCCGGTTGCCGGATCTATCCCTAACGAGCGAACAGCCCAAATAGCGTTCATGGAAACTCCGTCGTAATATTTGGTGACCAATTTACTATCACTTTCCGCCATCTCATCCATCTTCTCGTTATAGGCCTTCATGGAATCGGAAATCTTGACAACCCGATTCTTATTGTGTGCCGCACGTAAGGAAAGCGTTAAGAATGTCCTGTCTTGAGGACGCGACAACACCATGTAACTCATACTTAGCTCAATACCCGTGTTCCTTACTTTCCCCACATTCTCTTGTACCGTTGTGAATCCGGTAGATGGGGGTAAGGTGAAGGCAACCAACAAGTTTTCCGTCGTACTCTGATAATAATCAAACACGAGATTGAAATTATTTTTTACTGACATATCCATACCCACGTTGTAATCCATCTTCTTCTGCCACTTCAAATCCTTATTCTCCATACCCATCAAATAGGCTCCCAACTTATTCTCATAGTTTTTCTCGCTATAATTATAAGTAGCCAAAGACTGATAGGCATTATTTCCCTGTGATCCCGTACTTCCGACTGATGCTCTCAGTTTCAACCGTGAAAACCATTCTTTACTTCTCAACCATTTTTCATTGTGCATATTCCATCCGGCACCTAAACTCCAGAAGTTACCCCAACGTTGATTTGCTCCAAACTGGCTGGACGCATTTGTTCTGAACGTGGCATCAAAAAGTAACCGATCATCGTATGAATAGTTGAACACGGCATTCACACCAATATTACGAGTTGTCGATTCCGCACCCTGTGGTTTTGTATCCTCTGCATACTGACGGGCAAAAAAGATACTGTTCATCCGGTCACTGGGAAATCCCTCTGCCTTGTAAATATTCTCTTCGTAAGTCGTTTCATCCAAACTGTAACTCAAAAAACCGAACAAATAATGTAGTTCTTTCACTTGACGGGAAAAATTCAAACTGAAATCGTAGTTCATCGTTTGACTCTCTCCCTCGTTAATCTGGTAAGAACCTTTCTTCTGTAATTCTTGCTCTGAATTAAATTTCAAATGATTAGCGGGATAAAACTGATCCGACCGGCTGAATTTACGATTAAAACCAATCCTCACTTTCGCCTTAAAGCCTTGTAAAATATCATATTCACCCTCGAAATTATCGGTAACCTCCGTATATTTATCTTTCAGACTCGTATTCAACGTGGCGTTATAAAGCGGATTCCCGTAAAAGGCCTCTTCATCTCCGGCATTTTTAGCAATCTGCCCGTATTCATCCACCGGACTCCAATAAGGATTCAGTTTAGAATATTCTGCAAACGAACCATAAGGAGAGTCATTACTCTTGTTCATGTTCACAGACAACTCATTCCTAAACTTAAATTTGTTATTCCGATAAGAGGCAAACACAGAACCGGCCACATTCGTCCGATCGGAGCCTTTCATGACACCCACGACATCATTGTACGAAACGTTCGCCACGAGCTGAATGTTCTTATCTCCCAATTCGATCATCAACGAATGTTTGTGACCGACACCATTTCTCAATGGTTTGGCTAACCAATCCGTATCTACCCCGGCTTTCACTTTTGAGAGACGTTCCATGTATAATTTTTCCAACCGGAGAATATCGTCCACGTTCTCCCGGCTCGAAGGAGTGTACATCCCGTAAATTCTCTCCGCTTCTAACTTTTCCTCTGCATTACACAAATTATAAGAAGACAAATCCGGAGCCTGAACATCCACACTTCCGGAATAACTTACCCGGAGATTCTTGGAAACATTCCTTTTCGTCTCGATAACCACAACCCCGTTGGCTGCCTTCGAACCATATATCGCTTTTGCCGCAGCATCTTTCAATATTGTCACCGACTCAACACGATTAATATCCAAATCGAAGATTTTCACCGCACTCGCCTCAAAGCCATCCAATATAAAAAGAGGAATATTCGGATTGTTCTCGTAATTACCCCGCAAATCCAAATCACTATTGTCACCCATCGTGATCACGGAAGTTCCCCGCAATTGCATATCCGGAATCCGGTTAGGATCCGAACCAAATTCAAGGCTCTCGAAAATCATCAACCCGGGTTCCATGCTTTTCAAGCTCTGGAATACATTCTGATTCCCCACCTTCAACAATTCATCCCCCTTAATCGTCGTTGCCGATCCCGTGAAACTACTGGCCTTGCGGGTAAACATTCCCGTCACCACGACCTCTTCCACCTCCGTCACGTCATCTTCCAACACAATATTAATCACGTTATTTCCCGTATACTTCACCTCTCGGGATTTCATTCCCACGAAAGTAAAAATCAACACGGGCTCCTGCACATCCGGGATCGTGATGCTATAACGTCCGTTCTGGTCGGTAACCACACCCATTGTCGTGTGTTTCAATAAAATCGTTACCCCCGGCAACGGCAGACTATCCTTGTCTACAACCCGTCCCGTAATCGTGACCTTTTTCACTTCCTGCACCGGAGCATCTGCCCGCTTGATCACGATAACATCTTGTTGCACGACATACGTCAAGCCCGTTCCTTTCAAGCAAATATCCAACGCCTCATAGACATCCTTGTCCTTCACCTCCACGCTCACTTTCCCCGCCTTCAACAAATCATTCGCATTGTAAGCGAATACAAACCCGGATCGTTTTTCAAGTTCCCAGATGACATCTTTCATCAAAGCATCTTTCATCGAAAAGCTAATCTTAGGTCCCGGCAATAAAACATTATTGCTCGCGTGTCCCCATTGGGGAAGAAATAGGGCCACTTGTATTACAAGCAACACATACCTCATTTTTATTCCCCATTTATAGGGGAATCCATGATTTTTTTTCATAACTTTGAGTGTTTATTTATTTAACTTTATAGTACTTTTACCACAAAGTACTTAGTCAAGCGGGAGATGTACCACCATCTTCCGTTTTATTTTCTCTTTCTAATCAATATTTCCCGCCCATCAACACGCATCTCTATCGTTCCCGTTGCTTCAAACACTTTCAGCAAAGGTTCAATCGTTGCGTGTCGGTTAAAATTACACCCGAAAGGATAATCTTTAACCTCTTCATCCTCGTACACGACTTCAACATCATACCAACGAGAAATAACTTTCATCACCTCACTCAACGGCTTCTCTTTGAAACGCAAACGCCCCTCCTTCCAAGCCATAGCGTACGACACGTCCACCGTACACACGCTCAAAGAATAATCCTGCCGATTCAACACCGACTGCTCGCCAGGATGAAGCACCACGCTTTGCCCACCTCTTTCTGAAGATACTTCCACAGATCCTCGTACTAATGTTGTTTGTATAACAGAATCCTCCGAGTAAGCAGAAACATTGAATTCTGTACCCAAAACCTTTATAGCCATACAAGAAGACTTTACAATAAAAGGAGACTTTTCATTACGAGCCACTTGAAAATAAGCTTCTCCCTCCAATTCCACCACACGTTCATTTTTCCCGAATTTAGTAGGGAAACGCAATTTTGAATCTGCATTCATGTAAACCTCTGTCCCGTCGGAAAGCGTTAAAGAAAACTCTCCACCTCGAGGAATAACCAATTCATGATAAACCAATTTTTCAGAATCGTCATTGACCATCTTCTCATAGGAAATATGTTCTTTCATCACATTAATCATAGTACCGTCCGACTCCTTTAACACTTTCTCATGTTGCTGCTCCAACACCACCGGTACTCCATCAGCTAATATTAACATGGCCTTATTTGTCCCAGAAGGAACTGTCCGTACAATCTCTACATTATTCTCGTGAGGATAATATCGATGATACAAAAAAATAGCAGTAATTAAAGGTAACATAAACATAGCGGCATAACGAACCCAATATCCCCATAACCGTTTTCCTTGTTTCGCCGCTCGCTTATGATTCAAGGCTTTCCACCCCTCCTCTACATTAACAGAACGAGAATCTTCTCCTTTTTTGATCCGATAAGATTCCGCTGTCACACGCTCAAACCACACCCTATTTTTTTCAGACAGCACAAGCCAACGCTCCAGTTGCTCCTTTTCCTCTCCGGTCAAAGTCCCACCCAGATATTTACCGACTAGAATTGCTATATCAAAATTCGTTTTATCCATTTTACTCGCATTGTAAACTTTTTTCACTGTTTTATATACACAACACAAGAAATAGATAATCGGGTATGTAGGAGTCTTTGTTTTTAAGACAAATTAACTATATAAAAAATACAAGAAAAGGAACTCGAACAAATAATAATAATCTTTCATACTCTCTTTCAACCTTTTATAGGCCTCTTTCTTATAAGCATGAACCGCATTTTCAGATACCCCCATCTTTTGGGCAATTTCTGCATTTTTCAATCCTTCCAATGCATAATAAATAACTGTCCGCATCTGTTGTGGCAAATGATCTATCGTCCGATAAAACACTCTATATGCCTCCTCCTCCATCACCCGTGTCTGGAAAAACTCGTCTGAATCAATAGCCATATCTTCCACAATTTCCACATTCACGTGCTGATCCCGAATCCGGTTCAAACAAGCATGACGCACCACCACGTAAAGAAAAGACTTTATCTTATAGTAATTATCAAAATCAGTATGACGATCCCAATATTTTAAAAAAGCTTCTTGCACCACATCCGCCGCAGCCTCCGAATCTCCAAGAAAACGGGTAGCAAACAAACAAAGTGCCGTATAGAACTCTTCAAATAATATCCGAAAAGCCCGCTCATCTCCTTGTCGTAACCCTCTTAACAACACCTCCGAATCGCAATTTTTTCTTTCCATAGACATATACACAATAGTATAATTGTCGTAAAAGTAAGAATTTAATCCATAAATAAAAATTACTTGTTTTACGTTCTTTGCAACACATCAAAATTCTTTTACACAAAATGTAAATTATCGATTTCAAATTGGCCATAAGTCTTTATCCTAGAAGCATACGACAAAAATAGAGAGAGGGGCCTTTTATTGCCCCTAATCACCACTCTCAATTTAAACCTTAAATTCAATAATGATTCATATTCTCCAACCATTTATTTTTTCTCAATAGTAACTTCCACTTCCGTTCCATCTTGTCGTAAAACCGTGATAATAGCTTTCTCGTTCTTAATTTTCACTATCGAAGATTGCAAGGCATCGGCGACATTTACCTCCCCGAGGGGTTCCCCGTCTATCTTCAAAACACGTTCTCCCGGAGAAATCTTTTCCATCAGCTCCCCCCAAACGCAAGCAATCACGACGTGACCATTCGCCACGGTGAAATCCACGTTCCATCTTTTCTTGTACAAATCTTGAGGTGCCGATTCAAAAGGCTCAAAATAAAAAGCGCTCGAGGCATAATCAATCGTCACCGTACCGTAGTCCAATAATTGTGAACCCAAACGGGAACACGGTGCATCCATCGATTCCGTGACAATATTCCGGAAACGTCCCGTGCTGACACGCAACTCAAATAAACGAATCAAATTATGTTCGCCGGCAGAGGCAACCCCCGCCATACCGATACCACTACTACCGTATCCCTTGGATTGCAAAGCGGCGGCATTTTCCCGAAGAGCTTCCGACGCCGTGGCGGAAATCATTTCATAAAAAGCTCCCGAACCGCTATCGAACATAACCGTTTCCATCACCCCCGCTCCCACGTTCAATTCTATAAACGGTATCTGCCCTTGCACGTGGAGCAACGGCAAACGATTCCTCAAATTAATACGGAAAGGGGAAATGTTATCGGTTATAATTATCTTTTTCTGACGAGAATCTATACGCACGACAGCCCCCGGGAATAACTCGCAACCGATCATTCCATCCACGCCGAATTGCTCGATAAAATGACCTTCGGGCATGATCGTGACCGGAATTTCTTCTATATTAATTCCCGGCTTTATCCCCATGGACAAACTTTTCAATTGCGTCTTCTCCAAAGTCATCGACTGATTGTGAGCATCCAGAATATTTTGCGTGCTTGTGGCGTCTAAAGAAAGACGACGAGCCAGAGAATAGGTGATATAAGTAGGTGCACCCGTGTCAAAAATAAATTTTCCCGGGACGCCTTCTGCCCACGCTTCAATGATAATCTTTCCGTTAATGGTCGTGTAAGGCACTTCTACATAAAAGGCAGGAGTTTCTGCCTTGGTCGTGAAACACGAAAAAGCAAGACTCACAACCAACAGACTAATATATAATTGTTTGAATTTCATACTGAATATTTTTAATTACTTTCCCTTACAAATCTCACGCGCCAGTTGAACAGCGGCAACGGCATCAACAATACCTCCCGATACACATAACCGGTCATATCCCCCGGTCGGCGCACCTTCACTATTGGTCGGATCATGCGGGAAGGGGACAGTGGCAGAGGGCGTCTGCCGGGCAGTGCGTACTAAAATATCCTTTATTCGTGAGGCTTTGAGCGAGGGGTAATAAGATTTCAACATGGCTGCGATACCGGTGACTACCGGAGCCGCTATTTTCGTACCCGTCACTTTACGATAGTTATCCCCGCGAACCGTTGTGTACAATTGCACGCCGGGAGCGAAGACATCGACACTGCTTGCCCCGTAATTACTGTTGATATAAGGATTTCCCTCCATATCGGAGGCTCCGACCGTGATTATATTGGAGAACGCATGTTTACGCCCCTGACCTTGTGCCACCGGGAAATACGGGTCTTTCTCCGTGTCACGATAGTTATCGCCGGCGGAATGCACAATCAATACATCGTGTTTCTCGGCGTAGGCGATAGCGTCATCTATCCATTTCGGGTTGTCCAACATGTATTTCCCGAAACTGATGTTGATAATATCCGCTCCTTGTTCTACCGCATAACGGATGGCCAAGGCTATATCTTTATCGTACGCGTCACCGGAGGAGGGGACGGCACGGATAAGCATCAATTCCACTTGATCGGAAATTCCCTTTATCCCCTTGGCAACACCGGGAGTGACGGCAATGATACCCGCCACGGCTGTTCCCTCGTCGGCTGCAACAGAAAGGAACTCGTGGTTCCCGTAATATTTGTTTGACAAGGTATTGAAATCATCGTTCGCCAAACTCCTCTCGTCGACCAATGCCGCCCACGCTTTTTCACACTCCTGACGCTGTGCCTCACTGCTTCTGTAGCGATTTCGATACAAGGTATCCCATTTCTTATTTTGATTCCCGAAGCTCCATATTATACTATAAGTATAGTAGGCGATCTTCTGAAGCGTATCACCGGATTGTTGCACTATCGGGTTCAAGGCTGCAAAATCTTCCAATGTAGGTTCACGATCGGGACATTTTTCCCGTAACAGCCGATCTAATTCTTCGACGCCTTTAGCTATATTGTAATTAAAACTTGCTCCCGTGTACAGGGATACTAACCGACTGTTCTTTGCAAATTTAAGATACCCGATGTATTCGTTGCTTTCTTCATCACTTCTTTCCTTCCCGTGAAGTTCATCGAAACGCTCCTTCACTTTCAAAAACTGCCGGAAAGCTTCATCGGAAGTCCTCTCGATTAACTTACCGTCAGGAGAAGCAAGAAAATTCCAACCATGCAGGTCATCACGATACCCGTTTTTATCGTCGTCTTTTCCATTCCCAGCAACTT
>QWCN01002985.1_pt1 | contig 20703 bp, 18 predicted proteins | sample 1972711 | NCBI WGS metagenome assembly QWCN01 (sample SAMN09866707, study PRJNA288562) | Human gut metagenome isolate term1_stool, whole genome shotgun sequencing... | isolation source: gut | host: Homo sapiens | place: USA: California
ATACGGGAACAGTATAATCCAGCTTGTGGACACTGTGTAAGACATTGCAGTACCGTAAGGTATTTACCAATGCAGTAGTGGTAGAAGCAAGAATCCCCCTGCTTTAGCTGTGGGGAGTGTCAAGTACATAATTCTCCTTGTTTTCCATATAATAACCATACAGCACGAAATATGAAAAAACAACAGGAGGAATATAACCTATATGAAAGCTACAGGAATCGTCCGCCGCATCGATGACCTTGGAAGAGTTGTGATTCCAAAAGAGATCCGGCGCACACTGAGGATCAAGGAGGGAACCCCGCTGGAGATTTTTACAGACAGAGAAGGCGAGGTTATCCTCAAGAAATATTCTCCGATCGGAGAGCTGAGTATTTTTGCAAAGGAATATGTGGAGGCTCTGGCACAGACGACAGGCATGACGGCATGCATCACAGATCATGACCAGGTGGTGGCAGCTTCAGGACACGGCAGCCGTGAATACGAGGGCAAGGGAATCAGCCGTGAGCTGGACCGGGTTATCGCAGAACGGGAAATGAAGTGCTACTACGGAGAAGAAAAAGGCAAGATAGCACTGGTCGAAAATCAGAAAGAAAATAAAGCAGGTCTGATCATACAGCCGATCATCTGTGCAGGAGACGCGATCGGCTCAGTTGCACTTGTCGGAAAAAGTAACGGGGAAAGACCGGGAAATTCGGAGAAGATGCTGGTACAGACGGCAGCAGGATTTCTTGGAAGGCAGATGGAACAATAAAAATACCGGAGATTCTTTGAGTGAAAAAAGAATCTCCGGTGTTTCTGTTTTTATTAGCATTTCTCAGCAATTTCATAGATCAGGCGTTCAGTATCCTCCCATCCAAGACACGGATCGGTGATAGAGCATCCAGGGGTCATGTGGTCGCTGATGTCCTGGCGTCCTTCGAGCAGGTAGCTCTCGATCATGACACCTTTGACAAGTTTGTGAAGTTCCGGATTGCAGTTGCGGCTGTGGAGAACTTCGTTTACGATACGGATCTGCTCCTTGTATTTCTTGTTGGAGTTAGAATGGTTGGCATCAATGATGACAGCCGGGTTCTTGAGATCCTTCTGGCTGTACAGGTTATAGAGTCGGATCAGATCTTCATAATGATAGTTCGGAATTGCCTGTCCATACTGGTTGACACCTCCACGGAGGATGGTGTGGGCCAGGTCGTTACCGGATGTTTCAACATCACATCCACGATAAATGAAATGATGCGGATGCTGTGCAGCAGTGACGGAATTAAGCATAACGGAGAGGTCGCCGCTGGTCGGGTTCTTCATGCCGACCGGGATATCCATTCCGCTGGCGGTAAGGCGGTGCTGTTGGTTCTCAACAGAGCGTGCGCCGACAGCCTCGTAAGAGAGGATATCGTCGAGGTAACTTCTGTTTTCCGGGTAAAGCATTTCATCGGCAGATGAAAGTCCTGTTTCCTGCATAACGCGCATGTGCATCTTACGGATCGCGATGATGCCGGCAAGAAGGTCAGGAGCTTTGTCCGGATCTGGCTGATGGAGCATTCCTTTGTATCCATCTCCGGTAGTACGCGGTTTGTTGGTGTAAACACGCGGGATGATCATTAACTTATCAGAAACTTTGTCAGCGACTTTCTTGAGGCGGTTGACGTATTCGCAGACAGTATCCTCGTTGTCTGCAGAGCAAGGACCTACAAGTACAACAAATTTATCGGATTCACCGGTAAAGATCCGGCGGATCTCTTCGTCACGAGCCTGTTTGACTGCTTTTAATTCATCGCTGAGCGGGTATTCGTTTTTCAGGACTTCCGGAAGTGGAAGTTCATGATTGATCTTCATAGACATGATGTATTTCCTCCAGTGTATAGATGGCACCTTTATATATGTGTAAGGTGTTTTTTCAATCTAACACAGTATAACATGTCGTAAAGAAAAAATCTAGCAAATTAATGCGTTAAACTGTAAAAGTATCAATTCATTGAATTTGATAGTCTCAGTCGAGTGCTTTCTCGCTCATTTCTTCGAGCAGGTTTTTCTTGATGTCATATAATTTCTGAGAAAGATCTACATATACTTTCTGAGGATTTACCAGTCGGCGGGATTCATCCCAGAGAGTGTTCTGTTCTTTCTTGCAGTATTCGCGAAGTTCCATAACTTCCGGTGAAGTGTAGACACGTTTGCCCTCGCGGATTACCGGAACCAGGAGTTCACGAAGCTCATAAGTGCCACCGAGAACCTTGGTCTTTTTCCAGGTATCAGATGGGTCGAAGATGATCATGGTTTCTTCTGGATCAAAAACTTCGTCTGCCATACAGATGAGGTCTGCCTTGATCTTACCGGTGGATTTGCTGTAGATACGGTAAACGGTCTTGTTGCCCGGGTTGGTGACTTTCTCTGTGTTTTCGGAAAGCTTGATCTTTGGTGTGAAGGTGGAGCTTCCTGCGTCCTTGACTGCGGCAAGTTTGTATACACCGCCGAAAGCCGGGTTGTCACTGCTGGTGATCAGGTTGGTTCCTACACCCCAGGAGTTGATCTTGGCATCCTGTGTCTTGAGGCTGTCGATCAGGTACTCATCCAGATCGCTGGAAGCGGAAATCGTCGCATCGTCAAATCCGGCAGCAGCCAGCATCTTGTAGGCTTCTTTGGAAAGGTATGCGAGGTCACCGCTGTCGATACGGATTCCATAGTGTGTCAGTTTGATTCCTTCTTCACGCATTTCCTCGAAAACGCGGATCGCATTCGGGACACCGGATTTGAGTACATCGTAGGTGTCGACCAGAAGTGTACAGGAATTCGGGTACATCTTGGCGTAAGTCTTGAATGCAGTGTATTCATCCGGGAAGCTCATGATCCAGCTGTGGGCGTGTGTACCAAGTACAGGAACATTGAACATCTGACCGGTCAGAACATTGGAAGTTCCGGCACATCCGCCGATCACTGCGGCACGTGCACCATAGATACCTGCGTCTGGTCCCTGTGCACGGCGAAGACCAAATTCCATGATCCCGTCACCGCGTGCCGCATAGCAGACACGAGCTGCTTTGGTAGCGATAAGGCTCTGGTGGTTGATGATATTGAGGATTGCGGTCTCGACAAGCTGTGCTTCCATGATCGGAGCGATAACTTTGACAAGCGGCTCTCTTGGGAATACGACAGTTCCTTCCGGAATTGCGTAGATATCTCCGGTAAAACGGAAAGTGCTCAGATATTCCAGGAAATCTTCTTCAAAAATATTAAGACTTCTGAGGTAATCAATATCTTCTGTTTCAAAGTGAAGATTCTCGATATACTCGATCATCTGCTCCAGACCTGCTGTGATCGCGAAGCTTCCTCCGCATGGATTGACACGATAGAACATGTCGAAGATAACAGTCTGGTTGGTTGGGTTTTTGAAATAACCCTGCATCATCGTTAATTCATATAAATCTGTGAGCAGGGTCAGGTTGGTTGCTCTCATCCAGTTTCTCCTTTATTAAGCGAATAGATCACAGATGCCGGCTTGTAAAGGCATCCTATATCAAAATGTAAAACCATTATAGCATTATTTTACACGATCAGCACTAATATTTTACATAAACCACCAATTATTTGCCGACAAAAGGAACGTTAAATTGACATAAGATATGCAATCCTTTATTATATATAAGATAAAGGCAGTATACAATTAGCTGCCATTGGGAATGCGGGGGATTTACATTATGGATAATATTTTTATGGCGGACAGAAAGCCGATCCAGTTCGAGGAATATCTGAAATATGATGAGAACAGCAGGGGAAATCTGGGAGAGGAATTACCGGTTCTCGTATATCGTTTACTGGAATATTCTCTCAAGGAAGAACTGATCAGAAGATACGGCAAGGATGAGCAGGTAGAAGTATTCCGCAGCGCCGGACGTATGGCAGGAGAATATTTTACAAAAAAGATGCTCAATCTGGACCAGCCGATGGATCAGTTTGTAAATGAACTTCAGAACAAGATGAAAGAGCTTAAGATTGGTGTTCTGAGAATTGAGGATGTAGATGAGGAGAGCGGCAAGATCATCCTTACAGTAGCAGAGGACGCAGACTGTTCCGGACTTCCTGTGCTTGGAGAGACTGTCTGCAATTATGACGAGGGATTTATCGCCGGAATCTTGTCTGTATATTCCGGCAAACAGTATACAGCGATCGAGGTAGACTGCTGGGCTACAGGAGATAGAGTATGCCGTTTTCAGGCTAATGTAGAAGAATAGTATTTAGCTAACAGGTAGTATCCCGCGAGGGGGTTTGGCATATTTTTGCCAAAATCCCGAGACATACAAGTCAAAATGCTCTCACCGAAGGTGAGTTGGAATGCATTTTGACTCGTGACTGTGAGGGTATTGAACAGTTACGAAGAATAAGCGTTGTCGCTTATATAGTTCCATTCTGCAAAGCGTGTGGTCATGAAATGCCGATAATGAATGGAACCAGGAGAATTTTTTTATGGAAGAAAAAAACTGTAAGTTATTGTTTGAGTATTTAAGAGATATATTGTATGACCCGAAAGTAAAGATGCTGGATGTAAATGAACTGGATGAGCCTTACCAGAAACTGGGACTTGGTCTGAATTATCTGGAAAGGGCAGTCAAGGAAATGAAGGCTTACTCTGCGGCATTGTCCAAGGGGGATCTTTCGGGTTTTACACCTTCCAGAGAAAATTTTCTGTGTGAAAACCTCAAAAATATCCACGCAAATCTGAATCACCTCACCTGGCAGGCAAAGCAGGTTGCCAAGGGAGATTATTCCCAGACCGTGTCATATCTTGGCGAATTCTCAGAGGCTTTTAATACGATGACGAAACAGCTCCGTGAGAGAGAAATGATTTTGGAACGCAAAGCCGAGGCTGAGAAACGTCATGCAGAGATGGCAGAGAGTTATAATCAGCTTCTGATGGAACTGATCGCCCGAAGCGAGGAGGAGATCCTCGTGACGAGTCTGGACGGGCAGGAAGTATTTTACTGCAACCGCGCGGTTGATGTGAAGAATCGGGGAATCTATCGGATCTGCATGGAACAGACGGCAAGGATCGCTGACGGAGAGCATGATCAGCTGGAGTCTTATGAGTGGGACTGGGAAGCTGAGGATTCCGAGAACAGATTTTACCGGATCACGACAGGTATGATGAAGTGGCAGGGCAGGAAGGCCTATACACATATCATTCAGGAAGTGACTGAGACAAGGCGGCGGGAAGAACAGCTCAAGGTTGAGGCTCATCACGACAAACTGACCGGAGTCGGCAACAGATTTTTTTTCCAGGAAAAAGCCGATGAACTTCTGGCGACGGGTGAGAGACTGATTTTCTGTTACTGTGACCTTGACCATCTGAAATATGTCAATGATACATTTGGGCATTCTGAGGGAGACTGGTATATCCGGCATTTTGCAGAGACGGTGCAGGATTATATCCGTAAAGGAGATGTTTTTGCCAGAATCGGTGGAGACGAGTTCTGCATTATCCTGAGAAACTGTCCGGTAAGCATTGCAAGGGACAAAGTCTACAGGGTGCAGCACGAGTTCAGCAGTGACTGCGGCAAACCGTATGCAATGAGTTTCAGCTGCGGGATCGTGGAAGTGCCGAAGGAACATGAAGAACTTTCGCCGGAAATAATTCTGGAGGAAGCAGACCGGATCATGTACCAGCAGAAACGGGAGCATAAGAAAATTTATCAGGAAGAAATGGGAAGTACACCCGAAAAAGGCTGATTTTATGCGGGTTTTCAGGAAAATCAAATTTTTTTAAAAAAAATTAAAAAAAGGGGTTGATTTTTTTGAAACCCTGTAATATAATAACATTCGTCGCGAGCGATAAGAAATAAAAAACGCAAGCGAATGAATGAAGGGCTATCGCCAAACGGTAAGGCAACGGACTCTGACTCCGTCAGTTCAAGGTTCGAATCCTTGTAGCCCTGCTACTTAAGCACCTCAGATGAGGTGCTTTTTTTCTGCCTATTTATGAAACTCTTTGAAGGCGATCGGAGCAGGCTGGTTTTTGTGATGTTCTCCGATCTGTTTTTCCATCCAGACCATATTATACCAGGTATCAAATTTGTAACCGCACTGATAAAATTCTCCCACAAGACGGTATCCCATATGTGAATGAAACTCAACACTGTTATTATCCAGATGAGCATCGGCGGAAGGTGTATAGGCGATGCAGGCATTCATGTTGAGGATTCCCTGAGCTTTGAGTGTCTGTTCCAGAGCATCGTGCAGGAGTCTGCCGATTCCCATGTGCTTGCAGTTCTGATCGACATAGATTGAAGTTTCTACAGCCCAGTCGTAAGCGGCACGCTCGTGGAACGGGCTGGCGTAGGCGTAGCCAAGGATCTGGCTGTTTTTTTCTGCGACGAGGTATGGATATTTTTCCAGAGTATGGTGGATTCTGGATGTAAACTCTTCTATAGATGGCACATCGTATTCAAAGGTGATGGCAGTGTTTTCGACATAAGGTGCGTAGATCGCGAGAAGAGCCGGGGCATCGGATTCCCTGGCGGTGCGGATCGTGATCTTTTCATCAGATGACATGAAAGGTTCCTCCTTGATTTCCTTTAAATATTTTATCATGATTATAGCACCTGAAAGGAAAAATAACAGAGGAAAAAATGTGTTGTTCTGACGGTTGCAAATAAAAACGGGAAATGGTAAAGTTTACTGAGAAATAATTATAGATTTTGGTAACTATTCAGCAGTAGAAATGAAAGCGGGGATATATATGGCATACAGTTTCAGCGGGAGAGTCCGCTACAGTGAAATCGGAGAAAATGGTCTGTTGACACTGCCGGGAGTTCTGAATTATTTTCAGGACTGCAGTACTTTTCAGTCGGAAGAAGTAGGTCTTGGAATGGAAGTCCTCAAGGAATGGAAAAGATTCTGGGTATTATCCGCATGGCAGGTGATCGTGGACCGCTATCCGTATCTGGGAGAAGAGATCACCACTTCGACCTGGGCGTATGGATTCCGGAGTTTCCTGGGAATGCGTAATTTCTGCATGGAAACAAAGGGTGGAGAACGGCTCGCCTATGCCAATACGTACTGGACCTATATCAATGCGGAAAACGGGCTTCCTGTCAAACTGACGGAGCGCGATACCACGGCATACGGGCTGGAACCAAAACTGGATATGGATTATGCACCCCGCAAGATCAAACTGCCAGGCGAGTATGAGCAGCAGGAGGCTTTTGTGGTGCAGAAGCATCATCTGGATACGAATCATCATGTAAATAACTGTCAGTACGTCCAGGTGGCGATGGATTATCTGCCGGCAGATTTCAGGATCCATCAGATGCGTGCAGAATATAAGCAGCAGGCAAGACTTCACGATATGATCTGCCCGGCGCGTGCTGTGGAAGACACAAAGACAACGATTCTTCTGAATGACCAGAAGAGTGAACCATATGCAATTGTAGAGTTTATGTAATAAAAAACATTGGAGGATTTTTATGATCGAATTAGGAAAAAAACAGACGCTGCAGGTAGTAAAAACAGTAGATTTCGGTGTATACCTGGCAGAAGATATGAACGCAGATACCAAACATCAGGTACTTCTTCCTGCAAAGCAGGTTCCGGCAGGTACAAAAGCCGGTGACAAGCTGGAAGTTTTTATTTACAAGGATTCACAGGACCGAATGATCGCAACTACAAATGAGCCGCGCCTGACAGTTGGAGAAGCAGGACTTCTCAGAGTAAAACAGGTGACAAAGATCGGTGCATTTCTGGATTGGGGGCTGGAGAAGGATCTTCTGCTTCCATATCATGAGCAGACAACAAGGATCTTTGAGGGACAGGAATGCCTGGTTGCTGTTTATGTGGACAAGAGCAGCAGACTTTGTGCAACAATGAAAGTTTATCCGTATCTTTCCCAGGAGACACCTTACAAAGAGGGCGACCGCGTGAAGGGCAGAGTTTACCAGATCAGCGATAACTTCGGTGTTTTTGTTGCTGTAGATAATAAATATTCTGCGCTGATCCCGGCAAGAGAGGCAAAAGGAAAATACCGCCCGGGAACTGTCCTTGACCTTCGTGTGACCAAGGTCAAAGAAGATGGAAAAATGGATGTCAGCGATCGTGAGGAAGCATACATTCAGATCAATGAAGATGCAGAAAGTGTGTTCAGCATTATCGAAGAATTTGCAGGAGTTCTTCCATTTGATGACAAGGCTTCACCGGAAGTCATCCGCAGAGAGTTCGGTCTGAGCAAAAATGCATTTAAACGTGCGGTAGGACATCTGCTCAAAGAAGGCAAGATCGAGATCAAAGACCGCCGTATCTATATTGTTAAGTAATTGGGCATAGTAAAGGATAAAAATATGAATTTTACACATCTTCATGTTCATACAGAATACAGCCTTCTGGATGGCTCCAACAAAATCCAGGAGTATGTGAACAGAGTCAGGGAACTTGGTATGGACAGTGCTGCGATCACAGACCATGGAGTTATGTATGGTGTGATCGATTTTTACCGTGCGGCGCGGGCAGCAGGGATCAATCCAATCCTTGGCTGCGAGGTTTATGTGGCTCCGGGATCCCGTTTTGACCGTGAGATCGGGAGCGGAGATGATCGTTATTACCATCTTGTTCTTCTTGCAGAAAATAACCAGGGCTATGCGAACCTGATGAAAATCGTGTCCAAAAGTTTCGTGGAAGGTTTCTATTATAAACCGCGTGTGGATCTGCAGCTTCTTGAAAAATATCATGAAGGTCTGATCGCTCTGAGTGCCTGCCTTGCGGGTGAAGTGGCGAGATTTCTTACCAGAGGGATGTATGAGGATGCAAAAGCGGCTGCACTGAGATACCAGGATATTTTTGGAAAGGGAAACTTTTTCCTGGAACTGCAGGATCATGGAATTCCGGAGCAGCAGAATGTAAATCAGCAGCTGCTCAAGATGCACCGTGAGACAGGGATCGAACTGGTTGCGACCAATGACGTTCATTATACACTGGCAGAGGATGCACAGCCGCACGATGTACTGCTGTGCCTTCAGACAGGTAAGAAACTGTCCGATGAAAACAGAATGCGATATGATGGCGGGCAGTATTATGTAAAATCTCCGGAGGAAATGGAAAGACTTTTTCCTTATGCGACAGAGGCTCTGGAGAATACGCATAAGATTGCAGAGAGGTGTCATGTAGAGATTGAGTTTGGTGTCACCAAACTGCCAAAATTTGATGTTCCGGAGGGATATACTTCCTGGGAATATCTGAATGAACTTTGTTTCAAAGGGCTGGAAGAGCGTTACCAGCCAGTGACCGAAGAGCTGAAAGAACGCCTGAATTACGAGCTTTCCACGATCAAAAACATGGGTTACGTGGATTACTTCCTGATCGTGTGGGATTTTATTCGGTATGCGCGAGATCATGACATTATGGTAGGACCGGGACGTGGCTCTGCGGCAGGAAGCCTGGTTGCTTATACGCTTGGGATCACACAGCTTGACCCGATCCGTTATGACCTTCTGTTTGAGCGTTTCCTGAATCCGGAACGAGTTTCCATGCCTGATATCGACGTGGATTTCTGTTTCGAAAGACGACAGGAAGTGATCGATTATGTTCGCCGTAAGTACGGCGATGACTGCGTGGTTCAGATCGTTACTTTTGGTACGCTGGCGGCGCGGGGTGTTATCCGTGATGTAGGCCGTGTGATGGACCTTCCGTATGCACAGGTCGATACGATCGCCAAGATGATCCCGCAGGAGCTGAATATCACGATCGACAAGGCTCTCAAGATGAATCCGGAGTTCAAAAAAACTTATGAGGACCAGCCGGAGATCCATGACCTGATCGATACTGCCAGGAGACTGGAAGGACTGCCGCGTCATACTTCCATGCATGCGGCAGGTGTTGTTATCAGCCAGAAGGATGTTTCAGAGTATGTGCCGCTTTCGAGGGCGCAGGACGGTTCGATTGTTACACAGTTTACGATGACAACGCTGGAAGAACTGGGACTTCTCAAGATGGATTTCCTGGGACTTCGTACTTTGACGGTTATCCAGAATGCAGTGCATCTGATCGAGCAGGATACTGGTGTTCATCTTGATATGCAGCAGATTGATTATAATGACAAAAAAGTACTTGATTCACTGGGAACGGGACGTTCTGACGGTGTATTCCAGCTGGAAAGTGCGGGTATGAAAAACTTCATGAAGGAACTGAAGCCGCAGAGTCTTGAGGATGTGATCGCGGGAATTTCCCTGTACCGTCCGGGTCCGATGGATTTTATCCCGCAGTATATCCGTGGCAAGAACCATCCGGATACGATCCAGTATGACTGCCCGCAGCTGGAGCCGATCCTGAAGCCGACATATGGCTGTATCGTATATCAGGAGCAGGTTATGCAGATCGTACGTAATCTGGCAGGTTACACGCTTGGACGAAGCGACCTGGTGCGCCGTGCGATGTCCAAGAAAAAAGCCGCAGTAATGGAAAAAGAGCGCCAGAACTTTGTTTATGGAAATGAAGCAGAGGGCGTTCCGGGCTGTATTGCAAATGGTATTTCTGAGCAGGTTGCAAACAAGATCTACGATGAGATGATCGATTTTGCAAAGTATGCGTTCAATAAATCGCATGCGGCTGCGTATGCTGTGGTTTCGTATCAGACTGCTTTTCTGAAATATTATTATCCGGTGGAATTTATGGCTGCGCTCATGACATCCGTTATAGAAATGCCGAACAAGGTGGCTGAGTATATCCAGGTCTGCCGTCAGATGGGGATCAGCATTCTGCCACCGGATGTGAATTGTGGAATTTATGGATTTTCTGTCGACCATGGTGCGATCCGTTATGGACTTTCTGCGATCAAGAGTGTGGGACGTCCGGTCATCAATGCTCTCGTAGAGGAGAGGGAAAAGAACGGAACGTACCGCTCGCTCAAGGATTTCATTGAGAGACTGACAGGAATTGTCAATAAGAGAGCTATCGAGAACTTTATCAAGGCCGGAGCACTGGACTGTCTGGAAGGCAACCGCCGCCAGAAGATGAATGTTTATGGTCAGATCGTGGACAGTATCGCGCAGGAGAAGAAGAATTCTTTTGCGGGGCAGATGAGTCTTTTTGATCTGGTCAGTGATGAAGACAAGAAGGATTTCGAGATCCGGATGCCGAATGTCGGAGAGTATGACAAAGAGATGGTTCTTGCCTTTGAAAAAGAGGTTCTTGGAATTTACCTGAGCGGGCATCCGCTGGAAGGATATCGTGGGATCATGGACAAGATGATCTCTGCCAAAACAACTGATTTCCAGCCGGATGAAGAGAGCGGGATCCCGAAGGTATATGATGGTCAGAAGGTTATCATAGGCGGAATGATCACGGAGAGAACGATTAAATATACGAGAAATAACAAGGTCATGGCATTTCTGACAGTGGAAGACCTTGTAGGAACCGTGGAAGTCGTTGTTTTTCCACGGGATTACGAGAAATGGCAGACGCTGATCACCGACGATGCCAGAGTCTTCATCCAGGGCCGCGTCAACGCAGAAGATGACAGACCAAGTAAGCTGATCCTCGAAAAAGTCCATTCTTTTGAGGATATTCCGAGAGAGATCTGGATACAGTTTAAGGATAAAGCAGAGTACAGTGCGGCAGAAGCAGAACTCCAGAGTTTCCTGCAATCCGCCTCAGGCACTTCAGCCGTCGTCATCTATTTGAAAGACGTCAAAGCAATGAAGCGCCTCCCGGCAGCCTTCCGCATCCGGATTAACGAAGAAATTCTGGGTGAACTCAAGAAAAAATATGGGGAATCCAATGTTAAAGTTGTGGAAAGAGTATTGAAAAACTTCTAAAAATGCTTTACACTATACAACGAATATGTGTAGAACAGATAACTAAGATTTCCTATTATATGGGAATCTGGAGATGGAGGAAAGAATCATGGCAGAGAAACAGATAAAAACCATCGGCGTACTCACAAGTGGTGGTGATGCTCCAGGAATGAACGCTGCGATTCGTGCAGTTGTAAGAAGAGGTCTCAGCAGCGGACTTAATGTCAAAGGTATTTATAAAGGATACAACGGTCTTCTGAATGAAGAAATCGTTGATATGACTGCCAGAGACGTATCTGATACAATCGAACGAGGCGGTACAATTCTTTACACAGCAAGATGTGCAGAGTTCCGTACACCGGAAGGACAGCAGAGAGGTGCTGAGATCTGTAAGAAACATGGAATCGATGGACTGGTAGTTATCGGTGGAGACGGTTCTTTTGCAGGTGCACAGAAGCTGGCTAATCTTGGTATCAACACTATCGGTGTTCCTGGTACAATTGACCTGGATATCGCTTGTACAGAGTATACAATCGGATTCGATACAGCAGTTAACACAGCTATGGAAGCAATCGACAAAGTTCGTGATACTTCTACTTCTCATGAGAGATGCAGTATCATCGAGGTTATGGGACGTAATGCAGGCTACCTTGCTATGTGGTGCGGTATCGCAAACGGTGCAGAGGACGTTCTGATCCCTGAGAAATACGACTATGACGAGCAGAAACTGATCAACAACATCATCGCAAGCCGTAAAGCAGGAAAGAAACATCACATCATCGTTAATGCTGAGGGTATCGGACATTCTGAGGCAATGGCAAGACGTATCGAGGCTGCAACAGGTATCGAGACTCGTGCTACAATTCTTGGACACATGCAGCGTGGTGGTAACCCGACATGTAAAGACCGTGTATATGCATCTATGATGGGAGCTCTTGCAGTAGACCTTCTGGTTGCAGGCAAATCCTGTCGAGTTGTAGGATATCGTCATGGTGAATTTATGGACTTCGACATCAACGAAGCTCTTTCCATGCAGAAAGACGTATCTCCGTACATGTGGGAGGTATGTAATTCTCTTTCTCATAATTACAATAAGAAATAATATAACGTGTATTTTACAGCGGAGGCCACCGTCAGGCGGTCTCCGTTTCAGATTAAAGGAGAAATTATGATTACCAGTGCACAGAATACACAGGTCAAAAATATCATAAAATTAAATCAGAAGGCGAAGGCAAGACGAGAACAGAAACTTTTTGTCGCAGAAGGCAGAAAGATGTTTCTGGAAGCACCGGAGAATCTGATCGACAAGATCTATGTGGCAGAATTCATGCTCGACGACGAAGAAGTCATGGAAAAAGTCCGCAGATTTTCCTGGGAATCCGTAGAGAACGGCGTTTTCCGGCAGATGTGTGATACACAGACTCCGCAGGGAATCCTTACAGTTCTCAGACAGCCATCCTACCAGATGCAGGATCTTCTGAAGGAAAAAAATCCACTGATCATGGTGCTGGAAGATCTTCAGGATCCGGGCAACGCCGGAACAATCATAAGAACCGGCGAAGGCGCAGGAGTCAGCGGCGTTTTTCTTACAAAGACCTGTGTGGATATCACGAATCCTAAGGTGATCCGTGCAACTATGGGTTCTGTGTACAGAATCCCTTTTTTATATGTAGAAGATGTGGTATCATTAAAGCAGCAGCTTCGAGACAGAGGAATCCGTTTTTTTGCCGCACATTTACAGGGAAAAAATTCTTACGACAGGGAAGACTATAAAGGCGGAACTGCATTTCTCATCGGAAATGAAGGCAAGGGTCTCACCGACCAGGCGGCAGAAGCGGCCGACTGCCTGATCCGGATCCCAATGTGTGGACAGGTGGAATCACTCAACGCAGCTATGGCAGCGGGAATCCTTATGTACGAAGCGGCAAGGCAGCGCAGAAACTAAAAGGCTGTATTATTTTATAGCCGGAAGGAGGGCCTATGGATCCTTTGTTGTGGCTTGGGATTCTGGCAGTTCTTCTGATCATAGAAGCAGCAACGGTGGGGCTGGTAACAGTCTGGTTTGCAGGAGGTGCGCTGGCAGCAGCGATCGCTTCCGGGGCAGGCGCAGGTGCTGTCACACAGTGGCTGTTGTTTCTGGCAGTATCCCTGGTATTATTGTTTTTTACCAGACCGCTTGCTGTCAGATATATGAAACGGGGAATTCCCAGAACAAATGTGAATAGCCTGATCGGCAAGAAAGCCGTCGTCATTCAGAAAATCGACAATCTGTCCCAGACAGGACAGGTTCGTATCAACGACATCGAGTGGATGGCAAGAACGGAATCCGATGAGGAGATAATTCCGGAGGAATCAGTAGTAGAGATCGAAGCAGTTCGAGGAGTAAAACTGATCGTAAAAAAATGTAAGGAGGAATTGTAGTATGGGCGGACTTATTTTTTTAGTTGTTATTATCGTAATCGTTCTGTGGGTGCTGGCATCCTGCGTTCGGATCGTGCCACAGGCATATGCGATGGTAGTAGAGCGTCTTGGTGCTTACAAGGAAACCTGGAATACAGGAATCCACTTTAAGACACCGTTTATCGACCGTGTTGCAAGACGTGTCAATCTGAAGGAACAGGTGGTAGATTTTCCACCGCAGCCGGTTATCACCAAGGATAACGTAACCATGCAGATCGATACCGTTGTATTTTTCCAGATCACAGATCCGAAGTTATTCGCTTACGGTGTAGAAAATCCGATCATGGCGATCGAGAATCTTTCTGCGACAACGCTGCGAAATATCATCGGTGACATGGAACTTGATGAGACACTGACATCCCGCGAGACGATCAATACCAAGATGCGTGCTTCTCTGGATGTTGCGACAGACCCATGGGGAATCAAAGTAAACCGTGTAGAGCTCAAAAACATCATTCCACCGGCTGCCATTCAGGAAGCCATGGAGAAACAGATGAAAGCAGAGCGCGAACGACGAGAAGCGATCCTTCGTGCAGAAGGTGAGAAGAAATCCACGATTCTTGTTGCAGAAGGTCACAAGGAATCTGCAATCCTGGATGCTGAAGCAGAGAAACAGGCTGCGATCCTCCGTGCAGAAGCACAGAAGGAAAAAATGATCAAAGAAGCCGAAGGCCAGGCAGAAGCTGTGCTTAAAGTTCAGAAAGCAAATGCCGAGGGAATCCGAATGATCCGTGAGGCTGGTGCAGACCAGGCAGTTCTCACACTGAAGAGTCTTGAAGCATTCGCCAAAGCAGCCGACGGCAAAGCGACCAAGATTATCATCCCATCAGAGATCCAGGGGGTGGCAGGGCTTGCTTCCTCCCTTAAGGAGATCATCACAGAAGAACCAAAATCACAAAATTAAATACAGAAACTACGAGGAAGAGGAGAGATTATCATGAATTTAAAAGGACGTAATTTTCTGACACTCAAAGATTTTACACCGGAGGAGATCACATACCTGATCGACCTGGCTGCTGAGTTAAAAGCAAAGAAAAAAGCCGGAGAGCTTCATGAATATTACAAAGGCAAAAACATTGCCCTGATCTTCGAAAAAACAAGTACCAGAACACGTTGTGCATTCGAAGTAGCTGCTCATGACCTTGGAATGGGCAGTACATACCTGGACCCGACCGGTTCTCAGATCGGCAAGAAAGAGAGCATCGCAGATACAGCAAGAGTTCTCGGAAGAATGTACGAAGGAATCGAATACAGAGGTTTCGGTCAGGAGATCGTCGAAGAACTTGCCAAATACGCAGGAGTTCCGGTATGGAATGGTCTGACAAATGAATATCATCCGACACAGATGCTGGCTGACATGCTGACGATCCGTGAGCATTTCGGAGATCTCAAAGGCCGTCGTCTTGTATACATGGGAGATGCCCGTTACAACATGGGTAACTCACTGATGATCGCATGCTCCAAACTGGGAATGCATTTCGTTGCATGCACAACAAAGAAATACTTCCCGAATCAGGAACTTGTAGATCTTTGCAAGACATACGCAGAGGCTTCCGGCGGAAGCATCACTCTGACAGAGGATGTTGAAGCAGGAACCAAGGATGCAGATGTTATCTACACAGATGTATGGGTATCCATGGGTGAGCCGGACGAAGTATGGGAAGAGCGTATCAGAGAACTGACTCCATACAAAGTAACAAAAGACGTCATGAAAAACGCCGGAGAAAAAGCAATCTTCCTTCACTGCCTGCCTGCATTCCATGACCTCAAGACAAAGATCGGTAAGGAAATGGGTGAGCGTTTCAACCTGACAGACATGGAAGTTACAGATGAAGTATTTGAATCTGAGCAGTCCCATGTATTTGACGAGGCTGAGAACCGTATGCATACGATCAAAGCAGTTATGGTAGCTACTCTTGGAGAGCCGGAGAACAAATGATAAATACTGTATATTCAAAAGAAACAATTTCAGATGAGATACACACAAAATGGGCGGGCAAAACCGTCCATTTTGCGAAAGAAACAGATTCTACAAATGAATGGTGCAAGCGTATGTCCAAAGAAGATGCTGAGCACGGAACACTGGCAGTTGCCGAATTCCAGTCAGCGGGCAAGGGCCGCCTCGGACGACGCTGGACAGCCCCGGAAGGAAGTTCTGTTATGATGTCCATTCTCCTGAGACCTGAGTTTGAGCCGCAGTATGCCTCCATGCTGACACTTGTCATGGGGTTGAGCGTGGCGCAGGCGGTAAAGGAACTGGATGTCGAAGTTTCCATCAAATGGCCGAATGATGTTGTCGTTTCCCGCAAAAAAATCTGCGGGATCCTGACAGAAATGGGCCTCGAAAACGGAAAGATCCGAGAGGTGATCATTGGTATCGGAATCAATGTAAATCTTGAGGAGATCCAGGACGACCTCAAAGACAAGGCAACTTCTCTCTATCTGGAAACTGGAAAGAAATACGACAGAAACCGTGTGATCGGGCTGATCATGGAGAAATTCGAGAAGAACTACGAGAAGTTTGTAAAAACCTGTGATCTGTCTCTTATGCTTGATGACTATAATGCAATGCTGGCAAACAGAAGTCAGCCGGTGCGTATCCTGGACAAGCTGAACCCGTATGAAGGAATCGCAATCGGAATCGACAGAGAGGGCGAACTTCTGGTAAAAGTCGCAGACGGCGCGATCCGAAAGGTATGCTCAGGAGAAGTCTCCGTAAGAGGACTTTACAGTTACGTATGATATTTTATTTATAAGGAGTTATATATTTTATGTATCAGGAAAATGTTGTGCTCTGCGGCGCAAGTGCCTATGAGCAGAAATATTATTTCAATCAGGATTTTGCATCCCTTCCGGAAACGATCAAGCAGGAACTGCAGGTCATGTGTGTATTATATACAGAGGATGTCGGCGGAATCCTGACACTGGAGTTTGATGAGAACGGAAATCTGCAGTTCAAGACAGAAGCGACGGATTCTGATTTCAGATATGACGAAATTGGAAGTGTCCTGAAGATCAAACAGCTTCAGTCAGAGAAGAGAGAGCTCCTGGAATCTCTTGAGATGTACTATCGTGTATTTTTCCTCGGAGAAGATATGGAAGAATCTGTGGAACATGTGGATAACGAGGAGTAAATTATGAAGATGCAGTGGAAAATTGGCCAGGTTGAAATGCAGAATCCATTTATCCTGGCTCCGATGGCAGGCGTGACAGACCTGCCATTCCGTTTGTTATGCAAAGAACAGGGTGCAGGACTTCTGTGTACCGAGATGGTCAGCGCGAAGGCGATTTCTTTCCATAACAAAAATACAATTTCTCTCATGCAGATCGATCCGGCAGAGCATCCGGTTTCCATGCAGATTTTTGGAAGCGAACCGGATCTGATGGCAGAGGTTGCAAAAAGCATTGAGGAGCAGCCGTTTGACATTCTGGACATCAACATGGGATGCCCTGTTCCGAAGGTAGTCAATAATGGCGAAGGTTCCGCACTTCTCAAAAACCCGGATCTGATCCGAGAGATCGTGACCAAAGTTTCTCACGCAGTAAAGAAACCGGTCACAGCGAAGATCCGTATTGGATTTGAAGGATATCCTGTTGATCCTGTAGAGATTGCAAAGATCATCGAAGATTCCGGTGCGGCAGCAGTTGCAGTCCATGGAAGGACAAGACAGCAGTACTATGCTGGTGAGGCGGACTGGGATACGATCCACAGGATCAAAGAAGCTGTATCGATCCCTGTCATTGGAAACGGTGATGTGGATTCACCAGAGAAAGCAGAAGCCCTGGTAAAAGAAACAGGCTGCGATGGCATAATGATCGGCCGTGCCGTGAGAGGAAATCCATGGATCTTCCGTGAGATGAACCATTATTTTACAACAGGAGAACTGCTTCCGCGGCCATCCTGGGATGAGATCCGCGAAATGATCCTCCGCCATGCAAGAATGCAGATCGAACTGAAAGGTGAATTCACGGGAATCCGTGAGATGCGTAAGCATATCGCATGGTACACATCAGGGATGAGACACAGTGCCGGACTGAGGCGGGCTTCCAATCTGGTGAGCAGCTATGAAGAACTTGAGAAGCTGCTGGATCATGAGCTGGAAAACAGGTAAAAAGAGAAACGGTAAATAACGTCCGAAATCGCCAGGAAATACAACTGTTTTACGCTTGACAAGGCATATGGATTTCGGTATAATACAGGAATTGTGAATATCCTAGAATAAGTCTGCCCTTTTTGAGGTATGATTGTTCTGGGAGTATATATCCAATGAATATCCGTCTATTTTGAAAGGGTGTAAGGATTATGGAAGAAAAGAAGAATTTATTAACATATGCAGGTCTTAAGAAACTGGAAGACGAACTGCACGATTTAAAAGTTGTCAAAAGAAAAGAAGTAGCAGAGAAGATCAAAGAAGCGAGAGAACAGGGTGACCTTTCCGAGAACGCTGAGTACGATGCTGCAAAGGACGAGCAGAGAGATATCGAGGCTCGTATCGAAGAGATCGAGAAGATCCTCAAGAATGCAGAAGTTGTTGTAGAGGATGAAGTTGATCTTGACAGAATCAATGTTGGATGCAAAGTCAAAGTACATGACTATGAATTCGATGAAGATATGGAATTAAAGATTGTTGGTTCTACAGAGGCTAACAGCCTTGAAGGCAAGATCTCCAACGAGTCTCCTGTAGGAAAAGCCTTGATCGGTGCTCATACAGGCGATGTTGTAGAAGTAGAAATGCCAATGGGAATCATGAAATACAAAGTTCTGGAGATCCAGAGAAACATCTAATAACCAAGCAAAAGACAGAAGGAGGCCAAAGAAGTGGCAGAGCAGAAGACGCAGGATACAAACCAGCTGCTGAAGGTTCGTCGTGAAAAGCTTGCAGACCTGCAGGCAAATGGCAAGGACCCGTTTCAGATCACAAAATTTGACCAGACACATCATTCACTTGAGGTAAAAGAACTCTACGAAGCACATGAGGCAGAGCTCTTAAAGGACCGCGAGACTCCGGATGTGGAAGGTCTTGATGAAGCACAGGCAAGAGAAGTTCTCAAGAAGGACTATGAAGAAAGAAGAGAGATCATGGATGCAAGCCCGATCCATGTAGCTATCGCCGGACGTATGATGTTCAAGCGTGTCATGGGTAAAGCTTCTTTCTGTAATATCCAGGACCTGCAGGGCAATATTCAGGTCTATGTAGCAAGAGATGCGATCGGAGAAGAATCTTATGCAGATTTCAAGAAATCTGATATCGGTGATATCTTCGGACTGGAAGGTTTTGCTTTCAGAACAAGAACTGGTGAGATCTCTATCCACGCAGAGAAAATGACTCTGTTATCCAAGAGTTTACAGATCCTTCCGGAGAAATTCCACGGACTGACAGATACAGATACACGTTATCGTCAGAGATATGTAGACCTTATCATGAATCAGGACAGCAAGAAAGTATTTATCAAACGTTCCCAGATTCTGAAAGAGATCCGTAACTTCCTTGCAGGACGCGACTTCATGGAAGTTGAGACACCAATGCTGGTTTCCAACGCAGGTGGTGCCGCTGCAAGACCGTTTGAGACACATTACAATGCACTGAACGAAGATGTTAAACTTCGTATTTCTCTGGAACTCTACCTCAAGAGACTGATCGTTGGTGGTCTTGAGAGAGTTTATGAGATCGGCCGTGTATTCCGTAACGAGGGTGTTGATACCCGTCACAACCCGGAATTCACTCTGATGGAGCTTTATCAGGCATATACAGATTATGAGGGAATGATGGAACTGACAGAGTCCATGTTCCGTTATCTGGCTGAGAAAGTTTGTGGTTCCACAAAGATTTCCTACAATGGTATCGAGATCGACCTTGGCAAGCCGTTTGAGCGTCTGACCATGAACGATGCGATCAAGAAATATGCAGGAATCGATTTTGATGAAGTAGCAGATGATGAAGCAGCTAAGAAACTTGCTGCTGAGCATCATATTGAATATGAAGAGCGTCATAAGAAAGGTGATATCATCAACCTCTTCTTCGAAGAATACTGTGAGAAAGAGCTGATCCAGCCGACATTCATCATGGATCACCCGATCGAGATTTCTCCGCTGACAAAGAAGAAACCTTCTGATCCTACTAAGGTAGAGCGTTTCGAACTTTTCATCAACACATGGGAAATGTGCAACGCATACTCCGAGCTGAACGACCCGATCGATCAGAGAGAGCGTTTCAAAGCACAGGATGCCCTTGCTGACGCAGGCGATGAGGAAGCAAACCACACAGATGAAGACTTCCTGAACGCACTGGAGATCGGTATGCCGCCTACAGGTGGTATCGGATACGGAATCGACCGTCTGGTTATGCTTCTTACAGACAGCCAGGCAATCAGAGACGTACTGCTGTTCCCGACAATGAAGACCATCGGTGGTGTAAAATCCGAAAATGGTGTAAGTTCTAAAGAGGTTTCTACACCAAATTCAGAGCCTGAGAAAATT
>QWCN01005805.1_pt1 | contig 20614 bp, 20 predicted proteins | sample 1972711 | NCBI WGS metagenome assembly QWCN01 (sample SAMN09866707, study PRJNA288562) | Human gut metagenome isolate term1_stool, whole genome shotgun sequencing... | isolation source: gut | host: Homo sapiens | place: USA: California
GATGCCTTGCGTGATGTCATCTACTTTATCGAAACATACGACGTTACCACTGTTCGTGCTTCCACACCGATGTACCTGTTGGCACGTGTCATCAAGTCTATGGGCATCAAGATGGTGCTTAGTGGTGAAGGTGCCGATGAGGTTTTCGGTGGTTATCTCTACTTCCACAAAGCCCCCACACCGCAGGCTTTCCACGAAGAAACGATCCGTAAGCTCTCCAAATTGCACCTGTACGACTGTCTACGTGCCAATAAGAGCCTTTCTGCCTGGGGTGTGGAAGGTCGTGTTCCCTTCCTCGATAAAGAGTTTCTGGATGTGGCAATGAACCTCAGCCCTGCCGTCAAGATGTGTCCGGGCAAAGAAGTGGAAAAGCGCATTGTGCGCGAAGCTTTTCAGGATATGCTGCCTCAGAGTGTTGCCTGGCGGCAAAAAGAGCAATTCTCCGATGGCGTCGGTTACAATTGGATTGATACATTGAAAGCCATTACTTCTGCCGCCGTCACCGACCATCAGATGGAACATGCCGCCGAACGGTTTCCCATCAATCCACCACAGAATAAGGAGGAATATTACTATCGTAGCATTTTCGAAGAACACTTCCCCAGTCAGTCGGCTGCCCGAAGCGTGCCCAGTGTGCCGAGCGTGGCTTGCTCTACTGCTGAAGCACTCGCCTGGGATGCCACGTTGCAAGGGAAAAATGATCCGAGCGGACGGGCTGTGGCAGATGTGCACGAGGCACTTTGCAAAGAATTGGCGGGGCGAATCCATAATAATATATAGCTTCTGTCAGCTATGACATTTTACCAGTTTTAATTTCATTCCTCAAAAAGTCATACACATAGCGAGGACTCTGAAAATAAAGTCCGGTTTTAGCATCCTGCAATTTTGCATACGTATCCGATGTATACAGAGTACGCAAAAAACCCTTTTCCAAAGTCTTTATTAGGTTTTGATTTTTGAAGATCAATTTCCTTAATATCTACCGTTGTACCATGATAAAGAATCATTTTATTGCCCCTCCAAAACGTTGACAATAAGCCGTAATATCTGATATTACATCCTCAAAACGTTGTGTATGAGCAATACCATAGTGTTTATCTATGAAATCAATAGCTTTATACCGATCCAAATAACGGTATGCCTGGCTGGGAGCAAGCGAATGTAGCTTAGCAAACTCACTGATCAGAGCTACAATATACTCTATTTTATCCTTAACACTAAAATCCATAAAAGTATTCTTTTTAGCAATGAAACATCACAAAGATAATCATTATTTCTATGATTTATTACTCCTTCTGCACCCATTTACTATCAATTTTTAAATATTCATATATTTAGAATGGTATTTTCAAGCATCATCGTACAAACAATTTACCAAACAAAGCATATTAACAGAATACCTAAGGTTCTTATCACAGTCTCAAATATAGACAAATTACAGGCATTTCTCTGCTTTATTAAGCTTCTTGTTATTCGTTTTTAAAGAATAACAGGAACGTTTTTAAAGAATGTGCTCAACGTTTATTAAAAACGTAACTATTATCAACTACCCTGCAAAGATACGACATCCGAAAGGCGAAGTCAAGTATTCGGGCCGGTTTTTCCGACTTTTCTTTTTTTTTATTTTTTAATTCTTCCATTTTGTTTTTGTCCGATACCATTTTTCTAATTTTGAGAATTAGAAATTAGGAACTTACGTTAACTTAACACACAACAAAGATGAAATATAAAAGGACTCTCCACTCCAATCCACACTAAGATAGTGTCAAAACAGAATAAAAGAACGCGAACTACACAAATCTGTCATTCAATAATCCACTTCTCTATATTCCTTGTTTTATTACTGAAGTTCACACCTATTTTGAATAATTTCCTCGGGTCTGCCTCAAAAGGAAGAGCATACTGTTTTTCTTCTATTTGCTGCAAAGCTTCTTCTGCAGTACCTTCCAGTTTGAATTCCATGACGTAAATGTAATCGGCAGTCTTCACTACCAGATCCACCCTCCCTTCCGAAGTGTGATACTCCGCCTGTGTGTAGAAACCCACCAGTTTGAAGACGATAAACAGCACATTTTGGTAATGTAATTCCAAGTCTTTCACCAATTCATAAGGTGTGTCGGCAAAAAAGCTTTGCAGCCTCTTAAAGAAAGCGTTAGGTTGGCCGGAACGTATCTCACGAACAAATCTTTGTATCTCAAACGGTGCTTCTAACTGATTGAAGCGGGTATAAAACGGCATCAGAAATCTGATAAAGCCCTCTTCCACTTCCCGGTTAGGGAAACCGAGACGGTATAGACCGAATTCCTTATCATACCCCTTTATCGTGAGATAACCACTTTGGAAAATAACCGGTATGGGTTCGTTGTCGCCATAAATACAGTTCAGCACATCAGCATCCGTTTCTTCATGCGCCATGCGTTCCAAATTGTAATGATTGCGTCTCAGCAACTCCACAAGGTAAGTAGGCGTTCCGGTTTCAAACCAATAGTTGCCGAATTTCATCTTAAAGAATGTATTCAGCAAACTGAAAGGATTGTAGATGCCGTCCGTATTTTCTGTAAAGTGATAACCGTCATAGCACGCTTTCAGTTCATTGCACACTTCCTGATACGTCATTTTCTGCGCGGCTGCCAATTCGTGCAGGTCTTCTTCAAAATTAAGATGTATCTCCTTTTCAGTAATTCCACAGATGGAAATAAACGGCTCGTCCATGGAGATGTCATTCAGATTGTTCAGGTCACTGAACACACTGACTTTGCCAAACTTGGTCACTCCCGTCAGCAAGGCAAACTTGATGCAGCCGTCCATGGTTTTCAGTACGCCATAGAAAGGTTTCAGAGTGTTGCGGAATTCGCGTTGCAGTTCCTCGTTGCCGATAGCTTGGAGCAAGGGTTTGTCATATTCGTCGATGAGAATGGCTACACGCTCACCACTTTGCTCATAGGCCCGTCCCACAACTCCTGCAAAGCGCAAGGCAAGGGTCGTTTCGGCAGAACGCGTTCCATAAAGTGACTCCCAGTAATCAAGCGTTTCATTCAGTATCTTGTCCAGACTATCCGGCGTATCATATTTCCCGATATTCAAGTCCAGATGGAACACGGGACGTTTCACCCAGTCTTTTTCCAAAGTTTCCACCGCCAAGCCTTCAAACAAGTCCCGTTTCGCTTCAAAATAGGCTTCGAGCGTGGAAATCAGCAAACTCTTCCCAAAACGGCGGGGGCGGGAAAGGAAAAAGTAACTGCCACTCTTCACCAACTTATACATCAATGCAGTTTTATCCACATAAACGTATCCTTCTTTACGAATCTTCTCGAAGTTTTGTATCCCGATAGGATATATTCTGTTACCCATGTCCTTGCCTCCTTCTACTATAATAGTATTCATTAATGCTACAAAGATAATGTAAACCGAGAACAGTATAAAATGAACTCGTTCATTTTTTTATGCCGAGGTGCAGCTTATCTTCTTCAAAGATAATGCAAATCGAAGGCAGCACTTTCATTTTCCCAATTTATTCCCTACCTTTGTACCCGCTTTTTTAGAAAGGCAGAATTCGTTCTATTAGTTTTAGGTTAAACACTTAATAACGCTTATGCAAAAGTCTGACTGCATCATCGGTGTAGAGCACGTATCGAAATACTTCGGAGACAAAGCCGTACTGAATGATGTAAACCTCTCTGTCCGTAAGGGCGAATTTGTAACGATATTGGGCCCCTCCGGCTGCGGCAAGACTACTTTGTTGCGCCTGATAGCCGGTTTCCAGACCGCCTCGGAAGGTATCATCACCATCGCCGGAAAAGACATCACGCAAACACCGCCACACCAACGTCCGGTGAATACCGTCTTTCAGAAGTATGCCCTTTTCCCCCACCTCAACGTGTACAACAACATCGCTTTCGGACTGAAGCTCAAAAAGATGCCCGAAGCCACCATTGGCAAGAAAGTGAAACAAGCCCTCCGCATGGTAGGTATGACGGATTACGAAGACCGTGACGTTGATTCCCTCTCCGGCGGACAGCAACAACGTGTTGCCATTGCCCGTGCCATCGTCAACGAACCCGAAGTGCTGTTACTGGATGAGCCCCTTGCCGCCCTCGACCTCAAAATGCGTAAAGACATGCAGATGGAGTTGAAAGAGATGCACCAGAAGCTTGGAATCACCTTCGTCTACGTTACCCACGACCAGGAAGAAGCCCTTACTCTGAGCGACACCATCGTCGTGATGAGCGAAGGCCGCATCCAGCAGATAGGTACGCCGACAGACATCTACAACGAACCCATCAATTTGCCGGACACGAATTTGAATGTGTCGACAAGGGCTTTGGCGAAAACACTCCCGTCGATGTAGTCATCCGTCCCGAAGACATCTATATATTCGAACCTTCTGCCGCTGCCCAACTGATGGGTACTGTCACCTCCTGCATCTTCAAAGGCGTGCATTACGAAATGATGGTACAGACTAACGAGGGCTACGAATTCATGGTGCAAGACTATCACAGTTTCGAAGCCGGACGGGAAGTCGGTCTGCTCGTGAAACCTTTCGACATTCACGTAATGAAGAAAGAACGCACCTGCAACACCTTCGAAGGCAAGCTCATAGACGCCACACACGTCGAATTCCTCGGTTACACCTTTGAGTGTGCCGAAGTGCAGGACATCGAACCGGGCAGTTCCGTCCTCGTAGAAATAGATTTCCGGAACGTCATCCTCGAAGATAACGAAGAAGACGGCCATCTGACGGGTGAAGTGAAATTCATCCTTTATAAAGGAAACCATTACCATCTCACCGTGTTTACCGATTGGGACGAGGATATCTTTGTAGACACCACTGACGTCTGGGACGACGGTGACCGTGTCGGCATCACCATCGCACCCGAAAATATACGAATTGTTGCGCCGGCACAGACCACCGGTTCTATCCCTATTGTCGAATCTGCTAATAAGAAAGGAAGTGCTCAGTAATATATCCCGTTTCTTCATGCGCCGCCGGAACTGGACAGTTCCCTACGCATTGTTTCTCATCATCTTCGTTGTGATGCCTCTGTTGCTCATTGTGGTTTATGCCTTCACCGATGCTGAAGGCGCATTCACGTTTGCCAACTTCCGCAAATTCATGATGCATCCCGAATCTATCAACACATTCGTCTACTCCATCGGAATAGCTGTCATCACGACTCTGGTATGCCTCCTGCTCGGTTATCCGGCTGCTTATATTCTCAGTCAGAAGCGCTTCAACACTTCCCAGACCATGGTTGTACTGTTCATCCTGCCTATGTGGGTGAACATCCTGATACGTACACTTGCCACGGTGGCATTGTTTGATTTCCTCAACTTGCCGCTGGGCGAAGGAGCTTTGGTATTCGGTATGGTCTACAACTTCCTGCCGTTCATGATATACCCTATCTACAATACGTTGCAGAAGATGGATGGCAGTCTGATAGAAGCAGCCCAAGACCTGGGAGCTACGCCTGTACAGGTATTCGGTAAAGTGATCCTCCCTCTTTCGATGCCCGGCATCATGAGTGGTGTGGTGATGGTTTTCATGCCCACGGTTTCCACCTTTGCCATTGCCGAGTTGCTGACGATGAACAACATCAAGCTGTTCGGTACTACCGTACAAGAGAATATATATAACGGAATGTGGAACTATGGCGCTGCCTTGTCGCTCATCATGCTGTTGCTGATTGGCGTCACCGCCCTCTTTACCAACGAGGACGACAGTGCACAAAATGAAAGCGGAGGTGTGATATGATGACACGTATTCTGGCGAAAGGCTATCTTTGGTTTCTGCTTGCCCTGCTCTATTCGCCCATCCTGATTATTATGATCTTCTCTTTCACCGAGGCCAAGGTACTGGGTAACTGGACAGGGTTCTCCACCAAGTTATACAGTTCACTATTTACAGGCGGCATGCACCACTCACTGATGAATGCCATTTGGAACACATTCGCGATTGCTACGATTGCTGCCACAGCCTCTACCCTGCTGGGAAGCCTGGCAGCTATCGGCATCTTTAACTTGCGCTCCCGGGCACGTCAGGTGATGAATTTCACCAATGCTATTCCGATGATGAATGCGGATATCATTACGGGTGTATCCCTGTTCCTGCTGTTTGTCAGCTTTGGCATTTCGCAGGGATTTACTACGGTGGTATTGGCACACATCACTTTTTGTACCCCTTATGTGGTACTTAGCGTGATGCCCCGTCTGAAGAAAATGAATCAGAATGTATACGAAGCAGCTCTCGACCTCGGAGCTACCCCTTTCCAGGCGCTTCGCAAAGTCATCTTCCCGGAAATACTGCCGGGAATGATCAGCGGTTTCATCCTCGCTTTCACACTTTCCATCGATGACTTCGCAGTAACGATCTTCACTATCGGAAATGAAGGATTGGAAACGTTGTCGACATACATCTATGCGGACGCACGTAAGGGTGGATTGACTCCTGAACTGCGCCCACTGTCAACAATCATTTTTGTAACGGTGTTAGTATTGCTGATTGTGATTAATAAGAGAGCAGAAAGAAACAAGAAAGAATGAAAAATAATAATTTAGCGGAGCGAAAATGAAAGACTAAAGTATCTCAAATTCTCCTCCTCCTGGGAGGAGGAGTACCCGCAGGGGGAGGTGGTAGGTAAAACAATAAAATACCTATGAATAATAAAATTAAGGAATTTCTTTACCTACCACCCCGCCCTTTGGGCACCCCTCCTCCCAGGAGGAGGGGAATTGAGATAGTCCGAACATAAATAGCTACACCACTAAATTATCATTTACCTACTATATACCCCTATAAACAATGAAGAAATACATACCCCTCTTCCTCTGCATTCTTCTCCTTGCCTCCTGTACCGGTGCCAGTGAGAAGCGCAGCCGTGTACTGAAAGTATACAACTGGGCAGATTACATTGACGAAGAAGTCCTCGCCGAATTTCCTGCCTGGTACAAAGAGCAGACAGGCGAAGATATCCGCATCATCTACCAGGTATTCGATATCAACGAAATCATGCTCACTAAGATAGAGCGCGGACAGGAAGATTTCGACCTTGTATGCCCATCGGAATACATCATCGAACGAATGTTGAAGAAAGATCTCCTCCTCCCTATCAACCGCAATTTTGGGAAGACTCCGGACTATATCCCCAACATTTCCCCGTATATTCAGAAAGAGTTGGAGAAGATCAGCCAGCCCGGTCGCCACACCAATGATTACGTTGTTCCCTACATGTGGGGTACCGCCGGAATACTCTATAACAAGAAGTTCAAGACCCTTGAAGAAGTCAGCTCCTGGGGATGCCTTTGGGATGCCGTCAACCGTGGTAAGATTCTGATGAAAGACAGTTACCGCGATGCCTACGGCACTGCCATCATCTATGCCCATGCCCGGCAACTTGCCGACAGCACCACCACCGTGGAGCAACTGATGAACGACAATTCCCCTGAAGCCATTGCCCTTGCAGAGCAATACCTGAAAGATCTGAAACCCAACATTGCCGGATGGGAAGCCGACTTCGGCAAAGAAATGATGACGAAAAACAAAGCATGGCTCAACCTTACCTGGAGTGGCGACGCCGTCTGGGCCATTGACGAAGCGGAAGCCGTAGGTGTGGACCTGGACTATGTAGTTCCTCGTGAAGGCAGCAACATTTGGTACGATGGCTGGGCCATCCCCAAGTATGCCCGTAACGTAAAAGCTGCCAGCTACTTCATCAATTATCTTTGCCAGCCGGATATTGCTCTGCGCAATATGGATGCCATCGGCTACGTCAGTGCCGTAGCAACACCCGAGATTATGGAGGCAAAGATCGACACGACTATTGAACAGTTCTCCGACCTCAGTTATTTCTTCGGTCCAGGTGCAGACAGCGTTCAGATCAATCCGATACAATACCCTGACCGTAAAGTCGTGGAGCGTTGCGCCATGATCCGTGATTTCGGTGACCGCACAGAGCTTGTTCTCGAAATGTGGAGCCGCGTCAAAGGTGATAATCTGAATACGGGTATCGTGCTTCTCATCTTTGCAGTCTTCGGAATACTGTTTGTGTGGATTGTCTGGAAACGGATCAGCATTTATAAGCAGAAGAAACGTCACCACAGACGCAGACGCCGTATACGCAGGTAATAGGAGGTAAAGGAGATAACACCTTTATCTCCTGATTCGCATTAATAACATAAATGAAACATCACTTTTCAGACATATTTTGTACCTTGCGGCAGAATTATAAATAAGGAACTATGAAACTGAAAAAACTTTTATTTGCCTCCGCTATGTCTCTTGCCGCATGCGGCATCCTACAAGCCCAAAACACCCAAGTCATCGCCCACCGTGGTTTCTGGAAGACCGACGGTTCTGCCCAGAATAGTATTGCCGCCCTGGTGAAAGCTGACTCCATTCATTGCTACGGCTCCGAGTTCGATGTCTGGCTCACTGCCGACAATAAACTTATCGTAGACCACGATGGTGTATTCAAAGGTGTCCGCATGGAAACATCTACCGAGAAAGACTGTACCTCTATCACCCTCGACAACGGTGAGAACCTCCCTACCCTTCAGCAATACCTCGATAAAGCCAAAGGATTGAAAACCCGCCTTATCCTGGAACTCAAAGCACACAAGACTCCCGAACGGGAAACGCTCGCCGTAGAGCAAATTGTGAAAATGATTAAGGATATGGGACTGGAAAAGCGTACCGAATACATCACTTTCTCACGCCATGCGACCAAAGAATTCATTCGCCTGGCTCCTAAAGGTACTCCCGTATATTATCTGGAAGGTGACCTCAATCCGCAGGAACTGAAAGACATGGGTTGTGCCGGTCCTGATTACCATTTCTCCGTCTTCAAAAAACATCCCGAGTGGATCAAAGAATGTCACGACCTTGGCATGAAGGTTAACGCCTGGACAGTAAATGATGCCAAAGATATGGAAAAAAAGAAGTAATGCAGAAGGGAAAGTTGACAAGGGGACAAGGTTCCATGCGGCACAGAAGCATTGCGCAGCCCCTTGTTCCCTTGTTAACTCGTCCCCTTGTCAACTTCCTTTCTTTCCCAATCTGTACCAATGCCCCACTTTAACTCCCCCAATGCCACACCTCAACAATTCAAACGCCACACTTCGATGGCTCAAATGAATGGCATTACGGAAGCTAAAGTGTGGCATTTGGCTTGTAATAGTGTGGCATTATGCAAAAGATCATTTAGTCATCAAAAAGAAGAAAACGATTTCATTCTGTCATATACAAATCTTCATTTTCACCCCATAAACTCCATTTTTTCACTTAAAACACGTATTTACGCCACTATCTACATAGAATGAATATGCGGAAATAATTCCATAAATAACAATTTATACAAATATGCACCCGCAAACTTTTAATTTGAAACTTGAATACCGTATATTTGCAGCGACTGAAAGAATGAATAAAAACAATAGAAATAAGATATGTATTCTACAAATAATTTAGCAAAACGTCGTATCTTTGCAGTGTGATAAAACAAAAAGAAAGATTAATCCACCAACAGAGTACAAAATGACAAGAGTTATAAAATTCACTAAGATGCACGGAGCAGGCAACGATTACATTTATGTAAACACCCTGAAATATCCCATCGAAAGCCCTGAAAAACTTTCGGTTGAATGGAGCGCCCCGCATACAGGAATTGGAAGCGACGGCTTGGTACTCATCGGCAGTTCGGACAAGGCAGATTTCAGTATGCGCATCTTCAATGCAGATGGTTCCGAAGCCAAAATGTGCGGCAACGCCAGTCGTTGCATCGGTAAATACTTATATGAATACGGTCTGACTTCCCAAACAGCCGTTACCCTTGATACCCTGTCGGGCATCAAAATACTGAAGCTCCATGTAGAAGACGGAAAAGTGAACACCGTAACCGTGGATATGGGACGTCCCGCCGATATGAAAGAACAACCCATTGAAGCCAACGGACAGAAATTCACCGGAACCACCCTATCAATGGGAAATCCTCACCTGGTAATCTTTGTAGAAGATATTAAAGATATCAACCTCGAAAGCATCGGTCCGAAACTGGAAAATCATCCGTTGTTTCCCGACCGCATCAATGTAGAGTTTGCCCAGGTGTTGGAGCATGGGAAAATCAGGATGAGAGTTTGGGAAAGAGGTTCGGGCATCACCCAAGCTTGCGGAACCGGAGCCTGTGCCACCGCAGTAGCTGCCGCACTGACCGGAAAATCCGGAAGAAAAACAGACATCATCATGGATGGAGGCTCACTTACCATCGAATGGGACGAAAAAACGGATCACGTATGGATGACGGGAGGAGCAGTCCGGGTGTTCGACGGAGAAAAGATAATTAGTGATTAACGTTTAGTGATTAGTGATTACACTGGATGCTGAATAGAGTTAATCACTAAACATTAATCACTAACCTAAATAACGCTTAAAACAACAAGAAAGTATGGCATTAGTAAACGAACATTTTTTGAAACTACCGGGAAGTTACTTATTTTCAGACATAGCTAAAAAGGTGAATACTTTCAGGATAACGCACCCTAAACAAGAGGTCATCCGCCTGGGTATCGGAGACGTTACCCGGCCACTGCCACCGGCTTGCATCGAGGCGATGCACAGGGCAGTGGATGAGATGACAAATGCCAGTACCTTCCACGGATACGGTCCCGAACAGGGATATGACTTTTTGATTGAAGCGATCATCAAACATGATTATGCTCCGAGAGGCATTCATTTTAGCCCTACGGAAATATTCGTAAACGATGGAGCCAAAAGCGATACGGGCAACATAGGCGATATCCTCCGCCACGACAACAGCGTAGGAGTGACAGACCCCATTTACCCGGTATATATAGACAGCAACGTAATGTGTGGCCGTGCCGGAGTATTGGAAGAAGACGGCAAATGGAGCAACGTGACTTACATGCCCTGCACCGCCGAAAACAACTTTGTTCCCGAAATACCGGACAAACGGATTGACATCGTCTACCTTTGCTACCCGAACAATCCGACGGGAACAACGCTGACCAAGTCGCAACTGAAAAAATGGGTGGACTACGCACTTGCCAACGACACTCTGATTCTGTTCGATGCCGCTTATGAGGCGTTTATACAGGAAGAAGACGTTCCCCACTCCATTTACGAAATAAAAGGTGCCAAGAAATGTGCCATAGAGTTCCGCAGCTTCTCGAAGACAGCCGGATTCACCGGAGTCCGTTGCGGATACACCGTAGTTCCGAAAGAGCTGACAGCCGCCACCCTGACCGGTGAACGCATTCCGTTGAACCGTCTTTGGAACCGCCGTCAATGCACCAAATTCAACGGTACCAGCTACATCACCCAACGGGCTGCCGAAGCCATCTACACCCCGGCAGGCAAGCAGCAGATAAAGGAAAACATCGACTACTATATGAACAACGCACGAACCATGAAAGAGGGTCTGGAAGCAGCCGGACTGAAAGTGTATGGCGGCGTGAATGCTCCTTACATCTGGCTAAAAGCACCGAATGGCATCGGTTCTTGGCGCTTCTTCGAACAGATGTTATATGAAGCCAATGTAGTAGGAACACCCGGTGTAGGTTTCGGCCCCAGCGGAGAAGGCTACATCCGCCTGACCGCTTTCGGAAATCATGAAGATTGTGTGGAAGCCATGAGGAGAATCAAAAAATGGCTGGTATGAAAATGAAAAAGATAACAACTAAAATAAAACTATAGTTTCACCGGACTGATCATCCGCAATTTGTCTAAACTTAAAAGGTAAAATAGGTATGAAAATGAAAAGCGTAAAATTCCGAATGATAGCCATCGCGCTATTATCAGCAACAATGCCTTTCACGGCAAAGGCACAGGATAAAGTGGAGGCCTCAGTCGGTGCAGATTTTGTAAGCAACTACATCTGGCGTGGAACAGACTGCGGTGGTGTAAGCATCCAGCCCAGCATGGGAGTCAGCTACAAGGGCTTGTCACTGACTGCTTGGGGCTCGGTAGGCATCGACAAGGAAGATGCCAGAGAGATCGACCTCACACTAGGTTACAATACAGGCGGTTTCAGCGTATCCGTTACAGATTACTGGTTCTCCTACCACAAAGAGGATGGCGGATATACGGGAGATTATTTCAAGTATGGCGCACATAGCACGGTACACATCTTCGAAGCCACTCTGGGATATGATTTCGGTCCGCTGGCACTGAGTTGGAACACTTACTTTGCCGGAGATGATTATACAAAGGAGAACGGTGACAGAGCTTATTCCACGTATGTAGGCATCAGCGCACCTTTTAAACTCGGTGGCCTGGACTGGTCGGCAGAAGTTGGTCTTACCCCATGGGAAGGTGCGTATGCCAACAAGTTCAACGTAACCAACCTCACACTGAAAGCAGAAAAAGAAATCAAATTCACAAATTCTTTTTCGCTGCCCACCTTTGCACAAGTGACGTTCAATCCACACACGCAGGGTGCATACTTCGTATTCGGAGTTAGTTTTTGAGAGAGAGTAAAAATAGGGAACGAGGGGACGAGGGAACAAGGAGACAAGGATAAGAAACGGACACCCCGAAAGGTCCTTGTCAACTCGTCAACTAAAAAACCTCGTCAACTAAAAAAAACGTAAATGTATTAAGGTATGAAAAAGATTGAAGCAATTATCCGCAAGACAAAATTCGAGGATGTAAAGGACGCATTGCTCGAAGCGGACATCGAATGGTTCTCCTACTACGACGTCCGGGGAATAGGAAAATCCCGTCAGGCACGCATCTACCGCGGTGTAATGTACGACACCAGTTCCATTGAGCGTATCCTGATCTCTATCGTGGTACGCGACAAGAACGCCGAAAAGACCGTGCAGGCCATCATCAGGTCCGCACAGACCGGAGAAATCGGCGACGGGCGTATCTTCATCATCCCCATAGAAGACGCTATCCGCATCCGCACCGCCGAACGTGGCGACATCGCCCTCTACAATGCTGAACAGGAAAGATAGTCCAGGCAGCACCAAACCGCAACTGTTAAGAGCATCTTCCAGAGAGCTGTAAGAGCTACTTAACAAAACTAAGAATACAAGTACAACTAAAAGCAAAAAGATTTTATGGATAAATATAGTAAACGCAGCATTGCCAGGCTGTGGATAGCCCTTGCTGTCCTTATGGCACTCTGCACAACAACAGAAACTTTTGCACAAACTTCCGCAGCAACGGATAGTATATCAGCTACAACAACCGCTGTTATAGCTACATTAGAAGAGACTACTGTAGAATCATCAGCCCCCTCCACCGTCGGAGAACTGGTAAACGGACTCAACACAGTATGGATGTTACTCGCCGCTATGCTGGTATTTTTCATGCAACCGGGCTTTGCATTGGTAGAAGCCGGTTTCACCCGGGTTAAGAACACTGCCAATATCCTGATGAAGAACTTCGTAGACTTCATGTTCGGTTCCCTACTCTATTGGTTCATCGGTTTCGGACTGATGTTCGGCGTAGGTGGTTTCGTGGGAATGCCCCACTTCTTCAACCTCTCGTTCTATGATGGAGGAGGATTACCAACAGAAGGCTTTCTGGTATTCCAAACTGTATTCTGTGCCACAGCAGCTACTATCGTATCAGGAGCCATGGCCGAACGTACCAAATTCTCCATGTATTTGATTTACACCATCTTCATCAGCGTACTGATCTATCCGATTTCCGGTCACTGGACCTGGGGCGGCGGCTGGTTGATGAACGGCGAAGAAGGTTCGTTCATGATGAATCTGTTCGGCACCACGTTTCACGACTTCGCAGGTTCCACCATTGTTCACTCCGTCGGTGGCTGGATTGCGCTGGTAGGTGCAGCCATCCTTGGCCCACGCATTGGTAAATACAGTAAAGATGGCAAGTCCAGAGCTATTCCGGGACACAACCTCACCATGGCGGCACTGGGTGTATTCATTTTATGGTTCGGCTGGTTCGGATTCAACCCCGGTTCACAGTTGGCAGCAGCCTCTACGGACGATGCAATGGCTATCTCACACGTCTTCCTCACCACGAATCTTGCAGCTTGTGCCGGAGGTTTCTTCGCGCTGGTGGTCAGTTGGTTAAAATTCAGCAAACCATCTTTATCCTTGACTCTGAATGGTATCCTGGCAGGTTTGGTAGGTATCACGGCAGGCTGTGATATGGTTTCTCCGCTGGGTGCTGTCATCATCGGTACAATCTGTGGCATCCTGATGATATTCTCGGTAGAGTTCATCGATAAAGTGCTGAAGATTGACGATCCCGTTGGTGCAAGTTCCGTACACGGGGTCTGCGGTTTCACAGGTACCATTCTCACAGGTTTCTTGTCTACCAGCGAAGGACTCTTTTATGGTGCAGGCTGGGGATTCCTCGGAGCACAAGTATTTGGCGCCCTCGTAGTAGGTGCATGGGCAGCCGGCATGGGATTTCTCATCTTCAAAGGACTCGATAGGATACACGGTCTCCGCGTTTCAAAACGTGTTGAAGAAGAAGGGCTCGACATCTACGAGCATGGTGAATCAGCTTATAACGGATAAAGAGAAAAAGTTTTTTTACTCTAACAAATAGTTTTTATAAACCAACAATTACAAGGTATGTCTAAATTGAGATTCAGAGTAGTAGAAACGGCGTTTAAAAAGAAACCCGTTGCAGTGGCAGCCCCTGCGGAACGTCCGTCGGAATATTATGCCAAGTATGTGTTCAACAAGGAAAAGATGTTCAGGTATCTGCCGAGCAAGGTATATGCCAAACTGATTGACGTGATCGACAATGGTGCTCCGCTGGATCGCAGCATTGCTGATGAAGTGGCAGCCGGTATGAAGAAATGGGCACTCGAAATGGGTGTTACCCACTATACCCACTGGTTCCACCCATTGACTGAGGGTACAGCCGAGAAGCATGACGCTTTCATCGAGCACGATGGCAAAGGCGGTGTGATGGAAGAATTCACAGGCAAACTGCTCGTTCAGCAGGAACCGGATGCATCCAGCTTCCCTAACGGTGGCATCCGCAATACGTTCGAGGCACGCGGTTACAGCGCATGGGACCCCTCTTCTCCGGCTTTCATCGTCGATGATACACTCTGTATACCGACCATTTTCATTGCATACACCGGTGAGTCACTGGACTACAAAGCACCGTTGCTGAAAGCCCTGCGTGCCGTAGACAAAGCTGCCGTAGACGTATGCCGTTACTTCAATCCGGAAGTGAAGAAGGTAGTTGCCTACCTGGGTTGGGAACAGGAATATTTCCTGATCGACGAAGGTCTGTATGCCGCCCGTCCCGACTTGCTGATGACAGGCCGCACGCTGATGGGACACGACAGTGCCAAGAACCAACAGTTGGAAGACCATTATTTCGGTGCCATCCCTACCCGCGTAGCAGCTTTCATGAAGGAATTGGAAATCGAAGCATTGAAGCTCGGTATCCCCGTTAAAACGCGTCACAATGAGGTAGCCCCCAACCAGTTCGAGCTGGCTCCCATCTTCGAAGAATGTAACCTGGCTGTAGACCATAACATGCTCGTCATGGCACTGATGCGTAAAGTAGCCCGTAACCACGGCTTCCGCGTACTGCTGCACGAAAAGCCTTTCAAAGGCGTCAACGGTAGCGGTAAGCACAACAACTGGTCGTTGGGTACGGATACAGGCATCGGACTGATGGGACCGGGTAAATTACCCGAAGAAAACCTGCGCTTCATCACTTTCGTAGTGAACACCCTGATGGCAGTCTACAAGCACAATGGATTGTTGAAAGCCGCTATTTCCAGTGCCACGAACGCACACCGCCTGGGTGCCAACGAAGCACCTCCCGCAATCATTTCCAGCTTCCTGGGCAAACAGTTGTCGCAGGTATTGGAACACATTGAAGAGAGTACAAAGGATGATCTCGTAAGCCTTAGCGGCAAGCAAGGTATGAAACTGGATATTCCACAGATTCCGGAATTGTTGATTGACAATACCGACCGTAACCGCACCAGTCCGTTCGCCTTCACCGGAAACCGTTTTGAGTTCCGCGCCGTAGGTTCGGAAGCAAACTGCGCCTGTGCCATGATTGCCCTGAACGCCGCCGTAGCCGAGCAACTGGTAGAATTCAAAAAAGATGTGGACGAACTCATCGAAAGAGGCGAACCCAAGATTTCGGCTATCCTTGAGGTTATCCGCAAATACATCAAGATTTGTAAGCCCATCCATTTCGATGGCAACGGCTACAGTGACGAATGGAAAGAAGAGGCCAAGAAACGCGGTCTGGATTGCGAAACCAGTGTGCCTCTCATCTTCGACAGCTATCTGAAGCCGGAAAGTATCCGCATGTTCGAAAATACCGGTGTACTGACTCAGAAAGAACTGGAAGCCCGCAACGAAGTGAAATGGGAAACTTACACTAAGAAAATCCAAATTGAAGCTCGTGTATTAGGTGATTTGGCCATGAACCACATCATCCCGGTAGCCACGCAGTATCAAACGGATCTCATTGATAACGTTTACAAGATGAAGGAGCTGTTCCCAAGCGACAAAGCTGCAAAACTGTCTGCCAAGAACCTGGAACTCATCGAAGAGATTGCCGACCGCACCGCCTTCATCAAAGAGCATGTAGATGCCATGATCGAAGCCCGCAAAGTGGCCAACAAGATCGAAAGTGAACGTGAGAAAGCCATTGCCTACCACGACACCATCGTACCGGCAATGGAAGAGATCCGTTATCATATCGACAAGCTGGAACTGATTGTCGACAACCAGATGTGGACGCTGCCAAAATACAGGGAACTCTTGTTTATAAGATAAGTGAAGAAGTGATTAAAGATCACTAATAAAATCATTCTATTTCTTTTGTTGGTTGTTTTAAGTTTGCAGGGGGAGAGGTGCCGGGAGGTAGTTCTCTCTCTTTTTTTGAAAACTAAAATATCATCGTAATTTATTTTCCAGCATATCACTTTTTCGTACCTTTGTCAATATTTACAAAACCAGATGATAAATTAAAAACGATTCATTATGAAGAACATGCACATTCGCTATGCAGCACTCCTACTCTTTGTTTTGCTGTCAGCATCGGCCTCTTCTTTCGCACAGACCGTTCTGGAGCAAAAAATCAACGCGATTTCCGCCATTAAAGAAATCCGCCCACTGGAAACTTCTGAGTTTTCAGAGAAATACGTGACCTATTTTACCCAACCGCTGGATCACCGCCATCCGGAGAAAGGCAGTTTTCGCCAACGCGTTATCGTTTCTCATGTCGGCTTCGACCGCCCCACAGTGATCGTTACCGAAGGCTATGGCGCCGCTTACGCCCTCCGTTCCCAATATCGTGAAGAGCTTTCAAAACTTCTCAATGCCAACATGATATTCGTGGAATATCGCTACTTCCTTGAGTCTACCCCCGAACCCAAAGACTGGCAATACCTGACAGCCGAGAACTCTGCGGACGACTTACATGCCATCACCACCGCATTCAAAAACATTTATCCGGGTAAATGGATCGCCACCGGCATCAGCAAAGGAGGACAGACTACCCTTCTTTACCGCACTTTCTATCCGGATGATGTAGATATTTCCGTTCCTTACGTAGCTCCGCTTTGTTATGGAGTAGAAGATGGACGTCATGAGCCTTTCCTGCATAAAGTTTCAACACCGGAAAACCGCAAGAAAATTGAAGATTTCCAATTGGAAGCATTGAAACGGAAAGCAACTTTACTTCCCCGTTTTGAAAAGTATTGCACTGAAAAGAATTATTCATTCCGTGCACCGATTGAAGAAATTTACGATTACTCGGTATTGGAATATTCTTTCGCTTTGTGGCAGTGGGGTACTCCTATCAGCTCCATACCCGCTACTACAGCCTCTGATGATGAAATTTTCTCTCATCTGCTTGCCATCAGTGAACCGGGATATTTCACCGCCGACAGTCCCAATGCTTCTTTTTTTGTACAAGCTGCCCGTGAATTGGGATACTATGGTTATGACGTCCAACCGTTCAAGCAGTATCTCTCCATCCAGTCCAGTGAAGGCTATCTGCACCGTCTGATGCTTCCCGAAGAGTTGAAAGATATGCCTTTCGACAAAACTTTAAGTAAGAAAATAACAAAGTTTCTAAAGAAACAGGACCCGAAGATGATCTTCATTTACGGTCAGAACGACCCATGGACAGCCGCAGGCGTCACCTGGCTGAAAAACAAGAAGAATATTCATGTATTTATCCAACCGAATGGCAGCCATCTGGCACGTATCAGTACATTGCCCGAAGCCGAAAAGGCAGAAGTTATGGAGTTAATAAACGAATGGTTGAAATAATAAAAAACGGATGGTCCGTTCACACTCAACAGACCATCCGTTTCTACTCGACAGATCGTCTGTTTTAGCTCAACAGACGATCTGTTTTTTTATTCTATAATTTCCGCGTCCTCAATATTGTCTACAGCCTTTGAAGAAGCCCCCGGCGTACCCGGTGCCTTCGGCCGTTTGCGAGTGAATGTGAACCAATTTATCAATTCGGAAACTGCATATACTATGCTGGTGATACCGATAATGATAAATGCCGTGGAACGTACCCCCGTCGGATTGAACAAGGCAACCAGCCCTGCTATCAGAATGAGCACCGGAATGATATAAAATCCCACACGAACCGGCATCCAGCGACGGGCGGCAGAAAGCGACGCAATCTGTTGCACACCACCCAGTACAAGGATGAATCCCAATACAAACGTCAGCAAATCCGCAAAGAAACCGGGCATAATGATCAGCCACAGCCCAAACAGCAGGCTACCGATTCCTTCGATAGGAAGGCGACGTCTCTCTTCGGCACTCATGGCAAAATACCCGATGATACTTAATAATGCCGGTATCAGAAACACAACACCGATCGTTATTACAAAATAGTCTCCGGCCTCATTGGGAAACATCACCAATACCAAACCGATTATCAGCGCACATATCGTACGCAAAAATGAGTTACTTATTCCTTTCATGAGCTTATGATTTTTTGCGAAGATACATTTTTATCCGCACAACTCCGCAAGAAAGTCACGAAAAATCAATTAACGTTCAGCCAAGCATTCATATCTTCGGCCACCAATAGCCAATAAAGTAACAAGAGAATAGCAATCGATACGCCAATGGCAACTAGATGTTTTCGCTTCATAGTTCATCCTTTCTTTTTTATTGTGAATAATAGTTGTTCTGAATACCCCTATAGAACAACTTTATAAGAAAAATGTTCTTTGAAAGAAAAAAAGCAAGAAATTCTTTGGTAATTAAAACAAAGTGCTTACATTTGCCCCCAGCTAAAACAAAAAGACAATGAAAACAATGCTCATAAATACATATTGGTGGTGGCGCCCGTTACAACTCCGACAGTCGTAAGGGAGCAGCGCTCGTATGTATATATGTGAACATAATATAGATTAAGAAAGAGCCCTGTCGCAACCTGCGACAGGGCTCTTTTCTTTTGGTTGACAAGGAAACAAGATACAAGTTTACCAGTTTCCGATTTCCCTTGTCTACTTGTCAACTAAAAACCTTGTCAACTGAATTAAATAAAAAATAGGATTATGAGTTTTTTAGTAAATCAAGATGGTTATTACGGAGAATTCGGTGGAGCATATGTTCCCGAAATACTCCACAAGTGTGTGGAAGAGTTGCAGAACACCTATCTCAAAGTACTGCAAAGCGAAGATTTCAAGCAAGAGTTCGACCAACTGCTGCGTGACTACGTAGGACGTCCTTCCCCACTCTACTATGCCCGCCGGCTTTCCGAAAAGTATGGCTGCAAGCTCTACCTCAAACGTGAAGACCTGAACCATACAGGAGCTCACAAGATTAACAACACCATCGGACAGATTCTTCTGGCACGCCGCATGGGCAAGCATCGCATCATCGCCGAAACCGGTGCCGGACAACACGGCGTAGCTACTGCCACCGTATGTGCCCTGATGAACATGGAATGTATCGTCTACATGGGAAAAACGGATGTAGAACGCCAGCATGTCAATGTAGAAAAAATGAAAATGCTGGGTGCAACCGTCATCCCCGTCACTTCCGGAAATATGACGCTGAAAGATGCTACCAACGAGGCAATCCGCGACTGGTGTTGTCATCCTGCCGATACCTACTACATCATCGGTTCCACAGTCGGTCCTCATCCTTATCCCGACATGGTGGCTCGCCTGCAATCCGTCATCAGCGAGGAAATCAAAAAGCAACTCATTGAGAAAGAAGGCCGTGACTACCCCGACTATCTTATCGCTTGTGTAGGTGGTGGTAGCAATGCCGCCGGAACCATTTACCATTACATCGACGATAGCCGCGTGCAGATCGTCCTCGCCGAAGCCGGTGGTAAAGGAATAGATACGGGTATGACTGCCGCTACCATCGCCCTCGGACAGATGGGAATCATTCACGGTGCACGCACTTACGTCATCCAGAACGAAGACGGCCAGATCGAAGAGCCCTACTCTATCTCTGCCGGACTGGATTACCCGGGTATCGGCCCCATGCATGCCAATCTGGCTGCACAAAAACGTGCCATCGTACTTGCCGTTAATGATGATGAAGCCATCCGCGCCGCCTACGAACTGACGAAACTGGAAGGTATCATCCCCGCCCTGGAAAGTGCCCACGCCCTCGGTGCCCTCGAAAAGCTGAA
>QWCN01003002.1_pt1 | contig 20599 bp, 18 predicted proteins | sample 1972711 | NCBI WGS metagenome assembly QWCN01 (sample SAMN09866707, study PRJNA288562) | Human gut metagenome isolate term1_stool, whole genome shotgun sequencing... | isolation source: gut | host: Homo sapiens | place: USA: California
GGAAGCATGAATCTGAAAAGACTAAAAGCGGGATGGGATGAAAAATATTTGTCACAACTTTTACAGGAAAATAATTTTTAATGCGTCTGCCCTGTATAGGGTGACATTTATCATTCTATAAGGTGACTAGCTATCCTCAAAAGGATGAAAATTACTAAAGATACAAAATTAATTAGTGAAAAGCAATAGTAGGGTAAGAAATTTATCTGTATTGCAAACAGGCTTAGAATTCAAATCCGAATCTAGCTCCTACTCCATGTAACTCCCATGTATCATTCCAACTGTTATGATAATAATGCCCTCCATAGCTGTAACTATAATCTGTTGTGGCGTCATAATCTTGGAAGTTATACATCAAAGCTAAATTCAAGGCCTTTTTCCCTTTTAAAGAAAAACGTACTCCTACTCCTATTGAAGCATACGCTCCTTCTATGTCTCCTACAGCATATCCGGCTTTTACGTCGGCGAACGGAGTCACTTTTTTGTTGATGAAGTTAGCTCTGAAGTTAGCATAGATGGGGGCTGCATAAAGATCTGCATCGGTATAGTAGTTGAAAGCAACGCCACCACCTACAAAGAAATAATTGTTGAATTGATAACCATGTGTGGTTGATAATTCAATTTTAGAGGCATTGTAGTCGCTCACATCGCCAATATATGCAAAGTCTACGAAACCCTTATAGCCTTTTAATGTATTTCTTGCGGCTTTGCGGTCGTTGGTATCCTTACGATAACCTCTTGTGTACCGCTCTTCTTTTGTGATTTTAGTCACATCACTCATCTGACAGATGATGAGGCTGCCATCACCTGTTTTGATTTTTAAAGAGACATTGGGCACTTGTTCAATGATTACTCCTTTAATAATGCTGCCATTCTTTAAATACACTACTTCTGTGTAATTCTGTGCTGCGACATACGTACTGATACTTAATAATAAGGTCAGTACTAATTAGTAGTTTTCTCATACTTGTATTTTTATTGTTTATAGTTTCTTGAGTGCGCTATAGATAGAGCCTGCCCAATAGTTGCGCAATCCGAAACCACGTGCCTTGCCGTCGGTAATCCATTCTTCAATGATTTCCTTTGTTTCGGTATTGAAGAATACGACTTCATACGTACCTCTATTGTTTGATTTGTCCAGGAACTGTGCGATAAACACCATACCTACTCCGGGTGTTTTCTGGATAGGCAATGCGTTGATGGCTGCTTTGATTTGCTCTTTACTAAGAGTATATTCTCTTTTAGCAGTCATTAGCTCGGTCAGGTCGATGTTTTCGTTCACCTGATTAACGGCATCCAGTGAAATCTCTGTCACTTCTTTTTTCAATTGTTTTCCTACGTTATACTTCTTAGCTTCTGTGATGAACAGTTCATTGATACGTCTGAAAGCATCTTTGAATTGTGCCGGTGATTCATCTGCACCGAAAATTTTTACTTGGGAGTAGTCTACCCCATAGAACTTAATAGACTGAATGTCTTTCAATGCACTCTTGCCTTGTCCGAAACAGAACAGGCTCGTGCTCAAGAATAAGAATAGAATAAGTTTTTTCATATACGTTAATGTTAAAGTGATATAGTTGGTTACTAACTTCCAAAAGTAGAAAATAATTATCGTAAATCAATGAATTTTATCGTTTTTCGACTCATTGGAGGCATTTGTATCTTGGCAATGTACTCTGCCGATTCAAAATTGATGCTTGGCGCCACTCTGACTTTCGAACGGAACAGATCTTTAATCTCTTTGGCAAAGGCTTCGCTACGGTTCTCGCTTCCGATACGAATCAGAATCTCATCCGTTCCCAATTCATTGGTATAAACTTCAATGATATAGTTTTTTACCGAAGGTATATTATCCAGAATGTCGAATAATGCAGGCGGATACAACGTCGTTCCTTTGTATTTAATCATTTGTCCTTTCCGGCCGAGGATGGAGCTTAGGCGGATGGTATTTCTCCCGCAACCACAGGGATCGGTGTGGTGGTAACAAATATCACCTGTTTTGAAACGGAGCAACGGCATACCTTTGACTCCGAGCGTCGTGATCGTCACTTCCCCTGCTTCTCCCTCTTCCACAGGACGATTGTTATCATCCAGAAACTCTACAATGATAAGTTCCGGTTGCAAATGCCCTCCGTGGAATTCATTACACTCGGTAAAGGACGACTGCATTTCGGTGGAGGCATAAGTGGAATACAACTGCAAGGCAGGCCATTTATCGTGTATTTTCTGTCCGAGCGTATTCAACTGGAATTCCTGATTGCGCAATGCTTCTCCGATACAGATGCACTTCTGCATGGAACAGGTATTATGGTTGATATGATTCTTTTCGGCAAACTCTATCAGTTTGATAAGGAAAGAGGGGACTACCATTCCACAAGTCGGATGTATCCGTCGAATTGTGTCCCATTGCAGTTCCGGGATGCCGTTGCCTACACGGATCACTCCCATACCCAGTTCGCGGGCTCCCATATAATATGCCAAGCCTGCCATGAAACGGCGGTCGATGGTAGTCATCAATTGAAGAATATCTTGCTTGGTGCATCCGGTGGTGGTGAAAGATAAGTATTCGTTGTAAGAAAGACGGTCCAGGTCTTCAGAGGTGAGAACGAAAGTGACCGGATCTCCCAATGTGCCCGAAGTCGTCACATAGTCGATAATTTTCTCTTTGTCTACGCAGATGAAATCATCGTTATGGAGTTGCAGGTCCGTCTTGGTAGTGACGGGGATCTGTTGCAAGTCTTCAATCGTCTTTATTTGATTGATATCAATGTGATGTTCGGCAAACATCTGTTGATAGAACTTGGAATGTGCTTGCAGGTAGGCTAACGCTTTGGCTAACTGTTCTTCCTGATAGCTTTTGATATCTTCCGGTGAGCGGAACTGAATTTCAGGATTCTTTTCCATCTTTGGATTGTTTTTGAATTTTCTGTTGGATACGTTCTTTCTCTTGCAACTTGGGAATAGGTCTCTTCAATGCCTGTTGCCAGTATGCAATAGCTTGTTGAGGTTGCTGCATGCCCTCGTAGTAATCTCCTATTACTTCATATACATAGTATAGGGAAGGATTGGAGGCTTGGTATGTTTTTAAAACAGATTCCTCTATCTGTTCCTTTTTTCTGATTTTCTTCAATAAAAGCGGAGTCAGTTTCTTATACGTGAGAAGATGCTGGAACTCCGGTGTGTCGATGAATTTATCTTCCGGAATGGTCAGGTCGGAACTGTATATTTCGTGTTGCCAATCAATCGTGTCCTTGAATATCTTATTCAGGTCATAGGCTACGTATTTCCCACATTGCCAAGGAGAGGTCGATACCCACATCAGCCGTTTCTCCGGTTGGAAGATGACGGAATGATGGGCAATAAACTGATTGATGGCCATTTCGTTGGCCAGTCCCAGGTCTGTGTTTTGCAGGCCTTTGTGGTCACGCAGGATAGAGGCGGCTTTGGAGACATTGATCGGAAGATTCTCATTAATGAGTTCCGTTAATCGTGCAAAACGGTATGGGCTGTCGGAAGTGCGGATATTTTCCATGTTTCGTTCGTCCTTGCTGAATTCTTCCGATTGGTAATGGTTGGTGCAGATGAGCCGATTGGCTTCTTTTCCGGTGAAAAGCACAGTTTTCTCCGGAGATTTCTCGATAATCGCGGTCTTGCCGTCTTTGGCAGAACCTATCAATATGGATTCGGAGACGAATGTTTCCCGTTTTTGGGCGATGGCAAAGGCTTCATCAATAGTGGCTGCATATTGCAGAATCTCTCTGGTCAGGATGGAAATGGGGGTAGCGGAACCTGTCGGGACAGCAGATTTGGCAGCATTAATTGTCACGGTAAGACCTGTCTCGTTCATGCCGGATAACACTCCTATCATACCCGGCCATCCCACGGAAGCAAACCTGTATCCTTGCTCCGGTACATAAAAAGCCACCTGCTTGTTCTCTGCGAAGGCATCTCCTACGTAGAAATCGAAGTTACGTCCGATCAGCAGGGATGAATCTGCACTTTGTGTTCCCCAAGTGGCGAACGAACTGCATCCCACTAACATATAATCTTGCATGGCATGTCCCAGGTCGTGTGCCGAATGGTAATTCAACTGGCGTTCGTAAGGAGTGCCGATGAAGTCGTATTCATGCGTACATGATAGCGAGATTCCGTAGATCTCGTCGCGGTATTCTTCGAGGACGTTCTCACCCAGATTACGGTTGAATAATACAATGAAGAACCGGAGGAATTTCAGATAACTGTCTGAAGGAACAATCTCACGAATCTGATCCACGAACACTTTCTCTTGATAGTGGAGCAGGTCGGAAGACAGTTGCCCGATAGCTTCTCCTCTCTGGAAAGCATCCCCTTTCACAAATAATTCCCATAAGCCGCTGTCGCTGTGCCGGAGAAAGTTATCTCCATAATACCGGAGGTGGAGACTGTCTATATCAATCACTTTGTCTGTGGTCATGCTTTGCTCATGTTTGGGCGTTTGCATATCCGCAGAAAAGTAGAGATAGCTGATTCCGGCTATCAATAGAACGATGAGCGACAGGAAAAGGAAGCCCGTGTATTGGAGTGTCTTTTTGACTATTCTATGCATTTCCTACTTTTTTAGCCAGATATTCTTGTCCTACAAACTCCGCACAAGTCAGCATGGCAGTTAGTGTTACCCCTAATGCACCATGCACATTCAGGTTTTGCCCGGTGAAAAAGAGATTTCCCAAGCGGCTTCTTGTAGATACGAAACCAATTTGCGGACATTTATAATCTTTGATGATCCCATACGCGGAACCATCCACTGTTCCTGTATAGTCCCGATAGCTTAATGGAGTAGTGTCATACATCTCTTCTATGTTTTCTGAAAGGTCAATGCCATGTCCTCGGATGAAGCGGAGAATCTGTTCTGCTTTCTCCTTTTTGAAGGATTGGTAGTCTTCTCCCCGATGTTCGGGAGTCGTGTCCTTCCAGGCAGACAGTTCATCTATATACATAGGTGTCAGGATGGAAATGACACTGGCATATTGACTGTCCTCGGAAGACGCTTGCATGGAAATCATACAGTTGGTGGTCCGTCCCGGATAGAGCAGTTTGTCATACCACACTTTATTGTTCGCATGCAGATACAGGTTGCGGTTCTGATAAGGAGTGCTTTTTTTCTTCATTACCAGGTAGAGCGTAAAAATGCCGTAGGTATTTTCCAACGAACGGATGCGGGAAATATAGGCATTCTTGATGCTACGGTTTTTATCCAGTATCTCCAATGTCCGTTGGGGATGCATATTGGAGATGACGAAGTCGCTTTCCAGTCGCTCTTCTCCATTGATGATAACCCCTTGTACCTTTTCGTTTTCAACGATGATGCGGGTGGCTTCACTGTTATTGAGCACGGTCCCTCCGTTTGCCCGGATTACATTGATTAGCTCCAGACTGACTTGCATACTTCCGTCTACAAAACGGTAGGCGCCTTCAATATAGGAGTGATTAATCATGGCATGCTGGTAGAAAGTGGAGACATCTTTCAAACCTCCGTAGAGTAAAGCTGAACCTGCCAGTACATTTCGTAAGGCGGGGTCCGGAGTGATATCCGCAATCAGATGGGCGGCAGAGGTACAAAAGTATTTCATACCCTCCAAAGCGAGTGTGCCTTGTTTCAGGTGGTCTACGCTAATCAGGTTTCCGACAGCCTGAAGCTGTTCGGCATAGCATTTCAAGTTTTCTTTCTCATGCGGGAAGGAACGGCAGATGGTTTCAATAAACTGCGGGTATCCCATTGCATAATCGTATGTTTTTCCTTTATAGTAGATCGTATCAAAAGCAGCATCGTCCAAGCGTTTTATTTTCAGCTTGTCCATGATACCGAAATAGCGGAAATACTGGTTCATCACTTGACCCTCATCCAGGCTTCCTACATAATGAATACCCGTATCCAACAGATGCCCTTTTCGTTGGTAAGTCTGGAAGCATCCGCCGAATTGCGCATTTTTTTCTACTACGCATACGTTGAATCCCTCTTTGCTAAGAATCGCTCCGCATTCCAGTCCGCCAAGGCCGCTGCCGATAATGATGATGTCATATTTGCTCATACTAGTTCGGTTTTCTAAATATGTAAATGGTGTTTGATGTATATTTGTCATTAGGAATGATTTCGACAGCCATTCCACAGGCGACTGCTATTTCCCGTAATTGGGTTTCAGTGGTGAAATACAGCTCTCCGGTTGTCCGGTTGAAGTTGAAGATACGGGTGGATAGTAATTCCGTGAACCGGGTTAACCGGTGCTTGGAAGCGTTGGCTGAATTTCCGTCGCGTATGATAATCATTCCTTGTGAACGCAAGCGACCGGCACATTTCAACAATAGGGTTTGTTGATGTTCGTAGCTCATATAGTGAAGCATGTCGTTCAGGATAAAGACATCACTTTCCGGCAGGGGATATTCCAATGCATTGCCATGCTTGAACTGGAGATGCTCGTTGCGTAACCATCCGTGCTGCGCCAGCGCTATCTTGTCTTCATCGTAATCAATACCCAGGATTTCCCGGTCCTCGGAAAGCAGAGACAGCATATAGCATAACGGGCCGAAGCCGCAACCGATGTCTGTGATTTGCCCTTGGACGGGAATCAACCGGTTGAATAGCCGGTAATTCTTTTCCATCTTTACTTTAATACGGATATACCATTCTACGACGGGACCTTTATAGATATAGTTCTGGATAAGAGCTTCGTAGAACGCCGGATTGTCCGTCGTGTTCTGTTCACGGCAGATACGGGCATAAACCTCTTTCATGTAAGCGGATATGCGTTTGGTACGCTCCTGATAAGTACTTCCGAAAGACAGATCGTCTAGTGGTATACGGGGAAGTATTTCTGTATAGATGATTCCTTTCCGGATATTGAAAGGCTGTGCTTTGGCAATGATTTTGTTATTACCGTAAAGCAGGATCGGCAGAATATCCAGTTTCAATGCTTCTGCCAGATAGAATGCTCCTTTGTGGAAACGTTTCATCTTTCCGTTATAGGTACGTGTGCCTTCCGGGAAAATGGCGATGGAGTAGCCCTCCTTCACTTTTTTCCGCATCCGTTCCATATATTGCTCGTATCCTTCGCCTATATAATAGAAGTCGACATAACGAATGATGGCTCCGAAGAAAGGAGAGTGCCATACCCAATGGTTGGTTACCATCAGGATTTTAGATGAAAGAGACAGCAATACCAGAATGTCGATGAACGACTGGTGGTTGGCAATGATAATTGCCGGATGCCGGAAGCGTTCGTTGGCTTTGTTGATATGTTCTTTTTTGACGGCGGTGGCCAGTAGCAAAATTCCTTTGCAGGTGATTTGTATCAGGCGGCACACCAAACGCTGCTTGCTGCTTTTGCGCACAGGCACCGGATAAAGCAGGATAATCAATATACGGAGGACGATGCAGCCGATAAAGAAAAGCAGGAAGAGCAACACGGTACGTATCAATCCGATAAGCGTATAAGGCGGTAATCCTTTGGAAGCGGGGCCTGCGATGAAGAACCGGAAAATGAGTGGCTGAATGGTATAAGCCACCAGTACCACTGCTATCATACCCAGAATGGAAATCAGGGAAATGGATTGCAAAGCCGGGTGTTTGGCAAACACAAGTGCTCCCATACCGACCACTGTGGTGAAGGCGGAGAAGAAGATGGCTGTTTTATGGGAATTCAACACCTTCTGACCTGTACGGTATTTGTTTTGTAGCCCGTCCATAATGAAGATACTGAAGTCATCTCCAATGCCAAAGATAAAGGTGGACAGGATGATGTTGATAATATTGAACTCAATCCCCAGAATTCCCATCAATCCCAAGATGATTACCCAGCTGATTAGCATTGGGAGAAAGCTCATCAGGGTAAGTTCGATACGTCCGTAGGAGAACCATAGTGCAAAGAATATGAGGAAAGAAGAGATGTACAGAATCAGGTAAAAGTCGTCATTGATGGCCGATACCCATTTGTTGGCAAAATAGGAACGGTCGAAGATGACTACATTCGGGTCTTTATTAAAGTTCTGGTACACAGCTTCCTTATTCGGTTCGCTGATCCGTATCTGGCTGATAAGCATGGTGATGGAATCGGCAGAGGTTTGCCATTCATTCAATAGCTTGCCGGATAAATCGTCTTCTTGCGCGGTGTAATGATATTCACCGAAAGGCTGGTTCATCCATTGATAAAAAGGTTCGAAGCTTCCCGGGCGGAAACGATATTCGGCGGCAACTGTTTCCAACTGTTCACGGACTTGTTGCTGTTTTTCATCCGTCCAGTAATCTTTCCATTTCTTCAGGCGTTTTTGCTGCTCTTGCGGAGAGATCAGAAACTGTGAGGCGGAGGCATACTCTTTGATGAGTCCCTGCTCTTTCAGTGCCGATAACTTCTGATTGGTCGTTGCATAAATTTCGGTAGCCTGATTCATGTCTTTGCCCACACTGACAAAAAGCACGGTCTTTTCGTCGTTGTCGAAGAGTTGCAGTAATTTTTCTTCCGATTGTTGGAGATGGCGGGGCTCATAGTTGAGACTCATCATATCGTTGTTGAAGCCTACCTTTTGCGAAGTAAACAAACAGATCACTGTAATGAGGAGGATGCCGCCTACCAGCCATTTATTCTTTTCGTAAGAATAAGCATTTATTTTCTCGATGATGCGTAGTATGCGTCCCTGTTTGACGTCTGCCTGTCCTTTCAGAAAATGAGGCAGGTAAATGAGACAGAAGAGGGTGGTGCCCACCAATGCCAGAGAGGCAAACAATCCGAAGTCGCGTAACAGATCGGAACTGGTGAATATCAATCCCAGAAATGCGCCGATAGTGGTGAAACTACCTACCGTAAGCGGATAGGCTATCTCTTTAATAAGTTGTTGAACGGTGGAAACATGGTTCTGGTGTGCCAGCATGTGAATGGAATAGCTTAGTGCAATACCCATCACTGCCGAACCAGCTCCCACTGCAATGGCGGAGATACTTCCTTTGATAAAGAAAATGAGAAACAGGGCAAATAATCCTCCGAACAGTACTGGAGTAATAATCAACGGTATCGATCTCTTTCGTTTAAAAACGAGTGAGATGAATACAATGATGATAAGCAGTGCCAGAGAGGAGGTTAGGATGGTATCTTTCTTAATCTGACGGGCGTTGTAGACTCCCACGGAGGGACCGCCGAAGTATTCAGCTCGAATGGTAGGAGATTCTCCCTGTACGTGCTTGAGCTCTTCTTCGAGTATCTTTATCAGTTCGTCGTTCTTTCCGGTGCTGCCTGTACTGAATACCGGGGTAATGAACATAAGTAAGGTGGAACCGTCTTTGGAGAAGATATGTTCGTCATAAATCTCGTAGTTGGCTTCCAACTGGAAATCTTGCAAATGTTTCAGGGTTTCGCTTCCCAGTCCGAGCGGGTCCCGGAGAATATAGCTTCTTAATGCAATTCCGGCAGGAGAGAGGAGATTGGTATAATTCTTTTGCATGACAGCCTGTATCCCTTTATCCGTCAGTAAGGAATCGAAGCGTTGATAGTCCGTATCTGTCAGGAAAAGCGGAAGATGTTCATAAACGAAGTCTGTGGCTCCTTGGATGAGGCTTTGGTCTACCTGTGCGAGAATTCCTTTAATCAGTTTTCCTCCGGCTTTTTCAGTCAGGGTTTGTTGCAGTTGTCCGGCTGCTTCTATCAGGGAGTCGGGTTCTACGCGGTGGCAGGTATCTGCCGAGGATAACATAATGATAATCTTATCCTTAATCTTGAGATTGTCGAATACTTTGATTGTGTTCTGGGAATCTTTAGTGTCGGGGAAAAATTGTGTGATGTTCTCTTCGAACCTTACTTGCAGGGCAAAGAATCCCATTAACAGGACACAACTGATGAGTGACAAATAGAACAGAATCTTGTGCCTCTCGAAATAATCATATAGTCCGATAAAAAACTGGGTCATATCTTTTTTTTCCTACACGCCGTGAGCAGAATGAACGCGATGGTTCCTGCCAGTATGCTGCAACCGACTGCAAAGATAACACTTCCTATTAAATATTGCTCTATGACTGATTTTACATTTTCAAAAGAAAGTTCGTTTAAATGCAGATTGACAGGATCTCCCAGCACTTTGCAACCGGTTACGTAACTGCCGTACAGCAAAAATGGAATCATCGGAGGGATACTGATATTGGCTGCTACAATAGCTATGACTTTATTCAGTCTGAACAAATGTGCCAGAAATAACGTGATTAGCATTTGATATCCCCATACCGGAACGATCCCCATGAATACGCCGAGTGTGATGGCAGCCGTGATCCGCAGATTAGATTCGGGGGAGTGGGTGACATGATCCGAGAAAAACTGCTTGCAGTTCTTCCAGGTCAGTTTACGGAAGAAGTTCCGGGGGATGATCCAAAGGAAAGTGACGAGCACCAGTACTGTGTTCAGGATACTGATACGGGTGAAATCGCGGAACGGTCGGAAATGAGAAACTCGCTCTTCCTGTGGCGGATAATAAACATGTACCGGAATGTTTTTAACGGTAATGCCTCCCCAGGCAGCAAAGACAAGTGCTTCCAACTCAAATTCGTATTTGGCGGTGTAATACCACTTGTCCACATTCATTCGTTGGATGGGGTACAGGCGGTAGCCGGATTGAGTATCTTGCAGTTTGATACCTGTTTCGAGGGTAAACCAGAAGTTGGAAAACTTATTGGCAAATGTATTCTTTCCCGGCATATTGTCCGAGGCGAGGTTACGGGCACCTACCAATAATGTGTCCGGTTCCTTTTCTATGGCTTCGATCAATGCAGGGATATCCGAAGCGAAATGCTGTCCGTCAGAATCAATGGTGATAGCATACCGGAATCCTTGCTTTTTGGCAAAGGATAGTCCATGTCTCAAAGCTACTCCTTTTCCTTGATTGACAGGGTGGGTGATGGTATGTAAGTTAGATTCCCGGCTAAGTATTTCGGCAGTTTCATCTGTAGAACCGTCGTTGACAACAAGGATATCGGGGGCGTAGAAACGTACACTTTCTATGACGTCCGCCAGTGTCTTTCCATTGTTGTAACTTGGGATGATAACGATGATCCCTAATTGTTTCAACTTCTCGTGCCAATAGGCTGTACTTATTTGTTCCTTCATACTGTCGGGGTAAGTGCAGCTTTTAGTTTGATGAAACATTCGTTCTTTACGGTATTTTCCTCTACAGTGCTCTCTTTCACAGTACTCTTTTTTACAGCTTCCTTCTTTATAGTCCCTTCCGCTTGCAACTGAAGTGTACCTTCTTCTGTCTCTTTAAAAGTCAGTGCCACCGAAATATGCGGTGTTTCTATAGGATTGATAGCCGAAAGAAACTTGCAGGAAGACACTTGTGTTACTTGCAATTTTTGCTGGCGAATGTCTTCTACACATTCCTTGATAAGTTGTAACAGGCAAACTCCCGGAACTACCGGATGTCCGGGGAAATGTCCCTGATAAACAGGATGCCCGGGATTCAACTTTACCTGGATAGTCCAGATCGTTGAGTCCGATGATTCGGAGGAAAGGATGGTATAGAAGTTATCAAGTAGCATATATTAAATCTCTTTAGATAGTTTGTCCAGACGGATCGTTAACCGAATCCACGGATGTTTGATTTTTATTTGTGCGGGATCGCCCGGAGTATTGCCAATGATGTAGACCACTGACTTTCCAAAGCCTTTTCCACTGGTTCTTTTTTCAGTAGCACTGTCTTTAGTCGTTTTCACACGAATATCTTTCCCACTTAAGAACAGACGTCTGAAATCCATCTCCAGAAGTTTCAGCACCTTTTCCTTTTTCATGGGTTCAATGCAACTGTTGACAGTAAACTGATCGTTGCGAAGAGAAAAATCGAAAAGGCTTAGTCCGAAGTAGGTAGACGCTACGATCCGGATTTCGTTATCAGGCATACGGCGTACTATTAGCATACCGCTCATGTGATGTTTCATGAAATCCAGTTGGATATTGTATTTTTGCGAGCTTTCTCCTTGTGTTAGTTCGATAGCGGGGAGCACAGTACTTCCTTCCCCGCTCATCCGTGGAGAGCAGGAAGTCTGGATCTGTATCCATAAGAACAGCAGAACCATCAGACTAACGAATCGCAAACTTCGTCTCATTCTTCAGGGAGTTGAACTTTTTATTATAGAATTCGTATTCTGTATAGTTTGTGGCTGTTTCGGACAGACGGAGTTTGTGTACCGACATATCTTTCTTGTCCAGATAGATTTCTATACCGGCAATATAGGCTTGTACCGCTTTGTTGGTCGGTTTTATTTTAACCAGATAGTATCGTGCGTCTTCAAAATACTCCAGCAGGTAGTTGGACGACATTTTAGACAGGTCGCCTATCATACACGCGGTCAGCATATCCTGCATCTGTGCCATCATTTTGTTCGAACTAAGATTCATGATGCTTTTCTTGCCATCCGAAACGATTTTGAGCTTACTGCCATTTATCACGATGAGATAATCCATCGGGCGGAAATATTCCATGCAGATTTTATGGGTCTTCTGGTAGTAGAACTTCCCTTTGGAAGTAACCTTCTCATCGAATACATCGAGATATTTCACTTGGGTGAAATCGCTTTCGATGGACTCTACGGTTTGCGCCTCCTTTGCCAGGCGGCTTTCAAACTCTGTCTTTTGCGCCATCTTTTTCATGCCCTGGGCATGGGTAGAGGCTATTGACAAGAAGAAAAGCGATAAATATATTAATAAAGTTCTCATACCTTTTTTTATTTTATGCCAATAGTTTGTCCGGACGGACAACGGTATATCCTTGTTCTTTCAGCAAATCCAAGATTTGTTTCACTAGCTGGTCGCTGTCCGGCATCCGGTCGTGCAACAGAATAATGGCTCCCGGTTCAAGACGTTTCCGAATCCTGGCAAGGACTTTATCCGGTGCTTGTTGTGTATCCAGTGTACGGATGCTCCATCCTATAGGGGTATATCCTAACTGTCGAACGGCTTTCGCAATCGTTGGATTAGTGACACCGAACGGCGGACGAAACAAACTAACCGGCTGCGAAGTTACTCGTTCTAGTTCACACTGACAAGTTTGCAAGTCTTTTTTCATCTTGGAGAGCCCGTATAGCGGGAATAAACCGGAATGGGTATGCGAATGATTTCCAATCAGATGACCTTCTGCCACCATTTTTTGCAAGATTGCTTCATTCCCTTTTACCTTATGACCGATACAGAAGAAACAGGCGGTTACCTGATATTCTTTTAGTACCTGAAGAACTTTGGGAGTCTGTAGGGAGTCGGGGCCGTCATCAAAAGTCAGGGCGACAATCTTTTCCGCAGTATGCTTTTTGCAAAATGACCGGAGGTAAATTCCCGATTGAATGCTATAAGAGGCATAAACGAGAAAAGACAGGAGCAAGAGCAAGCAAAGAAGGAGGCAAACGATTATCATACGCTTTTCCGGATTAGAATCAATGAATGATTGATGGAGTGGTGATGATTGTAAATCAATATATGGGTCGAGGTAGTGCAGTTGACCGATTCGTTCACTGCTTTCCATACCGCATACGATGTTGCGGTAGGATATTCACCACATTCATTCTTAAAACTAAGATGAACACTTTCCGGGAAAAGGTTTGTTTCAAGCTCTTCATAAATAGAGTTGCCATTGTCGACAGTTTGCTCGTGAGAGTCATCTTGATTGTGTGGCTTCTTGTTTTTCCCGGTAACCAACCACTGAATATCCTGACATTCTAAACCATTTCGTTGCAAAAAACGGATGATTCGGGAGCTGATTTCTTCTGTAGTCTGTTTCCTGATGAAAGTTTCGATTCCCTGTATTTCAGCCAACGGATGCTCTCCGGCTTCCCGACTTAACAGAAAGAATTGAGCACCTTCTCCGGCTGCTATCCCTTTCAGCATTCCCAGCCGTTGCTGAATCGTGTAACAGGTTTCTGTCATTTCATCGATGGCTCCCACAAGTATATTCTCGCTTCCTTCTTCTATTTTCATCATAGCGTCCAATAAAGCACTTTCAAAACTAAGTCCACGGTGGACATAAGTCATGTTGTAGGCATGTATTTGATGAATCAGAGCTATTTGTGCACCGATTGTATTGAATGTCGACTGGATAAAAGGAGTAGGATTCAGCATCCGCTCTTCATTATCCAATAGGTTGTTCAGGAATTTTTCCGTATCTGTCAAGCAGCCCAATCCTGTTGCTGTGATGATTCCTTGTATCTTTTCAGGAGATAGTTCACCCATACATTCCAATCCGCAAGCCACCCCCATTTTTACGATACGGCTCATGCGTCTGCGCAAGGTCGCATTGGTGATAATATCCTTATAATCGGGTTCGCAAGCCTGAAGATAAGGGCGATTATTTCCTGGTGAATGATCCTTTGGCGGATGAATGGAAGCGATGCGTTGAATATAAACTGGCTGCATAGGCTTAAATACTTAAAGGTGCGTTTATGCTGGAAAATTCGTTGCGGAAAAGAGGAGCGATGAATCGTTTCCTCCGAAACCGAAAGAGTTGGATAACACATGTCGGATGGGGATTCCTTCTTGAAAAGAGGTTTCCGGTATCAGTCCTGTTTCCGGCATCGCATCCGTAAAGTTCAGGTTGGGATAAATCAGCCCTTTATCTATTGAAAGAACGGAGTAAACAGCTTCAATTCCTTCGGAAGCTCCTAAGGTATGTCCGATAAAAGCTTTTACCGAACTAAATGGCGGAACGTGTTCTCCAAAGATTCTTCGGAGCGCCATGCCTTCTGACGCATCATTGCCGGGAGTACCTGTTCCATGTACATTGATATAATCGATTTTTTCAAGGGAAATACCACTGGAAGCGATAGCTTCACTCATTGACAGAAAGGCACCGTCCCCTTCAGGAGAACTTCCTGTTTGATGATAAGCCTCATTCGTATTGGCGTAACCGCTAAGTTCGCAATAAGGAGTTCTTTGGAGTGAACTTTCCGATTGAAGCACTAAGTAACCGGCACCTTCTCCCAGATTTAATCCGGTACGTGAGCGGTCAAAGGGACGGCAATGTGTTTTGTCCAAAATCATCAGGGAGTTGAATCCATTGAGCGTAAACCGGCAAAGTGCATCCGTACCTCCCACGATAGCAGCATCCAGTAGCCCGTGTTTAATCATTCTTGCTCCCAGCATGATGGCATTGGCTGCTGACGAGCAGGCTGTACTGATGGTGGTTATAAAATCATTGATACCCAAATACGAAGCAATCAATTCTGTACTGGCTCCGCAGTCGTGTGAAATTACTTCCCGTAACCGTCCCTGTCCCGGGTTTTTCTTGAAAGATTCATAGAAGTGCTCGCTCAAATCCATGCCGCCAACGGAAGTGGCGGAAATAAAACCGATACGTAATGGTGGTGTGAGTCCCGCATCTTTCATTGCTTCTTTGGCTGCTATCATTCCCAACAAGGCCGTACGTGATACAGTGCGTTGCGGAGGTAAAGAGATCAGTTGCTTTAGTTCCTCATTGCTACGTTTCACTTCGGATACGGGCACATCGAGAGCAGTCGGAAAAAGAGTTACTTTTCCGATGCCATGCTTTCTTTGTCTCAACGCTTCTATATTTTCGGAAACTCCGATACCGATGCCCGAAACAACTCCCAATCCGGTGACGTATATCTTCATCGGTTAAGCTTTGCGATTAGCAATGATGTAGTCTGCCAGTGTACGTACCGAGTAGAAGATTTGTTTTCCTTCACTGGGGTTCTCTATCTTTATACCGTATTCGCGTTCCAGAATCAGGATGATTTCGAGTGCGTCAATGGAGTCAAGGCCAAGACCTTCGTCGCCAAACAGAGGGGCTTCATTGTCAATATCTTCCGGAGTGATTTCTTCAAGGTTCAACTCTTCGATTAGTTTCCCTTTCACTTCGTCCATCAGTTCTCTTTTGGTTTGATCTAAATTATCCATAAATCGTTGATATATTATTAAGTTGTTTAAATTCTGCTTGATAATGTCCGTCCAGTAGTTCGCACCAGCCTATGATACAGGTGCGTAACTTGCCTTTTGCCATCACAATCCTTGCATAATCCTCTAATGAGGCAGCATCGGATTGCCGACGGACAAAGAATGTATTCTCTCCCTGAATCTTGTGCCGGATACAGATTTCTCCCAATACTACATTGGGGAGAGTGTAGACAAACACGGCAGGACTGGCTGCTTTGTCCCCTTCTTTACTGATGATTGCCTGATGTTTGCAGTCCGTATCCAGAGAGGAAGAAGCATTGGCAAGAATGATTCCAATCTCTTCCGGACGGTGGTGTGTATTTTTCAGTAAATATTCGGCAGCTACATATCCCAGCTTACAGAGGTTGTCCATCTTATAGAACTTCATATTGTTTTCTCCCAGATGCTTGTATGCTTCCCGGATGAACGGTGCAAAGTCAGTTTCCGAAGAGCTGAATACAGTTGTTCCTTTACTTTCTACTGCTCCTGGCCTGATTGTGACCATGTTGCCCGATTCCACCACTGCTTTGCAAACTGACGGAGCACTCGCTTTGTCGGTTGCCTGCAAGTTTACTTTCTGTTTCAGGTGAGCATCGGGGAGGGATAATACCAGTGCGGCATTACAGCCTCCGAAACCGGAAGCGGTTTTGATGCAGCATTTCATCGGCATCGGCTGATGAGTGGTATAGACAGTGATAGGCATGGGAACACCGAGTGTTTCATACCCTAAAGTTCCGTAGTATCTTCCTTCTTTTAGTTGCTCTATGCAAAGTATGGTTTCGATAATGCCCGAAGCTCCTAATGTATGACCGAAATAGGGCTTGAGGCTATTCACCGGAACTGCAGCTAATCCCGCCAGATGTATGGCTTTGGATTCCATTTCATCATTGTAAATCGTAGCTGTTCCGTGTGCATTGATAAAGCTAATGTCTTCGGGGAGTGCTCCGGCTTCTTCCATTGCCTGATTAATGGCTAGAGCTAAACCGTCCCCTGTTCGGGAAGGACCGGATATATGGTTGGCGTCATTGCTGATTGCTCCTCCGGAGAGAATAATATGATTCGCGTTTCCTTGAGTTTCTAAAAGAACAGCTCCACAGGCTTCGCCCAGACTTAATCCATCCCGTTGTATATCGTATGGTCGGCAAAGGTGTGCGCTGACAGATCGAAACGATAGAAAGCCGCTGGTAATGAAATGAGAAAGAATATCCCCACCTGCCACAATCACTCGTTTGTAACGTCCTGATTCTATCCATCTCTTAGCGACGATTAGTGCCGAGACTCCTGATATACAGGCATTGGAGATGACCTCTACCTGATTTGTCGCTCCAAAGAAATCTCCGATTCGTTCCGCCATTTTCCAAAGAAAAACCGGACTGTCAGCAGGTAACTCACTCAATAAATCTATATTTCCTTTAGTGGTAGATAATAACAAGGTACAATCCGGCTCCCGCAAGTCGGCTCCCGATTGAGAAATAACCTCTTGGATAGCCAGTATGAATAATTGCTCCATTCGGGTATAATCCGTAATCTGCATCAGCTTCGCCCGTTTTTCCAATTCCACAGAATCAATCATTCCCGCCAATAGGGGATGATCGGAAATTAGGCCGGCTTCTTGCATACGGATTCCGCTTCGGTAGTTATGGATGGCCTCCAGGTTTTCCGGGATGCCGAAACCTAACGAACTAATCAGCGTATGGGCTGTGATGTATATATTTAAAGGATATTCCATTTCTTTTTCCATTCCAGATAAAACGGAGGATTCATAAGCTCCAATTCTTTATTCAGGTTCAGGAACACTTGTATGGTGCTTCCGGTGGCTACTATACTCTGGTCGGTAGCCCGGTAGATAATGTATTCAAATTTTATCTTGGCTGCTTCACAGGCAATATAGCGCGTTTCGACAATCGCTTCTTCACCAAAAGATAGTGATTGTTTGAACTGACAGGTTAAATCCACGATAGGAACCATGTATCCCTCCCGGTAAATACTCATATAATCCAAACCATACTGTTTGCCAAAAGCTTCTCTTCCATCTTCAAAATAGCGCACATACTCACCATGCCATACAATCTGCATGGAGTCTATTTCGCTGAACCGCACTCTGAAGGTAGTCCGGTTAGTCAAAGCTGCAACCTGTTGATTCGTTTTCCGTTTCATTCTTTTTTTATAAATATTTTCATCCTGCATTCAGCTATCAGCTTGTCTTCCACTTTCACTTGTGCAGAAATCAATGTAATGTCGAATACCTCCTGTACAACGGTAATCTCCGTAAATAGTTTCATCCCGTTCTTTGGCAAATCGTAGATTTTAAGTTTGTCTACCGAGCCGATAAACCCTAACGGTACTTTTTCACCCTGCCGGGTATAAAGAAATCCGATACGTGCCGCTGCTGATTGAGCGATGTGTTCAATAATTCCTGCCTCTTGCAGTTTTCCGGTTTCGTAGAAAATATTATCAGCAGTAACAGTCAGTCCGGAATAAGAATGATTCTTTTCGATACCAAAGAAACTGTCCACCATCACGATGGGCGGACGCTGTGGAATCAAATTGAGTATTCCTTCTCCTTGTATGATAACTTCCCTGTTGTTCATTTCAATCTGCATTGTACAATGCTGTGTCCCATTCCTAAATGGTCATCTATCTTTTCAACTTCCAATCCCGCTGCTTTGATGCACCGTTCCATATCATCCGAATGATACATTTTGCTGTTACCATTTGCCATGGCTGTGAAATAAAGACTGATTTGTGTCAGGCAATAAGCGGCTGTGTCAAACTTTTGCCGGTTCCAGAAAGTTTCCATGATATAGAGGCGACTCTCCCCACTCATAGAACGGGCTGCACGGGTCAGTATGCTGGTTACTTCTTCTTCCGAGAAACAATCAAGGAACTGGCTCATCCAGATAGCATCGAACCCTGTCGGGAAAGGTACTTCGGGATCGAGCAGATTGGCGCCATACCCGTGAATACGCATTGCTCCGGGTAGGTCTTTAGTTTGTTGACGCATCATCTCCAATTGTTGCGGAAGGTCCATAATAGTTACTTCCACTGCATCGTCATAGCTTACGCATTTGGTCGCCCATCGACCGGTATTACCTCCCACATCCAGTAAAGTCTTGGGATGACGGGCGAAAACAATTGCCAAAGCTTCGTCAAACGAGCAATCCGAGTAATAATGATCGAAACCGAACCAGCTCTTTTGTACCTGTGAGGGCAAGCTTGACAGCCCTTCATAGATAGTGCTCCATTCGCCGAATACTTTCAGCCCTCCGGGACGTCCGTTGGTGAGAGCCTCTTCGAGATGGAACATTCCCAGATAGTTGACATCGTGGTTGAAATCCATATTGACACGTACCATCCTGTCGTTGAGCAGGAACCATCCGGCTTTGGCAAGGCGGTAAAGGTTTTCGTGCCGCAATACGGTACCGATCGTTAATGAGGCTTCCAGCAAAACTTGTGTTGCATAAGAAGACAGGCCACAAGCCTTGCTGATTTCTTCTTGTGTCATGCCTGCACGTTCGTCGGCTAGTAACTGGAAAATACCGAATTTGAGCATAAGGCGTGATACCTGAAACACGATGGGCCCGAAAGCTATTTCTTGTGCCAAGCGTTGTGCCTCTACCGCGGTCAACGGTTCCTTATCATATTGATTCTGTTGCATCTTTATTTTGTTATATCTTTATTTCAATCCTTTGGAGGGCGAACCGTCACTCGTGGTTTTCCAGAATGAGTAATAGTTGAACCATTGTTCCGGATGGCGTTTCAGTATTTGGTCCAAAGCGGCCGTATATTGTTCGAGCAGAGCGATCTCTGCTTTCTTTTCTTTGGTTCGTATGACTGGTTCCGTCCTTATAAAATGAAAACGGTAGGTTCTGCCCGGCTCTCTCATGGCAAAGTAGAATACCACCGGAACTTTCATTCGCGAACCAAGCAAGAAAGGACCGGCAGGGAAAGGAGCTTTCTGTCCCAGGAGTGTTCCTGTCAGCAGTTTCTCTTTATTCAGATAACGGTCGCCCTGGAAGCATACATATTCTTTCTTGTTTAACGCCTCGGTAATACGGAAAACGTGTGTCAGGTTATCTTCGTTGACGGGGATAATCTTAAAATCCTTGTCCTGACCATTTTTCTCCAATATCTCTTTGATTCTACGATGTTCGGCATCATACATCACGATATTGATTTTCTTTCCGTAATCGTCGAAGAAAGGAACGCCTATTTCCCAGTTTCCCACATGGGCACCAATCATAATTACTCCCTGTTCGCTGTTCAGCAATTGCAGAAATTCCGGATACCGTTCGAACTCAAACCGGTATTGATCGACTTTTCCGTTACCAATAGCTACTTTGTCAATCAGGATTTGCCCTAACCGGTAATAGTTGCGCAGCAACATACCCAAAGAGCGTATTCGGTTGTATTTCAGAATGTGGCGGGCATAAAACCAGGTGCTTTTAGTGGCTTTCGGAGCAAACGGTACGAAGTACAATACTACCAGACTTAGAAATATATAAGCGGCAGTAATGCCCAGATACTTAATCAGGTAAATAAAGAATAAGTATCCGAATGTTCCTCCCCGGGTTTTGCCTTTCCACGTCGACATATTTACTTGGCTTCCTGCATACGGGTGATAACGAGATCGTAGAAGTCCTGGAAGGTTTTGATAC
>QWCN01008880.1_pt1 | contig 20556 bp, 21 predicted proteins | sample 1972711 | NCBI WGS metagenome assembly QWCN01 (sample SAMN09866707, study PRJNA288562) | Human gut metagenome isolate term1_stool, whole genome shotgun sequencing... | isolation source: gut | host: Homo sapiens | place: USA: California
AATTAGCCTTACTACGAATCCATAGTAAAGTAATAATAGTATGCAAAAACGAAAATGCTCTTCATCTTGTGTTGTTTCTCCGTTCGTGGAACTTTGTTGGTCTCAGTATAGGAGCCTTAACCGAAAATGTCAACCGACAAATTATACAAAACGGATGGGTTTCGCTTTACTCCGCTCAAGTGTTTTGACAACTTTCGCCATTCACACGTCCGCGCCCTCGGCCTTGTCGGTCTCGCGGCGCTCTTCGATGGCCTCTTTCAGGATGATGTCCTTGACCTTCATCAGTCGGATCGTGTTGGCACGCTCGTTTTCATCGAGCTTCATCGTGATATACTTGATGTTTTGCTGCATCTGCGGAATTTTGACGTATTCGAGCGCGTTGACGCGCCGTCTCGTGCGCTCGATCTCGGCGGCGAGCAGCTGCGTGGCCTTCTCGACCTCGGCAAGGCGGAGCAGGTCGGGCAGAATGTCGCCGAGCTCGCGCACCGCGTCGTCGAGCTCGCCGCTCGTCTGGGCGAAGCCGTACGGATAAATATTCCCGCCGTCCTCGCTCGCGAGCTTGAACTCATAGCGCGGCACCTCGACGCTCATCACGTTCTCCGTGCCCGTTTCGAGCGAAACGCTCTGTTTGGGGCACAATAGCGCCTGCTCAAGCATTTCCGGCGACATCAGCGCGCTCGCCACGGTGAACGAGCCGTAGGCGCGCGCAAGCGACTGCTCCACCTTCTGCCGCAGCGCTAAGTCCTCGCGCACGACCTCCATGAACTGCTTCATCAACTCGTCGCGCTTGTCCTTGAGAAGCTTGTGCCCACGCTGGGCGGTGCGCAGCCGCCCCTTGAGGCGCGTGAGCTCCATGCGGGTGGGATTAACAGTGGTCGTAGGCACTTTTCTCCCCCCCTTACTCGTCCTTTTTGAGATACTTGTCGATATACTCCGGCTTGATGCGCTTGAGCTCGCTGCGCGGCAGAAGGGATAAAAGCTCCCAGCCGAGGTCGAGCGTCTGCTCAATGGAGCGGTTCTCGTCCGTGCCCTGCGCGACATAGCGCTTTTCAAACTCGTCGGCAAACTTGGCGTAGAGTAAATCAGTCGGGCTCAGCGCCGCCTCGCCGAGGATCGACATGAGCTCCTTGTTCTCTTTACCGGTGGCATAGGCCGCGAAGAGCTGGTTCATCGTGCCGGAATGGTCCTCGCGCGTCTTGCCCGCGCCGATGCCCTTGTCCTTGAGTCGGGAAAGGCTCGGCAGCACGTCGACCGGCGGATTGATACCGCGGCGGTACAGCTCGCGCGAAAGGATGATCTGCCCCTCGGTGATATAGCCCGTCAGGTCGGGGATGGGGTGGGTCTTGTCGTCCTCGGGCATCGTCAGGATGGGGATCATCGTGATCGAGCCGTCCTTGCCCACCTGACGGCCCGCGCGCTCGTACATCGTCGCAAGGTCGGTGTAGAGGTAGCCGGGATAGCCGCGGCGGCCGGGGACCTCCTTTTTCGCCGCGCTGATCTCGCGCAGGGCTTCTGCGTAGTTCGTGATATCCGTCAGAATGACGAGCACGTGCATACCGCAGTCGAAGGCGAGATATTCCGCGGCGGTCAGCGCCATGCGCGGCGTCGCGATACGCTCGACCGCGGGGTCGTTGGCAAGGTTCGTGAACAGCACCGTGCGGTCGATGGCGCCGGTGCGCTTGAATTCGTTGACGAAGAACTCAGATTCTTCAAATGTGATGCCGATGGCGGCAAAGACAACGGCAAAGTTGCTCTCGCCGTCCAGCACCTTCGCCTGTCGCGCGATCTGCGCGGCCAGCTGCGCGTGCGGCAGGCCCGAGCCGGAGAAGATCGGCAGCTTTTGCCCGCGGACAAGGGTGTTCAAACCGTCGATGCTTGAAATGCCGGTCTGGATGAACTCGTTGGGGTAGTTGCGCGCCGCGGGGTTCATCGCAAGGCCGTTGATGTCGCGGTGCTCGTCGGCGATGATCGCGGGGCCGCCGTCGATGGGCTGGCCCATGCCGTTGAAGACGCGGCCAAGCATATCGCGCGACACGGCGAGCTGGAGCGGATGGCCCAAAAAGCGGATGCGCGAATCAGCGAGGTTGATGCCCGCCGACGCTTCAAACAGCTGCACGACCGCGCGGTCGCCGTTGACCTCGAGCACCTTGCAGCGGCGCGTGCTGCCGTCGGAGAGGACGATCTCTGCCAGCTCGTCATACGTGACGCCCTGCACATGGTCCACGACCATCAGAGGGCCGGAAATTTCGCGGATCGTCTTATATTCACGGATCATTCTTCTTTCTCTCCTTTCTCAGCGATCGCGGCGATCTGCTCTTCCATCTCGACGAGCAGGTTCGCATAGGCGTCCTTATACTGGTCGGCAGGCACGCCCTTGGCGCGTCCGATCTTCTCGCGCGCGGGGATGGCGAAGAGCTCGCTTAAATTCCCGCCGCGCTCGGCGGCGCTCAGGCATTGCGTGTCGTACTGGCGGATCATCGCCAGCATGCGCGCCTGACGGTCGTACTCGGAATAGGCGTCGTTGTCGGCAAACGAGTTCTGCTGCAAAAAGTCCTCGCGGATCATACGCGCGACCTCAAGCGTGATCTGGTCCTTCGCGCTGAGCGAATCCTTGCCGACGAGCTGCACGATCTCGTTGAGGTTCGATTCCTCCTGCAGCATCGCCATGGCCCACTCGCGGTTTTCGAGGAATTCGTGTCCCAGGTGCTCGCTGTACCACGGGCGCAGGGAATCGAGATAGAGCGAATAGGAATTCAGCCAGTTGATGGCCGGGAAGTGGCGTCGGTAGGCAAGTGACGAATCCAGTGCCCAGAAGACCTTGACGATGCGCATCGTCGCCTGCGAGACAGGCTCGGAGAGGTCGCCGCCCGGAGGCGAGACCGCGCCGACGGCGGTCAGGCTGCCCTGCCGCTCGTCGCTGCCGAGGCATTCGACCACGCCCGCGCGCTCATAGAACTGCGCGAGGCGCGAGGACAGGTACGCAGGATAGCCCTCTTCACCGGGCATCTCCTCGAGACGGCCCGACATTTCGCGCAGGGCCTCCGCCCAGCGGGAGGTCGAGTCCGCGATGACTGCGACGGCGTAGCCCATGTCACGGAAGTATTCGGCGATGGTGATACCGGTGTAGATGCTCGCTTCGCGCGCCGCGACCGGCATATCCGAGGTGTTGGCGATCAGCACCGTGCGCTTCATCAGACTCTCGCCCGTGCGCGGGTCGATGAGCTCGGGGAATTCGCGCAGAACGTCGGTCATCTCGTTGCCGCGCTCGCCGCAACCGATGTAAACGACGAGATCCACGTCCGCCCACTTGGCAAGCGCATGCTGCATGACGGTCTTGCCGCTGCCGAACGGCCCCGGGATCGCCGCCGTGCCGCCCTTGGCTACGGGAAAGAACGTATCCACGATGCGCTGGCCGGACTGGAGCGGCGTGACGGGCGGGTACTTCTTCGTGTAGGGACGGCCCACACGAACAGGCCACTTCTGGATCATCGTGAGTTCCTTCGTCTCGCCCTTGTCGGTCTCAATAACAGCGACGACGTCCTCCACAGTGAAGCTGCCGGACTTGATCTCCTTCACAGTGCCGCTCATCTTGGGCGGCATCATGATCTTGTGCAGGATCGACGGCGTCTCCTGCACCGTGCCGAGCACGTCGCCGCCGATCAGGTGGTCTCCCACCTTGGCGACAGCGGTGAAGTCCCACTTCTTCTCGCGGTCGAGCGCGGGGACCTCCTCGCCGCGCGGCAGGAAGTTGCCGCCCGTCTTCTGGCGGATGACCTCCAGCGGGCGCTGGATGCCGTCGTAAATATTCTCGATCAAACCGGGGCCGAGCTCAACAGACAGCGGCGCGCCGGTCGTCACGACCTCTGCCCCCGGGCCGAGGCCCGAGGTCTCTTCATACACCTGAATGGCGGCGGAATCGCCGCTCATCGTCAGAATTTCGCCGATGAGGTGCTGCTCGCCCACGCGGACGACATCCGCCATATTCGCTTCCGAAAGTCCCGACGCCACGACCAGCGGGCCGGAGACCTTAACGATCTTTCCCATAAGGCTTTTGCTCCTTTTTTACAAAATGTCCGCGCCGACGGCCTTTTCCGCAGCCGCGTGCACGCCCGCTGTGCCGATGCCGAGGCTCCCCTCCCTGCCCGGGATGAGGATGACGGCGGGCGAAACATCCTCGCGCCGACGCTCGATCTCCGCGGGGATCTGCGCGGCGAGGTGTTCGGTGATATAGATGATGGCGTAGTTCTCCTTCGCCATGCGGTGGAGGGCGGCTTTCGCCTGCTCGCCGTTTTCCGCGATGCAGGTGTCGAGCCCGAGGGCGCGGAAGCCCAAAACGCTGTCGCGCCCGCCGATAACTCCGATCTTATTCATGCTGCCGCCTCCCTTAGAGATAACTCATGCGCAGCCGCGCGCGGATGTCCTCCGCCGCGATGCCCGCGATCTTGCCGGATAAAATGGTGCGCACGGCGGTGAACTCCGCCTCTTTCGCGCCAAGATAGCCCGCCACGACCTCTGGGCCGAACGGCGTGCGCCGCGCCCGCTGCAAATAGGACATGAGCGCATCATCGCACGCGCGCTCAAATTCCGTCAGGCCCCCGCCGCTGTCAAGCAGTTTGGCCGCGAGCTCGCCCGCGCCGTCAAGCGGCGTGCCGTGTGTGAGCGACGATAAATGATCGCCGCGCGCGCCTTTGAGCTGACCCGCCGGAATGTGTCCGCCCGGCAGCATCGCCGCAGCAAGCACATCGTCCTCGCAGCCCATGCGCCGTGCGCGCACGAGCGTACGCAGGTTGACCGCGTCGATCTGCAAGGCGACATAGTCCTTCAAAAACGTGCTGCCCGTCTCGCTTGCGAGCGCGCTCATCTCCTCGTAGCAGGCGCGATCGAGCAGCAGCTCCGCCATGCGGACATCGCCGCTGTGGCCCGCTTCGCTCTCCGCCTGCGCCATCGCGCGGCTCATCGCCGCGGAAACCGCGCTCGTCTCGCCGCGAAGCACCTTCTGCGCGTCGAAGCGGCCGCAGTCCATCGCAAGGCGGGAGACGTCCTCGCCGGTGCGCTTGCTCTTGAGCGCGAGCTTTGCATTGTGATAGTCGTACTTGACCTGAAAAAGCTCGACGATGCGCTTGTCCGGTGCCAGCACGCTCACCTCGCGGTAGAGCTCTCTGCGCGCCTGCGAGAGCGCGTGTTCCACATTTTCGAGCGTGCATCGCTCAAGCGGCGCGTAGCCGCATTCCAAAAGCGTCTTGTAGCTCTCTTCCGGCGTGGCGGCGTCGATCATCCGCTCGGCCATCGCCTGCGTCAGGAGCTTCGCCTCGCGCGCATGCAGCGCCGCGGAGACCGCTGCGTAGTCCGTATCCCGATACTGCTGCATCCGATCCCCTCCTTATTCCGCGAAGAGAAGCTTTGCCGCGCCGCGCTCGGTCTTCTCGCGCGAAAGGGCGAGAAGCGTTTCAAACGAGCAGTTCACGTCGCATTCTTTACTTATAAGCACGAGGCCCGCGCGGATATCTGCCGCTTCGCCCGCAAGCGTATAGTGCGCGTTCAGCTCCTTGTTCGCTCGCTCGACGAGCGTTTCGCCCATCTCATCGCGGTCCTTTGCGCTCAGGGCGATTTTCTCGTCGCCCTTGCCGCCCGCCGCTTTCAGCAGGCGAACCAACAGCGAAAGGTACTCCTCGCGCGGCATGGAGCAGAGGATCTCCAGCGCGCGGTCGTAGGTCTCGGCGAGCACTTTCTGCTTGGCGCTGAGCGTCAGCTTGCGTGTCTCCATCTCCGCCGCGGAGCAGAGGCGCTCATAGCGCTCCTGCGCGGCGAGATGCGCGCGCGCGCCCGCCGTCTCGCGCTCTTTTTCCGCGCGTGCGGCACTCTCCTCGCGGATGCGCCGGAGCTCCTGCTCGGTCTGCGCATTCAGCTCGCTCAGCGAGCGCGCCGCATCCTCTTTCATGCGCGCGGTGATCTTTTCCATTCCGTTCATTGCGTTTCCGCCTTTCCGTGGGCGCGTCAGCCGATGTTGAGCAGCATCATGATCGACGCCAGCAGCGAAAGGATCGCGTAGAATTCGACCACAATGCACAGCACCATGCCCTTCGACCAGTGCTCGGGCTGGCGCGCCAAAATGTTGATCGATCCCGCGGCGACGCGGCCCTGCGCAACTGCCGAAATGCCGCCGCCGATGGCGATGGGCATGCAGGCCGCGAAGTAACGAAGGCCCTCCTGAAGCGACATATCAACATACGTGCCGTTCAGCACGCCCATACGCATCAGGCAGAGGAAGCCGATGACCAGACCGTACAGGCCCTGCGTGCCGGGGATGACCTGCAGGATCATCACTTTACCGAATTTGCTCGGATCCTCGCAGAGAAGGCCCGTGCCGGCCTCGCCGGCAAGACCCGTGCCGCGTGCGCTGCCCGCGCCCGCGAGGCAAACAGCAAGACCCGCGCCCAGCATACCGATGGCGCCGCCCGTCGTCAGTTCAAAGATACCCATTTTTATCCTCCTTACGGTTTTTCCGTTTTTTCTGCAATTTACTGTAAATCGACATATTCCGTGTCCAGCGTCATGGGGCGGAAGGGCTTTCCGCCGTCGACGTAGAACTTGTTGAAAAATTCCAAGCACTGCAATCTCAGATCGTGCACGTAGCAGCCGAGGAGATTGAGTCCGAAGTTCATCGCGTTGCCGAGCATCGAGATGATGATGAACGCGATCACGTTCCCCGGCATCGCCGCGAGCATGTTGAACACCTGCGCGATCACGCTGCCCGCGAGCATCAGGGCCATCAGTCGCGTGTAGGACAAAATGTCGCCGAAGTAGCCCGTCACGTGGTTATAGAGTGAGCCGAACACGCCCGTGAGCCTGCCCCAGCCTTTGCCCTGCACGATGGGGCCGAGCAGCACCAGCGCACATCCGACATACAGCACCGCCGCACCCTTGCCGAGCGCCAGAAGCGCGATGCCGACAAACACGATCCACCACGTGATCTCCTCGAAAAAGGCGTCGAGGAACTTTTTCCGCTTGCACTTTTCGATCAAACTGATGGCCATGCCGGTGACGATCTGCACCATGCCGAGCGCCATCGAGCCGATCAGGATCATCGTCAGATCGTCGAGCGGGTCGAAGAGCTTCGGCAGTGCGAAGACCGTGCCGGGGCTGACGATGGCGACGAGCTGCGTGAGGAAATCGCCGAAAAATCCGCCTGTCAGCGCGCCCATGATGAACGTGCTGATGCCGCAGAGGCCGAGCAGGCTGAACAGCTCGCCGCTCGTGCCCTTGGGCCGGTATTTTTTGCTGATGATGACCGAGGCGATCATCATCAGTAAGCCGTAGCCCATATCCGCCATCATAATGCCGTAGAACAAAATGAAAAACGGCGCCATCAGCGGGTTCGGGTCAAGCGTGCCGTAGGCCGGGAGCGAATACATCTCCGTGACCATATTGAGCGGCCGCGTCAGCTTGTTGTTTTTGAGCTGCACCGGCACCTGCGGGTACTCGTCCTCTGTCGGCTCACGCGTTTCGATCGCGCAGGTAAACGGCTCAAGCGCTTTTTCAAGCGCGGCGCAGTGGTCGGCGGGCAGCCAGCCCTCCAATAAAAAGACCTTGTCCGTGCCGACAAGTCGGCTCTTCGCCTCCTCGCGCCGCAGCGCGATGGCCGCGCGGTCGCTCGCTTCCAAGAGCGCCTCCCGCTTGCCTCCAAGGCCCGCAATGCGCTGTTCGATCTCCTGCCGCTCTTTTTCGAGCGCAGCGAGATTTTCCGCAAGCGCCTTGTCGTTTTCCTTCGCCGTGCCGGTCATGCCGCGAAAGCTCACGGTCGAAAACCCGAGGTCGCGCAGCGCGCTCAGCGCCCGCTCCTTCACGCTCCCGTGACACATCACGAGAAGATATCGCAGCGACCTGTCGCTCGAGGCCTGCTGCCAGGTGAGAAGCCCGTCCAGCGAATCGGCCAGCGCTTTGAGCGCATCGTCCGTCACATTCAGGCCCACCGTGCCAAAGAACACCGCAAGCGCGCCGTCCGCGCCGCCGAGCGGCGCATCGACCGTCAGCCACGGGGCAAGAGTCGCTCGCAGCGCCTCATTTTTCGTGCGCTCGCTCTCGATTTCATGCCTTTTTTCTCCGGCGCGAAGCGGTCAAGCGAGGCAAGCGCCGTGCGGTACGCACGCGACGCTTCCTGCGCGCTCATCAGCGCCTTGTCGTCGGGCTTGGCAAAGCCTGATTTCAGTGCCTCTTCGCTTCCGTCGATACTTGAGATCTCCACGCACTCCATGTCCTGCATGGCCTTGAGCAGCGCCTCGCGCTCGCTCTCCATGCCGAGGAGGCGGAGATGCTTCATTGCTACGATTGCCATTTGTCGTTCACAACCTCTTCCGCGATCCACTGCGCCGCACGCTCAAGGTTTGCGCGCGCCGCGCTCTGCATCTTTTCGCATTCTGTGCGCGCCTTGGCGAGGATCTTTTCCGTCTCCTCACCGGCGCGCTGCTCGGCCTCCGCCATCAGCTGCCGCACCTCCACGTCGGCGTTGCGGCGGCTGTCCTCGATCTCTCGGGCAGCGGCGCGCTGCTCAACGGCGATGCGGCGCTTGGCGTCCGCCTGCGCGGCGGCATACTGCGCTGCAAGCTCTTTTTCGAGCTCCTGCACCTGCTGTAATTCTTCCATTGCCATGTTGTCGTTCACCTCTTTTAGCACTGCGGCGGGAAAATGTTTCCCGCTCAGCTTTTCCATATTATAGATTGTTTCAATAAATAAATCAATATTTATTTTTCAAATATATTATGCAATTTAGTGATCGTTTTGTGCATTTTTCTTTACAGCTTCTTTATAGCACACTTCGATACCAGAATCCATGGACACTCGCTACCTTTTGTATAGGAACGTACACCCTTTACAATTTGTTCACTTACTGGTATTCTGCCCGCTTTTGCCAAGGCAACGCGCGCCGCCGCACATTTTTTCAGGTGAAAAAAAGAAGCGAGAGAGATGGCTCGTCCATCTCTCCCGCTCGGGATCATTCTCAATTTCTGCCCGCTTACAGGTCGATCGCGCCATCCTCCGCGGCGGCGTCGCGCAAAAGCGGCGCGCACTCGTCGAGGAAGCGCAGCACTTGCTGCTCGCAGCGGCCGATGTAGAGCTTGGGCTCCATGACCTGATCGAGCTCCTCGCGCGTCATGCCGAACGCGGGGTCGCTCGCGAGGCGGTCTAAGAGGTCGCACGGCTCGCCCTCTTTCATGCGGGCGGTCGCGGCCATGGAGTGCTGGCGGATCTTCTCGTGCAGTTCCTGACGGTCGCCGCCGCGCTTGACGGCCTCCATCATGATGTTCTCGGTCGCAAGGAACGGCAGATACTCGCGCAGCGTGCGCTCGACGATCTTTTCGTTCACATGCAGGCCGTTCGTCACGCTCTGGCACAGGCGCAGCACCGCGTCGGCGCAGAGGAAGCCCTCCGGCAGCGAGATGCGGCGGTTGGCCGAGTCGTCGAGCGTGCGCTCGAGCCACTGGGTCGAGGCCGTCATCGGCGCGTTGGCCGCATCGGCCATCAGGTAGCGGCTGAGCGAGCAGATGCGCTCGGAGCGCATGGGGTTTCGCTTATAGGGCATCGCGGACGAGCCGATCTGGTTCTTTTCAAACGGCTCTTCGACCTGGCGGTCGTGCTGGAGCAGGCGAATGTCGTTCGCCATGCGGTAGGCGCTCTGCGCGATGGAAGAGAGCACATTCAGAATGCGGCTGTCGGCCTTTCTCGGATAGGTCTGGCCGCTGACAGAGAAGCACTTTTCAAAGCCGAACTCCGCGGCGATGCGGCGGTTCATCTCGTCGACCTTGTCACCGTCGCCCTCGAAGAGGTCGACAAAGCTCGCCTCCGTGCCCGTCGTGCCGCGGCAGCCGAGGAAGCGCATCGAGCCGATGACAAAATCAAGCTCTTCAAGGTCCGAGCGGAAGTCCTGCATCCACAGCGTCGCGCGCTTGCCGATCGTCACGGGCTGCGCGGGCTGATAGTGCGTATAGCCGAGCGTCGGCGTGGCGGCGTATTCGCGGGCAAATGCCGCAAGATTCACCATCACGCTGAGAAGCTGCCCTCTCAGGTATTTGAGGCCGTCGCGATAGAGCACCAAATCGGCGTTGTCCGTCACATAGCAGCTCGTCGCGCCGAGGTGGATGATGCCGGCGGCGGAAGGCGCCGCCTTGCCGTACGCGTACACATGCGCCATCACGTCGTGGCGCACCTCGTGCTCGCGCTTTTCGGCGACCTCGTAGTCGATGTCGGTGATGTGCGCGGCGAGCTCGTCGACCTGCTCCTGCGTGATCGGCAGGCCCAGCTCGTGCTCGGCGCGGGCAAGCGCCACCCACAGTCTGCGCCACGTCTGGAAGCGCATATCGGGGGAAAAGAGGTGCAGCATGTATTCGGACGCATAGCGGGACGAAAGCGGGGACTCGTAAATATCCTTGCGCATAGGGTTCTCCTTTTCTTTCTCAGCGGTCGCTGTTCGTATTTTATATAGAATGAAGCAAAGTTGCAATAGGGAAGGTCCTCCCAATTACGCGCGCCGGAGATGTCGCACTGCCAGCCGGGCAGATACTCAACGACGGGCTTGGCGTCCTGCAGCAGCACGGGGAACGGGAAGTCGTCGGTCTGCTCGCCGTTTAATTCATAGTGTGCGCAGACGGGGATCTTGTCCATGTAGCTCAGGACATCGAGCTTCGTCAGGGCGATGTTCGTCGCGCCCTGTGTCTCCACGCCGTAGCGCGTCGCGACCAGATCGATGGGGCCGACGCGGCGGGGTCTGCCGGTCTTCGCGCCGTACTCCGCGCCCGCGTCGCGCAACTGCTGCGCCCCTTCGCCGAACCACTCGCAGACGAACGGACCCTCGCCCACGCAGGAAGAGTACGCCTTCACCACGCCCACGACCTCGTCGAGCTTCGCCGTGGGAAGGCCCGAGCCGACGGGCGCATACGCCGCAACGGCGTTCGAAGAGGTGGTGTAGGGATAGATGCCGTAGTCCAGGTCGCGCAGCGCGCCGAGCTGGGCTTCAAAGAGGATGGACTTGCCCTCCTTCTGCGCGTTTCTCAGGAAACGGCCGGTGTCGGTGATGTAGGGCTTGATGGCGCCGCAGTAGGTGTCGACCCACGCCATGAGCTCGTCCATCGTGTAGCCCTTTGCGCCGTAGATCTTCTGGAGCGTCAGGTTCTTCCACTCAAGAAGGTCGGCAAGGTGCTCCTTTAAGTGCTCGGGGTGCAGGAGCTCGCCCGCCTGCACGGTCTTTTTCTGGTACTTGTCGCCATAGAACGGCGCGATGCCTTGCTTGGTCGAGCCGTACTTCTTGTCGGCAAGGCGCGCTTCCTCGAGCGCGTCGAGCTCGCGGTGCCAGGGCAGCAGCAGCGACGCGCGGTCGCTGACCTTCAGATTCTCCGGCGTGATGATAACGCCCGCGGCGCGCAGCGTCTCCATCTCCTTGAGCAGGTTTTCGCAGTCCAGCGCCACGCCGTTGCCCAGAATGTTGACAACGCCGTCGCGGAAAATGCCGCTCGGCAGCAGGTGCAGGGCAAACTTGCCCTTTTCATTCACCACAGTGTGGCCCGCGTTGCCGCCGCCCTGATAGCGGACAACCACGTCATAATGGTCCGTGAGGTAGTCGACCATGCGGCCCTTGCCTTCATCGCCCCAGTTGATGCCTACGATCGCGCAATTTGCCATTGTATTGATCCTCCGATCCGGAGCGGGCCCGCTCTGCGAGTCCTGCTCAAATTTTTCAACCGAGTTATTATAGTCACATTTTCCGCCCATGAAAAGAGTTAATTTTGCATAGCTATCATTAGCATTACTTATGTCTTGTTGATTTTTGCGTCAAATTGAAATAATGCGCTATTCCGCTTCATTCAAGGTGTTTCGTCAATAGTGTCCAAAGTTGAGGCTCTGATATTGTTTCCTTTTTTCAGCACTTAGGACTTGCAATGTTGAGTCTCATGTGCAATAATTAGTTTGCTGTTATGAAGGTCACCACAAGATATAGTGTTATGTAAAGAACATACCAAAAGAAGAGGAGACGGGAATACATGAGAGTTATCAAGCGCAACGGCGCAGAAGTAGAATTTGATATCGTCAAGATCATCGCCGCAGTGACTAAGGCTAACGACGTTGTGGACGAGGAGGCTCGCATGACGCCCGTCCAGATCCAGCGCATCGCCGAGAGCGTGGAGTTCTCCTGCCAGAGTCTGGGCCGCGCACCCACGGTCGAGGAGATCCAGGACTTTGTCGAGCACCAGATCATGGCGCACGGCGCGTTCGAGGTCGCTAAGCGCTACATCACTTATCGCTACAACCGCTCGCTCGTGCGCAAGAGCAACACGACGGACGACAAAATTCTCTCCCTCATCGAGTGCAACAACGAAGAGGCCAAGCAGGAGAATTCCAACAAGAACCCCGTCGTCAACTCCACCCAGCGCGACTATATGGCCGGCGAGGTGAGCCGCGATCTGACGAACCGTCTGCTCTTGCCCGAGGATATCGTCAAGGCGCATGAAGAGGGCATCATCCACTTCCACGACACGGACTACTACGCCCAGCACATGCACAACTGCGACCTCGTGAACCTGGAGGACATGCTGCAAAACGGCACCGTCATCACGGGAACCCTCATTGAGCGCCCACATTCGTTCGCGACCGCGTGCAACATCGCGACGCAGATCGTCGCGCAGGTCGCCTCGAACCAGTACGGCGGCCAGTCCATCTCGCTGACGCACCTTGCCCCCTTTGTCGACGTATCGCGCCAGAAGATCAGATCACCGAAATCGTCGAAAAGCGCCTGCGCGAGGAGATTCGCCGCGGCGTGCAGACCATCCAGTATCAGGTCGTGACGCTTCTGACCACGAACGGTCAGGCACCGTTCATCACCGTTTTCATGTACCTCAACGAGGCGAGAAGCGAGCAGGAAAAGCGCGACCTTGCCGTCATCATCGAGGAAATGCTCGAGCAGCGCTATCAGGGCGTCAAAAACGAGCAGGGCGTGTGGGTCACGCCCGCCTTCCCCAAGCTCATCTACGTGCTCGAAGAGGACAACATTCACGACGACTCGCCGTATTATTACCTCACACAGCTCGCCGCCAAGTGCACGGCACGCCGCATGGTGCCCGATTACATCAGCGAAAAGAAGATGCTCGAGCTCAAGGGCGATGTGTATCCCTGCATGGGCTGCCGCAGCTTCCTGACGCCTGACCGCTTCACCGACGCAGGCGTCGGCAACATCGCCAACGCCGGCAACTATGTTCCCGGCAAGCACAAGTATTACGGCCGCTTCAATCAGGGCGTCGTCACGATCAACCTGCCCGACGTGGCACTCTCCTCCGGCGGCAACATTGAAAAGTTCTGGACGATCTTTGAAGAGCGTCTTGAGCTCTGCCACCGCGCGCTGCGCTGCCGTCACGACCGCCTGAAGGGCACGCTCTCCGACGCGGCGCCCATTCTCTGGCAGTACGGCGCGTGCGCAAGACTCAAAAAGGGTGAGCCCATCGACAAGCTCCTCTACGACGGCTATTCCACGATCTCGCTCGGCTACGCGGGCCTTTACGAGTGCGTGAAGTACATGACCGGCAAGAGCCACACCGACCCGAGCGCCACGCCGTTCGCCCTCTCCATCATGCAGAAGATGAACGACAAGTGCAAGGAGTGGAAAACCGCCGAAAACATCGACTACTCCCTCTACGGCACGCCGCTCGAGTCCACGACCTACAAGTTCGCCAAGTGCCTGCAAAAGCGCTTCGGCGTGATCGAGGGCGTGACGGACAAGGGCTATATCACGAACTCCTACCACGTCCACGTGACGGAAAAGATCGACGCGTTCACCAAGCTCAAGTTCGAGGCGCAGTTCCAGCACCTCTCCCCCGGCGGCGCGATCAGCTATGTCGAAGTGCCCAACATGCAGCAGAACCTTGAAGCGGTTTTGCAGGTGATGAAGTTCATCTACGACAACATCATCTACGCCGAGCTCAACACGAAGTCCGACTACTGCCAGGTCTGCGGCTGGGACGGTGAGATCGACATCGTCGAGGAGGGCGGCAAGCTCATCTGGCGCTGCCCGAAGTGCGGCAACACCGACCAGGACAAGATGAACGTTGCCCGCCGTACCTGCGGCTACATCGGCACTCAGTTCTGGAACCAGGGCCGCACGCAGGAGATCAAAGAGCGCGTGCTGCATCTGTAAGGCTGCGCCATAAAATTGCTGTTTAGGTGGGAGCGCACCGCGCTCCCACCTTTTTCTGATAAGGAGGTCATTTCCCATGCACTATGGCGAGATCAAAAACTGCGACATCGCCAACGGTCTTGGCGTGCGCGTGACGCTGTTCGTCTCCGGCTGTACGAACCACTGCGAAAACTGCTTTCAGCCGCAGACGTGGGACTTCTGCTACGGCAAGCCCTTCACAAGTGAAACGGAGGACGAGCTCATCCGCCTGCTCTCCCCCGATTATATCAACGGTCTCACGCTGCTCGGCGGCGAGCCGTTCGAGCCTAAAAATCAGCGCGCGCTGCTGCCGTTTCTCCGCCGCGTGAGGCGTGAGCTGCCGCAAAAGACGATCTGGTCGTTCACGGGCTTTACGTGGGAGGAGCTGCACGACCCCGCCGCGTATCCACGCTGCGAGGTGACGGACGAACTGCTGTCACTGCTCGATGTGCTCGTCGACGGACGGTATGTGGACGCGCTGCACGATATCTCGCTGCGCTTTCGCGGCTCGTCGAACCAGCGCATCATCGACGTTCCGAAAACGCTGCAATCAGGTACGCTGACGCTCTGGGACGAGCGCGCGAACATCTGAAAAAACATAACAAATCCGCGGGTTCCATTCTCCGTCAAATTTTAACATTTCGCTACTTGCATTTGAAACGGCGTTATGTTATATTCCCACTATGTTAAAGAACTCTAATTCATACTAACAGGAGGTTTTTTTCAATGAAACATCTCGGTTTATTTGCAGCAGGCGTGCTGTTCGGCACCGCCGGCCTCAAGATCCTTTCCAGCAAGGATGCCAAAAAGGTCTACTCTCACACCACCGCCGCGGTGCTGCGTGCCAAGGACTGCGTGATGCAGGCCGTCACGAATGTCCGTGAGGATGCTGAGGACGTCTACGCCGACGCCAAGGACATCAACGAGCGCCGCGCAGCGGAAGAGGACGCCGAAGTCATTGAGGACGCGTCCGAGGAAAAAGCGGACGAGGAATAAATCGCAGGAGAGCCGCGACGCGCGGCTCTCTTTCACTTTCGGAGGAATTGATACACTATGAAATGCAAAATTCTGCACGAATCCGCCGGGCGCATACGCGTGCATCTGAATTGCCGCCGCATGACGCTGCATCAGGCGGACGTTCTGGAATATTATCTGCGCAATGTGGACGGCGTGAGCGAGGTCTCGGTCTTTGACCGCACGCAGGACGCCGTGATCATTTACCGCGCGGACCGCGCCGCGCTCGTGCACGCGCTCGCGGCGTTCTCGTTCGACAAGGCCGAAACAATGGACCTTGTCCCCGACCATACGACGCGCAAACTCAACCGTAAATTTGAAGACAAACTCTCGTGGACGGTGATCCGCCGCGTGATCTCGAAGCTCTTCTTCCCGCTCCCCGTCACCACGGCGCTCGCCATCTATCACTCGATCAAGTACATCCGCGAGGGTCTTTCCGCACTGCTGCACGGCAAGCTCTCCGTCGCCGTGCTCGACGCCACCGCCGTCACCGTGTCGATGGTGCGCGGCGACTTCTCGACGGCAAGCTCTGTGATGTTCATGCTCCGCCTTGGCGAAATCCTCGAGGACTGGACGCATAAAAAGTCCGTCGCGGACCTCGCGGGCGCCATGTCGCTCAACGTTGACCACGTCTGGCTTAAGACGGGCGAGACGGAAACGCTCGTTCCCATCGGCGATATTCAGGCGGGCGACTGCGTCGTTGTCCGCACCGGCAGCCTCATCCCGCTCGACGGCAAGGTCGTCTCCGGCGAGGCGATGGTCAATCAGGCGTCCATGACGGGCGAGTCCATGCCCGTCCCCAAGCGCGAGGGCAGCTATGTCTACGCAGGCACCGTCGCCGAAGAGGGCGAGTGTGTCGTGCGCGTGGAAAAGGCGCTCGGCGGCGGCCGCTATGACCGCATCGTGCGCATGATCGAAGAGTCGGAAAAGCTCAAATCCACGGCTGAGGACAAGGCCTCGCGCCTTGCCGACAGGCTCGTACCCTATACGCTCGGCGGCACGATCCTGACCTATCTCATCACGCGCAACGTCACAAAGATGCTGGCCGTGCTGATGGTCGACTTCTCCTGCGCGCTCAAGCTCTCCATGCCTATCGCGGTGCTCTCTGCCATGCGCGAGAGCAGCAGCCATCACATCTCCGTCAAGGGCGGGCGCTTCCTCGAAGCCGTCGCCCAGGCGAACACCATCGTCTTTGACAAGACCGGCACGCTCACCTACGCCACGCCCAAGGTCGCGAGAATCGTCACCTTCGGCGGCAATGAGGAAAGCGAGATGCTCCGCCTCGCCGCGTGCCTCGAAGAGCACTATCCCCATTCCATCGCCAACGCCGTCGTGGCCGAGGCCAGGGACCGCGGATTGACGCACGAGGAGTATCACTCTCAGGTCCAGTACGTCGTGGCGCACGGCATTTCGAGCATGGTGGACGAGAAAACAGTGCTCATCGGCAGCGCACACTTCGTCTTCGAGGACGAGGGCTGCCGCGTGCCGGAGGGCGAAGAGGACAAGTTTGAATCGCTCCCGCCCGAGTATTCGCACCTGTACCTTTGTATCGCGGGCGAGCTCGCCGCGGTCATCTGCATTCATGACCCCCTGCGCAAGGAGGCGAAAGCCGCCGTGCGCGCGCTGCACGAACTCGGTATCGACAAGGTCGTGATGATGACCGGCGACAGCCGCAAGACTGCCGAAGCCGTCGCCGCTGAGGTCGGCGTCGACGATGTCTACGCCGAAGTGCTGCCCGAGGACAAGGCCGCGTTCGTCCGCAGCGAAAAGGCCGCGGGCCGCAAGGTCATCATGATCGGCGACGGCGTGAACGACTCCCCCGCCCTGTCCGAGGCCGATGCCGGCATTGCCATTTCGACCGGCGCCGCCATCGCGCGCGAGATCGCGGACATCACCATCTCGTCCGAAGATCTGTTTGCGCTCGTCACGCTGCGCTCTCTCAGCCAGGAGCTCATGGCCCGCATCCACCGCAACTACCGCTTCATCGTGGGCTTCAACTTCTCGCTCATCGTGCTCGGCGTGCTTGGCATCCTGCCGCCGACGACCTCGGCGCTGCTGCACAACATGTCCACACTCGCCATCGGCCTCAAGAGCATGACGAACCTCCTGCCCGAAAGCGAGCAGAGCAGCGCTAACTGATTTTTCCCGATAAAAAAGCTCCGTGCCAAGGCACGGAGCTTTTTTGCTATACAAGTTTGATTTTACGCAGGGCCGTAGGCCTTGATGGCATCGTCGACGATCTTTTCCGCGTCTGCGCCCACGATGTCGAGGTTTTCGGCTTCCAGGAGCTTGACGGTCGGAATGCCAAAGCAGTCCTGCGCGATGGTCTTCCAGTAGTCGTAGCCAAAGCGGCCGTCAAACGGCCCGCCGCTGGTCGTGACATAGTAGAGCTCGCTTGCGCGGCACAGGCCGACGGGTTCGCCCGCCTCGCTGTACTTCGTCACGATGCCCGTGACATAGATATTCTCCAAATACACCTTGAGCTGCGCGGGAAACGACAGGTCCCACAGCGGCGCAGCGATGACAATTCTGTCCGCCGCGGCGAACTGACGGGCGTAACGGAACATTTCATCGTCATACTTCTTTTCCGCGAGCAGCGCGTCGCGCTTTGCGATGTCCGCGCGCCCCAGCGGGTGCAGCGGCTCGTCATAAAGGCGCAGCTCCTCGTATTCGCCGAGCGTCCTGAGCAGTGCGCGGGCCAGTCTTTCCGTGCGCGACTCTCCGCGCGGGCAGCAGTTAATAAAAAGCGCCATGCCCTTTCCCTCACAGTACGCAGTAGTACATGATAAATGTGTTCGCCACGCCGAGCAGAATACCGGCGATGACCTGCAGCGGCGTGTGGCCGACGAACTCCTTGAGCTTCGCCTCCGGAAGCTTTTCCGACGCGAGCGAGTTGAAGGCCTCGACGATGTCGTTGATGATAACGGCCTGCCGCCCCGTTTCGAGCCGGACGCCCATCGCGTCCTTGCAGACGACGATGGCGAAGATGAACGCCATCGCGAATTCAAACGAACCGAGTCCGTAGACGAGCGCCGCCGCGGTCGCGAGCGACGAGACCGTGGCCGAATGGCCGCTCGGCATCCCGCCGTCGCCGATCAGGCGCGTAAAGTCGATGCTCTTCGTCACAATGGCATGGATGATCGTCTTGATGAGCTGCGCCCAGAACCACGACGAGAGACCGATGAGCAAAAAGGGATTCGACAGCAATTTCTGAAACCAATTCATATGTTTCCGCTTCCTTTCGCGGTGCGGGCTTTGTCAGCCCTTGAATGTTCCTTATTATACCACCGTTTCCCGGTTCGGCAATAAACTTTCTTTTAACTTCTTCCGCAGAAAATATAAACCAGCGCAGGCTCACCTGCGCTGGTTTTTCGTTACGACGCCTGGGCAAACTGGCTGTTGTAGAGCTCGGCGTAGAAGCCGTTTTGCTCCATCAGCTGCTCGTGCGTGCCGCTCTCGATGACGTCGCCGTCGCGCATCACGAGGATGAGGTCGGCGTTCTTGATGGTCGACAGGCGGTGGGCGATGACAAAACTCGTCCGGCCCTTCGTCAGCTCGTCCATCGCGCGCTGAATGAGAAGTTCCGTGCGCGTATCGACTGAGGACGTTGCCTCGTCGAGGATCAGCATCGGCGCATTCTGGAGCATCGCGCGGGCGATGGTCAAAAGCTGCTTCTGTCCCGCCGAGATGGTCGTGCTCTCGCTGAGCACGGTGTCAAAGCCCTGTGGCAGCGAGTGGACAAATTTGTCGAGGCCGCAGGCCTTGCAGACCGTTTCGAGCTGCTCGTCCGTGATACCCTCCATGTTATAGACCAGGTTCTCGCGGATCGTGCCCTCAAAGAGCCACGTGTCCTGCAGGACCATACCAAAGAGCTTGTGCACATCCTCGCGGCGCAGGTCGGTCGTCGCCACGCCATCGATCGTGATGCGGCCGCTGTTGGCCTCGAAAAAGCGCATCAGGAGGTTGACCATCGTGGTCTTGCCCGCGCCGGTGGGGCCGACGATGGCGACCTTCTGGCCCGGATGGACCTCAGCGGAGAAATCCTTGATGATGATCTTGTCGGGCGAATCGGGGTAGCTGAAGCGCACGTGGTCGAACGTTACCGCGCCGCGCACGGCGTCGAGCTTCTCGGTCTTGTCGCTCTCGTCGCCGAGCTCTTCACTTTCGAGGAAGTCGAAAATACGATGCGCGGAGGCGGAGGCCGTCTGCAAATTCGTCATGCCCTGTGCGATCTGCGTCAGCGGCGTGGTGAAGAGGCGCACATACAGGATGAACGAAACGATGACGCCGAATTCGATCGTGCCATTGATGGCCAGCACCGAGCCGAACACGCACACGGCAACATACGAGAGGTTGCCGATCACGTTCATGAGCGGCTGCATCACACCGGAGAGGAACTGCGAGCGCCAGTTTGCGTCATAGACCGCCGCGTTCAGGCCGTCGAAGTGGTCGAGGACCTTATCGACTGCGCGGCTGATGCGCACGACCTCATGGCCGGAATACATCTCCTCGACATAGCCGTTGAGCTCGCCGAGGCTCTTCTGCCGCGCGGTGAAGTAGCGCTGCGACTTCGACATGATGGCGACGATCAGCACCATGCCAAGGAGCGTGATGCACAGTGCGACGAGCGCCATGCGCCATTCGGTCACGAACATCATAATAAGGCAGCCGACAAACTGTGTCGCGGCGCTGATGATGGTCGGCAGGCTGTTGGTAAGTCCCTGCTGGAGCGTTGACACATCGTTTGTGATGCGGCTCAAAATGTCGCCCTGCGAGGTGGTGTTGAAATACTTCTGCGGCACGCGGTTGATCTTTTCCGAGAGCTCACCTCTCATGCGGTAGGACATTTTCAGCGTCACGACCGCCATGATATAGTGTTGGATGAAGCCAAACAGCGCGCTCAGGCAGTAAATAATGGCAAGGAACACGCCGATCTTCGCAATGGCGGCGAGGTCAATGCCGGTGAAGAGGCCGTCGGACATGATGGTCGCCATTTTGCCGATCTTGTCGGGGCCGATGATCGTCATCACGGCGCTCAGCGCCGCCAGCACGAGGGCAAAAATGATAATGCCCATGCTCGAGCTCATATACGCGCCCGTGCGCTTGAGCGCGCCGACGGGATCGCTGTTTTTCTTTTTCATCTTCTCTCACCTCCTTTACGCGAGCTCCGCGGCGCTGAGCTGGGAGGTCGCGATCTCGCGGTAAACGTCACAGTTTTTCATCAGCTCTTCATGCGTGCCGATGCCCACGGTCTCGCCGCGGTCGAGCACGATGATCTTGTCCGCGTGGCGGATGGTGCTGATGCGCTGCGCGACGATGATCTTCGTCGTGTCGTGCAGCTGCTTGGATAG
>QWCN01003695.1_pt1 | contig 20513 bp, 23 predicted proteins | sample 1972711 | NCBI WGS metagenome assembly QWCN01 (sample SAMN09866707, study PRJNA288562) | Human gut metagenome isolate term1_stool, whole genome shotgun sequencing... | isolation source: gut | host: Homo sapiens | place: USA: California
CTTCTCTGCATCGGTGAGATCAAGTTCGTCCATGTGGATGTCTACCTCGATATGTTGCTTTGCATTAAGTTTGGACAATAAACATACCGTCTCAACATGAGCACACCTCGGAAACAGATCCGCAGCGGCGGCGGTTTTTAGGGTGTAGCCGCGCTCCTTTAGCAGCGCTACGTCCCGGGCCAGGGTTGCGGGGTCGCAGGAGACGTAGACGATGCGCTTGGGGGACATGCGGCGGAGGGCTTCGATGGTGTCCGCGTTTAGGCCCTTTCTCGGCGGGTCGACTACCACCACATCCGGCCTGATGCCGCTTTTTTCCAGCTCCAGCGCCGCCTGTCCGGCGTCGCCGCAGAAAAATTCCGCGTTCAGAATGCCGTTTCGCGCTGCGTTGTCCTTCGCGTCCTCCACCGCCTGGGGGACGACCTCTACGCCGATGACCTTCCCCGCCGCGCCCGCCATGGCAAGCGTGATGGTGCCGACGCCGCAGTATAGGTCAAGCACCGTGTCCGTCTTCGTGATTCCCGCCTGGGCAATGGCCATTTGGTAAAGGCGCTGCGCCTGATGGTGGTTCACCTGATAAAATGACCGGGGGGACAGGCGGAAGCTCAGGCCGCAGAGGGTGTCCTCAATATAGCCGGGGCCGTGGAGGGTGAGAAAGCGGTCGCCCAGTACGGCGTTGCCCCGCTTCGTGTTCACGGACAGCACCAGCGTGGTAAAGCCGGGAATCCCGCTCAGCCGCTGGATGAGCGCCTCCGGCCGGGGGATTTTTTCCCCGTTCACCGCCAGACACACCAGAATCTGCCCGGATACGGCGCCCCGGCGGACATAAATGTGCCGCAGAAGCCCCTTGCCGGTGGCCTCGTCGTAGACGCTGACCCGGCGTTGGTTTACATAATCAATTACCGAATCCTTTGCCGCGTCGATCTCCTCCGGGAGAATACGGCAGCGGGCGTTTTCCACCACGTCGTGGGTACCCGCCCGGTAGAACCCGGCGTAGGCGCGCCCCTTCTTCACCGCCACCGGATACTGCGCCTTGTTGCGGTAGCCGTGGCAGTCGGGGGCGGCGAGAATGGGGACTTCTTCCAGATTCTCGCCGCCGATGCGGTTTAAGCAATTCTTCACCCGCTGGGCTTTCAGCCGGGTCTCCTCGGCATAGTCCATGTGCCAGAAATCGCAGCCGCCGCAAAGCTTGGCGACCTCGCACTCCCGGTTGACCCGGTGGGGGGACTTTTCCAGAATCTCCACGATTTTTCCCGCCGCCCAGGTCTTCTGCGCCTTCTCCACCCGGACGCGCACCTTCTCCCCGGCGACGGCGTTGGGGATGAACACGGCGCAGCCCTCGATGTGGGCAACGCCCTGTCCCTCGGCGGTATAATCTGTGATCTCGGCTTCGTAAATCTGGTTCTTGATTAGCATGGCATTCCTCACAAAACGGTTTCCATGTGGATGTTCCGGGGCTTTAACCCCTGTTTTTCGTAGAAGTGCATGGCGCTGTCATTGCCGCACCACACGTTCAGCGTCACCCTGCGGCAGCCGATCTCCCGGGCATAGGCCAGGGTGTGGCCGTACAGCGCCTGCCCTACGTGCTTGCCCCGGCAGGCTTCGTCCACGCACAGATCGTCAATATACAGCGTGCGGTCGTCCAGGAGCACCGGGTCGTTTTCCCGCACCTGTAAAATGCAGAAGCAGTAGCCCAGCACCTTTCCGTCCTCCACGGCGACGAAAATGGGGCGGGTGTCGTCGGTGAGCATCCGGGCGAGGGCCTGCTCGTCATATTTCTGGGCGCCCGCCCGGAACAGGTCGGGGCGGATGCGGTGGTGGACTTCTCCCACCTGAAGCAGCAAGTTGATCATACCGGGAATGTCCCGGTTTTCGGCAAATCGGATTTCCATTGCAATTACCCCTTTCTGAAAGCTGTTTGCGAGGGGTGCAGACAGTTTATTTTTGTAGTTTACCACATTTTCTCCCGCCGGTAAAGTCCGGGGTTGAGAAAAGGTGAAAAAACTGATATGATACCCCCAAAGGATGGGATGTGTATGGATTATGTAAACTGTGGCCTTTGCCCCCGGCGGTGCGGCGTGGACAGGACGGCGGGGCAGCGGGGCTTCTGCGGCTGCCCGGATACCGCCCTTGTGGCCAAGGCCATGCTCCACAAATGGGAAGAACCGGCGCTGGCGGGGGTCGGGGGAAGCGGCGCGGTTTTCTTCGGCGGCTGCACGCTCCGGTGCCGCTATTGCCAGAACGCCGCCATCAGCGGCGGCGCTGTTGGGAAGGCCACGGATTCCGCCGGGCTTCGGCGTTTGTTTGAAGACCTGATCGCCCAGGGGGCGGAAAATATCGACCTCGTGACACCCACCCACTTTCTGCCCACGATTCTCCCGGCGCTGTCGCCCAAGCTGCCCGTGCCGGTGGTGTACAACTGCGGCGGATATGAGCGGGTGGAGACGCTGCGGGCGCTGGAGGGGTGCGTTGACATTTACCTTCCCGATTTTAAGTACGCGGACGCCTGTCTGGCGGGGCAGCTGTCCGGGGCGGCGGACTACTTTCCCGTGGCTGCCGACGCCATCCGGGAGATGGTGCGGCAGGTGGGCGCGGTGCGCTGGGAGGGGGAAAAGGTCACCCGGGGCGTCATCATCCGCCACCTGATCCTACCCGGAAATGTGGAGAATTCCCTGCGGGTGCTGGACTGGATCGGGGAGAATTTCGCCCCCGGGGAGGTGCTGGTGAGTCTGATGCGCCAATACACGCCCATGGGCGGCCTTCCCGCCCCCTTCGACCGCCGGGTCACCGACGAGGAATACGACGCGGTGCTCAGCTGGATGTATCTGAACGAGCTGGAAGGCTTCACCCAGGAGGCCGAAGCGGCGGATACCGGGTTCATTCCGGATTTTCTGCCCGGTGAGCAGTAATACACAGGCCGTTGGCGTCCACTTTCGTGGCTGCCAACGGCCTGCATTTTATTTTTCCGCGAACTCCTGAATCAGTTCCTCGAACACCGGCAGACTTTTTTGAATCATTTCCAGGCTCACGCAGTAGCAGATGCGGAAATATCCCGGACAGCCGAAGCCGTCGCCGGGGACGACCAGCAGGTCTTTCTTCTTCGCCGCGTCGGAAAATGCGTTGGCGTCGCCGCCGGGGGCTTTGATGAACAGGTAGAACGCGCCGTCGGGCTTCGCCATTTCGTAGCCCATCCGGGTCAGCCCCTCGTACAGCGCCTTGCGATTGCGGTCGTAGCTTTCCAGGTCCGGGCGCAGGTGGGCGCACCGGGCAATGACCTTCTGCCACAGGCTGGGAGCGCAGACGTGACCACCCGCCCGGGCAGCCCCCGCAACGGCGGAATACAGCGCTTTGCCGTCGGTGGCCTTCTGAGGCACATACACATAGCCGATCCGTTCGCCGGGGAGGGACAGGGATTTGGCCAGCTCCCGGTACGGCTCGTCGGAGACGATGTAAATGGGGTGGCCGTACTCCGCGGCCTTTTTGTTGAGAATTGCCGCCAGCTTTTGGTATGTCTCCCGGGTGTAGACGACACCGGAGGGATTGTTGGGGGAGTTGAGGATGATTGCCTGTGTGTGTGGCGTAATCATCTGTTCCATGGCAGTCAGGTTGATCTGGAAGGAGGGGATGTCCGCCGGGACGACCTTAAATTCCAGCCCCGCCTCCTGGGCGAAGGGCTTGTACTCCGGGAAATAGGGCGCGACCGCCAGAATTTCCGCCCCCGGAACCGCCAGCGCCCGGAACACGCTCACCAGCTCCGGCGCCGCGCCGCAGCCGATAAAAAATTCCTCCGGGACGGTGGACACGTCGTAGCGGGCGTTCAGATCGTCGGAAATGGCCTTCCGGGTGACATAATCGCCCACGGCGGAGGTGTAGCCGTGAATCAGCAGGGAATCGGTGTCGTCGAGGATTTGGCGCACCGTTTCGTCCACCTCCTTCGGCGAGGGGATGGAGGGGTTGCCCAGGGAATAGTCGTAGACGTTCTCCCGTCCCACAACGGCGGCGCGCCGGCAGCCGTATTCAAACAAGTCCCGGATGCAGGAGCGGTTGGCACCCAGAGCATAGGCGGATGGATTCAGCATATTCTTACCTCCTGTGGTTGTTTTTTGCGATTTTGGCGGTGCATTCCTGAAAAATGTGACGTTATCTGTCTTTTCTTATCATCAGCGGAGAACCGTATTCGTCCGCTCCGTTGTCTGTAAATCCAAGAGACAGCCAGAATCTGCACGAGTCCTCCTTTGCGTAGTTCAGGGCATAATACAGCGCGCCATCCCGTTTCGTGTATTCCAGAAGAGTTTGAAAGCATTCATGCCCCGTTCCATTTCCGCGGTACTCAGGAAAGACCCAGAAATCCAGGATAAAGCACTTTCCGTCTTCGCTCTGGAACGTACAGTATTGCGACGCGCCGATTCGCACTCCGTCACGGACGAAATAAACCATGTGCAGCGTATCCGGTGTGCGCAGCATATGCCCTTTCAGCACATCCCGGTATTCCGGGCTATGAAAATATGCCTTTTCTTCCTCCGTTGTGATCATGCCGTCGTCCACCAGATAGTGAAACTGGATGTTCCAGAAATCATCAATTCTGGAGACCGGTATTTCCTCAATTCTGATCATTTTTCCTCCGCAGCCTCCGATTTTTCACGCTTTCCCGAGCTTACGCTTCGTACAGCGGCTTCACAGGATTATAGGGCTGGGGCTTATAAGTAATGGAGCTGATGGGCTTGCCCTCGATGCCGTATTTGGGGTTGTAGCCAAAAAGGTTTACATAACGTTCCAAATCGTTCTTTTCCTTCTCCATTTCCTCCATCACCGCCACGGTGGCAAGCACGTCGTCCACCGCCCGGTGGGAATTGACCACCTTGCCGGACAGGCCGTAGACCTCAATGGCGCTGCACAGCCGGTGGGGGTAGCTGTGACGGTCGCGGTAGACCGTGAGCAGGTCCAGCTTGTCCTTGCCCTTGAGCACGGCCGGGTCGCCGTCCCGGAGAAGCATGTAAAACAGGAAGCTCAGGTCAAAATGGGCGTTGTAGGCCAGCAGCAGGGTGTTGCCCTGAATCATTTCGGCAATGTCCCGGCAGACTCTGGTCTTGGGCAGTCCCCGTTCCCGCAGATCCTGGGTGGAAATGCCGGTCAGCTCCTGAATTTTCGGCGGCACGAACCCGCCGGGGGACAGGGCGACCAGCTGGTCATATTCCTGCACCACCCGGGGCGTTCCGTCCACTTTTTCCAGCACTGCGGCGGCAAACTCGATGATCTCGTCCCGGCTGAAAAGCAGGCCGGTGGTCTCGGTGTCGAACAGCACCAGACGGTCGTATTTGGAAAACAGCGTCTCAAATTTGGGCATAGTTCTCTCTCCTGTATGTCCTTTTGGGTACTTAATGCAGCAGCTCCATGGCTCGCTGCGCCTTGCTTTTGGGTTCCGGGGTCAGGCCGAATTTCCGCGCCAGCGTTTCGGCAAAGGCGGTCGCGGCGGCTTCCTCGCCGGATTTCAGCTCCACCTCTATTTCGGCAAAGGGAAGCGTCCTCCCGCCGCCCATCAGCGCGCCCTCGTCCAGCGCCAGCTCCACGGTGCAGCGTTCCAGCGTGAGCCGCTTTGCCAGCCGGGTGAATCGGGCGGCGCAGGCTTCCGTCAGGCCGCTTTCCGTCAGGGTCAGCAGGTCTTCCGGTGCGCCGAGTTTACATAACTCTTCTATTGCCAACCTGATATCGTCGCATGGGGTCTCCCATTCCCCCCGGCTGCCGTCGGGGAGGGGCGTTTTCAGGGTGCAGACGGACGTCCCGTTTTCGTACCGCCGCCGCAGCATCCAGCGCCGGCGGCTCAGGGCGGCGTCCAGAGTGTCATAGTAGACCGTTTCCATCCGGATTTCGGAAAAGTCCCCGAAGGACGCCCGGATGGCGGCGATAATCCCGGAATCCGCCCGGTATTTCCATTCCAATTCTCTTCCCATGGCCGTCATTGATTCCCTTCCAGATTCCTTAATTACAGGTCATTATACACCCATCCCGCCTCCGATGCAAGAAACTTTCTCACCATTGCGAATCCGACAGCATAATTTTTCCCGGCGTGATAGGATTTTCCCATCACTAAGGAAAGGCTGTGGTGGAAATGATTGCATCCATGGAAACGTATCTGCGGCGGGGGCGGCGAACGTGTCAAAGGCTGCTGCTGAACCCCAAAATCCGCACGGGAGGGGTCGTCCTCCTGTGCGGCGGCAGCGGATTTGCGCTCAGCGCGGCCAGCCTGGGCAATTACCCCCAGCCGCTGGCTATGGGGCTGATCCTGGCCATGAGCGGCTGGCACGCGGCGGTCATGAGCCTGGGCGCCATGCTGGGCTACTGGGTCTTCTGGGGGATCGCGGGCTTGCAGGGGCTGGTGTGGTCGGCCTCCGGCGGACTGCTGGCGCTGCTCCTTGCCCGGCACATTCCGGAGGAACAGCCGCTGATCTTCCCTGCCATTTCCGCGTTTCTGACGGCGCTGACCGGACTGCTGTTCCAGCTGGTGCTGCGGGACACCGTGCCGGTGCCGGTCTATTTCCTGCGGATTGTTCTCGCCGCCGGGGCGGGACTGCTGTTCCCCGTGGCGCTGGGCAGGCGCACCGCCGTCACCGACTGGCTGGTGGGCGGCGTGGCGGTGCTGGCGCTGGCGCAGGCTTCACCGACGCCTTATCTGGGATTGGGCTATCTCGCGGCGGGCGCGCTGGCAGTGGGCAGCGCCTTCCCCGCTGCGGTGCTTGGAGGGTTGGGGCTGGATCTGGCGCAGGTGACGCGCATTCCCATGACGGCGGTGCTGTGTCTCGCGGGCGTGATCCGCATGATTCCTTTTGAGCGCAAGTGGATGCGCTGTCTCGCGCCGGGGGCGGCGGGCCTGGTGGTGATGGCGATCTGCGGCATCCGGGATTACACGCCGCTCCCGGGGCTGATTCTCGGCGGCGGGCTGGGAATGCTGATGCCGCCCTCCCAGGAGACCGCCCGCCGCCGGGGAGAGACGGGGCTGGCCCAGGTGCGGCTGGAGCTGGGGGCGGAGGTTCTCGGCGCCACCCAGCAGCTTTTTCTGGAAACCGCGCCGCCCCCCGTTGACGCCTCCGCCGTGCTGCAAAAGGTGCGGCAGCGCGCCTGCGGCAGCTGTTCCGCCCGGAACAGCTGTCCTCAGCAGTCGTCGCTGGATATTTCGCTGCTGCAAAACCCGCTGGACGCCCGGTGCCGCAAGTCGGGGCGGCTGATTCCCGAGCTTCGCCGGGGGCAGGAGCAGCTGAAGCTGCTGAAAGCCGACAGCGCCCGGCAGTCGGAGTACCGGGCGGCGATGGTGCAGCAATATCAGTTTCTGGGGGATTTTCTGCGACGGCTCGCCGACGATTTGCCCCGCCGGGGGCAGCGGCCGCGAGCTTGGTTTCGCGCCGAGGCCGCCGCCCGCAGCCGCAGCAAGGAGCTTGCCAACGGCGACCGCTGTCTTGCCTTTCCGGGGCCGGAGTGCCGGTATTACGTCCTTCTCTGCGACGGGATGGGCACCGGGCTGGGCGCCGCTCAGGAGGGGCAGTCGGCAGGGTCGCTTCTGCGGCAGATGCTCACCGCCGGGTTTCCCGCCGCCCACGCGCTGCGCACCCTCAACAGCATTCTCGCCCTCCGGGGCAGCGCCGGGGCGGTCACGGTGGACTTGGCGGAGCTGTACCTCGACACCGGCCACGCCACGCTGTACAAGTGGGGCGCCGCCCCCAGCTGGCTGCTTCGCCGGGGCAGCGCGGAAAAAATAGGGACAGCCACCCCACCGCCGGGGATTTCCGTAACGGAAAGCCGGGAAACGGTGGAGAAGCTGTCCCTGCGTCGGGGGGAAGCGCTGGTATTGCTCAGCGACGGCGTGGATGGAGAGGGGATTTCCCGCCGGTCTGACCTGACTCCGGACATGCCGCCTGGGGAGCTGGCAGCAAAGATTCTGGAGCATGGCCGCGGGAAGCAGATGGACGACGCCACGGCGGCAGTCATCCGGCTTCGCCCCGCGAGCCTGGAACCATAGTAGCACAACCGCGGCGCAAATTCTGTCGAAACACAACATGTGGGATTGAAAAAAGCGGAAAAATCACAAGATGTAGGTGATGTTGGAGAAGGGAGGAAGGAAACCGCGCATTTTCCATGAGAAGCCGGATGCCAGCGGAGGAAAACCCCATTCCCTCGTTCCCAAGGGACGCCCCCAAGTGGGGCAAATAAAGGGCATTGCCTCCGCTTTCCGGCAGCTCACCGTTTTTCAGCGCACCCCCTTGGCTCTCCCTTTGGGAGAGCTGTCACCGCAGGTGACTGAGAGGGTATTGCACCCCCATTTACCTTCTCCGTCCTCGCTTCGCTCGTCCACATCTCCCAAAGGGAGAGCCAAGGGGGTGCCTATGTTGACACGAGAAATGGAGCGTATCCGCACCGGATACGCTCCATTCCCTGTTTTACGGCCTTCCATCCAAAGAGGGGCGCTGTGCATATCGGCAATGCCCCCGATTTCCGCTTTCCCCGATTGACACCGCCCCGGATTCGGGGTATACTGAACTTTGGTGAGGTGACTCTGTTATGAAAGATACTATTTTATCCGTCATTCGTCTGATCGCTACCCCGGTGCTGCTGATGGTGCTGGGTCTGATTCTTCTCATTCATCCGGACTCCGCCTCCGCCCTTGTGGCGCAGATTCTGGGCTGGGTGCTGGTGATCGCGGGCGTCGTGTTCGCCGTCAGCGCCGTCGCCGGGCATTTTGATACCCTGGGGAAGGTGCTCTCCGCCGTCTGCTGCTTCGCCGTGGGCGCGTGGCTTCTGCGCAATCCCCTGATGCTGGCCGCGGGGCTGGGACGTCTGGCCGGTATTCTGCTGGTCGTCCGGGGCATTCAGGACATTCTGAACGCCGGCCGGTACCATTACGGCATTCTCCCCGCCGTCATTACCACGGTTCTCGGCGCGGTGCTGATCGCTCTGCCCATGACGACCTCCCGGGTCGTTATCAGTCTGTGCGGTCTGCTGGTGCTGATCGTGGGCGTTGCCATTCTGGTTGACCGGCTGAAAAACCGCCGTCCCAAGGAGCCGTCGGAATCCGACATCATCGACGCGCTGTGAAAATCGTGTCCTGTGCCCTCGCCGGACGAACCGGCCACGAGGCGGGGCGGGCGCTGCTGGCGGCGCTTTACCGGGAGGAAACCGGGCTGGATTTGCCGCCCATTGCCATAGCGGCGGGCGGCAAGCCCTATTTCCCCGGCAGCGGCTGGCATTTTTCCGTTTCCCACACCCCCCGGCGGGCGTTTTGCGCCCTGTCCCGCCGGGAGATCGGCATTGACGCCGAGGAGCTTGACCGGAACGTAAATCTCGCCCTGGCGGAGAAAATCCTGTCTCCCAACGAAAAGGCACAGTTTGACGCCGCCCCGGACAAGCGCCGGGCGCTGCTGACCTTCTGGGTACTGAAGGAAGCCCGGGTCAAGCGCACCGGGGAGGGTCTGCGGGGATACCCCAACGGGACGGACTTTTCCCTGGACGATCCCCGGGTCACGGAGATGGACGGCTGCCTGGTGGCCGTCATTGAGTAGCTTATTGTAAGGAGAGCTTATGCTGTTTGACACTCACGCCCATATGGACGACTGCGCCTTCGACGACGACCGGGAAGCGCTTCTGTCCGCCCTTCCGGAGCAGGGCATCGGGCTGCTGATGAACCCCGGATGCAGTCTCGCATCCTCCCGGGCGGCTTCTGCTCTGGCTGACCGCTATGACTACATCTACGCCGCCGTCGGCTCCCACCCGGACGCCGCCGACGAGGTAAACGACGCCGTTCTGGAGGAATACCGGACATTATGTAAACTCAACCCCAAAATCAGGGCCATCGGCGAGATCGGCCTTGATTACCACTACGAGGACATCCCGCGGGAACGTCAGCAGGCGGCCTTCCGCGCCCAGATGGGGCTGGCGCGGGACTTAAGTCTTCCCGTCATCGTCCACGAGCGGGAAGCCCATGAGGACGGGCTTCGCATGGTGGAGGAATTTCCGGAGGTCACGGGGGTGTTCCACTGCTATTCCGGCTCGGCGGAAATGGCAAAATGGCTGATCGCCCGGGGCTGGTACATCGGCTTTACCGGCGTTCTGACCTTCAAAAACGCCCGGAAAGCGGTGGAGACCGCCGCCGCCATTCCCTTAGACCGCATCGTTCTGGAAACCGACTGCCCCTACATGTCCCCGGAGCCCTTCCGTGGGAAACGCAACGACCCCGGAAAGCTGTACCGCATGGCGGAGCGCCTTGCGGAGATCCGGGGGATTTCCGTAGAGGAAGTCCACGCCGCCACCCTGGAAAACGGGAAGCGGCTGTATCGGATATAAGAACACTTGGAAAGGCGGTGCCGGATTGAAAACGAAAAAGCTGACGCTTCTGGCGCTGCTGTCCGCCATTGCCCTGACCATTTTCATGCTCGAAGCCCAGATTCCCTCTCCGGTTCCCATCCCCGGCGTGAAGCTGGGGCTTGCCAACATTGTAACGGTGTTCACCGTGTTTGTGCTGGGGCCGAAGGAGGGCGCGGCGGTGCTGGCGGTGCGGATTTTCCTGGGGGCGGTGTTCGCCGGGAATTTCAGCACCATTCTGTACTCCGCCGCCGGGGGCGTCTGCGCCATCGGCGTGACCATCGCTTTGCGGAAAATTCTTACGAAGAAGCAGCTCTGGGTCGCCGGGTGCCTGGGCGCCGTCGCCCACTCCGTCGGGCAGATGGCTATGGCCGTCGCCCTGACGGGGACGGTGTCCCTGGCGGTTTACCTGCCGGTGATGATCGTCATCAGCATCCTCACCGGACTGTTCACCGGGCTTTGCGCCCAATTTCTGGTCAATCGGGAGAAACTATGGAAAATTATTTCGAAATGAACCTGCCCCAGTCGGAGATCGACGCCATTTCCAATCTGGGGCTTGCCCATATGGGGGACTGCGTGTTTGAGATTCTCTGCCGGAGCTACCTCTGCGCTCAGGGCGAGAAGACCGTGGGGCAGCTGCACCACGACACCATTCAGATGGTAAAGGCCACGTCCCAGGCAAAATTCGCGGACAAGCTGCTGCCCCTGCTGACCGAGGAGGAGCTTGCCTACTACCGCCGGGGGAAAAACGCCCACGTCCACGCGGTGCCAAAATCCGCCACCCCCGCCGAATACGCCAAGGCCACCGGCCTGGAAGCCCTGTTCGGCGCGCTGTATCTCGCCGGGAAAACCCAGCGGCTGAACGCGCTGTTCAAGGCTGTTATGGAAGATCAGGAGGAACTGCACCATGGCATTTGATGCCTTTTTCTTATCCGCCGTACTGGAGGAAGTCCGCACCCGGTGCATCGGCGCGCGGGTGGAGAAAATCCACCAACCCGCCAGAGATACCATTATTGTTCATCTCCGCTGCCAGGAGGGACGGGAAAAGCTGCTTTTCGCCGCCAACCCCACCGCCCCCCGGCTGCACCTGACGGCGGCTTCTCCGGAGAATCCGGCGCAGCCGCCCATGTTCTGTATGCTTCTGCGCAAGCACCTTCTGGGAGCGAAGCTGACGGAAATCACCCAGCCCCCCATGGAGCGGGCGGCGGCGTTTCGGTTCGACTGCACCGACGAGATGGGCTTTCCGGTGCAGAAAACGCTGGTAGCCGAGCTGATGGGTCGCACCTGCAATCTGTATCTGCTGTCCCCCGAGGGGCGGATTCTGGACTGCCTGCGGCGCATCGGCCTTGACGAAAGCGCCAAACGGGCGGCGCTGCCGGGTCTCATGTATCAGCCGCCGGAGCCGGTTATGAAGCTGAACCTGCTGGACAGCGCCCCGGAGGGGGATACGCAGCGTTATGTAAACTTGCTAACAACCCCCGGCGCGGATGTTCTGGCCGACCGGCTGATGGATACCCTGGGTGGATTGTCCCCCCTGGTGTGCCGGGAGGCGGCGCTGTACGCCGCCGGAAGCACGGATGCCCGCATTGATTCTCTGGACGTGGACACCACCGCCGACAAGCTGTCGCTGTTCTTCCGCGAGCACGTAAGCCACCCCGCGCCCTATTATTACGCCCTCCCGGACGGCACGCCCAAGCAGTTTGCCTTCTGTCCCATCCGGGAATACGGCGAATGCCGCCGCGCCGCGTCCTTCGGCAAGCTCCTGGACATGTACTACACCGTCCGGGATCAGAAGGACGCCATGCGGCAAAAGGGGCAGGCCGTGCGCAAGACCGTTCAGAATCTGTGTACCCGTCTGACGAAAAAGCTGGCCATTCAGGAAAAGGAGCTGGAAGCCACCTACGACCGGGAGCGCCTGCGCCAGCTGGGGGACATCCTCACGGCCAACCTCCACCGCATCGTGAAGGGGCAGACTACCGTTCAGTGCGAGGACTTCTACGACGAGGAAATGCGGCCGGTGGACATTCCCATTTCCCCCATTCTCTCCCCCAACCAGAACGCCGCCAAGTATTATAAGGACTACGCCCGGATGAAAAACGCGGAGAAGGAGCTGACGAAGCAGCTGGAGCTGGGGCGGCTGGAGCTGGACTACCTGAAAAGCGTGCTGGAGGAGCTGAACCGCGCCGGTTCCGAGGGGGAGCTGGAGGAAATCCGCCGGGAGCTGCAAGAGGGCGGATATCTCCGCCCCGACACCGACCGGAGGCGCATGAAGCAGGCCAAGCTGCCGCCCATGCGGTTTGAAAGCACCGACGGCTACCCGATCTACGTCGGCCGGAACAACCGCCAGAACGACGAGCTGACCTTCCGTCTTGCCCGGAAGGACGACATCTGGTGCCACGCCTCCAAAGTGCACGGCTCCCACGTCATCATCTCCTGCGGCGGCACCACACCCCCGGATAACACCGTCACCCAGGCGGCGCAGCTGGCCGCCTACTACGCCGAAACCGGGGGCGGACAGAACATCCCCGTGGACGTGACGGCGGTGAAGCAGGTAAAGAAAATCCCCAACGGCAAGCCCGGCATGGTGATCTACCACACCTACCGCACCGTGATTGCCAACCCCTACCCGGACATCGTGGTGGACGTGCTGAACGCGGAAACAAAGGAGTAAAGCCATGATTCGATTCAACAATGATTACAACCACGGGGCGCTGGATTCCATCCTGAGCGCCCTGACTGCCGCCAACGCCGAGAGCTTCCCGGGCTATGGCGAGGACATCTGGTGCCGCCGCGCCGAGACGGTCATCAAACAGCTGGTTTCCCGCGAGGATGCCCTGATCAAATTCGTTCCCGGCGCGACCCAGGCAAATCTCGTGGTCATCGCGGCGGCGCTGTCCCCCATCCAGAGCGTCATTGCCGCCGACACCGGACATATCAACTGCCACGAAGCCGCTTCCATCGAAAATACGGGACACAAAATCCTCGCCCTTCCCAACACCGACGGGAAAATCACCGCCCAGCAAGTCGCCGCCTGCGCGGCGGCCTATTACGACGGCGGCGCGCCGGAATACCTGACGGAACCGAAGCTGGTGTATCTGTCCTTCCCCACGGAAAAGGGGACGCTGTATTCCGCTCAGGAGCTGCGGGATATCCGGGAGGTCTGCCGGAAATACGGCATGTATCTGTTCGTGGACGGGGCAAGAATGGGCTACGGCCTGGGGGCGGCGGATAACGACCTGACATTGAAGGATTTCGCGGAGCTGACGGACGTATTCTACATCGGCGGGACGAAGTGCGGCGCGCTGTTCGGCGAAGCGCTGGTCATCACCGAACCCAAACTTCAGTACCGCTTCAAGGCCTACATGAAGCAGCACGGCGCGGTGCTGGCCAAGGGCTGGCTGATGGGTCTGCAATTTGCGGCCATGCTGGAAAGCGGCGAGTATTTTGAGAAAGCAAAACGCGCCGACGCGCTTGCCATGCAGATCAAAGCCGCCTTCGCAGCGAAGGGCATTCCCTTCTGGGTGGAAAGCTCCACCAACCAGCAGTTCGTCATCCTGTCCCGGCGGCAAAAGGAAGCACTGGCGCAGGGCTACTACTTTGAGGAAGAAGGGGCAGATGAGCAGGGAACAGTGGTGCGTTTCTGCACCAGCTGGGCAACCACCCAGGCTGAGGTGGACGCTCTGGTCGCCGATATCGCCAAGCTATGACAAACCGTCCGCCGACTGTACGCATTCGGTGGACGATTTTTTTGGAAAATAAATGCAAATAATTCTCATTTTCCTCTTGACAAATGAAATGCCCCGTGCTATACTTTAGATGTAAATAAGAATAGTTCTTAAATAAATCAAGCCAAAGGAGGTGCCTATGGAAGCGGCCACCAAGCAATTCAAAAAACGCAACGCGATCCTGTCCTGCCTCCGCGGCACCGTGCTTCATCCCTCAGCGGAAATGGTTCACGAAATGCTGCGGGAGGAACACCCGGACATCTCCCTTGCCACGATCTATCGCAATCTCGCCCTGTTCAAGAGCCAGGGTCTGATCCAGAGCGTGGGTACGGTGAACGGAAGCGAACGCTTCGACGCCGACACCCGCCCCCATGTCCACTTCATCTGCACCACCTGCGGCGCGGTGATCGACCTTCCCCAAACGGCGGCTCCCCTGTCTCTGGGACGCGCCGCCGAGGAATGTACCGGCTGTCAGGTACACAGCTGCCAGCTGACCTTCACCGGTCTGTGCCGCGGCTGCCAATTACAAACAAAGGAGGAAGCTGTATGAAAAAATACGTCTGCACCGTCTGCGGCTACGTCTACGAAGGCGACGAGCTGCCCGAAGACTACGAATGTCCCCTCTGCGGCGTCGGCCCCGAATTATTCGAGGAAGAGGCGTAATTTATTGTAATCCCGGGCGTATTTGCCCAAATAACTTATAAAATTAATTTTGGAGGAATCGATTATGAAGAAATTTGTGTGCCCCGTTTGCGGTTATGTCTACGAAGGTGAGTTCATCCCCGAAGGCTTCAAGTGCCCCGTGTGCGGCGTTGACGGCTCCAAGTTCAAGGTCATGGAGGAAGGCAAGCTGGCCGCCGAGCATGAGTACGGCATCTACGCCAAGACCGTGAAGAACAACCCCGACATTTCCGAGGAAGACAAGAAGTACATCTTCGAGCAGCTGATGGCCAACTTCCAGGGCGAGTGCAGCGAGGTGGGTATGTACCTGTGCATGGCTCGCATTGCCCACCGGGAGGGCTACCCCGAGATCGGCCTGTACTGGGAGAAGACCGCCCACGAGGAAGCCGAGCATGCCGCCAAGTTCGCCGAGATCCTGGGCGAGGATCTGGAGCCCCACATGAAGGCCACCACCAAGGACAATCTGGCCTGGCGTGTTGACTGCGAGTTCGGCGCCACCCAGGGCAAGTTTGACTTGGCCGCCTGCGCCAAGAAGAACGGCCTGGACGCCATCCATGACACCGTCCACGAAATGGCCAAGGACGAGGCCCGCCACGGCAAGGCTCTGCAGGGTATGCTGAACCGCTACTTTGCCAAGGAGATCGCTCTTGAGAAGGCCGCCGCCAAGGCAAACAAGGCAGCCGCCGCCGTCAGCGACGCGGTTACCACCGCCGCCGAGAAGATCAGCGAGATCATCAAGAAGTAAATACATGGAGGGAGCGGATTTTCCGCTCCCTCCTGGCTTGTCAAAAGGCGCGGGGCAGATGCCCCGCGCCTCAGACTGTCAAAAAAGGCCAACGGCCTTTTTTGACAAGAGAATTGCAGTCTGCCGTGCGCACTCCTTGTCCGCCTTTGGCGGACAACTCGCACACTTGCAGCCTGTAAGGTATTTTCTGCCAGGTACACGCCCCGGCAGAAAATGATCTGACTTTATTTGCCGCCTGCGGGCGGCAAACTCTGCGAGGCTTTTTTGACACGCTGAGGCGCGGGGCAGATGCCCCGCGCCTTGTCGTATGGAAGTTACAGCCCCAGCAGCTGCTTTTTCTTTGCGTCAAATTCTTCCTGGGTGAGAATGCCTGCGTCCAGCAGCTCCTTGAGCTTCATCAGGTCGTCCGCAGCCTCGCTTACGCTGGTCGGTGCGGCGGGCGCAGGAGCGGGAGCGACGGGGGCAGCAGGCGCGGCATACGCAGCAGGCGCGGCAGTCGGCGCGACGATGGCGTTCAGCTTATCCTGCATCAGAATCGGCGGGATGATGGGGACAAAGATGGCAAGAATCAGGCAGAGGGTGGAAAGATCGGAGGGGATATTCTTCGCCGCCGCCATCTTGTCAAGACGCTGGGCAGTCTTGTACATCCAATAAATCACGTAGAAGGGGACGAACAGGCACAGCAGCAGCTTGTTGGTGGGGTTGCGGTTCTCTTCACCCTGCACATTGTTGGTGTAGCCGGTAACGCGGTAAATCCAGATATACAGCCAGATGCCGCAGGTGAACAGCAGCAGCAGAATGTGCTTGACCAGACCGCAGTAAACTTCAGGAGCGGGAGCGGCCGTAGTGCTTCCGGTTTCGGCGGATGCGCTCACCGTCTGCTGAGGGAGTCCTTCGGGGTAAGCGACCCACATGGCTGCCAGGAACATACCGGCGCATGTGACAAGCAATCTCAGAAAAGCCAAAAACCAGATGCCGATGGACAGAAGCGTAGCAAGCGCCAAGACCGCAGGGGGAATGAACCACAGCTTCTTCACCTGCTCCCGGAGCTGGGGCAGATAGTCGGTCACAAAGACCACGGCCAAGAACGCCATGCCCCAGTTACCCAGCAGCAGGAGAACATTTCTGAAATTCAGGAAGAACAGGCAGGCGATACCGGCAAGAGCGAAGCCCACGGGCAGGAAGATGTCTCTGCGCTTCGTCAGAAGGGCAAAGGCCAGAACCGCATAGCTTGCCACCCAGATCAGCATCTGAACATAGTCACTGAACGACATAAAGCGGAGGATACGCAGCCACTGGAATAGCTCCATAACGCCCCCAAAGGCAAAGAGCGCCCCCGCCACGGTGCTGTAGCAGGAACTGTTTTTTGTTTCTTGCATAGTGATACCTCTCTTCTTATTTTTTAAGGACACTACGTTTAGTATACACCATCCGATTGTGAAAAGCAACCCATAAAAGGCTATTGTGCAGCTTCCTACTTGTCAGAATTCACATTCTCGTGTATAATGGGAAGAACGATTTCCGCAGCACTGGAGGAAACAATATGACCTTGGAACAGTTTTTTACGAAAAACCCGGAGGTGGCCGTTGCCTTTTCCGGCGGCGTGGATTCTGCGTACCTGCTGTACGCGGCGAAGCGGTACGCCGCCCGGGTGAAAGCCTATTACGTGAGCACCGCCTTCCAGCCGTCGTTTGAACTGGAAGACGCCCGGCGCTTAGCCAACGAGCTGGGCGCGGATATGCAGGTGCTGCATGTGGACGTTCTTATGAGCGGCGCGGTCACGGCGAACCCGCCCGACCGCTGCTACCACTGCAAAAACACCCTGTTCCGGCAAATCCTCCGGGCAGCGGAAAACGACGGTTTTCCGCTGCTGCTGGACGGCACCAACGCCTCCGACGACGCGGGCGACCGGCCGGGAATGCGGGCGCTGCGGGAGCTGTCCGTTCGCTCTCCCCTCCGGGAGTGCGGCCTGACCAAGGCGGAGATCCGCCGTCTTTCCAGGGAAGCCGGGCTGTTCACCTGGGACAAGCCCGCCTACGCCTGTCTCGCCACCCGGATTCGCACCGGGGAGGAGATCACGCTGCAAAAGCTGAAGCAAACGGAAAAGGCAGAGGGCTTCTTGTTCGGGCTTGGGTTCCGAGATTTCCGCGTCCGCATGGTGGGCAATACCGCAAAGCTGGAGCTGCGGGAGGCCGATCTGCCCCTGCTTCTGGAAAACCGGGAGAAAATCGTAACCGAACTCCGCAAAGATTATGACAGCGTCCTGCTGAATCTGGAGGTGCGCAAATGAACTCTGAAATCCGAAAGCTTCTGGAATCCGTCCAGGCCGGGAAAACCAGCGTGGACGACGCCATGCTGGAGCTGAAAAAAGCCCCCTTCGAGGACATCGGCTTCGCCAAGGTCGACCTGCACCGGAAGGTGCGCCAGGGCGCGGCAGAAGTGATCTACGGCGCGGGGAAGACCCCGGAGCAGATCGGCGGCATCATCGACGCCATGCTCGCCAACGGCCAGACCCGCGTCCTCATCACCAGAATGTCCCCCGAAGCGGCGGCCTGCGTAGGGCAATCCCGGGAGCTGGACTATCATAAGGACGCCCGAGTGGGCATTGTGGGGGGACTCCCCCAGCCCGATGGCATCGGAAAAGTCGTCATCGCCACCGGCGGCACCAGCGACATCCCCGTGGCCGAGGAAGCGGCGCTGACGGCACAGGTGCTGGGCAGCGAGGTGGTGCGGCTGTACGACGTGGGCGTGTCCGGCGTCCACCGGCTGCTTGCCCATATGGATTCCATTATGGAAGCCAGCGTGGTCGTCGCCATTGCGGGCATGGAGGGAGCGCTTGCCAGCGTGGTGGGCGGCCTTGCGGAATGCCCGGTGATCGCCGTTCCCACCAGCGTGGGCTACGGCGCGTCCTTCGGCGGCGTGGCGGCGCTGCTGAGTATGCTCAATTCCTGCGCCAGCGGCGTGTCGGTGGTCAACATCGACAACGGCTTCGGCGCGGGGTATCTGGCAAACATGATCAACCACATGGAGGTCAAGGGATGAAAACGCTGTACATCGAATGCGCCATGGGCGCCGCCGGGGATATGCTTGCCGCGGCGCTGCTGGAGCTGCTCCCCGACCGGGCGGCATTCCTTGCAAAAATGAACGGTCTCGGCATCCCCGGCGTCACCGTCAGCGGGGAAAAAAGCGTCAAATGCGGCGTGGCGGGAACCCACTTTTCCGTCAAAGTAGCGGGAATTGAGGAAGACGAGAACCTTCATAGTCACCATCACGACCATGTTCACGGCAGCATGGAGGGCATCAGGCAAATCGTGAACGGTCTGCCCATCCCCTCCATGGTCAGGCTGGACGTTCTGGCCGTGTACAATCTCATTGCCGAGGCGGAAAGCCGCGTCCACGGCGTTCCGGTTCAGCAGATCCACTTCCACGAGGTCGGCGCCATGGACGCCGTTGCGGACATCACCGCCGTGTGCCTGCTGATGCGGGAACTTCGCCCGGATCAGGTGATCGTGTCCCCCGTCTCCGTGGGAAGCGGCACCGTCCGGTGCGCCCACGGGATTCTCCCCGTTCCCGCACCGGCTACCGCGTTGCTCCTTGAGGGAATGCCCATTCAGGCCGGAACTGTCCAAAGCGAGCTGTGTACCCCCACCGGCGCGGCGCTGCTGAAATACTTTGCCGACGATTTCGGGAACCTGCCCGTCATGCGGGTGCAGAAAACCGGCTACGGCATGGGCAAAAAGGACTTCCCCCAGGCCAACTGCCTGCGGGTCATGCTTGGGGAGACCTCTGAGCAGACCGACGCCATTGCGGAGCTTAAGTGCAACATCGACGACATGACCGGTGAGGAGATCGGGTTCGCCATGGAGCAGCTGCTGAGCGGCGGCGCGCTGGACGTGTTTACCACCCCCATCGGCATGAAAAAGAACCGCCCCGGGGTGCTGTTAAGCGTTCTGTGCCGGGCGGGCGACCGGGAGAACATGGCGCGGCTGATTTTCCGCCACACCACCACCCTGGGCATCCGGGAAAGTCTGCAAAGCCGCTACACCCTGGAGCGGCGCACGGAGATTCTTTCCACCCCCTACGGCGCGGTTCGGCAGAAGCTGTCCTCCGGCTACGGCGTTCAGCGGCAAAAGGCCGAATACGAGGACATCGCATCCATCGCCCGGGAACAGGGGCTGAGCATCGCCCAGGTTCGGGAGATGCTGAAATAGGCTTAAACAGTACAAAACCCACGGGAATTGCTGGGTGTACGTAAGACAGTATTGCGCTAAGATTGACGAAGCGGCACGAAACCGCATGGAGCTGGTCGTGCGGTCACTGGCAGAGCAAAGCGGCGTGACCGAGCAACTGAAAGCCGAAAACCAAATGGAATGGGTGCGGCAGATGAACGCTTGCAAGGCACAGGCAGAGGAAATTGTGAAAATCGAATTGATTTACGATTAAGTGAGGAAGTCCGGGCAGAAAACTGTTCGGACTTTTCTCATATAGTCCAAAGTTGCGGTAGAAATGTTCACAAGTTTTATGGTATAATTTGAATACGAAAAGTGAGCAACAAATCGGAATTTGTAAAGGAGGATTTACAATGAAGAGAAAAGAAATGATGAAACAGACTATGGCATTTACACTGGCATTATCTATGCTTGGAGGTTTAGCCTGCACAGTATCAGCTTCTGAACCGGAGAAAAAAGATACCTGGTTATCAGATGAAATGGTAACGATCACTTATGCCAGACCAGAGAGCAGTATGCAGCCTTATAATCCGGATTGTGCAACCGTTCAGTGGATAAGGGAGAATCTGGGAATTGATCTTCAGGTGTCTACCTATTCTGATTACGATACGAAAATGAATACCTTACTGGCTGCAAATCAGCTGCCGGATCTGTTTTCCATCTGGGGAAATGTCAATGACGTAATCGGAACAGGGAGTCTTCTGGAATTAACAGATTTGATTGATCAGTATGCACCGCATATTCAGGAAGATTATAAAAATATTCCGGAACTTTCCAGATATAAAGTAGACG
>QWCN01003016.1_pt1 | contig 20508 bp, 18 predicted proteins | sample 1972711 | NCBI WGS metagenome assembly QWCN01 (sample SAMN09866707, study PRJNA288562) | Human gut metagenome isolate term1_stool, whole genome shotgun sequencing... | isolation source: gut | host: Homo sapiens | place: USA: California
CGGATCCAGCGCTGCGCGCCGTGCGTCAGTCGGCCCGTGCCGATGCCCGGGATCAGAACGAGCACCAGCAGGATGATGGAAAAGATCAGCAGCATCTTCGCCACCGCGCGATAGCGCTCGTAATTGATCTTGCCGACAATAAACATCGCCGTGATACCGAGGATCGCAAAAATGCCCTGACGGATGAGGTAGTACGCGGGGTTACCCTCTTCATAGTAGGCCGAGGGGAAACTGGCGGAAAACAGCATGATCAGGCCCACGCCCACGAGCGTGAGCACCAGCAGAAGATACGGAAGGTCCAGCGGTCCGCGGCCCGCTTCGCGCGCCGCCGCCTCGATGGCCTTCGCCCGCTCGCGCTGCTCCTGCCGCAGCAAGCGTTCTTCCTTGGTCATGCAGTCTTCCCCCTTTCATACTGATTGCAAACTCGCGCTCTGCGCGAGTTTGCCTCCATTTTGCAACCAAGCGTCGCAGACTTTCGCGCCCGCCGGCGCGAAATATTTTTAATCATTTTTCGCCGCGACCGGTGCGTGGCAAAAAATACTTCTCGCAGAGTGAGTGTCGAGCCGCCAAGGGCGGCGAGGCACAGAGCACCGCGCATCCCCTCTCATTTTTGAGAAACGGCCTGCCGTTTCTCAAAAATGAAATCTGTTGAGTACTCCGAACAGCGCCGCCAGACAGCACAGCGCACTCACGCTGGTGAACACGGCGACGAGCTTCACCTCGCTCCAGCCGCAGAGCTCGAAGTGGTGGTGCAGCGGCGCCATTTTGAAAAGGCGCTTGCCGTGCGTGACTTTGAAGTAGATGACCTGCAAAATGTCGGACAGCGTCTCGCAGATGTAGACAAAGCCGACAGGGATCAGCACGAGCGGCATATCGTAGGCAAAGGCCAGCGCCGCCACCGTGCCGCCGAGGAACAGCGAGCCTGTGTCGCCCATGAAGACCTTGGCGGGGTGGAAATTATAGATGAGGAAGCCGAGAATTCCCCCGACGAGCGCCGCAGCATAAATGCCGAGCTGCTCATAGCCCTGCCACCAGATGGCGAGCACGGTGAAAAACAGGCCGACCGGCACCGTCACGCTGCCGGCCAAGCCGTCGATGCCGTCCGTGATGTTGACGGCGTTGACCGTGCCGACGATGACAAACGCCGCAAACACCATGTACACCCACCAGCTCATGACGATCTGCGTGTTGAAAAACGGCACGTAGAGGTTCGGCGTCAGCATGCCCTCAAAGCGCATCAGGCAGAGGAACGCGACCGCCGCGGCGAGCTGGAGCAGGAACTTCTGAATGGCTGTGAGGCCGAGGTTCTGCTTGTGCTTCACCTTTTCAAAGTCGTCTAAAAAGCCGATGCCGCCGAAGATCAGCGCAAAAAAGAAGATGTAGAGGTGCTCAAAGTCCCCCGCCATCATGCCCTTCCAGCCGCAGATCAGGATAGAGACGAAGATGCCGAGGATGAACATTAAGCCGCCCATCGTCGGCGTGCCGGCCTTTCCGGCGTGCCAGGTGGGGCCGTCCTCGCGGATGCTCTGTCCGGCCTTGAGCTTTCTCAGCTCAGGGACCAGAAATTTTCCCGTGATCGCGGAGACCGCGAAGCTCAGTATGCAGGCAATGATGATCTTCATGTTCGTTTTCCTTCGCCGCGTCGGCGGCGTCCTTCCTTTGTACTTGCGCGAACCTCTCGCGCACGACCTCCCTCTCGTCGAGGTGGTATTTTATCGTTCCGATCTCCTGATAGGTCTCGTGCCCCTTGCCGCAGAGGACGACGACGTCGCTCTCTTTCGCCTCATGGAGCGCAAAACCGATGGCCTCGCGCCGGTTTTCGATGACGGCGAACGGCGTTCTGCTCTCCAAAATGGCGGGGAGCACATCGCGCAGGATGGCGTAAGGGTCTTCGGTGCGGGGATTGTCGCTCGTGAGGACAACGAAGTCCGAGAGCGCCGCGGCGATGCGGCCCATGCGGGGTCGCTTTGTCCTGTCGCGGTCTCCCCCGCAGCCAAAGAGCGCGATGACGCGCCCGTCGGCAAAGCCGCAGACCGTAGAGAGAATATTTTTAAGCCCGTCGGGCGTGTGCGCATAGTCAATGATGACGGTGAACGGCGCATCAAGCGGTACGACCTCGCACCGTCCCTTAACGCCGACACATTCCGTCAGCGCTTTTGCCGCGTCGGAAAGCGGCACGCCGAGCGCCTGCACGGCAGAAAGCGCCGCGAGCGCGTTATAGAGCGAAAAGCCGCCGGGGATGCCGATTTTCGTCTCCTCGTGGTCGAGGTCGGTGCAGGCGGTAAAGCGCACACAGTCGTTTTCGTAGCGGGCACGCCAGCCGACAAGGTCATTCGTCATGCCCTGCCCGAATGTAATCCGCTCGCTCGTAAAGCGGGCAAGCAAGCGCTCCGTCCACGCGTCGTCGCCGTTGACGCAGGCGATGTCGCACTGGTCGAAAAGCCGCGACTTCGCGTCGCAGTAGGCCTCCATCGTGCCGTGGTAGTCAAGATGATCCTGCGTCAGGTTCGTGAAAACACCGACGCGGAATCGGATTCCTTCTACCCTGCTCTGCATCAGCGCGTGGGACGAGACCTCCATCACGGCATAGGTGCAGCCCGCATCGACCATCTGGGCGAGCAGGCGCTGCACGGTCAGCGCGTCGGGCGTTGTGCGGTCGGTCGGGATGGTCTTGTCGCTGATCAAATTCTGATTCGTGCCGATCAGGCCGACCTTTGCGCCCTTCGTGCGCTCCAAAAGCTGTTTGATAAGATACGTCGTGGTCGTTTTGCCGTTTGTGCCGGTCACGCCGACCACGGTGAGTTTTCCCGCCGGAGTACCATACCATACCGCCGCGCAAAGCGCAAGCGCTTTGTGCGCATCCGGCACTAAGATATAGGGAATTTCCGTCTCCGGCGGATGCTCGCACACGGCGCAGGCCGCGCCGCGCGCTTTGGCTTCGGCGATAAACTCGCCGCCGTCCTCCTTCTCCCCCGGCAGGGCGAAGAAGAGGAATCCCTCTTCTGCCTTGCGGGAATCGAGCGCAAGGCCTCTGACTATCAGGTCAGGCGGCGCATGCACCGTTTTGTCTTCTAATGCGGAAATAAGCTCAGATAACTGCGTTTGAAAAATTCCTTTCGGAATTGGGTCTTGCTGTCTTTAGTCGCGCACCGAGCTGTCGCTGAACTGGACGCGCACGACCGTACCGGCCTCGACCTCCGTGCCCGCGGCGATGCTCTGCGAGATGGCGCGCACCGTGGACGAGCTTGCGTTCGTCGCGCCGGAAACGCCCATGATGAGCCCCGCGTTCACGATCTTCTGGTTCGCGGTCGCGGCGCTGTCGCCCACGACGTTCGGGACGATGCACTTGTCAGTCGACTTCTCCGCGCCGAGGTAGAGGATGATCTCCGCGCTGTTCGGTACGATCGCGCCGCCTGCGGGCGTCTGGTCGGTGACGGTATCGCCGCTGCCGACGGTGCGGAAGCTGAAGCCGTTCGCGCTCAGGCGCTCGGCCGCCGCGTCCTTGCTGAGGCCGACGACGTTCGGCACAGTCTTATCCGCACCGACGAGCTCTTCAGCGGTGTAGCTCGGCTCAATGCCGAGATACGGCAGGATCTCGCCCATGACGGAACTCGCCACGGGGGCGACCATGTTACCGCCGGAAACGTAGGTACCGGTCCACTTGCTCGGCTCGTCGAGCGTCAGGAGCATCATCACCTGCGGGTCATCCGCGGGGGCGAAGCACACGAACGAGACGATGACGCCGCCGCCGACCTTATCGGCCGTGCCGGTCTTGCCGCCGATGCGGTAGCCCGCGACCTGACCGTTCTTGCCCGTGCCGCTTGTGACCTCATACTCCATGATGTCGCGCACAAGCGCGGACGTCTCCTCGGAGACGACCTGACGGATGGGCGTGGAGTCGTGCTTGGAGACGACGTTGCCGTTCTGGTCGGTGATCTCTTCGACAAGATAGGGCGTATAGAGGTAGCCGCCGTTGACGCAGGCGCACTGCGCCGCCAGCAGCGCGATGGGCGTGACGTTGAAGTTCTGGCCGAAGGCGTAGCACGCCAGCGCCAGCGTCGAATATTTAATTTCGCTGTTGACGAAGCCGCTGGCCTCGCCCGTGGTGTCGATGCCGGTCTTCTCCGTCAGGCCAAAGTCCAGCATGTACTGGTAAAACTTGTCGTTGCCGATGCGAAGGCCGATGTTGATGAACGCGGGGTTGCAGGAGTTGGCGAACGCCTGCGTCAGGTTTTGCTGGCCGTGACCGGGCGCGCGCTTGGAGCAGTTGATGGTCTCGCCCTCGATCTTTACGCTGCCGCTGCAATAGAAGCCCGTGTTCAGGTCGACAACGTTTTCCTCAAGCGCCATCGCGAGCGTCAGTGTTTTGAACGTGGAGCCCGGCTCGTAGGTGTCGTTGATGGCCTTGCTGCGCCACTGCTTGTTGAGAAGGCCTCTCATGTTTTCGAGGACCTGCTCCTCCGTCATGCCGGAGGTCAGAAAGTCGTTGTAGACCGTGCCGGGGGAATTCAAGTCGTAGGTCGGCAGCGACGCCATCGCCAGCACCGCGCCGGTGTTGACATCCATGACGATGCCCTCGGCGCCCTTGCCAGTGCCGAAGCGCGCCTCGAGCTCCTGCACACCTTTCTCAAGGTAATACTGGATGGTCGTGTCGAGCGTCGTGTGCAGGTCGCAGCCGTTTTCCGCGTCGAAATACTGGTCGTACTGGTAGAGCACGGAGCGGCCGTCGCGGTCGCGCGCGGTGACGACCATACCGTTCTCGCCGGTCAGCTCGTCGTTGTACGCCGCCTCAAGGCCCATCGCGCCGCCGTTTTCATTGGCAAAGCCGATGACCTGTGAGGCGAGCGTCCCCTTGGGATAGGTCCTCTTGCTCGTCGGACGAATGAAAACGCCCTTGAGGTCGTTCTCATTGATGAATTCGCGCACCTTGTCGGCGAGCTCATCGTCCGCTTTTTTCTTGAGTTCTTCGTACTGCGAGTTCGTTTTCTCCATCTTTTTGAGGATGTCAGCGGGGTCAAGGTCCAGAATTTCAGCAAGGCCGTTGGCGATCAGGTTTTGATCCTGATCGTTTTCGATGATCTCCTTCGGAGAGATGAAAATATCCTCCGCCGAGGCGGACATCGCTAGGATGGTGCCGTTTCGATCGTAGATCGTGCCGCGGCTCGCCTCCACCGTGGTGCGCAGCGTTTGCTGGCGCACAGCGACGGACTGGAGCTCGTCATGCTCGGTGATCTGCCAGTGATAGAGTTGGGTGAAGAGCAGCACAAACGCCAGCACGCCGAACACGCCCAGAAGCAGCAGCGTTCTTGTCTGAATGATGCGGTTTGCGCGGCGCGCGGATTCAGGCCGTCTTTTCTGGTTCTGGGGGCGTGGTGCCACAGTCGTTCATCCTCCTTAAAAATGGAAAAGGAGTAAGGAAGCTCCTTACTCCTTATGTATAGCTTCGCTCATTTGAAATATTCCACCACTGCGCATACGCCGTTGCCAAGCGACGTGAGCGCCCGCGACAAAACGTTCTGGCTCTTCTGCTGGTAGACGACCACGCTGTCGGGCTCCGACAGGTCGATGTAGTAGACCTGCGAGGCGCTGGGCTTGGCCATACCGGCCGCGGCCGCCGCCTCCTTGATGGTGGTGAGGTCAAAGGTTTTTTCGTAGCGCGTGAGCAGCGCGACATGCTCGTCCTCGAGCGCGGAGATCTCCTTCTGCACGGAGACGACCTGCGCAGAGATTTCCGTCAGCTGTGCGCGGCACATGATCATCAGCGCGACCATTGCGGCCAGCGCCATAAAGCCGCACAGCGTGCCGAGCGAGACCTTTTCGCGTTGACGGCGGACGGGCGCAGCCTTTTTCTGCACCTTCCGCTGCGGGGGACGCATGAATTCCTCGCGCTGACGCTCGTGCTCGCGCTCGTATTCACGCTCGCGGCGCAGCCTGCGCTGGCGCTCTTCGTAGGCGGGATCGTAAGCGAGATTGCCATTGACTCGTCCGCTGTAGCGGCGGTATTTCATGTTCTGCTCTCTGCGGCTGGCCATGGCGATCTCCTTTCTTTTGCGTATTTTCGGCTGTTGTCAGCACTTTTCCGCGACGCGCAGCTTGGCGCTGCGGGCACGGGGATTCTCTGCGAGTTCTTCTTCGCCCGAAACGATGGGCTTTCTTGTGATGAGCTTGACCTTTGGCTTTCGTCCGCACACGCACACCGGAAATTCCGGCGGGCAGATGCAGCCCTGTGCAAGCTCCTGTAATTTCTTCTTGACGATGCGGTCTTCGAGCGAGTGGAACGTGATGACCGCGAGCCGTCCGCCCGGTTTCAGATTTTTCTCCGCCGCGTCGAGCATCGGCGGAAGCTCGCCCAGCTCGTCGTTCACGGCAATGCGGATGGCCTGAAAGCTGCGCTTGGCAGGGTGCTGCTTTTCGCGCAGCGCGCTCGCGGGCATGGCCGAACGGATGATATCGGCGAGCTCAAGCGTCGTTTCGATGGGCTTTTGCTCGCGGTGCTGGCAAATTCTCTTCGCGATGGCGGGCGCATAGCGCTCCTCGCCGTATTCAAAGAAGATGCGGCGCAGCTCTTCATAAGAATAGGTATTCACGACCTCGCGCGCGGTCAGTGCGGCGGATTCGTCCATGCGCATATCGAGCGGCGCGTCCTGCTTGTAGGAAAAGCCGCGCTGCGCTTCGTCGAGCTGCGGGGAGGAAACACCGAGGTCAAACAGCATCCCGTCCACGCCGTGGACGCCCAGCTCGTGCAGCACAGCGTCGAGCGCGCTGAAATTGCTGTGGACGAGCGTGACCTTGTCCAAATAATCGCCGAGGCGGCGGTTTGCCGCTTCGATCGCGGTCTCGTCACGGTCAAGCGCAATGAGACGGCCCGTCGTCAGGCGGCGCACGATCTCGAGCGAATGTCCGGCGCGGCCGAGCGTGCCGTCCACATAGATGCCGTCGGGCTTGATGGCGAGCGCGCCGAGGCACTCGTGCAACAGTACCGGCTTATGGCCGTAGTTCTCTTCCATATCAGAATCCCAGCTCTTCCATCACGGCGGCCAGATTCTCGGGATTGAGCTCCTCGGCCTCGATCTCTGCCCACTTCTCCGCATTCCAGATCTCGGCGCGGTTCGAAACACCGATCACGACCACGTCTTTTTCAAGGTGGGCGTAGGCTCTGAGCTTCTGCGGCAGCACGATGCGCCCCTGCGCGTCGGGCTCGCACTTGGCGGCGTTGGCGAAGAGCGGGCGCATGGCCTTGGTCTTCGTGTAGGGCAGGCTTTCAAACTTTTCGGTGAAGCGCGCCCAGGAGGCGTCGGAATAGATGCTCAGGCAGGAGTCCATGCCCATGGTGACATAAAACGTGTCGCCGAGCTCCTCGCGCAGCTTCGCGGGGATAAAGAGCCGCCCCTTGGCGTCGATCGTGTGCTGATACTGACCCGTCACGGCGGCTGACCCCCTTTTTCTGTGTTTTTTCGCATACAGAGGGCACGAAAGCGCGGCCTTTTCTTCAGTTTGGAAAAAGCCGTGCCGCGTCCGATCTGATGCTTATGTGGGAAAGTAAGCCATTTTCATGGTATGATACACCACTTTCCCCCACCCTTGTTTTGAGTATACGAGATTCACATAAAAAATGCAAGCAGAAATTTCCCTGAGATTTCAAGCCTTTTACCGCTTTTTCCTGTGAAAATTCGGCCAGTGCACCGTATTTTTAAAACGCATGTTCTACTTTGATTTTGGTTAAAAAAGGGCCGCCACAATATCTTGTGGCAGCCCTTTATGCTATGCCCAAATATAGATTATGTCTACCGATCATGTCGGTTTTTGTCACTTTTGACAAAATTTTATCCGTTCTGCGTCTGCTTTTCAGCTGACTGTGCCAGCTCCTCGCGGCGCTTCTGCATCTGCTCGGCAGAGGCGGCGCGGAAGCGCACGCGGGACTGCTTGACCTCCTCGAGCGCCATCTGGATGGCCTCCTCGGTGCGGCGCAGCGCATCCTCGGTGTACTCGTTGGCCACGCGGTACATTTCGCGCGAGCGGTCCTCGGCCTTTTTGATGATCTCGTGGCTCTTTTCGCGGGCGATACCGACCACCTCGGTCTCGGAGACCTTGTTCTTCGCGTCCTGCTCGGCCTGCTGCATCATGCGCTCGACATCGCGCTTGGCGGCCTTGACATAGTCCTCCTTTGCGCGGATGAGCTCCTGCGCGCGGGAAAGCTCCACCGGGAGCTGGGCGCGAATCTCGTCGAGCAGGTCGAGCGCCTCGTCGCGGTTCAGAATGCACTTGTCGCTCGTCAGCGGCGCGTTCTTCGCGCCGTCGATCATCTCGTAAAGCATATCCAAAAGATGCTGCACATCATTGTTCGCCATGGTCTTCTCTCCATCCTTTCACGATCTCCGCCGCGCGCAGCGGCATATATTTTTCAAGGTCTTGTCCGTATTTGATCATCTCGCGCACCATCGTGGAGCTGATGTGCTGATACTTCGGTTCCGCGACCAGCAGCACCGTTTCGAGCGCGCCGTCCGACACATCGCGATAGATGAGCGAAAGCTGCTGCTCGGCGTCAAAATCCACGCTGTTGCGCACGCCGCGCACGAGAAACTGCGCGTTTTTGCGCAGCGCGTAGTCGGTCAGAAGTCCGCCGCCGAGCTCAGCTTCCACATTGGGGAACTCCTCGACGCTCGCGCGCATGAGCGCGAGCTTCTGCTCGTCGGTGAACATCGGGTGCGTCTTCGTCCCGTTCGGCACGATGGACACATACACGCGGTCAAAGAGCTTCGATGCGCGCACGATAATGTCCTGATGCCCGATCGTCACAGGGTCGAACGAGCCGGGAAACACTGCAATTCTCATGCCTCTTCCTCCACCGCGCGGTGATAGATGCTCACCTTGATCTTGCCGTAGCGGTACTCGCGATACAGTCCGTACGGCGCGGGAAGCTCGGGAAGCGTCTGGTTCTGCGGACTTTCCGCGACCATTATACCATGGGGTGATAAAATGTCAAACTGCGCGATCTTTTCCATCGCCTGCTCCAAAAGTCCGCTTTCGTACGGCGGATCGAGGAAGATGATGTCGAACCTCCCGCTCTGCGTGCCGAGCGCGGCGAGCGAATCACCGCAGATGACCTGTGCGTTTTCTTCCAGATGGCACAGCGCGAGATTTTCGCGCACGAGCTTGACCGCGTCTGCACGCTTGTCAACAAAAAGCGCGCTTTTTGCCCCACGCGAGAGCGCCTCGATGCCGAGCTGCCCCGTACCCGCAAAAAGATCGAGCACGCGCGCATCCTCCACGTCGAACTGGATACAATTAAAAATACTTTCCTTGACCTTGTCGGTCGTCGGGCGGGTCTCCATGCCCTTGAGCTCGCCCAGCCGCCGTCCGCGTGCCGAGCCTGTGATAACTCTCATGTTTATCCCTCCGCAGCACCCAAAGCGGGCGCACTGAACTCGTTAGTTTCCATAATACGTGAATTTCCGTTTATTTTCAATAGAGTCCTTGACATTTTCCCGCATTTTACGCAAAATATTTTCTCTTGTTATTCTGCACCGCTTCGTATATAATGATATAGTCATATCATATCGACCAGGGAGAAAGGAGTATCTTCCATGATCAGGCTACAAACCGAAAAGGGCGAAGTCAGCATTTCCGACGCCGCCCTGTCTAATATCACCGGCGCCGCGGCCACGAGCTGCTTTGGCGTCAAGGGCATGGCCTACCGCTCGATGACCGACGGGCTCGTCCACCTGCTGCGCCGCGAGGCGATGAGCAAGGGCGTGCGCATCATTCCCCACGAAGAAGGGGACATTTCCATCGAGCTGCACATCGTTGTGGAGCACGGCGTGAACATCGCCGCCGTCTGCCGCTCCATCATCAATCAGGTGCGCTATATGGTCAGCGAAAACACCGGCGCAAGCATCCGCAGCATCGACGTTTGCGTCGACAGCATGAATATGTAAAAACCGAGGAGGACATCATCCTATGCACGATACCATCAATGGTGCCATGTTCAAGGAGATGCTGCTCTTCGGCACCGTCTCCATCGCACAGGCACAGCAAGCTATCAATGATTTGAATGTATTCCCCGTTCCCGACGGCGACACGGGCACGAACATGAGTCTTACCATCCAGACCGCGGCGCAGGAGCTCAAGAAGATCGAGCCCGCGACGGTCGATCAGGCCGCCTCTGTCACGGCGTCCGCGCTGCTGCGCGGCGCGCGCGGCAACTCCGGCGTCATTCTGTCGCTTCTCTTCCGTGGCATCTCCAAGGAGCTCAAGGGCTGCAAGGAGGCCGACGGCGCGGCGTTTGCCGCCGCGCTTCAGGAGGGTGTCGCCGCGGCGTATAACGCCGTGATGAAGCCCGCCGAGGGCACGATCCTGACCGTTTCGCGTCTCGCTGCCGAGCGCGCCGTGAACGCGGCCGAGGAGCACAACAGCGTCGAGTACGTCATCGAGCAGGCCATCGCCCAGGGCGAGATCACGCTCGCGCAGACGACTGACATGAACCCCGTTCTCAAAAAGGCCGGCGTCGTCGACGCGGGCGGCAAGGGCTTCCTGCTGATTCTCGGCGGTATGCTCAGCGCCCTGCGCGGCGAGGAGCGCCCCGAGCTCACCGAAGAGAATGCACAGGAGAAGGCCGATTTTGCCATGCTCAACGAAGAGGACATCACCTTCACGTTCGACACCGTGTTCATCGTCCGCAAGAGCGGACGCAGCATTGAGCCGTTCCGCCGCTTCCTCGACGGCATCGGCGATTCGCTCGTCATCGGCGAGGACGACGAGGCTTTCAAAGTCCACGTTCACACCGACATTCCGGGCGAGGCGCTGACCGAGGCGCAGAAGTACGGCACGCTCGAGCTCGCGAAGATCGAGAACATGCGCACACAGGCCCAGCAGCTCGCCGCCGGCGGTAAGGCCCAGTCCACCGACGACCTTGAGGCCATCGAGCAGGAGCTCGAAGCCGCCGAGCACGAAAATGCCGGTGAAGCCGAGCCCGAAAAGGACTTTGGCTTCCTCGCGGTCTGCGCGGGTGAGGGCCTTGCGAACGTCTTCACCGACCTTGGCGCCGACGGCGTCATCAGCGGCGGACAAACTATGAATCCCTCGACCGAGAGCATCCTCAAGGAGATCAAAAAGGTCCCCGCGCACACCGTTTTCGTGCTGCCGAACAACAAGAACATCATCATGGCCGCACAGCAGTGCATCGGCCTGACGGAGAAGACCGTCGTGGTCATCCCAACCGCCTCCATCCCGCAGGGCGTGAGCGCGATGATGGCCGTCGATCCCGACATGAGCGACGCAGACGCCATCGCCAAGGCGATGACGGACGCCGCGCAGTGCGTCTCCACCGCGCAGATCACCTACGCCGCGCGCAATTCCGATTTTGACGGCTTCGACATCCACGAGGGCGATTATCTGGCACTTCTGGACGGCAAGCTGCTCGGCACCGACCGCGACGTCTCCGCGCTGCTCGACGGGCTCTCCGACGAGGCAGCGTCCCGCGAAGCGGAGTTCATCACCGTCTTCTACGGCGAGGATGTGAATGAAGAGGACGCTCGCAAGGCGTGCGACGCCTTCACCCGCAAGTGCCCGGATGCCGAGGTCAATCTGATCTGCGGCGGCCAGCCGGTCTATTACTATATCATCTCGATCGAATGACCCAAGCACAGCAAAGCGGAGCAGGATTTCTCCTGCTCCGCTTTTTTCTGCCCGTCAGACGTTCATCTTCCGCCCGAGGAGCTTCATCAAGAGCTCTGCGTGGCGGTATTCGTCTTCGCTCATCGCCGCAAACAGCTTGCTGAGGCACAGGTCCAGCGTTTCCTCTCCCGCGCGGGCGTAATTGTAGCCCGCACAGGCCTCCGCATGGTAGAGGCTGCGCAGCAGCGCGCAGAGGTCGCACGTATCCGGCTGCTCCACGCACACGCGCGGGCAGTATGCCTTGCCGGTGATTAAGTAGATCGCGGCAGCCAGATCGCGCGCGTGGCGCTTCTCGTCCTCGCTCAGCGCGCGGAAGGCTCGCGCCATCTCGCGCCGCGGCGTGCACGAGGAGAGATACGCGTACACCTGCGCGTCGCCAAGTTCCTCGCGCAGAAAGCCCTGCAGCACCTCGACCGATACGCTTGCCTCGCTGCCCATGCAGCAAGGGTTCGCCTCCGCGCCCGGGAGCGTGAGCTCGCTATCCTGTGCGCTCATCTGTGTGTTTGCATTGTCCTCCATCGGGTACGGGTCCTCCCCCGGCGCGACGCGCTTCCACACCTCGCGGCATGCTTCATAGTCGCAGGCGCAGGGCTTTTTTATTTCCGTCATGTTCTTCTTCCCCTTTCCGGAACGGTTCTCGTCTCTATCCTATGCGGGCATTTTTCAGGCGTGCAGAGCCGATATTTCCCTATTTCCCGCAGGGAAAAAGAAAATCTTGAAAATCGCACCTCTCTCGTTGATTTTTTCCATTTTTTCTGGTAAACTACATTTGTTTTGTATTTTTGTGCATTTTGTTGCATTTGCAACTTTTCATTCTCTGCCATCCGGTTCATACTAAAGACAAGCAATGGCAGTTTCTGTAAGGAGGTCTTCTTTTCATGCTGGAACTGAAGCACATCACCTATACCGTCTCCACCCCTGAGGGAGAGCAGACGATCTTAAACGACATTTCCATCGACATTCCTGACCGCAAGCTCATCGTCTTCACCGGCCCCAACGGCGGCGGCAAGACGACGCTCGCCAAGGTCATCATGGGCCTTGTCACGCCGACGGGCGGCCAGATCCTCTTCAACGGTCAGGACATCACGCACCTTGGCATCACCGAGCGCGCTCGGCTCGGTATCAGCTACGGCTTTCAGCAGCCGCCGCGCTTCAAGGGCATCACGGTACGCGACCTTCTGACCATCGCCTCGGGCGATGCAAGCCTCAGCAAGGACAAGTGCTGCAAGTACCTCACGCAGGTAGGCCTCTGCGCCAACGACTATCTCGACCGCGAGGTCGACGTCTCCCTCTCCGGCGGCGAGGTCAAGCGCATCGAGATCGCAACGCTCCTTGCCCGCGGCAGCGAGCTGATGATCTTCGACGAGCCTGAGGCCGGCATCGACCTGTGGAGCTTCGCCCGCCTGACTGAGACGTTCGAGCAGCTGCGCCAGCGCGAGCTTGCGACGATGATCATCATCTCGCATCAGGAGCGCATCATCCAGCTCGCCGACGAGATCGTCGTCGTGGGCGGCGGCGAGCTCAAGCACCGCGGCAGCACAGAAGAAATTTTCCCGCTCATCATGGCGGACACGCTGGGCTCCTGCCCGGTGCTGAACAAGTAAGGAGGTAGTACACAATATGATCACCGAAATCGACGCTTCCCTGCTTGAAAAGATCGCCGACCTGACGGGCAAGCCCGTCGGCGCGTTCAACATCCGAAAGGACAGCGGATGCGAGGCGCGCCAGTCCACCGAGCACATCGCCATCGACCCGCAGCCCGAGGGCAAAAGCGGCATCATCATCCGCATCAAGGACGGTACGAAGGGCGAGCAGTGCCACATTCCCGTCATCATCAGCAAGAGCGGCGTGACCGAAATGGTCTACAACGACTTCTACGTCGGCGAAAACTGCGACGTCGACATCGTCGCAGGCTGCGGCATCCACAACTCCGGCTGCAACGAGAGCCGCCACGACGGCATCCACACGTTCTACGTCTCCAAAAACTCCCACGTACGCTATGTGGAAAAGCACTACGGCGAGGGCGACGGCAGCGGCACGCGCGTGATGAACCCCACCACGATCGTCTACCTTGACGAGGGCGCGAGCATCCAGATGGAGACCGTGCAGATCCGCGGCATCGACTCCACCGTGCGCAAGACGAAGATCGTCTGCGGCAAGGGCGCCGAGGCCGTCATCACCGAGCGCCTTCTCACTCACGGCAAACAGCACGCCGAGAGCGACATGGAGATCGAGCTCAACGGCGAAGATGCGCGCGGCCGCGTCATCTCCCGCTCTGTTGCGCAGGATGAGTCCAAGCAGATCTTCCACCCCGTGGTCGTCGGCAACAGCAAGTGCTTCGGCCATGTGCAGTGCGACTCGATCATCATGGGCAAGGCCACGATCGAATCCATCCCCGCCATCACCGCGAATTCGACCGACGCGCAGCTCATCCACGAGGCTGCCATCGGCAAGATCGCAGGCGACCAGCTCTTAAAGCTCCAGACCCTTGGTCTCACCGAGGAGGAGGCCGAAGACACGATTCTCAAGGGCTTCCTCGCCTGAAAAATTTGATAGGAACCGACGAAAAAGCGCGACGCCCGATCTCGGGCATCGCGCTTTTTCTGTTGCTGTGTTGGTTCAATCGGTGAAATCAGGATAACCGTCTTTGAGAGACTCATCGTAGATCGCACGCTCGCCGCCGATGAATTTGGGACGCGTCCGCGCGGCCAGCACAATGGCCTGACCGATGCGGTTCTGCTTCAAGCGAACGGGAACGGCGACCTTTTTGAGGTGCATGCCGATCAGCGTGCCGCCGATGTCAAGTCCGGCGTCGGCGTGTATCTCTTCGAGCGCCACGGGATGGCGGAACGCTTTGTACGCGGCCGTCGCAAACGAGCTGCCCGCCTTGGGCTGAGGCAGGACGTTGACGATCTCGCCGTTCGGCACAGCCTCGTGCTCCACGATCAGCGCGCGGTTCAAATGCTCGCAGCACTGGGCGGCAAGATACACGCCCATGGGCGAAAATACGCTGGAGAGCCCTCGGAAGATGGCGTCCGCCACCTCCGGCGTCGACCAGCTGCCGACCTGATGGCCCACGACCTCGCTCGTGCTGCAGCCGATGACGACGATCTGTCCGCGGCGCAGATGTGCGATCTCCGCAAGCTCGCGCGCCGCCTCTGCCGCCTCCTGCTCCGCCTGTTCCACCAGACGATGATTTTCTACCTCATGTACGATTCCCGCCATGATCTGACACCTCTTTAAAAATTTATTATGCCAGCTTCTCCGTCACCTTGGCGCGCTCAAGCACCGTGACCAGCAGCACGCCGACCACGAGGCCGACCGCACCCTGGAAGATGTTGCCGGGGATGCTTGCCGCAGCGGCAAGGCCCTTGCCCAGCAGGAGAGAAGCGTAGCCGAAATAGCCGAGCACCATGATGATCTCGCTCACAACGCCGCCGGCGATGCGGGAGGTCGCAGTGCGGCCCATCTTTTCATACATCAGCGCAGCGACCAGCGCCATCACGCCCTTGATGACCAGGGTGCCCGGAGCGTAGTGCGCATAGCCGAGGAAAATGTCTGCCAGCATCGAGCCGATGCCGCCCGCCGCAAAGCCATACCAGGGGCCCAGCAGCCAGCCGGACAGCAGCACGAAGCAGTCGCCCAGGTTCACATAGCCCTGCACCGGAGAGGGGATCTGCACGACCATCGTCGCCACGCAGACAAGCGCCGCAAGCAGTGCGGCAAGGACAAGCTTTCTGATCTTTTTATCGTTCATGATCGGGTGCTCCTTTGTTTTGGTTGTTGGCCGTATTATATCCCGTCCTGGTATTATTCATATAGTCAAAACAAAACAAATTATGCAGACCAGATTTGCCCTAAGCTGGAAAAAAGCGGCGCAGCCAGTGCTGCGCCGCACATTGGGAAGGATTTAGTCCTCCTTGGTCTCCTCGGCTTCGGAAGGCTCCTTGGGTTCCTCCGCAGCGGGCGCTTCCTCTTCCGCGTCCTTCTCGATGGTCACCTTGATGATGGGCTCCTGCGCCTTCTTGGCAGCGGCAGCCTCAGCCTTGGCGGCCTCGTAAGCGGCGAGCTTCTTCTGAGAGGCCTTGATGGCCGCGACGATATCGGCGACCGCTTCGGGCGCGTCACCCTCGAGCGTGGAGACATACCACTCGCCGATGGCGCGGTAGTTCTTGTCCATGCTGCGGCGCTCAGATGCCATCTCATACTCGGTCTTGGCCTTATCGGCAACGGCATTTGCCTTTTCACCGGCAACGGCCGCGACCTGCTGTGCCTTCTCAGTCGCCACGAACGCGACGTCCTGAACCTTCTTGCTGAAGTTATCGAAAAATGCCATAATACTTTCTCCTTTCAAACCGTGTCCTCGGGTTTGTTATTGACAGTATAAGCTACCGGGGCTTTCATTTCAATGGATAATTTACGACAAAAGTATAAATTTTTTGTGACAGCGTTCACTTTTTCTCGACCCAGCCCTGCGCGCAGCCGACGGCGCGCTTCCAGCCGCGGTACAGCTCCTCACACTCGTACTGCGCCCGCTCGGGGGTGAAGACGCGCTCGCTGCACCGGAGCGTGCTCAGCTCGTCCAAGTCCTTCCACACGCCCGCGGCCAGACCCGCGAGCGATGCCGCGCCAAACGCCGTCGTCTCGACCATCGCGGGCCGGTCGACCGGAATGCGCAGCAAATCCGCCTGAAACTGCATCATCAAATCGCTGACGCTCGCGCCGCCGTCGACACGCAGAAGGGAGATCTCGCAGCCGGCGTCCTGCCGCATGGCGGTCATCAGGTCGGTGACCTGATAGGCGATGGATTCGAGCACTGCGCGGGCGAAGTGCGCCTTCGTCGTGCCGCGCGTGATGCCCACGACGCAGCCGCGCGCATACATATCCCAATACGGCGCACCGAGGCCCGTGAACGCGGGCACTAAGTAAATGCCGCCGCTGTCGGGAACGGATTCTGCCAGAATGTCGCACTCGTGCGAGGTCGAAATGACCTGCAATTCGTCGCGCAGCCATTGAATGGCCGAGCCCGCGTTGAAGACGCTGCCCTCGAGCGCGTAGGTCGTCTCGCCATTTAAGCTCCAGCCCACCGTCGTCACCAGTCCCGCGCGCGAGCGCACCGGCGCGCCGCCGACGTTCATCAGCGTGAAGCAGCCCGTGCCGTAGGTGTTCTTCGCCTGTCCGCGCGTAAAGCAGCCCTGCCCGAACAGCGCCGCCTGCTGGTCACCCGCCGCGCCGCAGATCGGCACGCCCGCGAGCTCTTCGAGCCCTTCGATGCCCTCCGCCACCGTGCCGTAGACCTCGGAGTTGGACACGGGACGCGGCAGAATGTTCATCGGAATGTCCAGCAGCGCGCAGAGCTCTTCATCCCACGAAAGCGTGTGGATGTTGAAGAGCATCGTGCGGCTGGCGTTCGAGTAGTCCGTCACGTGGACCTTGCCGCCCGTCAGCCTCCAGATGAGCCATGTCTCCACCGTACCGAATAAAATTTCGCCGCGCTCGGCCCTTTCCCGCGCGCTGGGGACGTGGTCGAGCAGCCACTTGATCTTCGTCGCGGAAAAGTAGGCGTCGATGTGCAATCCCGTTTTCTCGGCCACAAGCTCGCTCACGCCGCGCTTTTCGCGAAGGGCATCCGCGATGTCCGCCGTGCGGCGGCACTGCCAGACGATGGCGTTGTGGATGGGCTCGCCCGTCGCGCGATCCCAAAGAATCGTCGTCTCGCGCTGGTTCGTGATGCCGATCGCCGCGACCGCGCGGCCAAGGCCCGATTCGCGCAAAGCCTGCGCGGCAACGGCGCGCTCGCTCTCCCAGATCTCGTTCGGGTCGTGCTCGACCCAGCCGGGCTGCGGATAATACTGCCGAAACGGCCGCTGCGCGTGTCCGCCGACACTGCCATCGCGCCCGAACAGAATGGCGCGCGAGCTGGTCGTCCCCTGATCGAGTGCCAAAATATACCGCTGCATGAAGATACCCCCTTGTTCATTTGGACCGCCTTATGCTATACTAATGAATAAGATTATATCATGCAGGAGGGTTTTGCGCCATGGCTATTTGCAGGGAATTTTACTTTCCCTCGTCGGACGGCTCCTCGCGCATTCACGCGGCGGAGTGGACGCCCGAGAGCGGTGAGATCATCGGCGTTTTACAGATCGCGCACGGCGTGGCGGAATACGGCATGCGCTACGCGCCGTTTGCCGAATTCATGACCGAGCACGGCTTTGCCGTCGTGGCGAACGACCACCTCGGCCACGGCCTTTCCGCCGAGAAGGACGCCGACACGCTCTATTTCGGCCCGCGCGACGGCTGGAAGCATGTTGTGGACGACATGTACGCCCTGCGCTGCCGCACGAAGGAAAAATATCCCGATGTTCCCTATTTTCTCATGGGCCACTCGATGGGCTCGTTTTTAACGCGCACCTATCTCATCCGCTATCCCGGCACCGTCGACGCCGCCATCATCATGGGCACGGGGCATCAGTCCCCCGCGATCGTCGCGGGCGGGCGCGCCATTGCCAAGGCCGCGGGCAAGCGCCACGGCTTCAAGGCGCACTCTCCGCGCGTGGAGGCGCTGGCTTTCGGTGCTTACAACAAGGCGTTCGCGCCCAACCGCACGGAGGTCGACTGGCTCAGCGTGAGCGACAACAATGTTGACGCCTACATTGCCGACCCCCTCTGCGGTCAGAAGGCGAGCATCGGCCTCTTCTACGAGATGCTCGGCGGCATCCGCTTCATCAGCACGCCGAAAAACATCGCGTCGATGAACCGCAACACGCCCATTCTCTTCATCTCCGGCGACAAGGACCCTGTCGGCGAGATGGGCAAGGGCGTCAAGCGCGCATACGAGGCCTTCCGCCGCGCCGGCGTGCGCGACGTGGAGCTGAAGCTCTACAGGGGCCTGCGGCACGAGATTCTGAACGAAGACTGCCGTGCCGTGGTCTATAACGACCTGTGGAGCTGGATCGAAAAACATTTATGAATAAAGTCAGGAAGGCGAACCGTCAGGCGGTTCGCCTTCTTTTACTTTGGAGCAACGTTCGCGGCGTCAAAGCGTCGATATCGTGCGTCGTGAGTAGGACGCGCGCGGTCAGGATGCCGTCAAGCGTGACGAGGAACACCGCCAGCGCCGTGGCCCACTCTGGAAGCAGTGCGGCATAGCCCTCCAGAACCGGCTGCACATACCGCACGGCGAGCATCGACAATATTCCCCAGCAGATGGAAAACGGCAGGCAGATGCGGCCGTTCACGTCGCATTTGGTCGAAGAATAGTCCCAGAACTGCACTTGAAACAGCCTTTCATAGCCCCAGTGCACGGCGTATTCCATCGCCGTCGCCGCGAGCATACCGAGCAAGATCTGCTCCCACGCGCCGGGGAGCTTTTCCGCCCCCAGCAATAAAATCGTGACCATTGCAAAGCCGTACACCGGACACAGCGGCAGGAACACGAAGCACCGCCGCAGCCGGTGGCTCGAGCTTGTCGCTGCGGCGAAGAGCTTTTCAAGGCAATAGCCCAAAAAGCTGTAAGCAAACCAGTACCAGATATGATCCATTTCTTCCTCCGCGTCCGTTTTTTTCAGTATGGCCCGCGCAGATGGAAAAATGCGTGCCGCGCGCGTTGCAAAGCGCGGCGAATCATGGTAAAATGGCAAAAAATCGACAGGAGAACACAACTATGCCTGATACCTGGGAAGCTCTGGAACACGACTGTAAAAATTGCCGCGAATGCTCGCTGTGGGAGACGCGCACGAACGTCGTCTTCGGCGTCGGCAATCAGAATGCTGAAGTTTTATTCATCGGCGAAGGCCCCGGCGCGAACGAGGATGCGCAGGGCGTGCCATTCGTCGGCAGGGCCGGTCATCTGCTCGACGACATGCTTGAGATCATCGGCCTCAAGCGCGACGATGTGTATATCGCCAACATCGTCAAGTGCCGCCCGCCGGAAAACCGCGACCCGCTCGGCGTGGAGCAGGACGCCTGCATCGGCTATCTTCGCCGTCAGGTCGCGCTGCTGCGGCCCAAGATTATTGTCTGTCTCGGACGCATCGCGGCCATGCGCATCATCAAGCCCGACTTCAAGATCACGCGTGAGCACGGGCAGTGGTTCGAAAAGAACGGCTTTCAGATGATGGCCGTGTATCACCCCGCGGCACTGCTGCGCGATCCGCGCCGCAGGCCCGAGTCGTTTGAGGATTTCAAGGGCTTACAGCAGAAGATCAATGAGCTTTGCGAGCACACCCATGCCGTTTCCTAATGTAAACAACATGCTTTTCGGTGCTGTGCCCTGCCAAATTCCTACATAAATGGTGTTTTTTGGATAAAAATGCTATTGACGGCCATTTTTGTGTGTGCTATATTACTACCATCCTTTTTGAAAGGACTTGGAGCTTGAGTGATGAAGACTGTTGTAAGCAACGTTGCATATCGCTTTTACTATTACTCTTACTTTTACTTTAAGGACAAGGTAAGAGCGATTTGTGATGCCCGTAGCTGAAAGGTCTTTCGAACCAACACTTGAAGGTCACTTCAAAAAGAGTTGAGTCAAGGAACCCGCCGTATGGACCACAAGTCCTTACAGCGGGTTTTATTGTTATCAGCGAGAAATAAAAATTGGAGGAAAAAAAGCATGAACACCAAACGCATCATTTCTCTTGTTGCCTCTCTTGCCCTCGTTCTCAGCCTGAGCGTGGGTCTGACCGGCTGCGGCGATAAGGCCGCACAGGACGACAATCAGGGCAGCACCGACGGCGAAGGCACGAAGTACACCGTCGGCATCTGCCAGCTCGTGCAGCACGAGGCACTCGACGCTGCCACCCAGGGCTTCATCGACGCGCTGAATGAGGC
>QWCN01003025.1_pt1 | contig 20445 bp, 28 predicted proteins | sample 1972711 | NCBI WGS metagenome assembly QWCN01 (sample SAMN09866707, study PRJNA288562) | Human gut metagenome isolate term1_stool, whole genome shotgun sequencing... | isolation source: gut | host: Homo sapiens | place: USA: California
ATGCCGTCCTCGATCGACAGCAGCGACACATCGAAGGTGCCGCCGCCCAGATCGAAGATCAGAATGTTCTTCTCACCGCCCTTCTGGTCCAGACCGTACACGATGGTGGTTTGATGATACGCACACGTTCAATCCAGCAATCACACCAGCGTCCTTCGTCGCCTGACGCTGCGAGGCGTTGAAGTACGCGGGCACCGTAATTCACCTCCTTGTTCGGGTACGCCTCCATCTTTGACAGCACCATTGAAGAAATCTCCTTGGGAGAGAATGACTACTTGGAATTAGTTAATGAGAGTAATTTTGGCACCATTACACTGTTACACAGCAATTCAAGATAAATGACTACACTCGAGGAGGAGAGAACGGTGAATCGCCAAAAGGGTGTTTCCTTCATTCGTTCATAGTCACTTCACTTGAATCCAATATAGAATAGGTCATTATGGCAATTGCATGTATTGCTTGCTGTTGATAGGCAGCATCTTCCATATGAGGAAAAGACGGTAGTATTCCGAATAATAGAAGTGGTGATAGGTTCAACATGAAGTGCCCATTACATTAGAAGGATCTACGAGTGAAAGATTCAAGAGAGAAGCAACCGCGTGCTCTGCTTTGAGGAATCGAATTCAGCATCAACAACCCATCAACTCTGATTATGCTTGTTAACATAAGAAAGGTTTGGGTTATTCTCAGGGATTACTATAATAAGAGAGAGTTGGGTTGGTGGTGCACAAAGAAAGAGTTGCGGTAGCAAAAGATAGAAACCCTGTTATTCTTGTTTGTTGACATAACGGAGTTGTGCTGAAGAGCCAGACATCTACTTCTATTGAGCTCATAATGAGTAATTCGGTTAGAATAGGTGATTATGAGTTGTTGGAGAAGAAGAATGAAGGGTATACGAGTAACTGAGAGAATGAAGCATAGAGAGTGGTTTGACGAGTATAAAGCACGCGTTCAGAATACTCATGAGATGGTATTGATGACAAGAGTGAAGAATGGGTTGGATGTGAAGAGAATCGAATCATGCTTTCCCCAATTGAAAGAATGCAGCAATGAGCATCTTGTGAGGTATATAAATGTTGTGAAGAAGGATAGCGAGTTATGGGTAGTGATTCCTTCCAGCGTTGATAGAATAGATTGTGATGGAGAACAATGATTGCTATTCTCTCACACAATTCTTAGAGCGTAAGAATTGCATGACAGAGGAGCAATTGCGTGAAATCGCTCGTGGTTGTTTATTGGGACTGAGCTATCTTCACGAGAGAGGGATCATGCATGGAGTAAGCGCTCTAAAGTAAGAATGAGTGAATAGGACGTGAGGCCAGTGAATCTGTTCTTGACTGAAGATGGTGTGGTGAAGTTGGGCTACTATGGACTAATGACACAAGCAGAATGTTATTCCATTAAGAGGGAGGATTGTGATGGAATTCACAGTTTTGCTGATGAGGTGTTTAAAGGAGAGTATGAAATGGAGAGTGATGTGTGGTCTCTTGGGGTTACTTTGATTGAAATGATGGGAATAGTGCCATACGTTAGGTATGAAGGACATTGCGAACTAATGATGTTTGGTTCCATTCTGCCCCTAAGGGAGTATTCAGACATATCTGCAGAATTGATTGACTTCCTGAAGAAGTGCTTTGAGGACGTGGATGAACGATGGAGTGTGAATGAGTTGCTAAATGTGAGTGTGATGGGATGAGAATGATGAGTAGCATCCATTTGTGAAGGAGTGCGAAGAAGAAGTGTTGATTCCGTTGATGAAGATTCTGAAGTATCAAGAGTATTGTGAATGGATACTAAATAACAATGTGGAAGATTCTTATCTGGTGTTGTGTAGGAAGGGATTGTGTTGGTGTCATGAAGGGCTGGTTAAGAAATCCCCTTCCATTGTGATTGAATTGTGTTTGAATGCAGTGATCGAAGTGGATACTGCATCCCACAAACTGCTAAGAGTGAATGGAGAGGATGTGAAGGGAATTGAGCACAAGCAAGTGTTGGATTTGAGTGATGATGGAGAGAGATGGGAAGGCGATGTACTTCACAGCAAACCCTATGGTTGGGGCGTGTTGTATGACAGTGAGAACAGAAGGATGTATGAGGGATTCCGAATTGGAGACGTGAATGTGTGCTATGGTACTCGGTACTACTCTGACATTGGCGTGATTGAGTATGAAGGAGGGATTTGTGAAGGAAAGCGCTGGGAAAGGGGAATTCAATATGATCGTACTGGCAAAACTGTGTTTGATGGGGAGTGGGTGAACGATGAACCCTTGAGCAAGCGAGTAGTGTTGAGTGAAGAGAATCAATACCTTCACAATCGCATTGAAGAATTGATCGTGAAAGATCAAAGCTGTAATGGACTAGAATGGGGTGTATTGGATTTGTCTTTCCTGCCCAATCTGCGATTGCTTGAAGTGGGTAATGGTTGTTTTGAGCATGTGAAAGAAGTGAAGTGGATTGGATTGAATCAGTTGGAGAGAGTGGTGATTGGACAGAATTGCTTCAAGGGTGGCAAAAACGATCCAGATGGTCATTTCTATTTGAAGAATTGTGAGAGACTGAGAGAACTGATAGTAGGAAATGAATCGTTCTCCAGTTATTCTGTGTGTGAGATTGAGAACAATAATCGATTGGAAGTGGTTAAAATGGGAGAGTTGGATGAATACAGTAACAATTTCTATAATGCTCCATTGCAGTTGAAGAGTGATTCTCATAGAACGAGAATGATGCATAGATTTACCCAGTTTGAAATTGCTTTTGTTTGGCGGAAATGCATTCCGTCATTGTTCTCGCGTCGCATTTGAGAGTGAGTCTTCAAGAAGGGGAGTGACGAATAGATTTGCCTGAACTGACTACCATTCAACTTGGTTGCAGTGCGTTTATGTTCGATAATGAGAAGGATGATTACGAATCAAGTGAATTGATCATGCGAAGTGGGATTAATGAGATGAACTGATGAATAGACCTGCCTAAACTCACTTCACTCACTACTAAAGAGAATGAGAGTTGGTCATTTGAGTATCCTCGTTTTGTCACTCTGGAGGGTGATTCCTATCACTCCATTCTAATAATTAGAGATGCCATCTCTTTCCACCGTCATTCTCCCAAGGGCGTTTAAGAGGAGAAACCAACTGTCTTACAAGAGTTCTCACTATTGGAGAGAGTGATAAGTAGACATTGGTGAACTGGTCAATCACCCAAACATCCCTAAACACAATTCCAAGGCAAACGTTCAATCTCTTGATGTCTTTGTAAGAATGAAAAGGAGTATCGAAAGACTGATTGTGGATAGCAATACTTGTAATGATAAAGATTGTGACGTATTGGATTTGTCCTCCTTCTCAAATCTGAAGGTATTTGAAGTGGGTGATTATTCCTTTGCCTATGTGAAAGAAGTGAAGTTGATTGGATTGAGTCAACTGGAAAGAGTGGTGATTGGAAGGGAGTGTTTCACGAAGAAGAAGCTCTTGGATGATTATTACCCGGATCGTGATTTCCACTTAAAGAATTGTGAGAGAGTGAAAGAGTTGAAGATTGGTTGCTATTCATTCTCTGATTATGATATGTGTGAGATTGAGAATGTGCCTTCATTGGAAGTGATTGAAATTGGAGTCTTTAAGGAAATGAGTGGCAATTTCTACCAGGCTTCGTTGAAATTGAAGAGTGATTCTCAAGGAATGAGATGATGAATAGACTTGCCCAGTTTGAAATCACTTCTGTTTGGTAGTTGTTCATTCTGTAATTGTTCTCGTGTCGTATTTGAGAGTGAATCTACCAGAGAGGAAATGATGGATAGACTTGTCTGAATTGACTTCCATTCAACTTGGTCAGAGTGCCTTTGAGTTTAATATCTTTTATGAATCAAGTGAATTGATCATGCGCAGTATTTCTACAAGGATGAACTGATGAATAGACCTACCTAAACTCGCATCATTCACTACTACTGAGCGCAGTAGTACACTCTTGTATCCTCGTTCCGTCACTCTTGAGGGTATGTCTTATCACTCTTCCTCACAAACAGACATGCCCTCTCTCACCACTGTTACTCTTAGTAAGAGACTCGCTTTCTCAGAGAAGACAACCGTTCATACCAGAAGTTCCTCTCCCTCCTCTCCCTCACTCCTAGACATTACTCCCGCTCTCCAACAGTATCTCCAGTTTATTGTTTCTTTCACACGCTACTCTTGTTCAATTGTCGCTCATTCAACAAATAGCAAATCACTTCCACACTGGAAGCACAGTCCCTCGAGTGCTCTTCCTAGAATGCAGTGTAACCCAACAACAACGTGATTGGCGGGAATCACAATTGCGATGATACCATAACACCACTACCCCATCTCCATTCCGTTTCCCTCATCTTCAATTCAACAAATGTGCACAGAATCTGAAATGCTGCTCTCCCTGTCCCTCAAAGCCCCAACATGAACACTCCAAACACAGCAATAGTAGTCAAGTGGTAAGATAGGTCCCTGCCACGGATCAGGCCCGGGTTCGATTCCCGGCTATTGCATTCCTTTTTTCCCAGTTCACCAATGGCGATGCAAAGGGGTTCCTACTATTCAATCTAATATCTCATTCACAGAGACTTTTGACTGGGAGGACTGCTGCTTCGAATGCACGAAACAGAATCGAATCGCAGAGTCTTCTGCCATGGACACGTACAACAGCATACAGTGTGTAATGCAGTAGGTGGACAAAGGAATGGGAAATGCATCTTCCAGAGATGCTCTTTGCGAACAACGCGATCACAATTCGGAAGAAGGATTCATCCCACACCTTCCACGTGGAGAAGATTACGTCCAATGAACAGTAGATCAATTCAGAGTGTATTCTAAAGAACCGTTGCAAGGACAACGAATTCGACCCCTTGCTGATCAAACTGGAGAATGTAAAGACCAATTCCAGCATCCCTGTCTATTCCGATGGGTACCATTGGGCGTTTCCTTCCTTGTCAGGGTCTGCTGGGAGCAGTGATCCATAGTGCAGGGGCAGTGGTTGATTCAGTCGAGGAAGAGACGCAATCCGCTCTCCCCTACCAACAGATTGCTTCTCGTGACCCCATTCTGTGGTCTGCCGCGTTCATTCTGTTTGAAGACGAATTGCATGACTTTGGCCGTGTGTTCTGCGATTGCCGAGTGGTGGGTTCCCAGTGTTACCATGACGCGTAGCGTGTGATGCGAGACTTCTTCTATCTTCTTCTCCAGGAGTACATTCAAATCGATAACCAAGTCATTTACGTGATTAGTCATCGCTATTACTACGTACCCGCTATGCTCCCTCGTTTTGGATAGGCCTTTTCTTCCAATCGCATTCTGCACGATTTTATGCTGCAGAAGCTGGAATGGACCGCAATTCCCAGGGCAGCGTACAGCCTCCTCTTTGAAGACATTCATCAAGTGAGCCGCTTCCAGTCTGCATTCATAACCGAAAAGCACAGAGTCACGTCGATTCCCTTCTCATTTGTTTGTTCATTCACGCGACGATGTTTTGGGTGATCGCGTTGTATAGTTTTACAGGCGAGTTTGTGGAGGAGTTGTCGTTTTCCAAGGGCGATAGCATGCTCGTGTTTGATTGTGTAAAGGACACGGAATGGTGGCGCGCGGAAACGGTGAATGGAAGGATCGGAACGATTCCATGCAATTACGTGAAAAAGCAAAGTCCAGACCCGGCGTTTGAGTGCTTTTCCACAAATGCAGGCGTTACGCTTATGGATATCATTCAGTTCGAAAGCGACGAAGATAAGCCTATGTGTAATCATAATAGGTTTGGTGATTGCCTTCTTGTGATGCATAGTTGTTTTGCCTTCAGTATTTGCGGAAAGGGCGAGTTTATTTTTCAACTCAAGCACGACGACTTTGAGAAGATCCATTCAATTATTGCAGAACACTACCCTGCTTTTCCCATTCCCTCGTTACCCTCGCCAAACGATTCTCGGGCTGTTTACAAGTCAAGGGTATACGAGTTTTTCCATGTCGACGTGATCACTCTCTCTTACGCCTAGTTCCTAAGTGATCATCCCATTGTGACCCCCTTTATTGTGGACTGGACTCGCCGTCTTCATCAAGTCGCTGTTTCTCCATTTCCGGGATGGAAGGTTGTTTGTCACACCTCGTACATTCCGTCTCCTTCGGAAGAGACGCCGTTTCACGAGCCTCTCATTCCAATTCATCAAAACGATCTATTTACGCTTGTTGATATGTGCGCCTTCCAAACTCCACTGATGATTAGTCGAGATGGCGTTTTTCTGGAAGTCGAAAACGACTTCGCGCACGGCTGGTGTTCGCTTCACCACTGTGAGATTGTATTCGAGGATATCGATGTCTTTGACGTTTCTTCGTTCGCTTCCCCTCATTGACAGCATTTCAATCTCAGCCGTTTTTTCCCCTTTTGTTTGCCATCTTCGCAGGGACTCGAGCTCCTTCACAGGGACCGTCTGTTCCAGCAGTCCTTCTTCCTGAACGAGCGCTTCGGCGTTCACCCCGTTGTGGGGGACACGGTTCTGTTGTTCGTTCAATGCTTCCTTTGGAACAGCATCCGGGGCTACATGTACAATATCGCAAGCAAGACAAAACACCCTCTTTCGCACGTGATCGGTGAGAGTGACGTGGATTCAAATTGTGGGGGTGAGGCATAGTGTGATATCATCACAGAGGCGATTGACACCTGTTTGTTGGGAATGGTGCAAGGAGAGAAGAAACTGGTTGTGGTGCATTGTAGCAAGGGTGTCCCAAAAGAGGTTCTCTTCTTCTTGTCCAATTGCCGGGACTATTATGTGGGCTACTTCTTGGAGATTCGACGAATCCAGAAGAATGATCAGTTGTTGCCCTCTCCCAGCAAACTGAGTCTGAACCCCGTGGCGCGCTACCCGGCGGTTTGCTTGGTGGCGTTCGATGATCGCTAGACACCCACGCGTCTTCTTCATTTAGGCAGGTACATCCAGAATGTGATTCAGTCCAACCTTCTAACGCCTTCTCCACCCAGTCTGGAGGATTCCACGCTACTGAGTCACTCGCTCACTACCGCCTCCTCTCGCATCACCCCAACGCCTCGATACACCTTCCATCGAATGCTCCCCGTCATCCCGTCTGCTTTTCCTGGGCAGCCCTCTCTGATTCCGAACGACTTGGGCATTACGCAGTACGTTGTGATCACCCATGAAGGCGTTGGAGTGGATTTGGCGGAGAACCTATCCGTACACAATGACGCACGAACGAAGAGTCGTGCGTCGAGTGTGATGCTGGATTTGACGGGCGACCATCCGAGTTTCCATGAGGATTCGTTTTATCAGTCAACGAGTCGACCGCATCGAAGCTCGCATCATCACACGCATTCTCACTTTTCCCAATCATCGCATCGAAGAAGGAGGAATCGTGCAAATGAGAGTGTGGGGGAACAGGTGCAGGAGTTCTCGGATGAGTCGAGGACGGTGGAGGGATTGTCCGAGTCAACGTCGGTGGTGGATGAAACGGTTCCTTTCTTGTCGCGAAGAGTGTGGCTTGTTTGTTAAAAGAAAGAGGTGAGATGTAGTTGGCTAGAGCACCGATGTCTATTCGTGAAGGGGAGAAGGGGGAGGGTACTTCCGTCTGTTTTGATGTCGTTCTTGTACTTGAAGGCCTTGTCTTTGGAGAGGATAACAGTCGTGAGAGAAGGCATGTCTATTGGGGTGATGGGGAGTGCTTAGGTTACTCTCAAGAATGACGTGATGAGGCTCAGCAAAAGTGGAGTACTGATTGTCAGTAGTGAGTGAAGTGAGCTTGGGGAGATCTACTTGTCATTCAAATTGAAGTGCCGCACTTCTCATGATAAGTGTTGAATCATTACCACTGTTGCCAAACCAACATGCACTGGCACCAAGTTGAATGGAAGTCAGTTCAGGCAAGTCTATTCATCATTCTCTCTTTAGCAGATTCACTCTCAAAGACCACACGGGAACAATCACGGAATGCGACAGTGCCCAAGAGCAGAGTCTTCAGTTTTGGCAAGTCTATTCATCATTTCCTTCTTTGTGAACCACTCTTCAATTCCAAATTGGAATGGAAGAAACAACAAGTAGACTCTTTAGTACTTCTCTCTCCTCCCAATTCTCCCATTTCAATCACTTCCAAATAATCCACATTCTCAATCTCACACACGGAATAATCAGAGAAGGAATGGAGACCCATCTTCAGTTCTCTCAGTCTCTCACAATTCTTCAAATAGAAATGGCGATTGGGATCATTACCCCAATCATTCTTCATCTTTGTAAAACAATTCTTTCCAATCACCACTCTCTCTAGTTGACTCATTCCAATCAACTTCACTTCCTTCACATTCGCCAAGCAGTCATCACCAATCTCAATGCTCTTCAACCACTTCAATTCGCTCACATCAAACACACTCCATTCAGTCTCATTGCAACAATTCGGTGGAATCACAAGCTCTTTCACTCTCTCATTCACACTCTCCCATTCACTCCAGTTGTGAATCTCCACTCTTTTTCCCCAATCAAACACCTCACTCCCTTCCTTCTTCACATACCAACCATCAAACAACCTCACACTCTCTTTCAATACCCCTCTCTCCCACACTCCTTCTTTCACCGCTATTCCAGTATTGATGTCAATCTCACAACCATACCCATTTCTCAACACCTCTCTCTTCTCCTCATCAAACACATACCCTCCTTCATACACGGGATGACGATTCAGCAAACTCACATTCTCCTTTCCCTCTTCCGTCTCATATTCAATCATCACGTCTTCACTCTCACACTCCTTCTCAATGTGGAACAGCTCATCATCCTTCCACACTCCACATCGCAACACTCTTCCACTCTTCTCATCAAACTCCATTCCTCTTCCTTCTCTCTTCATCGACTCCACATCATCAAATCCACCTCTGTAAACCACTCCATTTCCTTCAATCACCAACTCCAATCCGTTCTTGCAATTTTCAATACAACGATGCTCCTTTCCACCCATTCCATTCCAATCTTCACTCCTCACTGCTTTTCCCTTCTCATACATTGTGAATCCACCCACCATCTTCCCTTCAACTTCTTTCCAACTAAACTGAACAATTCCCTTGTAGAACAACGAACATCGCCCACTCTCCACTTCCCTCACCAAATACTCATTACAATGCTCTCCTTGATACTTCACAATCTCAACCTCCTTACCATCCACAACCCTCTTCTCATTGCCCTCAGTAACGTATCCATCCATCATGACCCTCTTCATCAATTCTTCTCGTGATTCTTCTACGCATCACCACTCCAAATCCATCAAGTACCCCGTTGATTCACCATTTCTTTGCCCCTCCATTCATCCTCTCTTTCAACCCCATTCCACATCCTCCTCCCCTTATAGCACCCAAATCATTCCCAAAACCAACACATGTCATCCCCCCACATCCCACGCTTTCAAATCATCTTTACAACCCATTCTTCATTTCACACAATCATTTATGTTCTTTTTAACGTCAATCGGAAGAGTCACGGATGGACTCATCTTTGTCGCTGCTTCTGCGAAGAGTCATGAATAGGTGACATCCATGCTGTCTACAGTGGAAGCGGGACGGGATATCGACAGTTACAAGGACGAAGTACCTGTCAATCCATTTGCTTAGCGATAGTCGAAGCGCGTGCTGAAGTCCTTATCTAGCAACAGTGCAGCCCAGATGCAGCTCATGTCCGGAGATCTGTGCTTTAGGTAGTGGATGCGAACAACGAATCATGGCCTAGCTACATTATCGATGAGAACATGTGCTTCTTGACACTGACGGAAAAGAACATGTCGAAGCGCATCATCTTCTCCTATCTGGAGGACATCAAGAACACGTTCATTGCCTATCTCCAGAATGAGAACAAGGAAGAGTCATTCCATTCCTCTCTCTTCACCCATAGCTGGAGAACGGCTCTGGCAACCATGGCCCGTCCTTACGCCTACGCTCGCTTCGGTACTTCTCGTTCTTTTGCGTGACACGTAGATCGTGAAATCCAGATGAAGCGCAAGCAGTACGACCAGCAGGGATCCAGCACGGACAGCTACGGACAGATCAACGAAAGCCTGATTGACATCCAGAACATCATGCGAAAGAACATCAACGAGGTGGTGCAGCGCGTGGAGAAGATTGACCGTAGTGTCACAAAATGAGATTAACGCATAGATGTAACGAGCGCGAGTGAAAAGATGATTGATGATTCCAAGAAGTTCAAGTGGGGCGCGAAGAAGCTGAACTACGTGGTACGCCCTTGTCTATTCAGTTACACCTAGACGCTGATCAAGAAGTACATGCCGCTGGTGGCATTGGTCTTCTTTGTGATCATCGTGTTGTACTTTAGATTCCGTTATCTGCGTTTGTTAACAAGCACTCCCACTTCTTCGTGAACGATTCCACCATCGGCTTCAAGATCTTCTTCTGCTCCTCCTGAATCGCCTCTTCGCCCATCTTCTTCCGCAACTCCTTCACCTCCTCCTGCATGTCGTCCAGCAGGCCCAGCTCCACATTCCCCACGAAATCCGACAGCACATCGGCATTGATCACCGCAGCGCAATTCTCATACACATTCTGCGCATGGGTGTTCTTCACAAAGTGTCCATTCTACCTCATCACAACACCGTTTCTCACTCACAATCGTCGACCCCGGCTTCTGCACCACGCCTTCGATCATTCCCTTGCAATTCCCGTGAATGTCGAAGGCGCCTCCGCCGACCATTCCCGGAGGCAGGATCCCCGTGGAGGAGACCATGGAACGCCCATTCTCCGAGCGCAGGGCTCTGCCTTCAAACGACTACTCCTGATGCCATTCCACAGCGCTTACGCAGGGGCGCATGAGAGATATATCGCGCCCATCCTTGTCGTTCTGCACAATCCGCTGATGGCCCGCGAGAAGAATGGGCTAGGCGTCAACATCGCGAATCACACTTCACCTCTCCTCGCTGGGGACTGACTTCGTCAATTTCACACGCATAAATAGAATTGTAGGGTTCATCCTCCTTGCGAAGTCTCCTCTGCGCATTCTTCCTTGGAGGCGGAGCTTCCGTGGTCGCCTTCTGAATAAACGAATCCATTTCCTCGAGCGAAGAAGGGAGTGCGTCCTTGGGTTCCACCTTCGCTTCCTCTGCAACCGAGTCCATGCCGTACATCTTTAGTGTGATAAGGGCCTCTTCCTCCTTGTGTAAATGGAAACAGCACAAATCTCTAGGAATGACGCTGGAAAGACGCAGTGACCTCCACTCGTGCATGATCAGCTTGTTGTTCACACCGATGCGATTGGTCACACGTCCCTGCTCCTATCCATGAATAGTAAAGTTAGGACATCACATCGCGGAACTCGGCAGTGACGATTACATTCTCCTCATGCACATCCTGCAGCCAAGGAAAGGCACTATCTATCGGTGAATCAGAATCGCCACTTGAACCGGGGAAGTAGGATTTGAACAGATAGGGGGCAATCACGTGAAACGGACAGACGAAATGGTACTTGTACTCGTACTGCTTACTGGCAACGAGAGGCAAACACGAAGACATTGCCAGAACCTCAAATCGGTCCATACCCTGAATTTCACCATATGACAATACAAATATACCTTCTCAGGAATGCGGTACCACGATGTGACGGTCATAATGCTCTTCTGAGCGGATCGACGAATAGCGTTGAGCATCTCCCTTGAAAACGTCCAACCTAATCGGGAAGGCGGCCAGAGTCACTCACAGCAGTAGACAGCAATGAGAGGAGAATGAAAGAATGGCGAGCAGTGGCAACGCCCATTATGGTAAACGCACATTAGTCTCGCTTTTCAACGTCTGTTTCCTGCACACACGCGCATTGGAGCCAACAAACAGACGCTAAAGCACAAGACTATACAAGAAGTACGGCGTTAATGCAACCATCGTTCTCAGGGTTGTTCGTCACCTGAGCATACTTGCCTACGCATCATCGCAATCCGCCTCACCTACCCCACACGACCTTTCCCGATTCCGTCACCAGACCCAGCTCGCTCACGTTCACCTCGATAATCGTACCCTTCGTGATCACACCCAGCTCCGAGTACAATTTGCTCTGCGGATTCTTCTTCACTCCCAGAATGTCCAGGTAGAAGGTGGTCTGCAGCTCCGGGTGCGTCACGTGCGCCTTCTTGTAGCGCAGACCCGTCGGACGGATGAATCGCTCGTACTTTGGCGGCTTGCGTGTGAAGCCCTCGCCGACGAAGGTCGCCTTCGTGATCACACGCTTCCACTGGTTCTGCTTGCGCTTGCCTGTGGACAGCACGCGGAACATGTCCGCATCGGCAATGGGACTGACCTTCGGCACGGGAACCGTCCACTTTCCAGCCTTCTCCTTTCTCTTCTGCTTCACCGTGTTGCTCAGAATCTTCGAGCGCGAAACGCCCTCACGATCGAGCAAGTACGTAGGCAGAGCGCCCTCGGGAGTGGCGTCCGTCGTGGCGTGCTTGTTTGTTCTCTCCTCGTGCATCTTGATCCTACGCATCACCTCTCTCTCCAACGCCCACTCCTTACGCATGGCCGACTTCTCCTTGTATCTCTTGGCGTTGTGCATGATGGCACGAAGACCGTGCATCTTCCTAACAAGACGGGAGTGATCGTGCGCAGCACGGGCTTCCTTCTTTCTCCTATTCCATCACTCATCGCCTTTAAAACGCACTTCTTCTCAAAATGATCCAGACGAACTCCGTGTCTCTTCTGATGCAACTCAATATGCTCGTTCTGTGGCTACGCGCATCACAACCGCCAGCCCGCACAATACCATGTTGACTTTCCTCACAAAACGGGAGTTCTACTGAATAAACATGAAGAAATCACGAACGAAGGGTGGGCGTTTTGCTCCACGAAACGCCCCGATTTGTGGAGTCCCGAACAAACAAACCATTCCTTCTCATAGAACACGAGGTAACTCTCTCCCGTTGGCACGTCCGTGATGTCCACCACCTTGGAGTCGTTGCACAGCACCCATCCCTCATCCTTGTAAACCGCGACGTAGTGCCCAAAGTCCGCCTTGCTTCCGCGGTGCAGACACGCCGAGCGGAGCTGGAACTTGCTCCCTCCCAATTCGATCTCATCCTCCAAGTTCACAGGCGTCTATCCATTATCCAGAACTCTGCACCTCTACAGTGTTCTTCTTCACCGAAAAAGTCATCATATCCACAATGAAGCGATTCACGCGAATGCACAGCACGTCCGGCATTCTGTCGAGCACCTCTTTCCGGATCCACGTGGTCTCTCTTCCGCAGCAGTCGCACTGCCGCTGGAAGGTCTCCTCCTCATTGCTCGAATCCAGCAGGTGCTGCAGACTCTGTGCCGGGGAGGAAGCGTCTCCACTCGGAAGCTGCACGGTGAGACAGTTCGACACGTCGGAGGGGGCCTCCTTCCGGTTTTCGCACTCCGTGCACTACGGACTCAAAAATGGGGGGTGCCCCAACGCGCATCACAAAGTGGGAGGAAAGCATGAATTCCTTGTCGACGGGAAGGAACGGGGACAGGAGGTCGTTTATCACGGTGAAGAACTCGTAGCAGTCTAATCATCGCATGCTCCCTCCATCGTCACCCTGTTGCTTGTTCGACGCGAACGTCGCGTTCTTCTTCCCGATCGCCTGCTTCAGCAGCCGCGGCACCACGCTCCGCCCACACCCGCCCTCGCGCATCGCCTCTGCCACCTTCTCAAACTGACACATCACACACTCGCTCGGGTCCTTCGCACACGTCTTCCGATGCTCCGCCGGCTGCGTTTCCAGCAGGCGTAGCACGGGCCGCAGGTGCAGGAGCACTTGCAGCACGGCGTTCAGATAACACGAGTTGCCCAGGTTGTCCAGTCCGCAGGCGCCCGGCCCGCAGTGCGGCTCCAACTCCTTCCCGTCGGCGTCTCGCTACGGGTGACGGGGGTGGAGGAGGCCCACAGTGGAGAACTCGAAGTCGCGGTTGGCGATCAGGTTCAGCTCCGTCAGCGTCTTCTCGCGCCGTGCCTCGTCCAGCCCCACCACCTTGCCGTCCGCCACCACGCCGAAGCGCTCCAACACCTCCAGCACGCGCGGCAACGCCACGTCGCCGTAGTTGTACGCGGCGCAGTCGTCGCATTTGTAGCAGTGCACGTCCGCACGGTTCTGACGGTCACCGCACGCCCCCACGCTCACCTCCTGCAGCGACGCCACCTTCACCGCCAGCGCGTGGCCTGTCTGCCGGAAGTGCTCCAGCGCGTGGCCGTTGCCCGGCAGCGCACCCGCCTCCCACTGCTTGCGCCCGCAGTGGAACTGTCCGCACTCCAGACACAGCCACAGGTTCTCCGCCAGCTCGCAGTCCGCGCATCGCATCGTCGTCACGTCCACCGCCGGACAGGGCGAGGGACAGGCGTACGCCTCGCTGTGGGGACAGGGCTTCAGGTTCTCCGCCTCCCACGCCGCCATCTCCGCCTCCTTCTCCGCCGTCGCGTGCAGCAGCAGACGCTCGCCCAGCTCTCTGTACTAGGCGTGAGCGTGTGATGAGAAAGAGACGGCGCCGGTGGCTTCGAACTCCCGATTGCATGCGGAGCAGAATATGATCATTGTCGTCTCCCCGGGCGAGGTGGTATTTTTGCAGCCGCCTTCCACGCCGATGCCCAGCGTGGTGAGAGGCTGCGGCTCCGCTGGTTGGCTGTCGTGATGGAAGAGGCGAAGGAAGAGATGATGGCCCGTCTTTTCGCTGTGAAGGAGCGTGTGCTGCTTTGGTCCCGTGCAGAAGCCGAGGAAGCACGTGAGGCACACGTCGATTCCCTTATGGTCCTCCTAGGCGTGAGATTCACCTCCAGTTGACTACCCAGGTATCGAAACAGTACATGCACTCCTCCTTGTAGACGAGGGTGGAGGCCGTAAGCTGTCCATCCTATGCCTCATCCGTACATCCCAGGACGAACGGAGGGAGAGCAATGCTCGCAAAGCGAAGGCAGCTGAATTGTTGTTTCATTATTTGTAGTAGTTGCAGGCATTTCCAGCGGCGCGCCTCCACTAGGGGATGATTTGGATGGGGACGAGGATATACTTCTCAAAAAACATGGAAATGGCTACGCATTTATCTTCTTAACGCAAATGCATACCCGCCTCCAACGACCAGTCACTACACTGAAGATACGGAAGGGCGATGTCGAAATCGCACCCGCACATCTCGCACATGGAGAGGACTTGCTCCTGCTGAATGTCGTTCATGGTTCGGTCAAAAACTGATTCTCCCTCTTCCCTTTCCATTTGCCTTGGATGGAATCGTCCTGTCGGATTGCACTGAAAGCATAGTCATTGGGTGTGATTCACCCAATTGAGTTCCTTTTCTGTGGGGTGTGTATAGACACTATAATACGCAGGATGAGCAAGCAGAAGGAAGATACAAGCAACGCGCTGTCAATCCGGAGCCACTGCTTGATGATCAAGGATGACTGAACACGCGGAGAACGGAGTTAAAGCGACAGGGAGCGACGGCTTTGCTCGGAAGCAAGTGCTTTTCATCTTCTGCTTGGTGTTATTGCGTGTTCCCCTGTTGATTCCCTCGTCCCGCTTTGAACGAAAAGGGAATGGATTTTCGCGTTGGTTACAACTACAGACTTGGGAGGAAGATTGGAAGTGGCGCTTTCGGTGACATCTACCTCGGAACCGATATTACCACATGTGGGCTATTCCGCGAAGTGAGTCATGTGCATAGGTGAAGAGGTGGCAATCAAGTTGGAATCTGGGACTTCCAAGAACCAACAGCTCGGATTTGAGTACAAGGTGTATCGCGTCCTCAAGGGGGGAGTTGGCATTCCCTCCGTGTATTACTATGGAGTTGAGGGCGCCTACAACGTGATGGTGATGGAGTTGCTCGGTCCGAGTCTGGAGGACCTATTCAACTACTGCAATCGTCGGTTTTCAATAAAGACGGTGTGCATGCTGGCCATCGAGCTCATCCAGCGCATCGAGTACATCCACAGCAAGAACTTCATCCACCGCGATATCAAGCCCGACAATTTCGCGGTGGGTTTGGGAAAGAAGGCGAACGTCATCCACGTGATCGACTTCGGCCTCAGCAAGCGCTATCGCAATCCTCTCACGAAGACGCACATTCCGTACGCCTTTCCCTCCGCTTTCATTGTAGTTACCGTGAGAACAAGAGTTTGACGGGAACGCCTCGTTACGCTTCCCTCGGCAATCACTTGGGAATGGAGCAGAGTCGTCGTGATGACCTCGAGTCCCTTGGCTACATCTTTGTGTATTTTCTGAAGGGCAAGCTGCCCTGGCAGGGACTTCGAGCCGACAACAAAAAGGACAAATACCGCAAGATCATGGAATCCAAAATTGGAGTCGTTTTTTCTCGCGCCGCTCACTCGCTAGATGCCCATTGAAACGCTCTGCGCTGGCTACCCCGACGAATTCAAGGTCTATTTAGAGTACTGTCGCGCGTTGCGCTTCGAGGACGCCCCCAATTATTCGTATCTTCGACAGCTGTTCAGTGATCTCATGAAGCGCAAAGTGGTCCTTGATAATCAACAGTCAGTCCTAGCAGCTGGAGAACGACGGCGTCTATGACTGGATGAACGAGTCCATCGCGCACAACCCCACCTGTCTGCCCAAGCACTGCGTCGACGCCGCGGGCCATCTCCGCAAGGATCTTCTAAGGCCCGCCTCTCAAGCCATGCAAGCCATGGAGGCAACGCAGGCAGTGCAAGTGGGGTCGCCTGTGGCTCCGGAGGTGGCGAGGCCAGCGTTGATGGGCTCGCGAGGGAGTGGCTTTGCGCGGAGTGGTGAAGTGATGGCTGAACCGGTCAGAACAACTGCTCTGCAGCCTGTGGCACCTTCAGCACCTTCAGGACCTTCAACACCCGCGGGGTTCGTGCGGACAGCGGGACTGACAACCCCCGTGCGTCCGATGAACCCGGGGAATCCGGTGAACGCAGTGGCGGGCGCGGGGAAGGAGGAGCCGAAGGAGGGCGGCGTGCTGAAGAAGGCGGGAGCCATTCGCATGGGAACCTTCCGACGACTGTGGCACTTGGACAGCAAGACCTAGTGCGTGGTTTGTTGCAACAAACAGAGCAGCGCTTGAACGGCAGCGGGATTCCCAGCTCCTCCTCCGTCTCCAATCCCACCATCTCCTACTCCTCAGAAAACACGAAAGAACTCACGTTCACCTCACTGTCCTTCTTGTCCATGCCCTCTGCCAGATTGCCCACCATCTCGCGACACTGATTCCGCCGCTGTCTCCAAATCTTCTGCACGCGAGTAACTTCTGTTCGGAGGGACTCAAGCTCCTTCGGATCGATGGTCTCCGATCTACATCTCATCGCGGAAATGCGCATCACACCCCTTCAGCTTCTCCACTCGCTCCTTCATTTGCTTCGTCTCCTCCGTCATCGTCGCAATTCCCTTCTCCAAATCCTCGTCCGTGAGGGAGGAACTCAATTCCTTCATTTCTGCTTCTCACTCCAACAGCCATTTCTCACCATTTCGCAGCCGCGTGAGCTCCTCCTGCAGGGAAGACGACTCGGCTGTCAGCGCGTTAATCTCGTTGTCCATCTCCTTCAACTCTTGATCGCTCACACTGGGGAACTGGTTCTGGTCCGCAAAGTAGACCTTACTCTTTCCGTACTCCTTCTCAATGATTTTCCCTCTGCTTGTGAGAATTCCAGAAGAGCATCACTCCTGCGCCAGCTTGGACAAAATCCGAACCACATATGGCTTCTTCACCTCTTTGTGCAAGTTATCGAAAATGGTTTGTGCATTGAAGGGCTTGTTCTGCTCATTCAGGTACTTTAGGATGACATCGTATCCCTCGCTTTCTGTCAGCTCCTTCTTTGGAGCCGCCTTCTCTAGTTGTCAGAATGGAGAAGAGGAGCCACCTTTTGGTTTCTTCACCGCCGTTTCTATACCATCACTTGCCACATCCATGCTTACTCTTTCCCTCCGTTGCAGGCGTCTTCTTGCTCTTCTTTGGGGATTTGGCTTCATCGGCCTTCTTTGGACTCGCTCGCTTCCTGCTCTCCTTCACATCTCCCTCGTCAAAGTCATCCTATAGGTCAGTGGCACGAAAGGAGAGACCTACATCATCGTCCAAGCCAACGCTTTCATCACCGTCATCATCGGATACAATAAAACCAACGGGTAAATCGGACGAGTCTTCGCTCATAAGGAAATCGAAATGTGAGAGAATAGAAAAGAGCGGGAAAAGTGGAGGAAATTGGGGGTATTTTGGTGAGTGATTTGTTTTTGAAAGGATTGGCACTTCTGTAATCGGTATTGGATGGGCAGATGCTAGGCATCATAGTGGAGGGTGTTTCTTCGAGGATGGCTTGTGATGATTCCGTTCTATTGGTCCTTCTATGTGTGAGATTAATCGGTGTTTAATAGGATGGAAGTAGTTTTTGAGCATTTTGCGCAGTCTCTGTTGATTGTCATCATTGGCTTCCATACCCTCTGAGATTGTTTATTACAATGCAGTTTTCCATTAGGAATGGCTATTGACGAGTGTGGCTCTCATGATTACAAACAAGCCATTCCAAGAGTTCTGTCAGTTTCTATCCTATTCATTGGTACACATGATGATCAATATGAACTGTTTCTATCACAAACAAGCAAATTACAATCCAAATCCTCAAGAACAAATAGAACAACTTCACGAACACTTCAAAGGCATAGCAATGTACTGATAGACACGGAACAATCCCAGAAAGCAGAAAATAGCAAACTGGCTCGAAAACAACCCACTTTCATGTCATCCACTCCTTCATCACTATACATACAACATAGCATAATCATTCCATTCATCCTAGCATGAATCACCTACAACCTGTTAGAATGCTTCTTTGCATAGACAAATCTCACCGTCTTTGCAAACTACATCATGACAAATCAGATAAGGAAACGATAATCACAGCGGATCATACTCAAACTAATTCAAAGGAAAATGCATTCTCTCACTTTCGGAAGATAGTATCTCTCAATGCCACAACATTCGTGACACAAGATTCTTCTCTTCCACACTCACAATCATCACTTCTCCTTACCACTATTCTACTACGCAATTGCAAGATATACACATGTCAGTTCGAGTAAGATTCGTTTCATGCTTGACCAGTCATTTGCAGGAAAGAGAATGAGCAAGAAACGAATCCCGCGGTTTTCACATTCTTCGGTTGTTCTGAGAATGTACACATCAGAAGAACCGCCAGTACACACCAATGTATAGACTTCATTACAGGCTATCATTCAGTAGACGGATAACTCGTTTCTGGAGATTCTGAAGAGAGCATGCTTGCAACGCAAAGACAAAGGAGAGCTGAAGTATATGACACTAGTGATTGGCATTGGTGAAGTGTCCCTGTTCTTTGGTGAGACTACTGTCATCCTCTCACTCCAATAGTCTTTTTCCCTATGAATCTGTATGGCATCTTCGTTCGCTGTATTGGAATCGCTATCCTTTATTACCTGTTTATGAGCATGGGTTGTACGAACGTTTCCTCGCCTTCATTGTAGCAAACCCTGGGATTCTCTCTCCCCTTCCAAATGTTTCTGTCGAAAACGGCTTTCAGGTGATTCCCGTCATCCAGTATCAAACAGCGGATGGAATGATTGTCTCTTCGTGGTGTCGAACGTGCCACTTTTACAAGTGGCTATTCTCTCCATTTGTGAGCTGTAGACCCCCTACCGTTCATCATTGCAGTGTTTGCAACTGCTGTGTTGTCGGCTTCGATCATCACTGCGGGTCCATCCGTCCTTCTTCGATAACTCCCTAGATGGCTGAACAATTGCATCGCTTCACGCAATATCCACTACTTCTTCTGGCTGCTCTTTTATACGTTTTACACGCTCATTTCCATAATCAATAGATGCATTGGAGCTGCGTTGGCATTCCTTCGTGAGGGTCGGATTGCTTACCAGTTCTTTCTACAAAATGATGGATTGTCGGTCATTCGGCAGAATATGAACGCATTTGATGGCATTGCGGCTGGAGTGATTCTGATCACCCTCCTTTTGTCTCATTCGCGCAGCTATACTGGAAAGATTCGGTGCATCATTGTTGTATCGATCGCAGTCTGCATTCTCCTTCTTCATCTGGCAATCGTTTCGTTTCATGTCGCATTTGCTTCTTTGATATCCTTTCTTTACATATCCTGCTTCCCATAACCATAGTTGCTTCTTGTAAACGTGGGAACCCTTTCCTTGTCAATCTGGACCGTACGTTCATGCCCGTCTTCATTATGCCTAGGGGTCGTTTCTTGTGCACTACGTGTGGCTAATGAAGCACAATTTGACGCAGGGCCAGTACTACAAGAGGGAAATGGCATCACGGAAGGCGTTGTCCACCGCATCTGCAATTCGGAAAGTGGCGTCCATTATGCTTCACCTTCCGCAGTCGCCCATTCCTCCCGCACAGCCTCCCTACAGCCCCTTCTGCTATCTTCCTCCTGGTTCCTTTTCTGGTGCTTTCTCGCCGCACGTTTGCTTGTGTTTATTGCGC
>QWCN01003962.1_pt1 | contig 20398 bp, 12 predicted proteins | sample 1972711 | NCBI WGS metagenome assembly QWCN01 (sample SAMN09866707, study PRJNA288562) | Human gut metagenome isolate term1_stool, whole genome shotgun sequencing... | isolation source: gut | host: Homo sapiens | place: USA: California
TGCGGGTACTATCGAATTTCTTGTTGACAAACACCGCAACTATTATTTCCTTGAGATGAACACCCGTTTACAGGTGGAGCATCCGATTACGGAAGAAGTAGTAGGTGTAGACCTTGTGAAAGAACAGATCAAAGTGGCGGACAACCAAGTACTCCAGCTGAAACAGGAAGATATCAAACAACGCGGACACGCCATCGAATGCCGTATTTGTGCCGAAGACACTGAAATGAACTTCATGCCAAGTCCCGGAATTATCAAACAGATTACGGAGCCGAACGGTATCGGTGTGCGCATTGACAGCTACGTGTACGAAGGATACGAGATACCCATCTATTACGACCCGATGATCGGCAAACTGATCGTATGGGCCACCAACCGCGATTATGCCATCGAACGCATGCGCCGCGTGCTCCACGAATACAAGCTCACCGGAGTGAAGAACAACATCAGTTATCTGCGTGCCATCATGGACACTCCCGATTTTGTGAAAGGGCACTACGACACAGGATTCATTGCCAAGAATGGCGAACACTTGAAACAATGTATCATGCGCACCAGCGAACGTGCTGAAAACATTGCCATGATTGCCGCATACATAGATTACCTGATGAATCTCGAAGAGAACAAAGGTGATGCAACGGATAACCGTCCTATCAGTAAATGGAAGGAATTCGGGTTACACAAAGGTGTATTAAGAATCTAAATTATAACGCAGAGAATTCGATTATGGAAATTCATATAGGAGACCGTGTGGCCGAAATAGAATTGGTCAGCAAAGAAGATAACAAAGTGGTACTCACCATTGACGGGAAGCCTTTCGAGGCTGATGTTGTGATGGCGGAAAATGGAACCTGCAACATTCTGATGGATGGCCGCAGTGCAAATGCCCAATTAATTCGACGTGAAAACGGGAAAAGCTATAAAGTAAACACTCATTATAGCAGTTTTAATGTCGAAATCGTAGACAGTCAAGCGAAATACCTGCGCATGCGCAAGAAAGGGGAAGCAGAACAAAACGACAGTATTACTTCCCCAATGCCGGGCAAAGTAGTAAAAATCCCCGTGACAGTAGGTCAGGAAATGAAAGCCGGAGATACGGTTATCGTTATCGAAGCCATGAAGATGCAGAGCAACTACAAGGTAACTTCCGACTGCCGCATCAAAGAAATACTGGTCCGGGAAGGAGATAACATCACCGGTGACCAGACATTAATAACTCTTGAAACAATTGATTAAAAAATGGAAGAAAAAAATAAAGCATATGCCACGTTTGAAGAACGTGACCGCATCGCTTCACTCGGTGGAGGCACTGCCAAAATAGAGAAACAACACGAAAGCGGGAAGATGACTGCCCGCGAACGTATCGATATGCTGTTGGACAAAGGTACATTTGTGGAACTGGACAAACTGATGGTTCACCGTTGCACTAACTACGGCATGGACAAGAATAAAATTCCGGGAGACGGTATCGTGTCAGGTTATGGAAAGATAGACGGACGTCAGGTGTTCGTTTATGCCTATGACTTCACCGTTTACGGTGGTTCTCTATCGGCTTCCAACGCAAAAAAAATTGTAAAAGTCCAACAACTTGCCTTGAAGAACGGCGCTCCGATTATCGCCCTGAACGATTCAGGCGGCGCACGCATCCAGGAAGGCATCGAGAGCCTTTCCGGCTATGCGGACATCTTCTATCAGAACACAATGGCGAGCGGTGTGATTCCGCAGATTTCAGCTATTCTCGGCCCTTGTGCCGGAGGCGCCTGCTACTCTCCTGCTCTTACCGACTTTATATTTATGGTAAAAGAACAAAGCCATATGTTCGTGACTGGTCCCGATGTTGTGAAAACCGTCATTCATGAGGAAGTGAGCAAAGAAGAACTAGGTGGTGCTATGGCACATAGCAGTAAGAGCGGTGTTACTCATTTCATATGCAACACGGAAGAAGAGCTACTGATGAGCATACGTGAGCTGCTTTCGTTCTTGCCTCAGAACAATATGGACGAGACCAAAAAACAGAACTGTACAGATGAAATAAATCGTGAAGACACCACTTTGGATACCATTGTCCCCACAGATCCGAATGTTCCGTATGATATGAAAGATATTATCGAGCGAGTGGTAGACAACGGTTATTTCTTTGAAGTCATGCCGAACTTCGCCAAAAATATCATTATCGGTTTTGCTCGTCTGGCAGGACGTTCGGTAGGCATTGTCGCCAACCAACCCGCCTACCTTGCCGGAGTACTTGATATTGACGCCAGTGACAAAGCAAGTCGCTTCATCCGTTTCTGCGATTGTTTCAATATCCCATTAATTACCTTTGAAGATGTTCCGGGATTCCTTCCGGGATATACACAGGAAAATAACGGCATTATCCGTCACGGAGCAAAAATCGTTTATGCATTTGCGGAAGCTACCGTTCCCAAACTCACCGTCATTACCCGCAAAGCCTACGGTGGCGCTTACATCGTCATGAACTCTAAACAAACAGGAGCCGATGTAAACTTCGCTTATCCAAGTGCCGAAATCGCAGTGATGGGAGCAGACGGTGCTATCAATATCTTGTTCCGTAAGGCTGACGAGGCAACGAAAGCTAAAGAGCTGGAAGCTTACAAAGAAAAATTCGCAACTCCTTATCAAGCTGCCGAATTGGGATATATTGACGAAATCATTTATCCGAGACAGACTCGTAAACGTCTGATTCAGGCACTGGAGATGACAGAAAATAAGATGCAGACAAATCCGCCTAAGAAACACGGTAATATGCCCTTATAACAACTAGATAAGGTGCTGCAAAGCAGCACCAGCCCAACGGACTTACGGAATATCTGACTATCATATCAGGACTTTCGTAAGTCCGTTTTTTTATTCCCGAAAGGTTCTTTCCGACCAATACCCAAAAACGGCACCTCGATTCACATCGCAGCACCGTCACAACACAAACACAAAATAAAACACGACAAAACTACTATGCAATCTTCCTGTTATGCCGGGGAGGCATATCTTAGCTTTATCAGGTGATTTGCATTATTAAAACAAACAGTTATATGTTTTGTTCATAAAAAACAGACTCTTCTACTTATTTTTTCTCTTTATAATCCTTTAAAAAGCCCTCCATCAGCCATTTAGCCAATGCCTGTCGGTTAGAATTTATCACTAATCGGCGTTGATCGAAAGTATTTTGAATATTGCCCAACTCCACAAATACAGAAACGGGAGTGGTACGGGAGAGCACATACAGATTACGGCCACTCACAGTGCCGGAAAAGCCCCGGTTGGGCTGATGCTTATCATATTTCGATTCAAATGTATCTTTCATATTATTCGCCAACCGTTTGCTATGCGCTTTCTTGTTCGAATGATAGAAAAAGACATCAGTTTGCTTTCCCTTGCTTCGACTATCCACATGGATAAAGATAGCCCTGCAATAGGCATAATTTTTACGGTCTTTCTGATATAAAGCGTTGATCTTATTGCAACGCTGCTGAAGACGTTGTACCTGATTCAATGGAATCGGATCCCCCATACAAGTTTCGCGCTTACTGTTGGACAGATACGATTCATCACGAATTCCATCCTTAGCGTCCTGAATGATAATACGCACATCAGCACCTTCCTGCATCAGAACACGCGCCAGACGAAGAGCAATATCATATGCATATTCGTCTTCGTGAAGCTCATGCCTTCCTGCCCGTCCGATAGCTCCGGGATCGGGACCGCCATGTCCGCTGACCACATAGAAACAAGCACCGGCAAGACGATTGGAAGTAACCTTGACATTTGCCAATTCCTTACCAAACAAAGGCTCGTTAATAGTAGTTCCCAAATTTGTGTTTTTTGATTTCTCTTTGGGAGGAATAATATAACTCACCCCTACTTTAAGTACATTCTTTTTCCCCAGTTTCTTTTTATTCAGCTCTATAAAATCATCCATATATTTTCGGGGAGAACGATTATGTCTCAATAGAAAAGCAGAGATACCCTCACCCGCCTTCGGGGTCGCTTTCTGCTGCGCCCAAAGTGCTGTTCCTGAGAAAAGAAAAGCTAAGAATAAAAGAATATAGAGTTTATTTTTCATATCTGCACAATTATCTCCTTCATGTGACTATCATTTCACTCATAAACAGGGCAAAAATACAATTATTTTCCCTACTTTTGCGTCATTAAAACATTTTTTGGAATAAATCACTAAAACCCGATAACATTATGGCAAAACAATTCAAGCCCGAAACCCTGTGCGTACAGGCAGGGTGGACGCCTAAAAAGGGCGAACCACGCGTATTGCCCATAGCCGCCATGTTGACTTCCAGTGGTCAGGCAGCCAACTTTTATGCTATTTTCAATATTTGCCAGGCCGGAGATCATTTTGTTTGTTCTTCCGCTATTTACGGCGGTACTTTCAACCTGTTCGGCGTGACAATGAAAAAACTAGGCATAGACGTTACTTTCGTCAATCCGGACGCCAGCGAAGAAGAAATTTCCGCAGCCTTCCAGCCAAATACAAAAGCATTGTTCGGTGAAACTATTTCCAATCCTTCTCTCGAAGTGCTGGATATTGAGAAATTCGCCCGTATCGCTCACAATCACGGAGTACCTTTGATTGTGGATAATACTTTCCCTACCCCCATCAACTGTCGCCCGTTCGAGTGGGGTGCCGACATCGTTGTTCACTCCACAACCAAATATATGGACGGACACGCTACCAGCGTAGGCGGTTGTGTAATTGACAGCGGTAACTTCGACTGGGACGCTCATGCAGATAAATTTCCGGGCCTTTGTACCCCTGACGAATCCTACCACGGACTGACTTACACCAAAGCATTTGGCAAAGGCGCTTATATAACCAAAGCTACCGCACAACTGATGCGTGACTTGGGCAGCATCCAAAGCCCGCAAAATTCATTCTTATTGAATCTGGGACTCGAAACACTACACCTCCGTATGCCACAGCATTGCCGCAATGCACAGAAAGTAGCCGAATACCTTTCCAAGAACGAGAAAGTGGCTTGGGTCAATTACTGTGGCCTGCCGGATAACAAATATTACGCTTTGGCACAAAAATATATGCCGAACGGTTCTTGTGGAGTAATCTCCTTCGGCCTGAAAGGGGGACGCGATGTTTCCATCAAGTTTATGGATTCACTGGAATTCATTGCTATCGTCACTCACGTTGCCGATGCACGTAGTTGCGTGCTTCATCCTGCAAGCCACACACATCGTCAGTTGTCGGACGAGCAGTTGATGGAAGCAGGTGTACGGCCTGACCTAATTCGTCTGTCCGTAGGAATCGAAAACGCAGATGATATCATCGCGGATATTGAACAGGCATTGAACGCATAAGCATACCTAACAACCTAAAAATGAGTGGGTGTCAGAATTAAAACCAGCAATTACCGACTTTAATTATTCTGACACCTGCTCTTTTTTGTTACATCTGTCGTAGTATCTGTTACATATTTGTTCCTCCATACCCCTCTTCTTTTTTACTTTTGTCACCAGTCAACTAATAAATAACACTTTGAATCAAGACATGAGAAACATTGTAAAGAAAACCACTCTGGTAAGTAGTTTAGTCCTCACACTATCAGCAAACTCCATGTATGCCCAATCTCTCGAATGGATCAGCAGTACGGAAGGTAACACCTGGCAAAAATCGAAAGCCAAACTACAAACGAATGCCGCACAAACTCCCATATTGGATGTCAGCGGTTCGGAAGAAGGGACTGTTTTCAAAGCTTGGGTAACTTGCTTCAACGAATTAGGATGGGATGCACTCAATATGCTTCCCCGTAAGGAACATCACAAACTTTTCTCTCCCGAAGGAGAGCTGAGGTTCACAATGGGGCGCTTTTCCATGAATGCCAACGACTATGCACGGCAGAAGGTATCATCCGTTTCAACACAGAATATCTCGCTCCTACCCTAAAGAAACAACATCCGGAAATTAAATTATACTTAGGAACAATCAACACTAACCGCTACGATGTTATTGATCAGGTCCTTTCTGATCCACGTATGCCGGAAACGATACAAGGCGTCGGTTTCCAATGGGAAGGCGGACAGATATTACCGAAACTCCGTGCCAAATATCCGCAATATAAATATGTACAAACAGAAAGTGAATGCGGATGGGGCTCTTTCAATTGGAAAGCAGCCGAGCATACCTTCGGATTGATGAATCACTATCTGGGTAATGGTTGCGAAGAATATACTTTTTGGAACGCTATATTGTATGATGGTGGTTTCAGCGGATGGGGATGGAAACAAAACGCGTTAATCCATGTAGATTCAAAAGCAGGAACGGCAACCTATGCTCCTGAGTATTATGCAGTACAACATTACAGCCATTACATAACGCCCGGTTCAAAAATCTTAGCTTATAAAACCGGCAAAGAAGACAAAACTCCGGTACTTGTCGTTATGACTCCTCAAAAGAAACAAGTGGCTATAGCCGGAAACTTCAACGAAAAAGCGAAAGATATAACCGTTAATTTAGGGAACCGCTATTTAAATATCACTTTACAACCTCATTCACTGAATACTTTCGTAGAAAAATAGGAAAAGAGAATAAAAAAATATTCACTGCAATGAGATTCCCTCTCATCACAGTGAATATACTTAAGAATTTAGAATAACAACCTCCTTACATCCGGCCTCCTCCCAACGCCTGATATAAAGTAATCATACCCTGGATTTCGGTAAAGCGATTGGCAACTTGAGACAATTGTGCATTAAGCAACGTTTGTTGTGCAGTCAATACCTCCAGATAAGTGGTGTTGCCATGCTTCATCAAAAGACTTATACTCTTGGAGGCCGTCTGTAAGGAAGCTACTTGCTTATCATAGAAAGCAGCCTTCTCACGAGCCGTCTGATACTGTACCAATGCTTCGTTCACCTCCACGCCCGCATTCAGCAAAGTCTGTTCAAAACTAAGGCGTGCTTCTTCCTGTTGCGCTTTCGCAATCTTGAGTTGTGCGATATTCAGTCCTTTATTAAACAAAGGCTGAGTCAGGGATGCTAAAGCAGAAGCAAGGAATTGTCCCGGATTGATAATCATGCTACCGGCACTGTTTGTCCACCCGGCACTACCACTCAAAGTGATAGAGGGATAGAAAGCAGCACGAGCTGCATTCGTTGTATAGAAAGCCTGAGCCAGTGAAAATTCCGCACTACGAACATCGGGGCGATTGGCAAGCATTTGCAAAGGAACACCTACTGAGAAGTTCTCCGGCAACTGCTGATTTCCCAGTTTTCCACGCTGAATCTCGTGAGGAGTTTCCGCCAATAACAACGCCAACGAGTTCTCTGCCTGATTGATCTGCTCCTTCAGATCAAGCACAGTCGTACATATATTATAATAGGTAGCCTCTGTCTGCGCCAACCCGGCTTCAGTCACCATACCGGCATTTTTCATGGCACGGGTAGTCCTCACACTTTCCTTCCAAGCCGCTTCGGTAGCAACAGCAATCTCATATTGCGAATCAAGCATTAGCAATGTATAATAGGCATTTGCCATAGCAGCCACCAATTGTGTTTTCACAGCCTGTTCATACTCCTTACTCTGTTCGTAGGCAGCTTTCGCACGACGTTTGGCTGTCGTTACCTTTCCAAAGATATCCAACTCCCACGAAGCCGTGACAGGCAGAGAATAGGTCTGTGTGGCTTTCGCACGGTCTAAACTGCTGACAGCCCCTTCGGGCGCCAAAAACAGGGTAGGCAGATAAGACAATTTGGACGTCAAGAGTGAAGCTTCCGCTTCTTTCACACGCAGGTGAGCCGTCTGCATATCTGTATTCCGCACCAAAGCCGAATCGATCAAAGTCTGCAAATATGGGTCGGTAAAAACCTCCCTCCACGAGAGGTTACCGAAGTTTGCCGTATCGACGGCAGCGACTGGCTCACTACCATAAAGTCCCTCCGGAACTTCCGACACCGGTTTGTATTTATTGTAAATACCGCAACTGCTCAGTACCAGTGTTGCTGCGGATAATATGATAATTTTTCTCATACTTTACTTTTCTATTTGAGTTATTTATCTTCGTTAAACACACTGCGTTCCGCCAAGCTTCTTTCCTTCTCCAATTCTACTTGTTGGTCCGCCTCCTCATACATCGGCTTACGGATTTTCTCCTGCAAGAACTCAAATGCAATGTAAAATACCGGGACTACAAACAATAATGCCAATGTACCCACAGCCATACCTCCTACGACACCTGTACCCAATGATGAGTTACCGTTAGCGCCTGCACCGGAGGAGAACATCAACGGCAACATACCGAAAATCATCGTAAGAACTGTCATCAAGATAGGGCGCAAACGAGCTTGCGCCGCACTGTAGGCCGACTCGATAATTCCCATCCCTTTACGACGCCGTTCGATTGCGTACTCTGTAATCAGAATAGCCGTCTTCGCTAACAAACCGATCAACATAATCACACCCGTCTGGAGATAAATATTGTTCTCCAAACCGAAAATCTTGGCAAAGAGGAAAGATCCCATCAAGCCGAACGGTACGGAAAAGATAACGGCAAACGGTATCAGGAAGCTTTCATACAAACAAGCTAGAATAAGGAAGATCAAAACAATGCAAATACCATACACAAAAAGCGTTTTTGCACCGCCACTGCTGGCCTCTTCACGCGCCATTCCTCCATACTCGTATCCGTATCCCATAGGCAAGGTCTGTTCGGCAACCTCATTAATGGCTTTCTGGACCTCACCGGATGAGTATCCGGCAGCCGGATTCACGTTGGCTGTAATACTGCTATACAGGTTGAAGCGATTGGCAACTTCCGCTCCCATTACTTTCTTGATCGTCACAAACTGGCTGACAGGAGCCATTTCGGTACCATTACGGACATACATATTCTTGAGTGCGTGCTCATCCAAGCGATACTCCGGTGAAGCCTGCATCATAACACGATATACCTTACCGAACTGGTTATAGTTGGATATGTAAGCACCACCACAGTAACTACCCAGTGCATCCAATATCGTAGAGGGCGAAATACCTGCCCGCTTACACTTCGCCGGATCTACTTCTACCGACAGTTGGGGAAAGTTCATTGCGTAGGAAGTATATGCCATTGCCACTTCCGGACGCTGGTTCAACGCACCGAGGAACTTCATCGCATTGTTATAGAATGTAGTCATATCCCCACCAGTCTTATCCTGAAGGTTCAGCTCGATAGAGTTACCCATACCGTAGCCCGGAATCATACCCGGCTGGAAGCAGAAAATCTGTGCTTCTTTAATCATATAGAATTGTCCGTTCAGGCGTGTCATCACCGCATCAGCCGTGTGTTCGCTACCCTTACGTTCGCTCCAGTCCTTCAGACGGATAATAACCGTACCGTACGAAACACCCTGTCCGGCAATCAGTCCGTAACCGGCGACAGTAGTATATTGTTTTACCTCCGGAGTGCTCTTTATCACAGCTTCTACTTTATCGATTACTTTGTTGGTCTCTTCCAGCGTACTACCCGGTGCCACACTGACATTCACCATCATAACTCCCTGATCTTCCTGAGGAACCAGACCGGTTTTGGTTGTCGACATCAGATAAACGAGCAAAGCTATACAGCAAACCAAAGAAGTCCACACCATCCAACGGTGGTGGATAAAGAACATCACTCCTTTCTTATATTTACCCAGCATAGCATTGTAAGAAGCATTATAAGCGGCACGCACACGTCCGTTGATACTTTTCGCGCTCTTAGTGCCCGAAGCCGGACGCATCATCATAGCGCACAATGCCGGACAAAGAGTCAAGGCGCAAATACAGGACAAGCCAACGGAAGTTGCCATAGTGATACCGAACTGCGTATAGAAAATACCGGAAGTACCGCCCATAAAAGTAACAGGGATAAATACCGCCATAAATACACACGTACAAGAGATTACCGCCATCGTCACATCACTTAACGCATCTTTGGTGGCAAGATAAGGAGATGTGTAGCCGGAATCAAACTTTGCCTGCACTGCCTCTACCACTACAATAGCGTCATCAACTACCGTACCGATGGCAAGCACCAAAGCGAAAAGCGTAAGAATGTTGATACTGAATCCGGCTGCCGTCAGACAGGCGAACGTACCGACCAAAGAGACAATGATGGAAATAGACGGTATCAGTGTGCTTTTGAAATCCTGCAAGAAGAAGTAAACCACAAGGATAACCAAGATGATAGCGATGACCAATGTCTCCACCACATTGTGAATAGAAGCGAACAGGAAGTCGTTAGAACTCATCATCGAAAGAAATTCCGTACCCGCAGGCAGGTCTTTCGACATTTCATTCAGTTTGTCCGTTATGGCTTCGTTCACCGAAGTAGCGTTTGCTCCAGCCACCTGGAAGGCCATAAACGTCACGCCCGGATGTCCGTTTGTCTTACCATGAAAGCTGTAAGACAACGCTCCCAATTCCACCTTGGCCACATCTTTCAAGCGAAGTGTAGAGCCATCATCCTCTGCACGCAACACAGTGTTCTGAAATTCTTCCACACTCTTCAGACGACCGCGATATTTCATAGTGAACTGGAAAACATTTTTAGAATCCGCACCTAAAGAACCGGTAGGAGCCTCAAGGTTCTGCTCACCCAGTATTGCCGTCACATCCGACGGAACCAATCCGTATTGTGCCATCAATTCCGGTTTCAGCCAGATACGCATACTATAAGTATCTCCCAACTCCATCACGTCACCGACTCCCTCTATACGTTTAATTTCCGGAATAACGTTAATATCCAGATAATTGGCAAGGAAAGTTTCATCGTAACGGTCGTCCGTACTTACCAATGAATTAATCTGCAGGAAGCTGGTCTGCCGTTTACTCGTCGTTACACCGATCTTGGTAACTTCAGCAGGCAACAGTCCTTGAGCCTTCGATACACGGTTTTGCACGTTGACCGCAGCCATATCCGGATCTGTTCCCTGCTTGAAATAGACTTGGATAGTGGCAGTACCGGAATTGGTCGCATTAGAAGTGATATACATCATATTTTCAACACCATTGATACTCTCCTCCAATGGCATAATCACACTATTCATCACCGCATCAGCGTCTGCCCCCGTATAAGTGGCGGACACCATCACCGTAGGCGGTGCTATATCGGGATATTGCTCCACCGGCAAGGTGAAAAGCGAAATAAATCCGACAATCATAATCAACACGGAAATGGACATAGCCATCACCGGTCGCTTTATAAATACATTTCCTTTCATTTTTTGTATCTTACAGCTTTATTTTACTTGCGTTCCCTCTCTAAGCAGTCCGGCGCCTTGTGACACAATCTCGTCCCCGACTTTCAACCCGTCCAGAACGATATACTCGCGTCCGTCATTGATGGCAGCTACAGTAATCAACGTTGAAGTCGCTTTTCCGTCCACAACTTTATATACGGAAATCTTATCCTGCATTGCCACCGTAGCTTCCTGAGGAATAACAATAACACCTTTGTAGGAATTGGGAACTAGGACACTGCCCGAAGCGCCACTGTGTAAAATACCCGAAGCATTAGGGAACACCGCACGAACACCTACCGTTCCTGTCTGACGGTTGATCACACCGCTGATAGACTCCACACGTCCTTTCTCGCCATACACTGAACCGTCAATCAGTTTTAATTCTACTTCCGGCATATTCTTCAATGCTTCGTCCATGTTTTTATACTGGTTAATCAAAGAAAGCAATTCATTTTCGGTCAGAGAAAAGTAAACGTACATATCCGAATTGTCGGAAACCGTAGTCAAAGCCTGTGGAATGCTCGGTCCTACCAATGCTCCGACACGGTAAGGCAACATAGCTATCACACCGTCGCTGGGACTCTTCACTACCGTATATGAAAGGTTATTGCGGGCGTTTACTTCCTGTGCTTTCGCCTGTGCCAGCTGTGCTTTGGCTGACAGAAGAGAATTCTTTGCCGTGCTCAGATCGAATGCGGAAACCACATTCTCCTTATACAGTTCCTCTTTGCTTTCATAAGTAAGCTGTGCCGTAGCAAGAGCAGCTTCAGCAGACTTCACATTTGCCACCGCCGTCTGCAATGCGGCCTCGTAGGGCACCTGGTCAATAATGAACAATGTCTGTCCGTTTTTTACACGTTGTCCTTCCGTCACACATACTTTTGTCAGCGTTCCACTCACCTGCGGATAAATATCAATATCCTGGCGTCCGCGAATTGTCGCCGAATATGTGCTCAGAATCATACGGTCCGCCGGAGCGACGGTCATAACTTCATATCCTGTTTCCATTTGTGCAGGTGGAGCTTGCTTACATCCCGTAGCAGCAACCAGACAGCAGAGCAATAACAGCCCTTGCTTAACTTTACTAATCTTTCTACTCATTATGTTACCTATTAAATTTTTGAACGCGGCAAAGATAGGCTCTTTTTAGTATAGAAAACTGGTCATACTGTTTTGAGTTTTGTTCATTTTCGGAATATAAAAGCTAATATTTAGTAAAAAAGTCCTATTTTTGTCCGCGAAAAGAGAAATGTGTATGAAAGAAACTCCAGCCTTTGCTATACTCCGCGAACCTTTTATTGCCGGAACCGACGAAAATCTGTCTCCGGTCATGCATCATTTATGGAAGTTGGAAGGAGGTGCCATTTACTTTTGCCGTAAGGGATGGGCACACGCCACAATCGATTTGAAGGATTATGAAATTGTAAAAAACACACAGGTAGTACTTCTTCCCGGTACCATTATCTGCATCAATGGTTGTAGCAGCGACTTCACCGCTTCGTTTTTCGAATTTCCAAAAGAGATGTTCATGGAAGCCTGCATGCGGTTTGAGCCTATATTTTTCCGGTTCATCAAAGAACAGCCTTGCTACGTTCTCCCCCAAGAAAATACCGGAGCCATCAACGGATTGATACGAGCCACAACAGCGATATATAACGACCGTGAAAACCGTTTCCGGAACCAGATAGCCAGAAACCATCTCCAGTCTTTCATGTTCGACATTTATGATAAATGCTACCGCTATTTCGGTAAGCATAAAATAGAAGGTGGTACCCGACAGGATGAAATCTTCAAAAGTTTCGTATCGCTTGTACACGAGCATTGTGCCTCTCAACGGGAAGTCAGCTTCTATGCCGACAAACTGTGCATTTCTACCAAATATCTGACTGGTATCTGCAAAGCTGTCACTGGTGATTCTGCTAAAAAGATCATTGACGACTTTGCTATTCTGAAGATTAAAGTGTTGCTTCAATCAACCGAACTGACAGTGCAGGAAATTGCCGACCGACTCCATTTTCCCGATCAGTCGTATTTAGGAAGGTACTTCAAACGGCACGAGGGGATGTCACCGAAAGAGTATCAGAGTAAGTATTCTATCTAATCAAGTAAAATAATCTTTTATTATTAGATTATTAGGCACGGATTACGCGGTTCTTTTATTAACTAAAACCGTGTAATCCGTGCCTCCATTTATTTTATTAATTTGTATTTATCGCACAACACAGATTGTTAACAGATCTGTAATACTATCTTAATCTGCCTTGCATTCCTTTGCACCGTGAAACAAAACACAGGTGTGAATAACTTTATTGCATTTAATAAATTAAAAGAAGCAAGGTAAAAGATTATGAAAAGAAACAAATGGCTGCTTTCTCTGTCGATTGGGCTCTTGTGCTGTGGCTCTGCATACGCACAGACAACAGTGAAAGGAAAAATCACAAGTGAAGGCGGGGAACCGTTAATCGGGGCTACCGTAGCTGTGAAAAACTCGACAGACGGCACGGTGACCGACATCGACGGAAACTACTCCCTGAAGACTAAGAAAACATTGACTCAAAAGGATTTGCTTGTATTCAGTTATGTGGGATATAAAACGCTACAGAAGAACTATGCAGGCAATACGATGAACGTAAAACTGGCGGAAGAGTCGCAACAACTGAATGATGTGGTGGTGACTGCCCTGGGGATCAAACGTGAAGAAAAAGGATTGGGATATGCCACGGAAACCGTGAAAGGGGATATGATTACGAGTGCCCTGCCCACCAACTGGTCGACGGCACTGAACGGCAAGGTAGCCGGATTGAGTGTTATCTCTTCCGGTGGTCCGCTTAATTCGAGCCGTATCTCGCTGCGGGGGGACGTCTCGCTGAACCAGAACGGAAACGACGCATTGGTGGTAGTGGACGGTGTACCGATGAGTAGTCCGATGACCAATCCGGGTGTTGCCTACGGTGCAGGTTCAAACAGCGAACTTTCCGTGGACTATGGTAACGGATTCTCCGACATCAATCCGGATGATATCGAAAGCATCCAAGTATTAAAAGGGGCCAGTGCGACAGCCTTGTACGGTACGCGTGCAGCCAATGGCGTGATTATGGTGACTACCAAATCGGGAGCGGGTGCACCCAAAGGTATCGGTGTGTCTTACAGCGGTAACTTCAGTATTGACGATGTGATGAGATGGCCCGATTACCAGTATGAATTCGGACAGGGATTGCCGAGCAATATCGGTCCGGCAGGTTCTATCTACGAAGGCCAGCCCTATTACTCTTACGGGAAAGCGGAAGACGGCAGTTACGCAAGCACTAGCGGAACCAGTAGCGCTTACGGAGCACGTTTCGACGCCAACAGGTTGTTCTACCAATATGACCCCGTAACGCAGGGACGCGCTTCTGTTGCCACCCCTTGGGTAGCGTACAAAAACAACCGCAAAGATTTGTTCCAGACAGGATACACCCTGACCAACTCGGTAGCCTTGACCGGAAAATCCGACCGGGGCAGCGTACGGGCGTCCATCACCCACACTAAGAACGAATGGATTCTCCCCAATACAGGTTTCCAGCGTATCACCGCCATGGTTTCCGCCCAACAGCAGATTTCGAGGGCACTGCGCATTAATTTCAAGTCGAGTTATACGTACCGCAAGCTCAACAACACGCCTGCACTGGGATATAACAGTAACTCTATCTCCTACTTCCTTATCTTCCAGAATCCGAATGTCAACCTCGACTGGTTGCGTCCGATGTGGCGTACCGGACAGGAAAATGTGAAACAGCTCCAACCGTACAGTTCCTTTATCGGAAACCCGTATGTCATTCTGTACGAATCTGAAAATCCTTCGGAGAAACACAGTAATGTATCATCCATTTCTGCCAATCTGCGCATCAACAGTAAATTCGATTTCATGATCCGGTCCGGTATCCAGTTGTCAGCAGACCAACGCGAACAGCATCGTCCTATCAGTGACGTGGTTTTCGGAAACGGTTTTTTCAAGAAGCAGAATGTGTTCGATTATGAATTAAACAGCGATGCTTTATTTACTTACCATGATTCATTCGCCAACGGATTGCGTGTCAACGCTTCGGCAGGTGGAAACATGATGCAACAAAGCTACGATATGTTGGCTGCCTCGGTGGTAGGATTGATTACGCCGGGAGTATACAAACTGGCAAACGGTGTTTCCAACCCGAACGTGCAGACGGTTATCAAAAAGAAAGCGTTGAACAGTCTTTATTTCACGGCCAATTTCTCGTATAAGGATAAACTGTTTCTCGATGTCACCGGGCGCAATGACTGGTCGTCTACCCTGCCGAAAAGCAACCGTTCTTTCTTCTATCCGTCGGTCAGCGTCAGTGCAGTGATGAACGAGTGGTTCACGTTGCCGGAACAGATCAGTCTGTTGAAAGTGAGAGGTTCGCTGGCACAGGTCGGCAACGACACAGACCCTTACAAGACATCGCCCTATTATGGCACAAGCGATTTCCCCGGCTCGGCCATCGTATCTTCTACGCTCTATAATCAGGATTTCAAACCGGAGATTTCGACCAATTACGAAACGGGATTCGACTTCCGTATGTTTCACAACCGCATCGGACTCGATTTCACATTCTATTATAACCGCACCAAAAACCAGATTCTGGATGCTCCGATGGACCCGACCACAGGTTACAGCAAAGCTACCATCAATTCGGGATGCGTCCGCAACCGCGGTTACGAAATCCAGTTGGACGTTACTCCGGTAGTCAGCAGGGATTTCCGATGGAATGCTACTTTCACCTGGTCTAAGAACGAGAACCGGATTCTCTCACTGGCGGAAGGGGCGGATGAGAACCAGTTAATCAGCAGTATCGGTAGTGTGTCTATCATCGGACGTGTGGGTGGAACTACGGGCGATCTCTGGGGATATAAACTGGTACGCGACCCGGAAGGAAATGTGGTCATCAACGACAATGGATTGCCCGAACGTTCGGGAGAGATCGAATACGTCGGCACGGCCTATCCGAAATGGAAAGCCGGACTGTATAACGAATTTTCTTATAAGAACTTCACGCTTAGCGTCCTGCTCGACGGACAGATGGGAGGTAAAATGTACTCGCACTCGCACCACAAAATGACGGAACAGGGAAAACTGCAACATACGCTGAACGGACGTCTGCCGGGAACGGAATTTTATATGTCGAAAGACGACCCGCGCATCGCTGCCGCCGGACTTTCACCACAAGACGGGATGTACATGATTGCTCCGGGAACGGTGAAAAACGATGACGGAACTTACTCGCCAAACACCAAAGTGGTGACCGTGGAAAGTTATTATAAGGAATATTACCGGATGGCCAATGTGGAAACTAACACATTCGACACTTCATTCCTCAAGTTGCGCGAAATGAGACTGGAGTACAAGTTGCCGAACAGCACACTGAAGAAAACACCGTTCAGCAAAGCATCGGTGGCACTCTACGCACGCAACCTGTTCTGTATCACCGACTATCCTCTGTTCGACCCCGAATCTGCCGCCCTCAACGGAAGTTCGATGGTGACCGGTGTGGAGACGGGCTCACTGCCTACGGCACGTACTTTCGGACTGAATATTAACGTATCTTTTTAAACACTGACTTATGAAAACCAATAAACTTTTCAAAAATATAGTATGGGGAATGACTTTGTGCGGAGCTCTCTGCACGACTTCCTGCACCAGCTTCGACGAACTCAATACAGACCCCACCCGCATGGATGAGGTGAATCCCGGCACGCTGCTCAACCCGATTTTATACGAAACATCGGTCTACAACTGGAAACGCTACAACAGCTATACCTACGACCTGATGCAATGTGCCGTATCTACCAGCAGCACCAACGGTGTGGGATGGTGGTATATGACGGACAGCGAAGGAGACGGCACATGGACTACTTATTATAAATGGATCAACAACGCCAAAGAGATGATGCGCCTCACCGGAAAATTGCCGGAAGCCTCCAAACAACCCAACTACGATGCTATATCGCTGACTTTGCAATGTTGGCTATACCAGATTCTGACGGATGCCTTCGGTGATATTCCGATGAGCGAAGCCTGCTCCGCCGACGAGGGAATACTTGCACCGAAGTTCGACACCCAGCAGCAGGTGTACCAACAGATTATCGACAATCTGAAAACAGCTAACGAGTTGTTCGACAAAGCTAACGGGTTGATCTACAACCAATCGGGCGAAATGTTGTACAAGACGTCCAAAGGGGATGCAACCGGTATTTTGAAATGGAAGAAGTTCTGCAACTCGCTCCGTCTGCGTGCACTGCTCCGGGTGATCGACGTGCCGGAATTCAACGCGAAACAGGAGCTGCGTACCATGCTGACCGATCCCGCCACTTATCCGGTATTCGAATCGAACGATGATGCTGCCCTGCTTGCCATCAGCGGAACTTATCCGGAGGAAGCTCCGCTCACCCGTCCACAGGATTTCACTTCTTATGTTCAGATTTCAGAGTTCTTTGTTAATCTGCTGAAAGGTTGGAACGATCCCCGTCTGCAGGTGTATGCAACACAGGTCACTCTCCCCGACCAGACTAAAGATTATGTGGGTTTGCCCAGCGGTTATCAGACGTTGCCTTCAATCACTGCTTCGGGACTGAATCAGGAAATGGCGAAGGCACCTATGAAACTTGCCATGATGCCTTATGCCGAAGTGGAATTCATCAAAGCGGAATTACTGAAAAAAGGAGTGATCGACGGAGGAAGTAGCGCTGCCAAAGAGGCTTATCAGAAGGGAGTGCAGGCGGCTATCGAACAGTGGGGACAGAAAATGCCTGACCATTATTTTGAAAATCCGGAAGCTGCTTATGATGATACGCTGGAACGAATCATGAACCAGAAGTTTGTCGCACTGTTCTTCTGCGATTATCAGCAGTGGTTTGAATATAACCGTACCGGTTTTCCTGTGTTACCTGTGGGGCCCGGCATCGCAAATGCTAATAACAAAATGCCGAAACGCTTTAAATATCCATCTGCTCTGCAGCGTACTAATCTGAAAAATTATCAGGCGGCTAAAGCGAACATGGGAGGCGATGACTTCCATATCCGACTGATGTGGCAGCAATAAATGAATGTGTCGGTCACCAAGATTGCGGCAATAATTATCATTTCAATCAATCTTTAAAATTCAATGAATATGAAAAGAATAATCAGTATGGCTGTTGTGTTAGTTATAACGATGGCAGCAACGGCGCAAAAAGGAGAGCTCGCCATGAACGAGAATATCTCCGGAAAAGACCATATTTCCAAAAACGAAAAAGAAGCTACTCCCGTAGGCAAAAAGTCGAAAGCGGCATTTATATTCGACGTGTATGGAGAAATCCCGACTACCAAACCAGTGTTTGAAGCGGAACATTATCTGGGGAGTGACATTACCGGAAAATGGAATACTTTCATCCAGAATTATACGCATGAGTATGATGTAACAATCGGATTTACGGATTCCTCGGTCGAAATTTTGAAGCCTTCTATTTACAAGGCGGTCAATAAGGTGAATAAATATTATAAGAAGGCATTGAAGAAAGAAGAGGTGAGCCGGGAAGTTGCTACATTCAACATGGGTCATATTCTGGATTGCGCCAATGTGATGTGTTTCGATGATAACAGCAAGTCTTTTGAGGAGGCTCTCAAGTCGGCAGATGAACCGGAAGAAATTATCGCATTATTCAATCAGGTTACTTTAAGAAAGTTATAAGCAATGAAAAAGATCAATTTTAGAAAAACGCTGTTTGCAGCGGTTTTGCTTTTCCAGCTGAACGCTATTGCCGCCTTTGGTCAGACGGTGGTGAAAGGTAGTGTGAAAGATAATACAGGTAAACCCATCAGCGGTGTAGTGGTGACAGACGGGGCACATTTCAATACGACTGATGCAGAAGGAAATTATGTTCTGAACACTGATCCGGCACGTTATCCAATGGTTTACATCTCTACTCCGGCAACGTATGAGCTTCCTTCCAAAGAGGGGATAGCCGATGGTTTCTATCAATATCTGGATGCCGGGAAAAGCGAAAACCAATGTGACTTCGTATTGACTAAACGGCAGAAGCCGGTGGATGAATTTGTCTACATCGTCCTTTCCGACCCGCAAGTGAGAAACGAAAAGCAACTGGACCGCTTCCGCACGGAAACAGTGCCCGACCTGAAACAGACTGCCGACTCACTAAAGAACTTCGAAATCGTCGGCATGGGACTGGGGGATCTGGTGTGGGATGCCATGAACCTGTACGCTCCTTACCGGCAAGCGGTGTCCAACTTAGGAATGACGATGTTCCAACTGATGGGAAACCACGACTTCAACCTGCTCTACAAATCTATAACGCAGACGGATCATCCGGCGGATGGTTATGGGGAACAGAATTATTATCAGTCATTCGGCCCGGCTAACTATTCATTCAATATCGGTAAAGTGCATGTGATAGCAATGAAGGATATTGATTACGACGGCAACAAGAAATACACGGAACGCTTCACGCCGGAAGATTTGGACTGGTTGAGAAAAGATTTAAGTTATGTGCCTAAAGGAAATATCGTGTTCCTGAACGTTCACGCTCCAGTAGCTAATAACACGGTAGCTGCGGGGGGAAATGCGCGCAACGCCAATGCGCTTTTCCAACTGTTGAGGCCTTACCAAGTACATATTTTCTCCGGACACACGCACTTTTATGAAAATCAGTTGCCCGCCCCTACCATTTACGAACATAATATCGGAGCGGCCTGCGGCGCATGGTGGGCAGGACACGTGAATCGTTGCGGAGCACCAAACGGTTATCTGGTGGTACAAGTGAAAGGTGATGATGTGAAATGGCGTTACAAGGCAACAGGGTGTTCGCCGGACTATCAGTTCCGGCTTTACCAACCGGGAGAGTTTGAAAGCCAGAAAGACTATGTGGTAGCCAATATCTGGGATTGGGACTGGACGTATACGGTAAACTGGTACGAGGATGGAGTGTTGAAAGGTGCTATGCAGGCTTTTGACGATGAGGATCAGGATTATATCAATATGGTAAAGGGAAAGAAAACGGGTTATCGCACACGTCATCTTTTCCGTGCACAGCCTTCTAAAGATGCAAAATCTGTCAAGGTGGTGGTTAAGAATCGTTTCGGGGAGATATTCACGGAAGAGATAAAACT
>QWCN01003032.1_pt1 | contig 20396 bp, 34 predicted proteins | sample 1972711 | NCBI WGS metagenome assembly QWCN01 (sample SAMN09866707, study PRJNA288562) | Human gut metagenome isolate term1_stool, whole genome shotgun sequencing... | isolation source: gut | host: Homo sapiens | place: USA: California
ATATACTTACTCCCCGCCTTCTTCCGTTTCCGTGTGCTTGCGCCGGTTCCGCGCAAAGGCGGCATTGCCCGCCGCGATCATGAGTTCCTCGTCCGTCCAAGGGCCGTGTTCGTCGCTGTAGGCGTCGTCCGCCCAGTTCATCGCATTGCCTCCGTGAACGGGGCCATTCGTTCAAAGAGTTCCTGATCCTGCCGCTCAAAATAGCCCACGAGCAGAAAGCAGAGGAACAGGAGGAGCACCGCCAGCCACGGCCTTTTCCAGATGTCGATCTTCATGCCGCCGCCCTCCGTGCCATGATTTTGAGGTAGTTGGCCTTTGCCAGAAACGATCGTGCGGCGTTCTCGCACGCCGTGACCAGCGTCTCGGCGGTGTAGTATTCCGCGCAGGACGAGCAGATCCAGAAGTCGCGGTGCCTCCTGAGCCTCACGGCCTTGTCGTACTTGAGCTTGCAGTGCGGGCAGAAGATGGCGGCGCTCATGCCGCGTTCCTCCTCTTTTCCTGCTTGGCCTCATACAGGGCGTTCCTGTCGTGGAGTTCGGCGCTCACCCATTCCGTACAGTCGGTGATCTTGTCCGGTTCGATGGCGATTTCCGAATCGGCCAGCGCTATGCCGAACTGTTCCTTCATGGCCTTCACCACGGTTTCCGGCACATTGCACACCTGATCGAACTCGAAGAAACGGGCGCAGGTGGCGCATACGCGGGGCTCATCTTCCGGTTCATATTCGTAGGGGTTACGCATGGCTGTATCCTCTTGGTTAAAGTTCGTTCCGGAGTCCCAGAACCAATAAAAAGCCCGGCGTAGTTCCGGGCTTCGATGATTCAAGGCAAGCACCCGACGGGGCCAATCCCCGCCGGGGCGCGCTTCCATGCGGGGCGGTGAATTGTCAGAAAGTCAACTGACCGCCCGGATGTAAAAATTCGTATTTCATCACGTTTCACGGCCCGATCTTTGTGTCGTAACCGTGTATGCTCAGCCCTTGTTTGGACGCCTTGCCGGGAGTTCCGGGTACAACGCCTCAATGGGGGGCTTCTTCGCTCTGATTGTCTTCACATCACCCCATTTCCTGCCGTCGCGTGCTTCCCGCTCCCAAAGGCTTGCGCTTGCCGAGCTCGTACTTGTTGGGGCTTCCTCCGTCCGGTTCCAGCTTTCGGCGGGCCGTTGCCGCGCCGCTCGCCTTCCCCGTTCGTCGTGAGTCCATAATACCAAATGGAAACACAACGTCAAGCATAAAGTTTACAAATGGTATCACATGAAGTAAAACAATAACCGCCGACACCAAACGGCATCGGCGAACACGCCCGGCAGGACACAAAAAAGCCCCTCATGGGGAGGGGCGGGGAGAAAACTATGGACAATATCAAAAATGTTAAAATGTCATAAGTTCTTAAAGTGATCCAAGCTGATCTCGAATTTTTCAAACACAAGAAAGGAACTGATATGCTGGCTCACAATATCCATGTATCATTCAATCTCGACGAGGAAGGGCGCATCTCCCAAGAAAAAACAGGGATAGAGATATTGGTTATCCTAAACAACTATCAATCTATGTAGGTGATGCGAGGAACATTCATATGAAAAAAGATAAGGCATATAGTGTTGGGCTGGATGTCCACGATCTGGACAAACAGCAGATTGAAGAAAAATGCCAGCATTTCATTGAAAAACTAAAGCTTCACTGTGAACCCTGCGGACTTGAATCCGTCTTGCAAGCTTTTGAGGAGCTCATTTTCCATCTTCGCGAGATCAGACTTAATGTGGTTTTCAAGTCGAAGGTTTAACCCGCATTCACAGGTAAATACACCGTGTTCTGTATAGTCATCTGGGTCAAGCCTTGTGACCTTTCCACAATCAGGACATGTAAAATCAAAAAAGTATTCGTCCCCGACCGTAACGAATTCAAGGCAGTCTTTGGCATTTTTCATTCTTAACTCCTCCCCGCTCCGGCGGGGATTTTCATTTGCAGCTTACGTCACTCCACGCCCATACGACGCGCCCGACGATGGACTTGTTCCAGTCGCCATCGAAGTCTTCCATCAGGCTGTAGACCTCGGGGGGATTCTCGGCGGCGTTATCCGAATAGTAGGTGATGCGATAATCCTTTTTCTTCGGTTGGTTTTCCGCTGCCACGCGCTTGATCTTTCCGCTGCCGTCGGCGGGATCGAGGACAAGCATGATTCTTCCCTTAAAGTTCATCACGTCCTTATCCTGCCTATCCACCAGCACAATATCCTGCGGCTTGAGCGTGGGAACCATAGACGTTGAGTGTTTGCCCAGCATGACGGCAATGAGGTCGCGCTTGTGTTGAATGGCCCGCTGGTGACGCCAGACGAGGAACCACGAGATGAGTTCATTTTGCGGAATAATGCCGGGCCCCGCGCCGACCTCTTCAACCAGCGGAACGGCGAGATAGTCTTCATCCGGGGGAGGGGGAAGGTCTTCTCCTGCTGGGGCTATCTTTGCATCAACGAAACATACATCTTTTGACGGGGTATCAAGAGCTCCCCAGTTGAATGTAAGTCCTATAGTGTCAAAAACTTTAGATACTTCAACAACGCTAGGGTTTCTTTCTCCAGAAATCCAGCGCGACAAAGTTACCGAGTTGACGCCGCTGAGATCCGCAAGCTTTCGGATACTGCCAGCGTCTTCAACCGCTTTTTTTAAAGCACGAAGAACCGAATCAAAAAAGTTTTCCATAGTTATAGTGATACCAATTGGTAGTAAAAAGTCTATACCACATATGGTATCATTACTTTACAATAATGATACCATAAGGTATGCTCTACCCATGAACGCAAAAATTACTTCTGAAGTCAGATTTTTTTTAGAGCGGCACAAGCTATCCGCACGGAAGCTTGCCATTGAAGCCGGGGTTACTCCGGTAATCGTAACCCGCGTTCTGTCCGGAGAGCGTCAGGATATGCTTTCCTCGAACGCTGATGCGCTACGGGCGGCGATGGCTCGCCTTTCCCTCACAGCCACCCCCAGCACTCCCACCGAACCCGAAGAGGCACGCCATGTTGAATAACTTTTTCCTCGCCGTTGCCGTGTGACTCGTCATGCTTGTCGTCTTCATGCCCAGAGACTAGCCCCGCAGCGCACCGCCTGGCCACGGCTTCCGGCGTGGGGTAGTCCTCGGCGCGGTAGCACTTCCAGCTGATGGTCCCGCCGGACAGGATGCGGACGCGCCACACGGGACCGCGTCGGGTGATGAGCAGGTGAACAAGTTCCATGCCCTCCAGAATAGGGCGGCACACAAACAGGATGAACGGTGAAATGATGACAATCCCCACACTTGAACACGTTATCGAAGCCGTACAGACGGCGGTGAAGAAGTATCCCGGCGGCGTCCGGGCAATGGCGGCGGAAATGGATATGGCTCCGTCGAGTCTCGGCAATGTCCTCAATCCCTACGCCGATCGTACGTCCGTCAAGCTCGGGCTGGAACAGGCCGCGTTCATCATGCATCAGACGGGCGACGTGTCCGCCCTCCAGCTTCTTGCGGCGGATCTCGGATTTTCGCTTCTTCCGATGTGTGCGGAACCTGACAAGGGCGTGGAAGGCGAACAGCTCGATGATGTGGAGCGTCTTGCAGACCTGCAAAGGGCCATACGTAGGAATGCGCCGCAGAAGGTGCGGGCAAAGCTGTTGGGGGCCCTGATCATCGACCTGATGGAAACGGAGACGGCTGTGCAGCATGAAGGGAGGAAGGGAGAATGCCGATCCTGATTTGCCAACAGTGCGACCGGATGTTTGAGGTGACTCCCAGCCGCGAGCATTCGGCAAAGTTCTGCTCGAAAGAGTGCCAGCTTGCCGCCACCCAGAAAAAAGAGGCCAAGTGCGAATGCTGCGGAAAGGAGTTCAATCCCCTCAACCGCAATAACCCGCGCTTTTGCTCCCGCATCTGTGCCAGCGCAGCGCAAAGCGGCTTGAGCCGGGAAGCGTATCTCGCAAAAAAAAGCGCAGCCAAGGCAGACCCCCGCAAGGGAAAGCATCTGTGCGCGGGGGTTGCCGGCAAGAGCTGTGGGCGGTGGATCACCGACTACAGGTGCCCGGCCTGCTGGGAAAAGCTGCGTAAAGGTTCCGACACTGAGGGGCTTCCGTCATACGAATTTCACGGAAGAAGATCCAGGGGCATGGAATGGGACTTGTAGGTACGGGCCCCTGCCCCCACGGTCGGCTTCACCGCGACGGGCGCCGCGTCCTGTGCTTTGCGGACTGGTCGAAAGAGTACGGAGTCCCGGCATGGTTCACGAGAAACGGCTACGTCAAAGACGTGCGGTTCTGCCTGAACTCCTGCGAAAAGAGGCCGGGCATTGTTGAAGTGGAACTTGAAGGTTTCAAGGCATAGGCAAAAGAAAAGGCCCTCTGAGGAGAACAGGGGGCCAAACGAAGGGGAATATGATGCGGATACATCAAAGGACTGAATGGAGCATCTCATTAATATGCCGTTCCGTCAAGGGAAAGGTGTGATATGGAACGCGGTTTTTTCAAAATTTATCGAAAGATAGAGGACTCAAAATCGTGGAGCCGGGGTGCGCTGTATCGCGGCCTTATGATCACACTTCTCGAAAAAGCGAACTGGAAGCGCGGTTTTTTCCATGGGCAAGAGATCCTTCCCGGGCAGCTGGCGTTCAGCGGTGAGTGCCTTGCGGATGAACTCGACATACCCAGAACATCGGTTGTTCGCATGTTGCGGAATCTTGAGCTTGACGGCTTTCTGACACGCTCAAACATGAACAACCGATATACGCTTATAACTATAACAAATTGGCACAGTTATCAAGGTGTAGAAAATGACTGTGGTCAACCGATGGTCAACCACTGGTCAACCGACGGTCAACCAGTGGACACTATCAAAGAAGGTAAGAAAGAAAGAATAAATACACCCCCCCCTCCCCCCCACGGGGGGGACGCCTCCGGCGTTGCGGGGGAGTGCTCCTCTGGCGTGATGCCGCAATCCGGACAGGCACGGGAATCACGCAAGCGTTTTATGCCTCCCAAGGCAAGCGAGGTGGAGGCGTACTGCCTTGAGCGTGGGAACGGCATAGACCCTGTAGCATTCGTCGATTTCTACGAGGCGAAAGGATGGTGTGTCGGCAAAACGCCGATGAAAGACTGGAAGGCCGCCGTTCGGACGTGGGAACACGAACGGCGGGAAAAGAGGGCGATGCAGGAACAGGCTTACGCGATGCCGTTGAACTAGCCGGAAGGAGAGGCCATGAAAAGCAAGACGTTCATCGATTTTGGGATCGTCATCGAGCGCGGAGAAAGCCGGACGTTCTGCCCCCAGTGTTCCCCTGGGCGCATGAAGAAGTACGACAAGTGCCTGTCCGTTGACCAAGAGCAGGGCGTGTGGTTTTGCCACCACTGCGGCTGGGCTGGCGGACTTGGGGAAAGCTCCGGCGAGAGGGAACGGGCTGAAAAGACGTTCTCCAAGCCGCACTTCGTGGCTTCGGAAATCGACGACCCCAAGGTGCTGGATTGGTTCAAGCAGCGCGGCATTTCCGCGAAGACGCTTGCCGCGTTTCACGTCAAGTCCGGTCCCGCGTGGATGCACGGGCCGAATGGCGGGGGAAACGTGAACACGATCCAGTTCCCGTTTTACCTGCATGGGGAAGTCGTTAACGTGAAGTACCGTACCGGCGACAAGCGGTTCCGGCAGGAAAAGAACGCCGTCAAGTGCCTGTACAATTTCGACATGGCCGAGAAGAGCGTTTCCGAACGCCTGCTGGTCACGGAAGGGGAGATGGACTGCCTCGCCTTGTACGAGTCCGGGTACACGGCGGTGGTGTCCGTTCCCGACGGCGCTCCTTCCCCTGAGACGAAGAGCTACGCCAGCAAGTTTGACTTCCTACACGGAGCGGAGGCGTTGCTTGACCGCTTCAAGTTCATCGTGCTTGCCGTGGATAACGATGCGCCGGGAAAGAAGCTCGAAGAAGAACTTTCCCGGCGCATCGGGATGGACAAATGCCTGAAAATTCTGTGGCCAGAAGGATGCAAGGATGCCAATGATGTTCTGATCCGGCATGGAGCGGATGCTCTTCGCCGGTGTATCGAGGCGGCGCAGTTTTTCCCCGTTGATGGGGTGCAGTCCGTCAGCGACCTGTGGGACGCCGTATTCACCCTGCACGCTTCCCCGGAGCAGCCCGGAGCGGACATCGGGTGGGAAAACGCGGCGGGGGTGTTCAATGTCGAGCCGGGGCAGATGACGGTGGTTACGGGCATTCCCTCACACGGCAAATCAACGTTCATCGACGCTCTGCGCGTGAATCTGTTCCGGCTTCACGGGTGGGCATCCGCCGCCTTCTCGCCGGAGAACTGGCCAGCCCAGACGCATCTTTCCCTGCTTGCCGAGATGTACGCCCGCAGGAATTTTTACGAGATGACGCAGGACGACTTGTATGGCGTTATGTGCGAGGTCATGCGGGGATTTTTTTTCATTCAGCCTGATCGGGATGAAGATATGATGACCGTTGACGCCATCCTCGCGCGGGCGAAGGCCCTTGTCTACCGGAGCGGGATCAGGGTGCTGGTCATCGATCCGTGGAACGAGATCGAACATGCGATACCGCAGGGGCAGCGGGAGGACCAGTATATCAGCATCCAACTTGCCAAAATACGCCGCTTCGCCCGCGTCAACGCCGTTCACGTTTTTCTCATCGCGCATCCCCGGCAAATCGAGAAAGACAAGAACGGAGGGTATCCCCCGCCGACGGCTTACGACATCGCGGGCGGGGCCATGTGGCGCAACAAGGCCGACAACATCCTGTGCGTCTACCGTCCCAACATGCAGACCAGCGATACGCACGTCTTCGTTCAGAAAATCCGCTTTCGTCGTAATGGCAAGGCTGGGGAAATGTTGAAGTTCTCGTTCCATGTCGGAACGTCAACCTACTACGCGGTGAAGGGGTAGCCCGTGCTCGGAATTCGTCGTTTCCTGAAAACCTGCATCGTGGCGGCGGCCTGTCGGGACTTTATCGACTCCGAGACGGCGCACCGTTTGCTCAGAGTCTTTGGGCTCATCCATGTCTGAGTGCCCACGGTACTGTGAAATCTTCGGCCCCGGCGCGTGTGCAGGGGTGTTTGACGAAAAGGAGTGTGTGATGAGCACGTACAGGGAAGAATCGTTGCCGGAAACACTGCAAGACATGTCCGACCGTTTCGGAAAGCCCTTTGTCCGGCACATGATTGAACGCTTCGCGGGTATAACTCTTATTATTCCCGCCAAAAGCCGGAAGACGCAGCTAACTCGGGAATTGTGCGCCTTCTTGGGGCAGGATGCCCTTTCCGACTTTCTGCACACCTATGGCGGTACGAGAATCTATATCCCCACTTTGCGCCGGGCGAAGATCCGCGCACGGGACATGGACATCAACGCCGAGCGGGACGAGTTGGCTCGTAAGGGGCTGAGTGAAAGAGCGCTTGTCGCCAGGCTCGCCACGCTGCACGGGCTTTCCGAACGGCAGGTGTGGCGCATTTTAAAACAGCCGAGAACCTCGGACAACAGGAAGGCGGCGTTATGACGGTCTTACGCTTCACCTTGTCCTGCACGCCCACGGCACAGGCCCGAGTCCGGCACACCGTCCGTTGTGGGCACAGCGTGGCTTACAAGTCTGCCGGGCAGAAGAGCGCGGAAGCCGTGCTTGATGATCTTCTTTCGAAGCGCGCCCCGGAAAAGCCTTTAGATGGGCCGCTCGTACTCGAATTCATCGCGGGGATGCCCATACCTGCATCGACCTCGAAAAAACAACGAGAGGCCATGTTACGCGGCGAAATCGCCCATACGAAGAAGCCGGACCTCGACAACATGGCGAAGCAGCTCAAAGACGCCATGACGCGCGCGGGGTTCTGGAGGGATGATAAGCAGGTGGTGGCCCTACGCTGTTCAAAACGCTACGCCGCCGTCCCGCATTGGGAGGTAGCCGTGTACACACAGGAGGAAGCGTAATGAATGAACGGAAATTGCTGCTCGGCTGGAAGGCCATCACAGCCTACACCGGAGTTAGCCGCCTCCTCATGATCCGCTACGCCTACCCCGTCCACGACTGCGACAGGGCAACTCATCACGGGTACGGCGTCTGTGCCTATACCGACGAGCTTGACGCCCACAAGGAGGCTACCAGTGCATAACATCGACATCACGATACTTGGTGAACAGGCTCTTGCGGCACTCATGCAGCGGCTGTCGGAAGCACGCGGGAAGCACCCTGTTTTCGCGGAGGGCAAATACCACGCGCTCGGCGTCATCGGCGCGGAGTACCACGAGCTGGAGAAGGCCGTGGAGTATGAGTCCGCCGAACGTATGGCTGACGAGGCCCTTGACGTGGCGGTGACCGCACTCCGGTTATGGTGCGGGGAGCACGAGGTTTGGCAATGAAGAAGATTAATAGCGATCCCAGAGACTGCCCAGTATGCGGAAAACGTGGATACCGCTCTTCGCGCACCAAGCGTCCAGATGCTTTTGGAGTCAGGTTCACATACAGATGCCAGTGCGGTTACCTCTGGGATGTGCGCTTGGTGGCCATTGATTGTCGTAAAGCTGGCATCCCTCCAAATGAAGGCGCAATTCAATGTGGTTAAAAAGAAGTCTGTACACTGTGTACAGATTGCCCATTGTCTACGCTCTCCTCCATGTTACGCTCCCGGCAAAAGTCAGGAGCGTTTTTTTATGCACTACACCGAAGCCCGTTGGTCCGGGAAATGGCCGAACTTCACCCCGAAGGAGATCGCCTGCAAATGCTGCGGGGAGATCGTCGTGGACGAGGCGAGCATGGACGCGCTCCAGCGGCTCCGCGACATGTGGGGCGAGCCCCTCGTCATCAACTGCGGTCACCGCTGCTTCAGACACAACAAGGAAGTGGGCGGGGTCGCGCATTCGCAGCATCTGACCCTCGCCTTTGATGTCCGTATGCCGAAAGAGCGGCATGAGGCGTTCATCAGGCTGGCCCGGCAGTGCGGGTTCCGTGGCATCGGTCACCGCGACTACGAGAACTTCGTGCACCTCGATATGGGTCCGGAACGGGAGTGGTAGATATGGAACAGACCGTGATCGATTTCATCTTTTCGACGTTGACGAGCCTTGCCGCCCAGTATCCCGAAGCCTCGTGGATCATCACCGCAGTCGCCGGGCTCATGTCCCTATGCGGGGTGGCTGCCGTCATGACTATCTGGCTTCCTGTTCCCAAGGAGACGACTGGAGCATACGCGGTCCTCTACCGCTGGGCTCATGCCCTTGCCGCGCACTTCGGACAGAACAAGGGCGCCGTGGCGGACGGCAAGTCCGAAACCGTGAAGGCCGAAGTCAAGGCCGTGACGGGGAAGTGATGTGCGGGCCGTCCTTGAGTTCCTCGCTGCGCTCGTCGATCTCCTCAAGCTGTGGCTTCGCCAACGGTACGGCGAACGCCGCGAGGCTGCTCGTGCTGCGGATCGCACTGCTGTTCGTGATGACGCTGGCGGCGAGTGGGTGCGGCACAGTGGCGGAACCGACCGCCGCGACAAGCCCGGCTCCGCTGACGCCGGGGGCCGTCGTGACCAATGACTGGTCGTATATCTACGGCGGAAATCGTTTCACCGAGTCCGGCGAGTGGGTGCACCTGCCCGCCGGGGAAGCCGGGAACCTGCTCCTGTGGATCAAGAGCGTGGAGGAGGCACGATGACGCCGTTATCTCCTGAGGACTCGCATCATGTGATTGACGCAACGGCCTATTCCTGGCCGTACATCGGCATTGCGCTTCTTGGCGGGGTTGCTAGAGCTGCTCGTTTTGGCGTGCGTTCCGTGCGTCAGTTCCTTTGTGGGCTGCTGTGCTCCGGGATTTCCGGGCTGCTGTGCATCCTCGCACTATACGGTCAGGACATCCCGGGACCAATGGCTGGGGCTATCGTTGGCATGGTCGGGTACTCTGGAGGCTCCATCCTCGACGCCGTTCTTGGAATGATCAAACGATGGATTGAGCGCAGGGGATAGATTGTAAGAAAGTCACGCGGCGACGTTCCCCCCGGTCGCCTATCGCCCGCCAGCAGCGGGGTACAGGATAAACGGTCGCCTTTTCAAAGGGTTGTGCATATCGACGCCGGAGCACAGCCGCCCTTCACGGGGACTCGGGCGGAGTAGCATGGCTGGGCCGATATATCGCGTGACGTACTGCTTTGAGAACCTTTTCGGGGGGAAATTGCGTCTGAAGTGGACGAATCGCAAGGGTGAGGGGGGGGGAGCAAATGTTCAGAGTGCACAGCTCCGTGACCGGGTGTGCCCCTTTACGCACAGTTTCGGGAAAATTTTAGGGGGTAATTTGTGGGCAAACATAGCGGCATGTATGGGGCGCAGTGGCGCAAGGCGCGGATTGCCTTTTTGCGAGCACACCCGTTCTGCGCGATGTGCGGGAAAGCCCTGCGCGGTGCCGACGCCGTGGTTGACCATATCCGCCCCCACCGAGGTGACACGGCCCTGTTCTGGGATGAGGGCAATTGGCAGGCACTCTGCAAATCCTGCCATGACTCCCGCAAGCAGCGGGTAGAGCACGGCGGCTTCATCGGCGGACACGATGAACACGGGATGCCCACGGACAAGGCGCATCCTTGGAATCAGGGGAAGTAATGGGCGCACGAGGGCCAAAACCGGCACAGGCCAAGCGGCTACGCATGTTGACGCCAGCCGAGAGCTTTTTCCCTCACCCCGAGGGCATGTCCGAAGACGCGGCGGAGCTGTGGCGAAACATCGTCGGCGCACATCCGCACGGATATTTTCAGGCCGGGGACGTGCCGCTATTGCGGGCCTACTGTGATGAGTATGTACGGCGCAACCGTGCGGAACAGATGCTTGCCGAGCAGGGAGAGGTCATAGAGACGGCTTCCGGTGCGGTGAAGCGCAACCCTTGGCACGAGGTCCTTGTGAACAGCAACAGTTCCCTGAGTCAGCTGGCGACAAAGCTGCGCCTGTGTGTGAACAGCCGCATCACAGCCAAGACAGCCGGAAAGAACGAAGAGAAGCCGAAGCCTAAACGGGCCGGACTGATGTTTGGAGCGTAGACGAATGACCAGAGCGGAGAAAGTGATTGCCTTCATCGAAACCCTGCGGACGCCGGACGGTGCCGGGGTTGGTCTGCCGTTCGTGCTGCGCGAGTGGCAGAAGGCGATCATCCGGGAGGTCTACGATGCGGAAGACGCGGAAGGGCGGCGCGTGGTGCGCCAGGCGGTGCTGTCCATGTCTAGGAAGAATGGCAAGACCGCATTGGTGGCGGGGCTGTGTCTCGCGCATCTGTGCGGTCCGGAAGCCGTCAGAAACGGGCAACTTTATTCCGTAGCCTTCGACCGGGAACAGGCCGCCGTGCTGTTCAAGCTGATGGCGGCAATGGTCTACATGGACGACGAGTTGTCCGACCGTCTGAACGTCATCGAGTCCCGTAAAAAGCTGGTCGATCCGGTGAGCGGCTCCGAGTTCACGGCCCTGTCCAGCGAAACAAAAGGCAAGCACGGCAAGTCATCCTCCTTCATCGTGTTCGACGAGTTGGCGCAGTTCGGCGCGGACCGTGAACTGTACGATGTGATGATGACTTCGCGCGGGGCGCACGCCGATCCGCTGGTGTGGTGCATTTCCACACAGGCCGCCAGCGACAACGCCGTGCTTTCCGAACTCATTGATTATGGCCAGAAGGTGATCCGGGAAGAGATTGAAGATCCGAAGTTCAAGACATTCCTTTTCTCAGTGCCGATGGATGCGGATCCGTGGGACGAGGCCAACTGGTATCTGGCGAACCCGGCCCTCGGGGACTTCCGGTCTTTGGAGGAAATGCGCGAGACGGCGGAGAAGGCGAAACGGATGCCCGCGGCTGAGGCGGCATTCCGTAATCTTTATCTCAACCAGCGCGTGGACGGCGCGGCGCATTTCATCACCCCGGAAGTCTGGCGGCGCAACGGTGAGGAGCCTGACGTGGCATTGTTTGATGATCTGCCTGTTTTTGGCGGCCTTGACCTGTCCGGGAAAAATGACCTCACCGCGCTGATTCTGACGGTTCAGGATCAACAGGGTTTGTGGCACGTCATGCCGCTATTCTGGACGCCTGCCGAGGGCATCCGGGACCGTTCGGATCGCGATCACGTTCGGTATGACCTCTGGGCGCAGCAAGGCTTTTTGAACACCACGCCGGGTAGAACCATCGACTATCGGTTTGTGGCCCGCAAGATTGCGGAACTGCACGGCAGAATGTCCATTGCCGGATTGAAGTTCGACCGCTGGCGGATTGACGAGCTGGTGAGGGCACTCCGTGAGGAAGGCGTGGACGCTTGGGTTGAAGGCAAGGACGAAGCCGTACCCGGCGGGCTGCGGATGATTCCGCACGGTCAGGGTTTTCGGGACATGAACCCGGCGGTGGAGATGCTGGAGGATGTGCTTGCCGAAGGAACCATGCTTCACGGGATGCACCCCGTCCTGACCATGTGCGCCTCGAACGTGCGGGTGCAGCAGGACCCGAGCGGGAACCGCAAGTTTGACAAGATCAAGAGCACGGGCCGGATTGACGGGATTGTCGCGTTGGCCATGGCCATGAACTGGACTGAATATGAGGTCCCGGAAAAAGAGGGCGGCCTATTCGATTGGGCCGGATTTCTGGCCTCTGAAGGGGAAGGCCTATGAGTTGGTGGAATCCTGCGACATGGGGGCAGACGCCCAAGGCATCGTATGGCGGAACGCTGGAAGATGAGGCCCGCATCATGGAAACTCTGCTTGGAGGATCTGCTGGCTATCCCACGGCAAGCGGTGTGGTGGTGAACGAACATACGGCCATGAAGGTGAGTGCCGTGTACCGTTGCGTGGCCCTTTTGTCTGGAACGATCGCCAGTCTGCCGTGTGAGGTCTATCGCCTTGCCCGTGGCGGAAAAGCGGAGCCGGCCGTAGACCATCCGGCCTATTACCTGCTACATAACGAGGCTTGCGCCCTCATGACGGCGCACCAGTTCTGGCGGACCTTTCTCTGGTCTGCCTTCATGCACGGCAATGGGTATGCACTGGTAGGCAGAACCGCGCTCGGCACTCCAAAGAGCCTTTCGTGGATAGCCCCGTACCGTTGCATGCCCGAGCTGAACGACGACAAGACGCGGCTCCGTTACCGCATGATGCTCTCCAATGGCGAAAGTGCTGTTTTCGACCAAGACGATGTGCTTCACTGGACGTTCCTAGGCTGGGACGGCGTGAAAGGCATGTCGCCAATGGACTGTGCGCGGGGGGCCATTGCCCTTGCGGTGGCGGGACAGGACTTCAACGAGAGGTTTTTCAGCCAGGGCAATGCCGCCGATTACGCGTTTGAGTTTCCCCAGAAATTCGACTCTGAGCAGGCCAAGCTGTTCTACGATACATGGGAACGGAACCACACCGGACGGTCTAGGTCACGTATGCCCATTGTTGCCGACAACGGCGCGAAGGTAACCCGTCTCGACTTCAAGGCCGACGAATCACAGCTGATGGAAAGCCGCTCGTTTCAGGTTGAGGATATCTGCCGGTTCTATGGTGTTCCGCCGCACATGGTCGGGCATACCAGCAAGAGCACCTCATGGGGAACAGGCATCGAAGAACAGACGCTCGGCTTCGTCAAATTCACTTTGCGCGACATCCTTAAGGGACTTGAGCAGGAAATCGACCGGAAACTGCTGCGATCTGCCAAGTTTTACAGCAAATTCAATCTTGATGCCCTGCTTCGGGCCGACTCCAAGGGCCGTGCCGATTTCTACAAGGCGGCTCTGGGTGGCACGCAGAACCCCGGCTTCATGACGGTCAACGAGGTGCGTGCGCTTGAAAACCTCGCACCGCTCGAAGGCGGCGACGAATTGCACGCGCCGGAATCCGCAGGGCAGACGGACACAACGAACCAGCCTGATACGACAACAAATGGAGGTGGCAGCAATGCAGCCTAATACGATGAACGCCCGCCAGTTGCTTGAAGACGCTAGGAGCAAGGCAAAAGCCAGAATTGATGCTGGCGGTCCGCGCCTGCTTTCGCCTGCCACGGTGTTTGACGCCGCCAAGGATGAAGCAACGGTCTATCTTTACGATGCTATTGACCCGTCTTGGGGAATTGACGCTGGCGAGTTTGTCAAGTCGCTGAATGAGATCACCGCAAAGACCATTCACCTACGCATTAACTCACCCGGCGGCGCAACTGCAGATGCCGAAGCTATTCAAGTTGCCCTGCAACAGCATCCTGCCAAGGTCATTTCTCACATCGATGGGATGGCTGCCTCTGCTGCGACATATATCGCGTTGTCCGCTGATGAAGTTGAGATAGCAGATGGTGGCCTGTTTATGATTCACAATGCTTGGGGCGTGGCTATCGGGAATAAAAGCGAAATGATCTATTTCGCTGATTTGTTGGGCAAAATAGACGCCAACATCCTGCGCGACTACCAAGCCAAGACCGGGGCCAGCGCCGAACAGATAAAGACGTGGATGGACGCGGAAACGTGGTTCACCGCGCAAGAGGCCCTGACCAACGGATTTGTTGACCGCATCTACGGCAATGTTGATGCCCCTGCGGAGGGTGAGCCGGAAGACAAAAAAGCCGCTGCCAAGGCTGACGACAATCAAACGAAAAACTCTGCCGAAGATCAGGCCGCGATTGCTGCGCATATGCGCCGTGAACGTGCATTGGCTCTGATTGAGGCGGGCATATAGCGGGAAACCCGCAAAACAAAACTCCCAATGGAGGGAACGATTATGGCTATTTCCATCCAGAATCTGCGGGAACAGAAGGCCGAAAAGCTCAAGGCCGCCCGCGAAATGCAGAACAAGGACAATTTTACCGACGAAGACCAGACGGCATTTGAGGCTTTGCTTGCCGAAGCCTCCGCAATCGAGGCCCGTATCCAGGGACAGATGAAGCTGGAGGGCCTTACCGATCCGCAGCAGGCCGAAAGCGTTGCTGGTTTCACAAACGAAGGCGGTCACGTTGAAGTTGCCGCCAAGCCCGTCTACCGCAACCTTGGCGAGCAGCTTATCGATGTGCAGGCCATGACGCTGGACACCGCCGATGCCCCGAAAGCCCGCGAACGCTTCATGCAGGTGGTCAATGCGGCTTCCGGTGCGTCCACGGGTGTGGACAGCGAAGGCGGATATCTCGTGGAAACGGACAAGTCCAAAGGGATTATGACCTCTGCAATGGAAAACGGGCTTCTGGCCCGCCGCGTAACGGTACAGCCCATTTCCGCCAATTCGGACGGCTTTGAATACCTCGTTTCCGATGATCGCAACCGTACCACCCGCAACGGCCTGTCCGTCTACTGGAAGGGAGAAACCACGGCTATGGCCTCTTCGGGAAAGGTCGCGCTCAAGACCCGCGAAATGCGGGTGAAGGATCTGTACGGCCTGCTGTACGTCACCAATCGTATGCTCCGTGATGCCCCGGCCCTTGCCGCGTTTGCCCAGCGTGCTCTGCGCGAGGAGTTCGCCTTCAAGCTCGATCAGGCGATTTTTGAGGGCTCCGGACAGGGGCAGCCTCTCGGGATCATGAATTCCGCACTGCCCATTACCGTAGCCAAGGAAAGCAGCCAGACGGCAACCACCTTCAACGCGGCCAATGCCGTGAAGATGCTGGCCCGGTTCAAGGGGAACATGGCCAACGCCGCGTGGTTCATGAATCAGGACGTTCTTCCGCAGCTCCCCATGATGACCGTGGGCAACCAGCCCGTGTTCATCCCCGGTGGAAGTTTTGCCAATGCCCCGTTCGGTACGCTGTTCGGGCGTCCAATCGTGCCGCTGGAATTTTGCGAAACCCTTGGCTCCAAGGGGGACGTTATCCTCGCCGACTTCTCTGAATACATGCTTGTTTCCAAGGGTGGAATGGAAGTTGCCGAGTCCATGCACGTCAAGTTCCTCACGGACGAAATGGCCTACCGGTTCATCACCCGTGTGGATGGTCAGCCTATCTACGACGAACCCTTTACGCCGCTCAAGGGCAGCAACACACTTTCGCCCTTTGTCATGCTTGCGGCCCGTTCCTAGGAGGAACCACGTATGAATATCGTTGAAAATGCCCATATCGTCTCTGCTTTCAAGCCTCAGGCCGGGGGAAGTGCCGTTGCTGGGGACTACATCTGCCTCAAGGGAGCTACCCACGTCACGGTGCTGGCGCACGTCAATCAGGGGAACGCGGCGACTGTCGCCCTAACCCTTGAACAGGCCAAGGCCGTTGCCGGAACCGGATCGAAAGCCATCACGGAAGCTGTACCCGTGTATCTGGTTGCCGACGCTTCTGTTTCTGATGTGTGGGTGCGCCAGGAGGACGCCGTATCCTTCACCACTGACGAAACCCTCAAGGAAAAGCTGGTAGTTTTCGAAGTTGATGTGGACACGCTGGACACCAACGGCGGCTTTGACTGCCTGTGCCTCAAGGCCGCTGCCAGCAACGCCGCAAACATCATTTCTGCAACATACATCGTCACCGGAGAACGCTACCACGGCTCCAGCGTGATCGTGGATTAACGATGCCGCTGCCCGGCATGAAAACGTGCCGGGCAGCCAAGAGGAACACCCATGCAAAGGTTCGGAACGACGTTTTTGCGGTGCACCACGGATGCCGACTTTGAGCCGGTGACGCTGGAAGAAGCCAAGCTATATTGTCGTATCGATACGGGCAGTGAGGAAGATTCGTTGCTGTCCTGCCTCATTACTGCGGCAAGGCAGCACGCCGAGCGCAAGACGGGGCGTGTTCTCCGTGCTTCGACATGGACATGGCGCGTTGAAGGGGAGTTCCCTCTTGGCGCAGTGCTTCCCGTTCCTCTTGCACCTTGCTCTGCCTGTCTGTCCGTATCTGTGGATGGAGAACCTCTGGAGGCATCCATGTACGCCTTCACCCCTAGCGGCAATGGCGGAAATGAGGCGCCCCTTTTGGCCTCGCTTACTCCCCTGCACGGATTTCCGGCACGGGGGAGTGTTGACGTTGTACTGACTGCGGGGTGGGCCGCCGATTCCATCCCGCAGGCCCTGAAACAATGGATGCTGGTACGCATCGGGACGCTGTACGAACAACGGGAAAGCTTTACCGTGGGCGCGAATTTCAACGAATTCGGACACGGCTTTGTGGACAGTCTGCTTGATTCCTACATCGTCACGGGGGTGGTCTGATGCGCTCGGGAATGCTTCGCCACCGCGTGACGCTCCAGCGTTTTCAGCAGGGACAGGATGCCTACGGCGGGCCTGTTGAAACATGGGAAGACGTGGCGATCGTCTGGGCTTCGCTTGAAGCCATGAGCGGGCGGGAGTTTTTCGCCAGCCAACAGACACAGTCAGAAGTCACGCAGCGCATCCGCATCCGGTATCGAACTGACGTGACGGCGGACATGCGCGTCACTCACAACGGGAAGGTGTTCAACATCGTTGCCCCGTTGCCGGACAACCGGGGCCGAGAACTGGTGTTGATGTGCCGGGAGGTAAGCTGTGAGCAATGACGTCGTGGTGGACATCCCCATCGAAGACATCCGGGCGGGCGTCCGGGCGGAGATTGATTCCGATTTGGGAGGCATTGCCGCGCAGGTCTTTGAAAAGGCCAAGGCTTCGACGGAGTTCAGGGACAAGACGGGAAGGCTGCGGCAATCCATCTGGATCTACCGCTCGAAGTACAAGGACGGCGGCTATGTGGTCTATGTGAAGGCCCCGCACAGCCACCTTGTGGAGTTCGGGCATGTGCAGGTTGCCAAGGACGGAAAAACCGTACTGAAGCAGGTTCCCGGCAAGCATTTCCTCCGCAAGGCCCGCAACGCCGTCCGGCGGAAGGTCGATGCGATGCTTCAGGACATGATGGGGGACCCGCATTATGGCAAGCGCCGTTGATTTTGAAATCGTCCTGTTGCGGACGCTGCGGGAGGATGCGGGCTTGTCCGCGCTGGTTGGGAACAAGGTTTTCGCGCTGGTGATCCCGCAGGGGACAAAACTCCCATGCATCACGTTCCAGCGCATCGGCGGGATGCCCGCAAATACGCTGTCCGGGCATTCCGGCTTGGAGGAAATTGACCTCCAGATCGACGTGTGGGCGAAGAACTACGGCGAGGCGAAAGCCATTGCCAAGGCCGTGCGCGCCGCCATGCCGCCGAGCGGCACTGTGTTCGGAGCGCATCTGATTGAGGATCAAGACTTGTACGAGGACGGGACCAACTACTTCCGCGTGAGCATGGAGTACAAGGTCTGGTTCCTCGAAACAGAATAAGGAGTGATTATGCCTATCGAAAAGATTGCTCGTGGCTATAAAACCACATGCCTGCTGGATTTTGAAACAAGTTTCGGAACGGCTCCCGGTGTCGCGGCAGGAAGGCTCATGCCCATCAATTCGTTTGGCCTGAATGTATCGCGCGCCAAGAACAGCGCGGCGACGCTGACTGGACGACGCGACCCTTCAGAACCCTTTGACGGCAATGTCGAGGTATCAGGCGCGCTGACTGTCCCGGTTGACGCCCGTGCTTTCCCGTACTGGTTGAAACTGCTGTTTGGTGCTCCTACAACCACTCCTCCCGCAAGTCCTGATACCGCCCCTTATACCCACGTATTCAAGCCCGGGGACGAGGCCCCTTCTGCCATTGTCCAGAGCACATACGGAACCACCCCAGCCACCTTCGGGAAGTTTACGGGGTGCAAGGTGTCTTCTCTGGCAATGCAGGCTGGCGGGGATGGTGAGCTGACCGCTACGGTCAACCTCGTGGGGCGCGATGTCGAGTATTCGCAAACGAACTACAATGCCGCCGCCGAACTTGTGACTATGAAACGCTTCAGTAACTTTCAGGCGACCTTGAAATCTGACGGCGTGGCGATTGCCACCATTACCGATTTCAGCCTGACCATAGATAACGGTTTGGACACCTCTATTCGCACAATCGGTTCCGGCGGGAAGCTCTATGACATTCCCGAAGGCCTCATGTCCGTTTCCGGAAGCATGACGGCCATGTTTACGAACATGACGCTGCTCAACAAGGCAAAGGACAATACGGAACTCTCCATGGAGCTGGGGTGGAGTATCGACGAAAACAACAAAATCACCTTCAAGATGCCCGAAGTACAGATTCAGTTCCAAGGTCCCACCGTGGATGGTCCCACTGGTGTCAAGGCTGAATATCCGTTCGTTGCCTACTTCAACGATGCTGCGGACAACGCCTGCATCATCGCCACCGTCGTCAATGACGTGGCTTCCTACTAACCATCAACCATCAAAAGGAAAATACCATGCGTAACGTGACCCTCTCCACCGGCGAAACCCTTTCCGTCCATCCCCTCAAGGCCAAGCAGGTTCGCGAACTCCGCAAGAATCCGTCTGAAGATGTCTTTGACGGCGTGTTCAATACGCTTGAGCTGGCCGGATTTGATGCCGCCAAGGTCGATGAACTGCCGTTCCCCGACGTGCTGTCCCTCAGCAAGGCGGTTACTCAGGAAACCTTCGGCGTGGCGGAAGAAGAAAAAAACTAGCGGCGGTCTGGGAGTGGCTTTCCGGCGAGGGCGCGGAATACTGCGACACCTGCCGGAAGGCCGCCAGCCAGAATGCTGATTCTTTGAACTGCGAAGGTTGCGAAGGCCGTTGCCCGGATCTCATGCCCGACAACGCGGATGCGTGGGAACTGCTCCAAGTTGGTGCTACCCAGCTCCGCATGTCCGGCATGGGCGGGCCAGTCGGTTTTGACTACAACGCGCTGGCAATGCTGGCTGAAACGCTCGGCATAGACATGACTCCGGGCCTGTGGCGAAAAGTGCGTGCCGTGGAAACGGTTATCCGTACTATCTCCGCAAAAGCTATGAAGGAAAGCAAGCAATGAATGATGTGAAGGTATTTCAGAACAAAGAGTTTGGGGATGTCCGGGTGGTCGAGCATGAAGGGCAGCCGTGGTTCGTGGCGAGTGACGTTGCGAAGGCGTTGGGGTATGAACGCCCCAACGACGCCGTGAATGCCCATTGCAAAAAGCTCAATAAATTCAGCTACGGCAATTCGCCGCAGGGGGCTATGCCCTACAACATCATCCCCGAATCCGACGTATACCGCCTCGTGATGCGGTCGAATCTGCCCAGCGCAGAGCGGTTTCAGGACTGGGTTTGCGAAGAAATCCTTCCCTCCATCCGCAAGACGGGGCACTACGGCGCGCCGCAGACGGAAGACGAGATCCTGTCTCAGGCCCTCATCATTGCCGAAGGGCGGCTCGGGATGCTCAGCCATGCCGTATCCGATCTTCAGGAGCAAATCGCGCTTGATGCGCCCAAGGTCGAGCTTGCCGAAGCGATCATGGAAACGGAAGAATGCGTCTCGATCAACCAGTTTGCCAAGGTTCTGAAACAGCGCGGGCTGGATATCGGCGCAAACCGTCTCTACCGCGATCTCCGCAGGGACGGCTACCTGATGCGCCGTAAGGGAACCAACTGGAACATGCCCACGCAGCGG
>QWCN01003041.1_pt1 | contig 20363 bp, 16 predicted proteins | sample 1972711 | NCBI WGS metagenome assembly QWCN01 (sample SAMN09866707, study PRJNA288562) | Human gut metagenome isolate term1_stool, whole genome shotgun sequencing... | isolation source: gut | host: Homo sapiens | place: USA: California
CCGTTTCTATTTTCAACCCGGAATTTATATTATTTGCCTCGGGAAGATAATCTCGATGTATCCTTCGTGGATTAGTCCCTAAATAATTTCCGGTTAAAGCTTCATAAAAATTAGGGGTAAAAACACTTCCTTCTTTGTCCAAACGCTTAAAAGACAACTCTGCATGCCCTTTATATTTGCTTAAAACCAAAATACCGTCACCCGCCGTGGAACTGGACACATTGATTTTAAAATATTTAAATGCTTTCGTGCCGAGTTCTTTATCCGTTACCACGAAACGAGCCTCGTTTTCTCCTAACGGGAAATTAACATACACGTTCAAATCTTTGGCCGTGGACACTATTTTACGATTAATTTCCCAAAAATACGTGAATCGATTCGTATCGGCATACTGCGTTCCTTCCAAAGTGACCGGAATATGTAACAAATCCATCTGATCACAACGAATCAAACTATCAATCCCCGAAATCGTAATTTGATTAATATCGTGATAATCATAATTCCCCTTATCATCGTAACAAGCAAATAACAAGCCTGTCAGACACACAAAAAATAGTATTGTTCTCATACGAATTACTTTTCCAAATATTAAATTTCAACAAGCCCGGTTTTCGTTATACGCATCCCCGTTTCGTCATCAATAATCACATTTTTATCCAGCCAATCATTCAACATACCACTCTTCTTCTGCATATCAACCCCAGTACCGACAAAAACATCTTCAACAGCGAACATAGAATCCCACTCGATCAACTTCCGCCATTTCTTCGGGTGATAAAAACCAAGTTGCGTCTCATTCGCCGCCCACCAAGCCGGAGGGAATAAAATATTATTCACAGACAACTTCATTTCATGCCCGACATTAACACCCAACAAGAAATCCTCACCCTCTTCAAGAGTCAACATCAAAGTTTTTGATTCCGGATTTCGCAAACTGGTACTCAAATTCTTACGATACACCAAAATTCGAAGAGTATCTTGGAAACGATTAGGCCCAAACACCTGCTCTTCGGCAATAGGAGCATAATCTTCACCCTCAACCATGGTTGTCACACCACTTAACTGTACCCTCTCTTTCAGCACCTTCACCCGATATTTCCGAGGTTGTTCTGAAACATTCCCCATAAGTTGAACGACGATCTTAGCTGTATCGGCAACGACCTCTTCCGGTAATTTCCCAAACGAGAAAACGACCGAATCAACGCTTACATTATTCCCAAGGCTATTCTGAACCTCGTACTGGAAATAAATACGATCAATATCATCATACTCGTATTCCGGATCTTGCTCACATCCCTGCAATCCAAGACAAAACGCCCAAATAATATATATTAACTTCTTCATAAAACAAGTCTTATTTAATTTCTATATCCATATTCTATCTCTTCTTCCGGTAACGGTAACACGAAAACACGATTACTTGCTTTTACCCCATCTTCCGAAGTATTACCGATAATATCATGATTTAAACGCTTATACACGTAAAAAAGCTGTCCCTCCCCGACAAACTCTTTCCGCATTTCCAATAAAATCATCTCTTCCGTCACCGTTTGCTTATTCACGATTGATTTCGTCCTAGCTTGCTTTAAAGTTTGTAATAATTCGGCCGCATGTTCCGGGTCATCCTCCATCCATCCTTCAGCAGCGATCAAGTACATCTCTGACAAACGAATCATAGGCATCTTGGGAAAAAAACGTTCACTATTATCGGAAGTATATTTTATAATATAAAAACTTTTATACCAATTCAATCTATAATCCTCTAAATCACCCAAATATAATATAGACTGATAACCACTAGCCATTTGCACGTTTCCATCCGTACCCGTTATTTGCTTATGTACACCTTCCGCATCAGATTTCACGTTTTGTCCCCGCAAAGAAAAGATATGTTCATCAGAAAAAAGTAAATCTTTATTTGCCTCATCCGTGTTCAAACTCTTTTCATAATTCACCAAAGCAAATTTACCACAATCAATTACCTCCTCGGCCAGACGACGGGCATCCTTTATTTTATCCCCTCCCATGCTCAAATAAACCCGGGCTAACAAAGCTTTCGTCGCATAATAATTCATTCGAGCGACATAAAGGTCAGCTCCATCTTTATTTTCATCATCACCATTCCCCAACTGATAAGGTTTCACTTCCTTAATCGGATCATTCTCCAAATATTTTACCGCATCCTCCAAATCACCAATCACCAGCTTCAAATAATCCATCGTGCTATAAACAGGCGGCGTTTTTACTCCAAACTTCGTTTGATAAGGCAAAACACGAGCCTTTGGATCCAGTTTAACGTCAGTAGCAAACAAACGATAAATATCAAAATGCAACAAACCTCGCAAAGCTAATACCTCACCCCGTACCTGATTCCGTCGCTCATCAGATAAAACAGAAGCATTTTTCTCACTCCATTCCAAAATATTATTCAATGCCGCAATATTAGCATAAAATGAGCTCCATAACAGATAGATATAACTTTTCATATCCTTATTCTCGTAATCATAATCCCGGAATATTTTCATCTTATTCGGGATCTGAGAATAATCATAAATACGAGACATTATATCAAGCATTCCGAAAGACAATGTTTGTCCATACATATTAGAAGCCGCAATATCGCAATAGACACCGGCTAAAGCCTCGGAAAAACCACGCTCGGTACTGAAAAGATCACTTTCTTCACTCTGGTTGATCAAATCCACATCTAACCATGAATTACAAGAACACAACATGAGCGTCAACAACAAACTTCCTATACAATTTCTTAACCTCATAACTCTTTTCATTAACAATTAAAACGTAACATTCAAACTCAGGTTAAAAGTTCGGGCAAAAGGATAACTTGTCCCTCGCTCTTGCTTTATGGTTGACAAACGAAATACGTCCGTCGTACTCAACATCAATCGAACTCGATCTGCATAAATCTTCTGACTGATATCCCGGGGTAATTCATAAGATAAAGACACACTTGACAGAGAAAACAAATCATTATCAAAAACCAAACGTGTCGTCTGGTAAGGAGAAGTCCGATCATCAATACGTCTGAATTTAGCATGATCCCCCGGTTCTTTCCAACGATCATACAACACCCGCTTATCTGCATTCTTATAAGGGTTAGCACCTTCCACTTTAGAAGCTAAGGTCCCATTATAAGCCTTGGCCCCAAACTGATATTTAAAAAGCATATACAACGTAAAACCCTTCCACGTCAAATTCGTATTCACGTTTCCTTCGATCGTAGGTTTCATATCTCCACACTTCACTTTATCATTTGCATCATATTCAAATGTCAACTCCCCGTTACGTTTAATATAAACCTCGTTTCCCGTTGCTGGATCGATTCCTCCCGAACGAACCATCATCAAGGCTGTTTGCGAACGCCCGGCCTCATATTGCCGGTACACGACAGTTCCTTGATTATACCAATCACTATTAGCATATTTATTGATCTCTTCCAACTGATTAGACAACTTTGTGATCTTGCTCTTATTATGGAACGCGGAAAGTGTTACATTCCATCTTAAATCTCTTTGAGTATCCCGAATCAAATTCAAGCGCAAACGGCCCTCAATCCCAGTATTCCTCAATTTTCCAATATTTTCCACATAACTACTAAAACCGGTCGACGGTGCAACCGTCAAAGGCAACAATAAATTTTCCGTGTTTTTAATGTAAAAATCTCCATTAAACGTAACCAGCCCTTTCAACAAAGTCATATCCACACCCACGTTATAAGAAATAGTGTTCTGCCACTTCAACTCCGGGTTACCGTATCCGGCCAAACTGACACCAAACACACCATTATATATTTTAGAAAAATCATAATTATAAGTTGTCAACGCTTGAGTCGAAGAGAAATTAGTCGTTCCCGTACTACCCACGGAAGCCCTCAATTTTAAAGAACTCTTCTCGTCTCCCGACCAAAACGCTTCTTTATGCACATTCCAAGCAACTCCTACTGACCAGAACGGAGCAAAACGTGAATTTCTCCCGAATTTGCTGGAACCATCCGTACGGAAAGATAAATCCAAGAAATAACGATTATCATACCCATAATTCACGTTACCAAAAAATCCGACCAACCGGGATTTATCATAACTACCATTAGGACTCGAATTTTCCTCAAAAGAGATCGCCGCTCCTATAAAAACCATATCCGGATTAACAAAACCGACCCCGGTATAAGAATCTCCTTCCTCGGTCGACTCTGTTAGATTGCTTCCCACACCCACGTTCAACGAATGTACTCCCAACACTTTATTATATTGTAATGTCAAATTCCCGTCAAATTTATCACTTTGTGAATTGGAACGAAAATAAGTTCCTTTCTTTTTAGGATCTGTTTCCGTGCTATAATCCAAAGATTCCGGAGACTTGAATAAATCCCTTTTATCAAATTGTCTGGTATAACTAATACGTCCTTGTAATCGCAATGCCGGAATAATTCTCCAATCAATATTAAAATTATCTTGAATAGATGTATATGTACTCGTATTCTTTTTCGCCAAATGAGCATTATACAAAGGATTCCAATCTCCTGAAGAAAGCTTCTCAACAAACTTTCCATTCTCATCATAAATACGATCGTACGGATTTTGATTGGCATACAAATAAAATTCATTATAAGGAGAATTTTTCGCTTTCACATTATCCACGGCCAAATCATTCCGAATAAAGAAATTCGTCCCGATGTTATAATTAAATGTCAAGTTAATACCCAACCGATCTCGGCCGGATTGCTTCATAACCCCTTTATCCGTGTCATATCTCAAATCTATCCCGTAACGGAAATACTCGTCTCCACCCTCGAAATTAATAGAATAACGTTGATTCAATGAGGTTGTTAAAGGCTGAGACAACCAATAAGTATTCACGCCCTTTCTCACCTCTTCCAATCGAGAATTATAAAGTTCATCCAGTTTACATTGTTCTAAATAATCGGTATCCTGATACAAACCAGCTAACCGCTCATATTCTAACTTTTCTTCAGCATTCATCAAATTATAGTCCCGCAAATCCGGCACCGAAATATTATAATTAGCATTCAAGCTCACTCGAATCTGCCCGGACTTCGGGCGAATCGTCGTGATCACAATAACTCCATTGGAAGCGCGAGAACCGTATAAAGCCGTGGCACTGGCATCTTTCAAGATAGTTATAGACTCAACCCTATTTACATCCATATCATAAACACGTTCAGCCGAAACTTCTACCCCATCCAAAATATAAAGAGGAGCATTAGGATTCGTGGTCGCATCATCTGCATTCGCCCGCAAATCAAACCCGTTTTCACCCCGAATGGTAATATCAGGAAGCACGTTGGGGTTAGAACCGTTTGTCAAGCTTTCCGCCAAACGAATTGAAGGATCAAAAGCACTCAAAGCTTGCGTTATACTTAACGCTCCAACTTTCTTCAACTCTTCTGTTTCAATCGTCACTTCCGAACCGGTAAAACTCTCTTTTGCCTTATTAAAATAACCTGTTACAACAACTTCTTCCACGTTTTCAACTTCTTCCTCCAGAACAATTTTTAATGTATCAGAAGGAAGTTTAAACTCGACCTCTTTCGTTTTATAACCCACAAAACTCAAGATCAACCTCCCATTCATAACAGGCAACCGAAACGAGAAAACACCGTCAAAATTTGTTGCCGTTCCCATATTTGTATTTTCTAACCTAACCGTCACTCCTGGTAACGGCTCTTTATTCATGTCAAGTACTCTACCGACAAGCATATGATTTTTCCCCAAAGAATCATTTACAACAACAGCACTTCGAGCATTCAAAATAACCACGTCATTCACGATAGTATAGCTCAAGTTTGTACCCCTCAAGATTTGTGACAAAACATCCTCCAATGCCATATTCTTAACATCAACCGAAATGCTTGTCATTTTTTTGATATCTTTACTATCAATGTTATAAAAAAAGCCATAATCCGTTTGAAGTTTTAAGGATTGAATTACCTCTTCCAAACTTACCCCTTCCAGATGAAGGGTCACCATCTTATTTTGAGAGTGAAGCGCCGCCGATACGTGCAGCGAGGCAACAAAAACAAAAAGAAATAGAAACCTTGTCATAATCCACAATTTTCGTAAACTATCCCTCCATATAGGAATAGAACACCGATTTTTTTTCATACATTTGTAATTATAAGTGAAACATACGGGAACAACACCCGCAAAATGTTTGTTCCCTATTTATTTTACTAAAAGCAGAAATTGCTGGAAACAATTTCTGCTTTCATTTTTTTAATCCCGAACTAACACGACTCGCCCGTTCACGTCAAAATGCACGTCCCCAGCTTTTGCAATCACGTCCAACACCTCCTGCAAACGAGTCTGCCGTTTCATAATACCGAAAAATCGTTTTTGCTTTAACTCAGGATTCTGGTAAAAAATCTCCACATCAAACCAACGTGCTATCTTCCTTAATATTGTCTCAAGATTATCATTTTGAGAAACAAAAAGACCGTCTTTCCAAGCTACATAAGGAAAAACATCTACTGTAACAACTTCTGTTTTCCCCGTTTTTCGATTTAAAAGAAATTGTTCTCCCGGAACAATCTTTTGAAATCCAATAGCCTCCATCCCTTTCGCTAACACCCCGACAGAACCTTTTACCAAGGTTGTTTGTAATTCTTTTTCATCTTCATATGCCATCACGTTAAACTCTGTCCCAAACACTTTCACCTCTTCCAAAGAGGTCTCCACGATAAAAGGACGCTCTCCTTTAGCCACCACGAAATAAGCTTCTCCGGCCAATTTCACTTTTCGTTCTCCAGGCGGAAACACCGTAGGATAATACAAACTAGAAGCCGAATTCAAATAAACCTTTGTCCCATCCGACAGGACAATCATATATTCCCCAGAAGGAGGAACATCCAACTGATTATAAACCAATTCCCCGGTTGCAACAGAATCCCGGTCATACTCCAACACGCCAACACCAACACGCATAACCACGCAATCTTGACTGATCGTTTGTGCCACTAGAGTCGAATCCAACACAATTCGCTTTCCCTGCCCTAAACGAAGAGTCACACTTGCTTTTTCTTGTTCCGCTTCAACAACCACCGGGCAGGAAATATCATTTTTAGTCCAATACATCCAACCAATGGAAAACAAAATCAACACGGTAGCAGCAACACCACACAATTTCCACCAATTAGAATGATATTTTACACGTCTTTTGAATTTTATCTCCATCAATCGACGCTCTACATCCACAACCGAACAATCACGAGCCATAATCTTTTCTTGCTGCACACAAAAACGTTTATAATACAAACGATGTTTTTCCGACTCGTTGTACCACGCATCAAACTTTTGCTGATCTACATCAGAAATCGGTTTACCTACCGATTTCCTATAAAGAATAGATACAGATATCGACCTAGATTTCCACATTTTTCATAACTTTAGACCTATGACGTAAAAAAGCGAAAACAGGGTGAATGAAAAAACAAGAAAAATAACGTTAATAAGACTACAATAAATGCTTATTCTTTATTTCTAACAAGATTAAAGGTAAAAGTAAATTCAAATGTTGCATATAAAGTCTCTCCCTCAGATCTTGATATGCCTTTTTCATATGTGTTTTAACCGTATTGATTGACAAACCTGTCACTTCTGCTATCGAAGGATAACTCATTCCATCATAAACACTCATTTTCAGTATTTCCCGACGCTGTTCCGGCAACTTCTCTATCTCTTCTTCCACTTTCCGAATTAACTCCTCCTGTTCCAAAAGATTAAAATCCCCCACATAATAAACAGCATCAAATAATTTTATATCCAACGGATCTACAACTTTCAACTTTCGTAAATAATCCACACATCCGTTCTTTACACAACTATACAAATAAGAACGGGAATATTCGACTTCATTAAAATCCGACCGTGACAAAAGAGACAAGAAGACATCCTGTACCATATCTTCTGCTGTTTCCAAATCTCCCACATAACTCTCAGCAAACAGTACCAAACGTTCGTAATACTGATTAAATAATACATCGAATTTCCCCTGTTCCATCACATTATAGACATTTATTACTTCCGTTAATGACAAAAATACACAAAAAAACAACGGTTCAAAAATATTTTAGAAGGAACACCATTTTTCATAACAATAAACACCAAGGAAATATCATTAATCAGAACTGTTGTTCCTCCGTGGAATCAATCCCAATGGCTATTTCCTTGATAATCCCCTTTTCAATATAAATGGGGCGGGCATGTCTACGCACCAAGGGACGATAATACTCGAAAACCAGCGCAGCCACAAAACAACAAATTCCGGATAATAGGATAATCTTTTGCAATCCAATCCATTTTTCAAGCGCCCCCAGTACCATACTTCCCACGGGAGCCATACCCGTGAAAGACATTGCCATATATCCCATCACCCGACCTCGTTTATCCTCGCCGGAAAGGGTCTGCAACAGCGTGTTGATGGAAGCCACGGCAGCGATAATCGTGAAACCCACCGGCAGACATAACACGGCTGCCACCCAAGGGATCGTGACAAACGACATCACCGATAACCCGATTCCCAGCAAAGCCCCGGAAAGCATCACCACTTTTCCCAAACCCAGTACACTTTTCCGGGCAGCCAGATACAAGGCCGCAATGAAGGAACCGACACCGATACATGAAAGTAGTAACCCTAGCATCTCGCTCTCCCCGTGCAGGATCGTTTTCACGTAAGCCGGGATAAACGTCATCAAGGGCAACCCGAAAAAACTGATCGCACTCATTAAAAGCAACAACGTACGGATCGGTATATTTCCAGCCACATACCGGAAACCATCCCGCATATCTTCCCACACCTTTTGTTTCACGGCTCTCTCCCGCCTGGGTGCTATCCGCATCATCAACAAGGCAATAATCACGGCAATATAGCTGATACCATTCAACAGGAAACAAATACCCTCTCCCAACAAACCGATCAACACGCCACCCACTGCAGGACCGATCAAACGAGAACCGTTAATCACGGCAGAATTCAGTGCAATAGCGTTACTCAACTTATCCTTCGGAACCAAACTCGGGTAAAAAGATTGTCGAGTAGGATTATCCAAAGCATTAATCAAACCGATCAACAAACTCAGAATCATGATATGCCACACCTGTATCAACCCTGTCAACGTGAGCAAGGCCATCAACAACGCCTGTACCATAGACAGTGATTGTGTCAGTACCAACAATTTACACCGATTAAACCGATCAACAAAAACACTCATGTAAGGCGTTGCCACAAGAATCGGGATTTGCGCCATAAAAGTAACGGTTGCCAGTAGAAGGACCGATCCGGTCAACCGGAACACCAACCAGCTCATGGCAATCTGTTGCATCCACGTCCCGATCAGCGAAATACATTGTCCCCCGAAATAAAGACGGAAATTATAACTTTTCAAGGAAGCGAATACCTGCGTGAAAGCCCCTAAGTTATTCGGCAATAACTCCCGAAGCCCCCGCCAACCACCCAAAAACCTATACCCGCTCCTATCTTTATTCATCTTATCAAACAAAATAACCTTATAAACTCATAACCTACCCACCCGTAACCTGCAACGTGGCATAGCCACTTCCCCCACAAAAATACTTACATTTTGTATCATTTGAATCACCAGCGAATAATTTTGCCTATTTTTGCGATAAGAATACGGTTATGCCATGATAGAACAAACAGAAAACAGACTCTCGGTTGCAGAAGCGCAGAATATCTGCCTACGGAATAACATCCCGTTTTACACGTACCGTTTACCCGGTTCTCGTGAAGTTATTTTCGGGGCTCAACTCTCCAACGATACCCGAATATTCAAGGGATTCGAAAAACATCGAGGAGAAAAAGGTTTTGTTATCACACCCTTCAATCACTCCTCCTGGAGTTTCCCCTTCTTCATCAAGGCCGATCTTTCATTTACGGACTACCTAACTGACGGAGAGGCGATTCGGAATTTACAAAACACCGTTTTCAATACCCCGGAACGTATTTTCACCAAGCAGGATTGCGAGCATTTTGAGTACTTGGATGAACTGCGCACGATGATCGACACGCTGAAACGGGAAGGGATGAAAAAAGCCGTTCTATCAAGAACCATCACGATTCCCTGCGATTCACTCCGGCTATCGCCAGCAATCTTCGAACAAATGAAACAATACCACCACGCCTTCCTGTTCTTTGCCGCTATTCCGGGTAAATGCGCTTGGATGGGAGCCTCACCGGAAACTTTCCTCAAATACGACAGAAACGGATTCTTCACCATGGCACTAGCAGGAACTCAACCCGTGGCAACAGCAAAAAATCCACCTGAATGGGGAGACAAGGACATCGAGGAACAACAAATCGTGACCGACTACATTCAAGACACGTTAAGACATTTCTTTACCCGCCATCTCGAAATCGAGGGACCAATCACGTTACAGGCCGGGAATGTCTTTCACCTCTGTACCTTTTTCAGAAGTGATGAACAACTCCCAGCCGACCAGATTGACGAACTGGTAGGACAACTTCACCCGACTCCAGCCGTCTGCGGTTTACCCAAAAAGAGAGCCATGCAAATCATCACGGAGATCGAGAAACGGGACCGGGGATATTATGCCGGATTCCTAGGACCATTGCAAGCCTCCGGGGCATTTGACCTGTTCGTTAACCTACGTACCATGGAAGTATTCGATGATGCCCTACGGTTGTATGTCGGAGGTGGTATTACTCCTCTTTCCGACCCGGAAACCGAGTGGCAGGAAACTTGCCAGAAAGCCGATACTTTACTAAACCTCATACGTCAAATGAATTATGGAAAAATTACATTCTGATATTAAAAGTGTTCGAATTCTTATCTGTCTACTCGTCCAAAAAGGGATCAAGGAAATCGTTCTGTCACCCGGTTCCCGGAATGCACCTTTACTCGTGTCTGTTGCCCGGGAAAAAAGGTTGAAACATCATGTCATCGTGGATGAACGTTCGGCCGCTTTCTTCGCACTGGGAATAGCACAACAAACCGGACAAACGGTTGCCCTCATCTGTACGTCGGGAACCGCCTTATTGAATTACTCCCCTGCCGTAGCGGAAGCCTATTACCAAGGCATTCCCCTTCTCGTGATCTCGGCAGACCGTCCCTCCGAATGGATAGATCAAGATGATAGCCAAACGATACAACAGCAAGGGACATTATGTAACTTTGTGAAAAAGAGCTTCCAGCTCCCGACAGTCATCACGTGCAACGAGGATCGCTGGCATACCAATCGTTTGGTAAACGAGGCAATCAATTTATCCCAACACGGCCGGAAAGGCCCCGTTCATATCAATGTTCCCTTGAGAGAACCCCTGTACGACTTTCAACACGAATCCATAACCTCTGAACGGGTGATCAAAACTCTGAAAGAATCTCCTTCCTTAACCGCAGAAATCTCTCAAAACCTGCGGGAAGAATTTTTCCTTTGCCCCAAGGTCATGATCATTGCTGGATTTCATGAACCCGACCCGGTTTTGCAACAACACATCAAGCTACTGGCAAGCCTTCCCAACGTGATTATTTTAACGGAAAGCGTAACAAATCTATCCATTCCCCTCGTGATCTCCACGATAGATAGGGTAATCTCCATTATTCAGCCGGAAGAGGCAGAGACTTACGCCCCGGAACTACTCAGCACGTTCGGGGGATCGATTGTTTCCCGCATGATAAAGGCTTTCATCCGAGAACATCCCCCGCGTACTCATTGGCATATCGACGAACGGCCTACACCTCCCGACACGTACAAGTCCATGACCCTGCACGTCCCAATGGACGCCCCAACATTCTTTGATCAACTCCAACCCGCAGAAATAAAAGCCAATAGCCTGCCATCTAGTTATGCCCACCAATGGCATCAACGGGAAGAAAAAGCTGTACAAATACACGACAACTACTTGAAGTGTATCCCGTGGTGCGATCTGAAAGCCTTCTCCATGCTCATTCCCGCACTTCCCGCCGGAAGTCGTTTACAACTAGGCAACAGCACCCCGATACGTTACGCCCAACTCTTCCGCTACACGCAGGTGGACCGTACCGATGCCAACCGGGGAACAAGTGGCATTGACGGTTGTACTTCGACAGCCATGGGTGCTGCCTCAACATTCAACGGGATTACCACGTTGATCGTGGGGGACAATAGTTTCCTGTATGACTCTAATGCTTTGTGGATCAAGAACTGTTCCCCGTCACTACGAATCATCGTTATCCAAAACGGGGGAGGAGGCATATTCCGCTTTTTGGCAGGCCCTTCTGGCCTAGAAGAAGTCGAGGAGTACTTTGAAACCCCTCACGACGTGGATATAGAACGGTTTGCCGGAGTTCATCGTTTCAAGGTATACCGGGCAACGGATGCCCCCTCGTTAGAATCAGTACTATCAGAATTCTACCAACCGGGACAACAACCAGCCATTCTCGTTGTTCACACACCCGGAAAAATAAACGGAGAAATATTAAAGGGATATTTTCAGGCGTTGAAGGATTAATTGAAAAACGACTACTCTCTCATTTTTTCTTCCCCAGAAAGTACACTTATCCATTTATTTACTACTTTTGGGATAGCATTTGATTATTCTTTTTGTCTTAATTTATGGGGATAAGTTATTATTTCATGGACAAGGCCAACAAGCAGGTCGGACCGCTCTCGTTAGATGAACTCAAACAAAGAGGAATCACGCGAGAAACACCCGTGTGGCGTGAAGGTATGCCGAACTGGGTACAGGCAAAAGATATTCCCGAATTACAGGCATATATTGTAACACCGAAACCCTACATCAACGAGGTACAGCTTATTTTGATTTTATGCGCAATCTTTGCCTCCATTTTATTCTTACTCGCAGGTAGATTTGTTTCCGCATTTGTCGCCTCGTGGTTTGACATTTACCCTTATGTCCCGGGAATTGCCATCCTCATCATCGGGGTACTAGGTATCGCCTTTTCCCTGTTTTACAAAAAAAGAAAATACCTACTGAATACAACACTGGTAGTTCTACCCTTTTTACTATCTTCCTTATTTTCCATTTTCTATTATGGAATGCTAAATCATGCCTACCGTTTCCGGCATGATCGCTGTATCGTGGAAAAAAGATCCGGTGTCGGGGTCATGGATAAATTCGGTTTGGAGATCATTCCCTACATATACGATAATATCGCACCCAATAGTTACTGGTCACCCGCTTACTACCGGGCCACCTACAACAATCAAGAAGGTGTACTCGCCCTTAACGGGACTGAAATTATCCCGTGTATATATGATGACATTGATACCTGGCTCACAACCGACAATTTCATGGTTAAATCAGGTAAACTAAAAGGACTATATACCCCAAGAGGAAAAGTAATCGTTCCTTGCGAGTACACGAAAATTTCTCGCTGGCGAGAAACCTCTCTCATCCACGTGAAAATAGATGATCAAGAAGGGCTCTATTCTCCAGAAGGACAAGAGATACTACCCTGTCAATTTATTATCTGTAAAGAATTAAACGGAATATCCTTGATCAATCGAGGAGGATTTTCGAAAAATGGTAAAGTTCAGAATGGAATCTGGGGAGCGATCAACAAAGAGGGCAAAATCATCGTCCCCTGCAAATACAATGACATCACGCCCTACGCCGGTTCTGAACGCATCGAAGCCGACGGGGGATACATCAAGGATATTTACGACTTTAACGGAAATTATTTACGAAGCGAATATAAATGGTAAATTATTAAACTATGGAAAATTATTTTTACCTGAACGAAAAAAATGAACAAAAAGGCCCGATCTCTCCCGAAGAATTAATCAGCAACGGGGTAACGAAAAACACCCTTGTGTGGAAAAACGGTATGGCTCAATGGCTCCCGGCAGGAGAAGTTCACGAACTTGCGAAATTGTTCACGAACGAAACCTCCACCCCTTCAACACCCCCACCATTCCCTCCCACACCACCCCAACCACCAGTAACCAACAATCCCAAACCGGACAACTGGTTAGTATGGGCAATTTTATCGACCATTTTATGTTGTTTGCCGCTAGGAATTGTCTCCATCATCTACGCCACGAAAGTAGACAATCTTTGGAACTCCGGTCAACAAGAGGAAGCATTAAAAGCTTCTAACATGGCAAGATTATTTTTCTTCCTGGCATTAGGTGGAGGTGTACTCGCCCTGATCATCGGGTTCATCAGCGGATTAGCAAGCATGATGATAGGAGGAGGAGGTTATTATTAATATTCGAATGAATGTATTCGTTCGGACATTTTAAGAAAATAGGCCTTATATTAATTATACTACTCGGGATCATCCTCTTTTTCGTTGATCCCGAGTATTCGGCATTCATACCCAAATGCCCTTTCCGTTGGTTCACGGGACTCGATTGTCCGGCATGTGGCAGTCAAAGGGCCATCCATCAGTTATTACACCTGAACATCAAAGGAGCCTTCGGGTATAACCCGTTCCTCATGCTCTCCTTTCCCTACTTGATCGCTCTCGTGATCACGCAATGGTTTGATCCCCAAAATCGATTGGCACAATTGAAAAGAATATGCCACCATCGAATAACCGTCAACACGTACTTAATCTTAATCATCGTATGGTGGATTGCCCGGAATATCCTACCGATCTTCCGTGATACAACCCTATCAATCCTATAACACATTGGAGTCATTCCCCTATCAAAGACACTCGTGAACGTCTTTGAAACGTCTTTGATTCGAAAGTGATACGCCTTTAATCCCTAAGATCATCGAATACACACCGGAAAATGAACGGATTTTTCACGGTAAAAGAATTCTTTATAATGATCTCACGCTAAAATAAAAATTATCACGTACATTTGCGATTGCACTTTACAAAACTAAAAAATAACATACCGGATATGTCAAAAAGAGAATGGACTACAATCAAAGAATACGAAGACATTCGATTTGAATTCTTCGAAGGGATAGCTAAAATCACCATTGATCGTCAGGAAGTTTACAACGCTTTCCGCCCGCAAACAAATTTCGAAATGCTGGATGCCATAAATATCTGCCGGGAACGGAGTGACATTGGTGTTGTTGTACTCACGGGAGCCGGGGATAAAGCATTTTGTTCCGGAGGCGACCAGAAAGTGAAAGGAATAGGAGGCTACATTGATGAAAACGGCGTGCCTCGCCTCAACGTGCTCGACCTGCACAAGGCCATCCGTTCTCTCCCGAAACCCGTCATCGCCATGGTAAACGGGTACGCTATCGGTGGAGGCCACGTACTTCACATCGTGTGCGACCTCACGATCGCTTCCGAGAATGCCCGTTTCGGGCAAACAGGTCCCAAGGTCGGTAGTTTCGATGGAGGATTCGGTTCCTCCTATCTCGCTCGCCACGTCGGTCAGAAAAAAGCCCGCGAAATCTGGTTCCTCTGTCGTCAGTACACCGCCAAAGAAGCCGAAGAGATGGGGATGGTGAATAAAGTGGTTCCTTTCAACCAACTGGAAGATGAAACCGTGGATTGGTGCAAAACCATCATGCAACGTAGCCCGATGGCTATCCGCATGATCAAGCGGGCATTAAATGCCGAGCTGGACGGACAGCACGGATTGATGGAATTCGCCGGAGATGCCACCTTGATGTACTATCTCATGGAAGAGGCACAAGAGGGTAAAAACGCCTTCTTGGAGAAACGAGACCCAGACTTCAAAAAATTCCCAAAATTCCCGTGACAAGAAAATTCGCATCTTTTTAGTATCTTTGTTATCACAAGGGATTTTCATAAAACATGATGCAACATAATTTCGACATAACAAACAACGGGAAAATCGTTGATGCACTTATAAAAGGAGATGAAGCAACTTTTGCCATGGTCTACAAAAGCTACTTCATCTCCTTAAGAAATTATGCCACCTCCATCCTCTCGGATCAAGAAGCTGCTTATGAAATTGTTCAGAATCTTTTTGTCACCCTGTGGGAAAACCGGAAAAAACTAGACCGGGAAAAATCTCTCCGCAACTATCTTCTTCGGGGAACTCACAATAATTCACTACGCTACCTCAAAACCCACTCCCTTCATCAACTGCATCACGAACAGATAAAACAGGAGATAAGCGAAGAAGAACAAGAAAATATCATCAACCACGATCCCCCGACGGATCCCGAAACTCAACTGGCTAACATCCTTAACGAGCTGCCGGAAAGAAGTAAACAAGTGGTCATCATGAGTCATATCGAGAATAAAAAAAGCACGCAAATCGCCAAAGAACTGGGCATTTCTGTCCGGACCGTAGAAACGATTCTTTACCAGGCCATGAAAAAACTTCGGGCAAAAGCAAAAAAATAACATTTTCGAATACGTAGTTTCGAAAAGTCAAGTATTATATAAATAGATTAGATAGAAACACGCATGAAAACAAATGCAGGGAAATATTTGGAACGCCCCATCGGGGAGAACGAGGAAGAGTTACTAGAAAAAATATGGAACTCACTTCCCCCCGTGGAAAACGATGATCAAATGTTGGATGAAAACTATCGGAACGTGAAGCAAAGAATACATAAACATACCCTCAGACGCCATGTCATCTACATTTCAAGTAGTGCAGCCGCAGTATGCTTATTTATACTTTTGCTATTCAGCCCCGAATCATCCGAAAAGTCTCCTGTATTTGCACAATTAAATGATATGGGCGTATCTATCAGCGAACAAAAAGTTCAATTCATGATAGGAGATTCCATCGTGGCCAACTTGAACACGTCAGCCAAAATGAATATCAACCCAAATGCGAAGACGACCTTACAATCCGCCACGGGAGAGGAAATTGCCCTACAAGAAGAGACTCCACTCAAGATATACGTCCCCGCTGGAAAGCGTTTCGATCTAGAGCTGACGGACGGCACTCACGTGTGGTTAAATTCGGACACATGGCTCGAATACCCGGCAACATTCGCCTCGACCAAAGAGAGACGGGTAAAAATCGAGGGAGAAGGATTCTTCGAAGTCAAACCGGATGCCACGAAACCCTTTCACGTAGAAATTCCCGGAGGAGAATCCATTCGGGTATTGGGAACCAGTTTCAACGTTTCAGCTTACTCGGATAACGAAGAGAATATCACGACATTGGTTACCGGGAAAATCGAATACTCACTCCCCACACGAACTGAAGCCATCGCCCTCTTACCCAATGAACAAGTACGGGTAAACAAAACAACGAAAGGAGTCACGAAAAACGAGGTAAACACCTCCGAATTCGCCATGTGGAAAGAAGGAATCCTCTATTTCAACAATGAAAAATTACCTACACTGGCAAAACAACTTGCCCGAATGTACGGCATTGAAATAAAAGTAGCAGAAAAATACAACGATACTTGTTTCTCCGGCATGATCCGGTATGAAAGAGGTATTGATTATATCACGAAATTATTAACAACAACAAGTAATATAACGTGTAGCATTGAAAACGGTATCATTCATCTGAAATAAAAACAAAGGAATAACATATTGAATATCTGACCGAGGACATTATCAAAACATAATGCCTGGGGAATTGTATACTCAAAAAAATAACACAAAATACAAAACCTAACGATCAAATAATATGAAAGAGAGAACATTACCGGACAAAAATACCTAGAAAACAGTAGCAACATATTAGCGAAAAAATATCGAATGTAGATAACAACTCAAAAAAGGGAAGACTTTATCACGGATAAAGCCCTGGAGGTTGTAACCCTAAAAAAAAGGTTTATCAAGCAAATAAACAACTAAAAATCAATCAATAACAGTAACATAAACATCATGAAAGAAGACACTTCAACCAACCTTAGACAAGTAATTCCCTGGACGCTGTTCACGGGAAAAATGATCTTGCCTCTTTTCTTGATCATCGTATTTTGTAGCATGACAAATAATTTACATGCTCAAGATACGCGTCTCAATCTTAAACTGGAAAATACGACCCTTCTGGACGCTATCAAACAAATCAGCACCACCACGGGAATGGAATTCTTTTACAATACAGGACAGGTCAAGGCTTATGACAAACGCATTTCTAAAGAATTTTCTGACACCCCGCTAACACAAGTACTGGAATTTTTGTTGGACAAAACACCTTTCACGTACAAACTGGAAGATAAAACGATCGTTATCGTACAACGTCCGGTACAAGCTAATACACCCCAGATAAAACTTATCGAGCTAAAAGGTGTTGTGTTTGATAAAGATACCCGTGAACCTCTTCCCGGCGTGACCGTCATGATCGAAGGAAGTCAGCAGGGTACTGCAACCAATGCCAACGGAGAATTTATTTTCCCTATCGATTCGGGGAACTACAATATCATATTCTCTTTTATCGGTTACGAAAGATTAGTAAAAAAATTCAACGGTAACAATAGTGCGGAATTCCGGGAAATACAGCTTGCCCCCGCCGTGGAAACCATCGAAGACGTCGTGGTGACCGGAATATACCGAAGAAAAAAAGAGAGCTTCACGGGATCGGCAAGCACGTACAAGGTAGAAGACTTGAAAGCCGCCGGTACGCAAAATGTACTTCAAAGTATCAGGACACTGGACCCCTCTTTCAAGATTAACGTCAATAATCAATTCGGATCAGACCCGAACCGGTTGCCGGACGTGGAGATTCGAGGTAAAAGTAGCGTCATGGGATTGAAAGAAGAATACGGAACCGATCCGAACCAACCGTTATTTATATTGGACGGATTCGAAACGGATTTACAGACAGTCATGGATTTGAACATGAACCGGATAGCCTCCGTAACACTTTTAAAGGACGCCGCATCCACGGCAATTTACGGTTCAAGAGCTGCCAACGGTGTATTGGTTATTGAAACGAAAATTCCGGAAAAAGGAGTACTTTCGCTCTCGTACAAAGGAGATTTCAGCATAACCATGGCCGACCTGTCGGACTATAACCTCATGAACGCACGGGAAAAACTGGAGTTCGAAACCAGAGCGGGAAGGTACACCAGCACCACAAACGACCCGATGGACCAAATCGCAATGGACAATCTCAGAAACCAACGTTTACAAGACATCGAACGAGGCGTTAACACCTACTGGCTCAGCGAACCGATTCGCACGGGTTTCGTGCAGAAACACAACCTTTATGCCGAAGGAGGCGAGGAACGCATCCGGTACGGGCTGGGATTAAGTTACGGCAACACGCAAGGAGTGATGAAAGGTTCCGACCGTCAAACGATTAGCGGAAATATCGACTTGGTTTACCGTACGGGGAAATTCCAATTCAGCAATAAATTTATACTGGATTACATGAAAACGAATAATCCTGCCGTTCCTTTCTCGGAATACGCAAAAGCCAATCCTTATTTCAGAAAATACAACAGCGAAGGCGGTATCGACAAATATTTATACTACACGGAAGATCCTGAAGAATATTCCGTACCCAATCCCTTGTGGAACGCTCACCTGAATAATTACGACGTGCAGGATCAATTCGGGTTCACGAACAATTTTATCCTTGAATGGTTTGCCACGAATGATCTACGTGCAAGAGCAAAATTCGGAATTAGCAAAAACAGTTCGACAGCCGAGGTACGTCTTTCTCCGCAACACAGTGATTTTGATGAGATGAGCGAGACAGAAAAAGGACTTTACACGAATGCTCAAACGAAAAACCTGAATTACGAAGGAGATATTTCCGTTACCTACGGACACCTATTCGCAGGAAAGCACATGATAAATGCCGTGGCAGGATTTAATTTTAACACCAAAGAAAATTCCAAAAACGGTTACAAAGCAATCGGTTTTACAGAAGATGAATTTGACGCCCCGTCTTTCACCAACAGCTACCCGGCAGGCTCTAAGCCGACTTACACGGAAAGCAAAACACGTGCCGCCAGTTTCTATATCAACGGGGGATACGCTTATGACAACCGTTACCTGTTTGATTTCCTTAGTTTCTCCAACCGTAACTGCCTTGGGCATGGCTTTTACATATCCGGAACCTTCTGGAATGGAAAGTTCCTCTAAGATATAAGTTCCCGCAGGCAGACGTTTTAACAGGTCGGCCTGACCGGCAGTTTCTTCCGTGTGGAACGGATCGTTTGGTGTTTTGTCAGAGGTGAACCAGGTATTTTCCAGGATATAGCTTTCGCCTTTCCGGTGATACAGCCTGGTCTGTGTCTGAGTTTCCTGATCTTCTTTTCCATCATAGAGATCTGTATGATCTAACAGGGTATCTGCAGCTTTGTTGTATTCCTCTAAGAGATCGGAATCTTTATGCCGGACAAAATCCCCATTTCGGTCATACAGGTTGGTTCCCTTTTCGTAGGTTTCATTGCTTCGCTGGTAGTAAAGCACCAAGCCGTGTTCATCGTATACCGGATCCATGGTTTTTAAGAAATCGCCGTTGTTACCATTT
>QWCN01003049.1_pt1 | contig 20322 bp, 19 predicted proteins | sample 1972711 | NCBI WGS metagenome assembly QWCN01 (sample SAMN09866707, study PRJNA288562) | Human gut metagenome isolate term1_stool, whole genome shotgun sequencing... | isolation source: gut | host: Homo sapiens | place: USA: California
ACCTTTGTCTGCTGACGAGTATCTTCAATGTATTCCATCCACTCTAATAATTCCTGCATAAATAACACCCCTTTTTCTTTTATTTTACTAGAAAAGGGGGGTGTTCACAATTTATTTACTCATGCGTTTGTCGTGATGTTCCTCTTCCATCATTGCTTCAATCCATGCCTTTTTTGCATCCAATGCATTTGCTACCGCAATTTCAACAGTTTCACCGCAGGTAATGCACCCTGGCAAATCAGGATAAAAAGCCACAAATCCTCCCTCTTCCTTATCTTCTATAATTTCCATACGATAGGGCATTTCCATATAATCATTCAGCGTTTTCATTTTTATTCTCGGTCTCACTTTCGACTATTTGTCTTACCAGCTGGTAGATCGCTATTCCGTCTTTTCGGCCATTTCAACTCACAGCCTCTCAAGGAAGCTGACATAAAAAGAAAGTAAAAATCCTATATACAACGTTTTCTTTTTTCACTCTTGTAATATCTGATCTTTTCGTTTATAATAACCATTGGTTAGTATTGTTCTATATATTATCATAACCGTTGGTTAATATCAAGAGGTGAATTTTATGAATTTTTGTCCGGAAAGGCTGATCCAGCTTCGAACGTCCCTGAATATCAATAAAGCAGAAGCCGCACGCCAGCTGAATATTTCGGCTATGGCATACGGCCGTTACGAACGTGGAGAGCGTGAGCCCTCCTACCAATCTGCATGTTTTATCGCACAGACTTTTCATTGTAATGTAGATTTTTTATATGGAATATCTGACCAGATGGAAGCCGATCAGATCATCATCTCCCGTTCCGAATCACCGGAACTGTATGAACTGGTACAGACGATGCAGACAGACCAGGAACTGAGAAGCAGGATTTTTACTTATGTCAGGGAACTTTCATACAAAAAAACTGAGGAACTGTCCTGTAAATAGAACGGTTCCTCTGATATATTTTTCTTATATAGGGAAAATATCCATTATAAATATAGAAAATAACTCCCTTCTTCTGCCTGATTTATTCCCAGTTACTTCTCCGTTTTTTGTAGTCCTCATCAATCTGCCTTTTCCAGCTTTCATCAATACGCGCATCATTTCTGAATACAGAAATCGCTTCTCCGATCACCTGGTAATTCAGCATAGTTCCTCTGCTGTCACAATTATAATTTACCGCTCTGTCTTCACTGATGCCAAATCTTCCTGCCGTTTGTACCGCATCTATGTTTGCTCCCAGAAAAAGGAACTCCCAGCCATATCTGGATTTCTGACGCTCGATCATTCCTTTCACCTTTTTGGCACTGTAATAACGACTGGCATTTTCTTCCCCGTCTGTTATGATAACAAATAATGTACGCTCCGGCACATCCTCCATTCTGGCATATTTATGTACATTTCCAATATGATGGATTGCCCCTCCGACAGCATCCAGAAGTGCAGTACATCCTCCCACAAAATACTCTTTTTCTGTTAAGGGCCTGATCTTCTCTAAATCTACCCTGTCATGAAGAACTTCTGCCGTATTATCAAAAAGCACCGTAGAAACCAACACAGAACCTTTTTCTTTTTTCTGCTTTTCGATCATGGAATTAAATCCCCCAACCGTATCTCTCTCAAGTCCTGCCATAGAACCGCTTCTGTCAAGGATAAATACAATTTCTGTCGTCTCTTCCCTCTCGCACTCCCTGCCAAGTTCCCTATCAAACTGGTTAAGGACTTTTCTCATATTGCCCGGAATTCTCTTCCTGCATTCTTCCCGCAGCTCCTCCGGCACTCCATAAAAAGCTTCTGCAATACTACCCGCAATAGCCGCCAGAGTATCTGTATCACCACCAATAGAAACTGCATTTCTCACAGTATCTTCGAAATCCCCTGCTTCCAGAAAAGCAATGATCGCTTCCGGTACTGTTTCCTGACAACTTTCCACATGATGATAAAATGGCCTGATCTCATCCAACGTTCTGTTCAGATTATAATGAAATTCTCCTGTTACATATTCCCGGATCTCTTCCTTTGACTTTCCATTTCGGGCAAGAAAAATACAGCTGGCCGTTGCCTCAGCACCTTTAATTCCTTCCGGATGATTATGTGTCACCTTTGCTGTTGCCCTTGCTGCTGCCCGGGTCTGTTCCAGATCCGGATATAACCATCCTGCTGCCGACACACGCATCGCAGAACCATTTCCATAGCTTCCATAAGGTTCCGGATGATCCGCCATAAGCCACTGACGAAATCTTCCGCCATACCCTGCTCTTGGATATCGTCTTCCCCATTTACGCATCTGATTCTGAACAGCATTTTCAATTGTTTCTTCATCCGCATTTATTCCGGTTTCCATTAAAGCTTCTGCCACCGCGATTGTCATTACAGAATCATCTGTAAAACGACATCCCCATGAAAACAGTTCAAAATCTTTTGTCTTATCGCCTCTGTCAAATTCAAATGGACTTCCAATAATATCTCCTAAAATCGCACCGTACATATATGCCTCCTGTCCCCGGAACCAATCCGGTAATCTTGTTTTTTTATTGTGATTTTATAATACACGGGTTTTATACCAGTATGGTCGCTGAACCGGCGACATTTTTATAAGATAGGAATAAAATATCCATTTGCACTCCACTTTGCTGCATTCAGACTCCCAGTATTTCATTTGTGTATTTAAACAAAACCGTATTCAACTGCATGATATCATACTGTCTGTCTATAAGCGCTTTCTGCACGATCAGATCCACCTTACTGCTTGGGCTGAATGCCCAGTCTGCTCTCGCCAGAAGATCTTTTGCCTGTTCCAGATTTAATTTCAGCGCAATACACAATGCCATAACTGTTTTTTTCTTCGGATGATAATGGCTGTCACACTGGATTTTTGAAAAATGCTTCCTGTCAAGATTGGCCGCTTTCCACACATCCTTATTATCCATTCCCGATCTTTCTATCAGCTCGAACAGTTTTTCATGAAAACTCGGTCCGATCTGATTCAACTGCTCCTCCAGGGACATCGCTCCCCATCCCAATGCTTCATTGGAAAAAGATGCCTCATAAAAATTTTCTTCTGGAAATCGATCCGCAGGATAACCGTTTCGATTCTCATACTCTGATCTTCTGTCCCGGCGAAATGGTTGAGAATATTCTGCCGCATAATTTTGATTCACATAATTTTCATCAATGTAAGAATCTACAACATCTACAATCTGACTGGAAAGCTGAAATGATTCTTTGTCAAATACCGCAAGAATGATATTCATCTCATGCTCAGCAAGAAATTTACTGAATGTAGAAACTGCGATCTCAAGAGCCATATCTTTCGGAAATCCATACACACCCGTTGCGATCAGCGGAAACGCGATACTTTCACAATTCAGCTCTGCTGCTTTTTTCAGAGATTTCCAGTAACAACTTTCCAGTATTTCAAATTCATGAGATTTTCCCCCCTTCCATACAGGCCCAACGGTATGGATGATATACTTTGCGGAAAGATTATACGCATCCGTTACCGCAATCTCTCCCCGACGGATTTTTCCGATCTTCCACCTTGCCCGAAGTAACTGTGATTTTCCTGCCGCCTTATAAATCGCATAATCCGTGCCACTGCCGTAAACTGGATTGGGATTCGCCGTATTTACAATGATATCCGCTGTAATTTTTTTGATGTCATTCTGTATGATCTTAAATGGCATAGCATACCTTCTTTCTGTTATTCACGTTTATGAATATAATATTTCCTGGACTAATTATCTCTTTTCTTATCATACCATAAACCGATATTTCAGCGATATCTATTTTTCTTCCGTAGTGTGCTCCTGCCACAAGAGCTTTTTTATGCCACTGGAATATTACGAAATAATTTTCCATGACAAAAAAGCTGAACCAGATTTTACATCTGATCCAGCCATAATAATTCTATATATTTCACGATCTCAAAATCCGGTCCTTACGCATACTCACACAGGAACAACTGTACTTCCCAACCAGAACCAGGTACATCACGCCAACCACCAGGATTGCCATGATACCTGTTTTGAAAAACAGATGGGATAACATTGTAACGATCAGCAACAGCCCGATGGCTTTGCTCATAAAAATATAAGTCTTGTAAGAACTCTGATAGATAACTTCCTTCTCCGCCTCATCGCAGCTCTCCAGCCACTGCTGCTGAAATTTCCTGGAGGAAATATCTCCTCTTTTTTCCGGATGCACTGTCTGAAGCAGCTTGATATATCTGGCCTGCATGATTCCATTATAAAAGAAACAAGCTACAAACAGCCCACAGGCAATGAGAATATTAATCGCATTTTTATTACTGGATTCGATATATCCTATCTGGTATCCATTTGCAAGAAGAAAAATGCAGAGTACCTGTGAAACAGCATTGACACACTGCAGAATGGCTCCATATTTTTCCTCCTGATAGCTGACAAGATCTGCTTCCTCATCTTCCGCTGTAGCTATTCTGTCACAAACCGTTTTCAGTTTCCACAGGCAAAATTCTCCAGCCAGAATGGAAACAATATTTACTATCAGCAAACCCGGAACCAATATACTCTGAACCATCTTAGTCCACGTTGTCAGAAATGCTTCCAGATCTCCATGAAAATAATACATAAAAACACCGAAAAAGCCTCCAAGCACACCTCCAAACACCATTGCCAGAAGCATTTTTATACTGAATTTCTTAACACTTTTTGTCTTATTCTCCTGTTTCATCTTCATCCTCCTCATACATGAAAATGTCCTCTACACTTACCTGAAAGATCCGGGCGATCTTAAGCGCCAGTGTTACAGACGGTGAATAATCGCCTCTCTCGATCAAGCTGATCGTCTGCCTGGACACCCCCGCCAACTTCCCCAGCTCAGTCTGATTAATCCCCTGGCTGGAACGGTATTCTTTTAGACGATTTAACAGTGGCAATTCAGGCCCTCCTTTTGCTGTTTGTTTTGACAAGTTTTCTTGTCATTTCATGGTTTTATCTTAGCATTGACAACTTTACTTGTCAATATGTTTTTGACAAATATTGTTGTCATTTTTTTCAAGGATAGTTTTATGCATTTAACTCACAACTTCGCGAAGGGAATGACAAATGTATTCGTAGATCATATTATACCTGTTGCATTTCAACCCACAGCCTCATGAAGAGGCTGACAGCGAATTCATTTACTTTGTCGGACATGGTAGTATATTCTATTATTTTTTCTTTGTCAATACGTCTTATTAATTTTACAATAAATAATAGCACAAATTAATCTTATCCAATATAAAAAAGGCGATGAAACTAATCTCATCGTCTTTTGGCATAAAACAATATATAATAGCACTTTTCAACTCACAGACTTTCATCTGACACTAAATAAAGGCTGCAGGAACTACTCGTTCCTGCAGCCTTTACGATCAATTGTTTATAACAAAAATAATTTCTGGTAAATACCACCCCCGCCAGGGCCAGTGCACAGCCGAGACCGGAATAGAAAAAAGCAACGAAGATATCAGGGAATATTCCCGCTGCCCTGAAACCAATTCCTCCGCTCATCATACATGTCATGATCAGATATGCTTTCAGATCAAAAAATGCCAGAACGGACGGTGGCTCTCATATCCCAGGATCCTTTTTGTATGCTTTTTGCTCATCTTATAAAACATCATGCCAAACATAAAAAGTACAACGACCGAAAACAGATACAGATACCACTTCCGATCGATCACCCGGTATGATAATATCCCAAGTCTGGCAACATTAAATCCGGCAATCAGCCATACAATACCCGCGATCAGCAAAAGAGTCCTTTTCTTTACATGAAATCTCTTTTTCATCATCTCACCTCATATATTTATCCGCATTTTCGCAGATCTTATGAAATACCTCTTTACAAATACGCTTCTCTTCCACTGTCAGGCCGTCCAAAGCGATTTTTGCAAATTCCTTCTGTGCTTTTATTCCATCTTCAATGATCCGATATGCCTTATTTAATAAAACGATCTCGATATGCTTCTTATTATCCGCACTCTGGATCCTTTCGATCAGACCTCTGCTCTCCAGATTTTTCAGAGAAGAGGACACGTGGGATTTCGTCGACTTACGGACTTTAACGATCTCAGCCGCAGTATTATGCTGTGGATTGTTGTGTAAAAACATAAGGATATCATATTCCATATGCGTCAGCTGATATTTCTCACATACACTCCCTGTGACTTTTTCATAACAGCTTGTTATCGTTTTATGCTGATCCCAGAAAAACATAGCCTTCCTCCATATCTTTTTCGTTCTATTTAGAACGATTGTATAGTATTGTTCTCTATTTGTCAACTATAAAATATCTTCTTTCACCATTTATATATCTGCCACAAATAAAAGCTGCCGCTTTGCGATCTATCAACCGCTAAAGCGACAGCTTTCTTCTCAGCCGTATATTTATTTTGAATTTCTCTTTCCTTTTCTGACTTTGATCCTGCGGATCATCCTTCGGATCAGAAATACCACAAGCACAATGATCACAATAAAGATCAGACAAATACCTGCGATCATTGCCGAAAACTTATTCGGCTGCTTCACCAGATCAATGATATTTCTGCTGTCCTCCACAACCTTACGTCCATGTGTCGTCTCATAATACTCCGGCACATTGGCAATTCCGTCGCCGTCTGTATCCTCAAAGGACTGCATATATCTTGCGATCGCATCCCAGGCCTTTAATTCCCTGTCATCCTCCATGATCGCCTGATCTTCCAGATTTTCAATGGGATTCCCATCCCTGTCCTTCGGTTCAAGAGACAACAGTCCATAGGACATTTTCATCACAGAACCAAGCATCTGGCCGGTATACAGATCTGTCACAACATGATACAGCTTATCATCCTGGATTTCGATCCGTTCTCCGTCTGCCCTGGTGAGATAACAATCTGTCACCTTATTCAGGATCATCCGATGTGGATTGTATGCAAAATTCAATCCACTGCAATATAACCTTGCCGTTGTCATAAAATCTGATACAGAAGCGTCCACCTCCGCTGCCAGCTTCAGCTCTTTTCCGGTCAGGTATGCACTGATCAGCGGATATCCGGCAACACCGTCCTTTCCGATCCCCAGTGAAAAGGAATTAAAAACATCCTCTACTGTGATATCGCCCTTTGTGTATGTATCCCGCACGGTTCCGCTTGGAACAACGGCTACATCAACCGGATCACCATCATAATACTCGGAATTTTCCACTGCATATATGTATGCATCGGACATGATATCACCAAGATTCAACTCTTCGTGCTTCGTGCCCATTTCTTCCAGACTGTTGAATTCAACATCATTTTCAGCAAGAACCTCTTCCCTTGTATAGCCGAAATCGGCAAGATAATTCTTATCCACCGTATCCATCAGGGCATCGATCTGTTCCTGTGTCGCCTGGTCCGGTTTTACATCCTCAGAAACAGGGATCAGCTCATAGGATGTCAGCTCCCACCGTCCGTCCTGTTTCTGTGTCATGGAAAGTGATCCCAGATTTCTTCCGTATTCGCCGCAGGATACGATATATGTGTTCCCATGCTGAATTGCCTCTTTCAGCTCTGTGTGCGTATGTCCGCTGATGATCAAGTCGATATCCGGCACCTCTTTTGCAAGGATCTCATCCTCCGATTTGTTCTCATCCTCCCAGGTTCCTCCATGGGACACACAAGCGATCATATCCACTTTTTCATTTTTTCGGATCTCTTCTACCGTCTGTTTTACGGCCTCAACCGGATCCTTGAACTTTAATTCACAGGTCGGTGCACATTCCAGGGCATCCTTACCGAACACACCGACTACTGCAGCCTTTACATCTCCTTTTTGAACTACTACATAATCCTTCACACCGTAGGCTTCAAATGCCGACCGGATCTGCTTCTGACCATCGCTTAATCCATCCTGCTCCATGCTGTCCCAGTCTACGTTGCACACTACCAGTGCCGGCACTGTCTCACCGGAAGCCTTCGCAGCCTCCAGCATATTTGCCAGTCCCTTTGAACGATAATCATATTCATGATTCCCCAGAGTCGTCACATCATACCCCAGATATCCCAGCATCCGAAGCTCTGCCGCCTCCGTTTCGTATACGGTCTGAATCAGGGTTCCCATGGAAAAATCGCCGCCATCCAGCACCAGGGTGTCCGGATCTTCCTGCTTCTTTTCATCGATCAGGGTTTTGATCCTTGCAAATCCGCCAACTTCTTTTTGCTCTCCATCTACGATGGTTGAAAAGCTGTTCAAATGCGAATGTGTATCATGGCTGAACAAAACATCGATCTGTTTTGCCTCGGCTGCTTCCACCGGGACATTCCATGCAAGAGGAAGCAGCAATGCAGCAATAAGCATGATCGCCAGCAGCCTTGCTGAAATTTTCTTTCGTGTTTTCATAACACTCTCCTTTTGTATATAGTTTTCTTATGCCTTTTCACAAAACCATCAATAATGTTCCCACACCGATCAAAATACATCCCATCATCGATTTTGCTGTGAATTTCTCATGCAAAAAAACAAATGCCAGTACCAGTGTGATCACAACACTCAGCTTGTCTATCGGCACAACCTTCGATGCATCGCCTATCTGCAGAGCACGATAATAGCATAACCACGAAGCACCCGTTGCCAGACCTGAAAGGGTCAGAAACAGCCAGCTTTTTTTGCTGATCGCTGCGATCCCGCCCTGGGTATTTGTGAGGAAAACCATTCCCCACGCCATAACCAGCACCACCATCGTTCGAATCGCTGTTGCAAGATTCGAATTAACACCGACAATACCTATCTTGGCCAGTATGGAGGTCAGCGCCGCAAATACAGCAGACAGCAAGGCAAACACAAACCACATAGTAACTCCCCCACTTAAATATAAGATTTTCTTAACTATCCCAATACAAGTCCATCATATCATTTCCCCTCTGATATGTCACTATTTACAATTTCCTCCGCCGTATATTCCTCTATTTCTGTCTTTGTCACCTGTTTGATATGCTTTTTCTTCAGGCGCAGATATACGAATTCCCGAAAGATAGTATAGAACACGGAAAGCAGCGGAATGAAAACAAGCATACCTACAATTCCCATAAGGTTTCCGCCGATCGTAACTGCTGCAAGAACCCAGATCGACGGAAGTCCTACAGATTCACCCACAACATGAGGATAGATCAGATTTCCCTCGATCTGCTGCAGCACTAGAAATACTATAATAAATAAAATTGCCTGTTTCGGATTTACCATAAAGATCAAAAAGCTTCCCACCGCACACCCGATGAAGGCCCCGAAAATCGGAATCAATGCGGTAAACGCAATCAAAACTCCGATCAAAAGTGCATATGGCATCCTCAAAATACTCAGTATCACAACAAACATACAACCGAGGATCACAGCTTCCAGACACTGACCTGCAAGAAAATTTGCAAATGTCCGATAAGTCAGAGAACAGACTTTAAGAAAAGCATCTGCCTTTTTCTTTGGGAGAAAAGCAAAAAATACTTTTCGGATCTGCACATGCAGCTTCTCCTTCTGAAAAAGGACATAGCAGGCAAATGAAAAAGCAATAAAAAAGGTTGCCAATCCACTGACTATGGAACCCACTGCTGACATTGTGGTATTCATCATATTTCCTGCACCGTTTCCAAGAAGGCTTATCCCCCACTTGATCGCCTGATCCGGATTAAACTGTACCTGATCTACCAGCTTCATGATTTCCTGGTTATTATGGGAGAATTCCCGGATCCAGCTTTGCATCTGCGGAATAAAATCAGCGATACTCATCATCAGAGTTCCCATTGTCCGCGTAAGCTGCGGGATCACACCAAACATCACCAGTACGATCACGCCAACCGCAAATACGATCGTAAGGAACAGACTTATCGGTCTTGCCAGTTTTGCACCTATCTTATTTTCTTTTTTTACCCTTCCAAAAATTTTCTTTTCTAAAAAGCTCATTGGCACGTTGGTCACAAATGCGATCGCTCCGCCAAGTACAAAAGGAAATGCGATCCCCCATATTGCTTTCAGCACATCGAGCACCACATCAAACTTCCACAGGGCGACCACAAGAAATGCTGTAAACACAATAAGCTCTCGGATTTTTTTTACAGATATTTTACTTATATCCACTATCATTCTCCTCTTTTTCTTAATTTCATGCGTATCCATTTAAGCAGCTGAATGATCGGAAGACTTGCAAACGCATACAGATATACACAGCCAAGCTGCATCAGATCCAACGTCTCTACTTTAAACAGGAGATGAAATCCTGGAACCGTCAGTACAACGGTAATGAGTACTGCCCCAAGTACAAATGCTCCCTGAAGCCATTTATTATTAAAGAAACGTTTTGTAAAGATAACCGGATGATCCGATTTGCAGTTGAATCCATGGAACAGACGTGCCAGACAAAGTGTTCCGAAGGCATAAGTACTGCCAAGCAGTGCACCATTCTGATGATATCCTGTCAAAAATCCTATCATCGTCATCATACCGATCACCAGTCCTTCCAGACCGATTTTACCAAGAAAATCCTTTGTCAGTATTGACTCGTCTGCTGATCTTGGTTTCTCATTCATCACCTCACTGCTGTGCGGCTCCACGCCTAATGCAATCGCCGGAAGGCTGTCTGTCAAAAGATTGATAAACAGCAGATGTACCGGTGCAAAGGGAACCGGAAGTCCTGCAAGGGATGCACAAAGAACTGCCAGGATCGCACCAAAGTTTCCTGACAGAAGAAACTGGATCGCATACTTGATATTCTGATATAAATTTCGTCCGTTTTCCACTGCTTTTACAATTGTTGCAAAATTATCATCTGTAAGCACCATTGCTGCGGCATCCTTTGCGACCTCGGTTCCGGTCACTCCCATTGCAACACCAATATCTGCCTGCTTCAATGCCGGAGCATCATTCACACCGTCTCCGGTCATTGCCACGATCATCCCCTTCTCCTGCCATGCACGGACAATACGGATCTTGTGCTCCGGTGACACTCTTGCATACACAGAAATATTCGGGACAAACTCCTTCAGCTGCTCATCACTCATATTTTCAATATCAGCACCTTCGCAGGCCTCTGACAGATCATGTAGGATCCCGATCCTTTTTGCGATTGCCGCTGCTGTGATCTTATGATCTCCCGTGATCATGACCGGCCGAATCCCCGCTTTTATGCATTCTGCAACTGCAGCCTTTGATTCTTCCCTCGGCGGATCCATCATAGCGATCAGGCCAAGAAATACCAGATGGTTCTCATCTTCTATCGTCAATACATGCTTCTCCGGAATTTCACGATAGGTAAATGCCAGTACCCGTAACCCTTCCATTGAAAATTCCTGATTCTGGCGCCGGATCTTTTCTTTATCTGCTTCTGTGATTTCCCGAACTCCGTCCTTTGTCCAGATCCTGTCTGTCAGCTCCAGAAGCCGGTCAACCGCACCTTTTACGATCATCCGGTTTTCATCATCAATTCTGTGAAGTGTTGACATCATCTTACGGTCACTGTCAAAGGGAAGCTCTCCTTCCCTTGGATAAAGCTTTCTTACACCAGCAGCCTCGATTCCGTACCGGCTGCCCAGATTGATCAATGCCGTTTCCGTCGGATCTCCGATCTCCACTCCATTTTCATTTGTTGAATCATTACATAAAATGCTGTAGTCCAAAAGACATCTCTGCGCCGGATCTGCTACATCAATTGCATCTGCTGTGATTCTTTTTCCATCAATATAATAATCTTCTACTGTCATTTTGTTCTGTGTGAGTGTTCCGGTCTTATCCGAACAGATAACAGAAACGCTTCCAAGACCTTCCACAGCCTGGAGCTTACGAATGATCGCGTGCTCCTTTGCCATCTTCTGTGTTCCGAAAGAAAGGACGATCGTCACGATGGAGCTTAAAGCTTCCGGAATCGCTGCGACTGCAAGTGCTACTGCAAACATAAATGCACTGCTGATCTTCTCACCGCGGAATACACTGATCGCAAACAGAATTCCGCAAAATATCAGGATCAGAATGGAAAGCTTCTTTCCAAAATCATCCAGATTCGCCTGAAGTGGCGTCTGTTTTTCCGAAGTCGATTTCAGAAGTCCCGCAATCTTTCCAACCTCTGTCTGCATTCCTACATTCGTTACAACCGCTCTGCCACGCCCATATGTGACAAAGCTTCCGGAAAACAGCATATTTGTCCGATCACCAAGCGGTGCTTCCTCCAAAATAGTGTCCATACTCTTTTCAACTGCAAGACTTTCCCCGGTAAGGGCACTTTCATCGACCTTAAGACTTGCATTTTCAATCAGTCTTCCATCGGCCGGGATCATATCACCTGCTTCAAGAAGGATCACATCTCCTACAACCAGTTCTCTTGCCGGGAGCTGTACCGCCACACCATCACGTAATACCTTTGCCTCCGGTCCGGAAAGCTTCTTTAAACTCTGCAGGGACTGCTCAGCCTTTACTGTCTGCACAGTTCCCAAAATCGCATTGATCGTAATAACGATCACGATAACTGCTGCACTTTCCACATCTCCAAGCATACCGGATATCACTGCCGATGCGATCAGGATCAGCACCAGAAAATCCTTATACTGTTCAAAGAAGATCTGCAAAATACTTTTTTTCTTTCCTTCTGCAAGCTCATTCCATCCGCACTTCTCTCTGGACCGTCTGACCTGTTCATCGGTAAGCCCTGATTCCCTGCTTTCCACACGCTCGAGAACTTCTTCTGCTGTCTGCTGATAAATTTCTTTCATTACCTTTGCCTCCTTTTTTGCAAATATTCACCAACTGTAATTTTTTTATGCAATAAAGGATTTTTTTGATAAAAGGATATAAAAAAAGAAACCCTTATTGCACAACAAAAAATGCAATAAAAGTCTCACCATTTCCCTGCAGCGCCGGATGTTTCCACCGTACTGACGACACTGCAAACGCAGATTTCCAAACGTAGGTTACTCCCCTTTATCAGTTTTAATAGTATAACAGGATCGGTACCTCTGTCAAGATACTTTATAAATCACACCTTTCAAATATGATACTCCGGTAACAGAAAAACTCCCATTTTTTGAATGGAAGTTTTTCTGTTACCCTGAAAGTATTATAGGCCTGCAGCCGTTTTATTACCTTTTAAGATTTATTACTCTGATCAGCCACAATATTTCCCTGTACAACTCTTCCCTGATCTTTTCCTTTTCTCAGTCCTCGAACTACCTGCACATTTCCAAGAATCAGATAATCCATTTCTCTCTTAGTGACTTTCGCAAAATTTTTCTTTGAAACAAAATAGAAGGTAACTCCCATCAACACCCACACGATCAGTGCTGCAAAGGACTGTGGAGCCATGAATGCTGGAGAACCGGGCACGATCAGGAGCAGCAATATTACAACAGAGATCACACAGCCGCCCATTGCTACTGCCGGATGGATTTTATTTGTATCTGTATCATCGCCATATTTTTTCAGAAGAATATAAGCACCTGCACAGGTAAAGAAATATCCGAACGCAGTACCTACGGAACACATATCTACAACCCAGCCGATCACTTCTCTGCCGAAAAATGGGCAGATACAGCAGATGACCATGGTAAACCCAACACATATGGACGGAGTTTTATGCTCCGGATGAACCTTTTCAAAAGCTGACGGAAGCATTTTTACTCTTGCCATACCAAATAAAAGACGGCTGGATGTCATAAAAAATCCATTCATACCGGTAAAAATTCCCATGCACACTGCCAGTGCCACAAAGCACACACCAATTTTTCCCATTGCAAGATCAAGAACTGCACCTGTATGCCATTTTACAAGAGTTCCATTCGCATCTGTCATAGTCAGAACCTGCTGCCAGGGAACAACACAATCTGTCACCAGTGCCATTGCACCATAGATCAAAGCACCTACGATCAATGCTGAAATGATCAGCATTTTGCACTTCTGTGGTGGAAAATCATATTCTTCTGCCGCCTGTGGAATACAGTCAAATCCTACATAAAGGAACGGAGCCAATGCCAGGATAGATACAAAACCGCTTCCAAGAGACTTGCCTTCGGCTCCGTATGCCGGCTGCAGATTTGAAGCATCAAAATGTCCTGTTGCGATCACACCAATGACTGATACAACAACCGCTGCACACATGATAAGGACCATCGCAAGCTGAAGATTTCCTACAGATTTCGCACCTTTGTAATTCATGATCCCGAAAAGTATGATAAAGAACAGGGATAATCCGACTTCACCCATATATACATCATATCCTGCAATTGTATACAGATAACCTCTGTTAAAGACTCCAGGAAAAATATAGGATGCCAATACCGGAAGTGCCGTTGCATTCAAAGCTACAATAGACAGATATCCAAGCGACAGCATCCATCCGCATATGTACGAAGCAGTTCTTCCAAAGCCTTTATATGCATAGGCAAATTCACCACCCGCTACCGGGAATTTTGCGATCATATAAGAATAGCTGTAGCCTACCACGATCATTAAAAGACCGCCTGCCAGAAATCCCAGAAACAGCGGGAGCGGTCCACCTGCACGTTCTGTCCAGAGACCACCCTGTATAAAACATCCCCATCCAATGATGGAACCGACTGCAACTGCCCAGATCGAACCAGGTCCCATGGATTTTTTTAATTTTGTTCTTTTATTTCTTTCACCCATATATATCCTCCTGCTTCATCAATCATATCATTCATCATCATCTTCTCTGGTTTCTTCACTGATCGTATATGCCTCACTGATATCGGAAACAAAAATTTTTCCATCACCATAATGTCCATACTGCCCACTCTTTGCACTGTTAATGATAATATTCTTTGTCCCCAACAGTAATATACAGCATGTTTTTTGCCATTTACTGATAAAGGACATCCCCTACCTGAATTCCTTTTTCCTTACCTCTTCCTGAAATTGCCCATTTTGAAAAAGCAAAATATCCTTCCTGCTCCAGTGCTTTGATGACGTCCATCACTTTCTCAGGTCTTACAATTGCTGTGATCAGTTTCATAATCCTTCATCTCCCATCCATAAATACAAAAAGAGCCCAGATACCAAAGTATCCGGACTCCATCGTCTCTCTATATTATCATTATTTTTTTCAATATTCAATCAAAATCTTTCACTTTCCGGCCAGATATCGATACATCTCATCCAGCATCTCGTCTGTGATCTCTACCGGATTGTTATAAAGGTTCGGGTGTCTGCTGATGCGAACCAGCTCTGCAATCTGATCATCATCAAGCTCCAGATCCTTCAGATCACACCGCAATCCCATTTTTTTCTTTAATTCAAGAACTGCATCCGCCATCTCTTCTGCATCTTTGAATCCAATCCTTCTGGCAAATTCCTCTACACGTTCACCACCTTCGCCTTTTGCATTGATTCTTATAAAATAATCCAGGGTCAGGCCACACGCCTCGCCATGCGGGATGTGATAAATATTGGTCAATGGAAATGAACACGCATGGGACGAAGTGGTTTTCGGTAAAGTAAACGCCAATCCTGCGATCAAAGATGCTTCGCACATTTTCTCCCTTGCTTTCTCATCATCGGGCTTCCTGTATGCTCTGTAAACATATTTAAATACCAGTTCTGCTGCATGCATCGCAAGTACATCACAGATCGGCTGATGACCTTTGCTCCAATAGCCTTCGATCGCATGGGAAAGAACATCAATTCCTGTTCCTGCCGTAACCTGGGGTGGCATTGTATAAGTAAGTTCCGGATCAATGATAGCTGCTGCCGGATAAAATCCCTCTGATACGATCGGCGCTTTTTTTCCATTTGCATGATCCGAAAGAACTGATACACAGGTCACTTCACTTCCTGTTCCTGCAGTCGTAGGAACTGCGATCAGTGGAAGATGTTTCTCCGGCATTGCTACTCCGGTTCCATGATACTTACGGATGGAATCCGAAGTCAGAGCTACACTGGCAGCTGCTTTGGCACAATCCATGGGACTGCCTCCACCCAGTGCTACCACAAATCCGATATTTTTCTGCCGGATCACTTCCGCACAGGCATCTACCTCTACAACGTCCGGGTTTGGAGAAACATCTCCAAAAGAAGCAACGATCATTCCTTCTGACTCTTTTATGACCTTTTCGGCAAGACCGCTTTTAAAGAAAAACGGTCCTGCCACCAGAAGGCCTCTTTCGCAGCCAAGCTCTCTGGCTATTTCTTTGATTTCTTTTACTCTGCCTTTGCCGAAATGAATTTTTACCGGCTGTAGATAATCCCAGTTCATAGGCTACCTCCTGCTTTATCAGTCACAAAATTTTTCATCGACCATTGTAAGCACTTCATCAAGGATCGGGAGATACTCTTCCAGCTCCTCTTTCGTGATGATCAGTGGCGGACAGATTTCAATAAAGTTCTCACGTCCAAAGGTTGCAAAGCCACGTTTCTTTAATTCTGCAAATATCCACGGCATTACCGGTTCGGGTACGCCGTATTCCTGCATCGGTTCTCTGGTTTCTTTATTCTTGACTACTTCAAGTGCACCGAACAAACCGATACATCTTGCTTCACCAATACATTTATGCTTCTTTACCATCTCATCCATAAACGTAGCAACGATCTCGTGCATCTCAGCTACATGGCCCTCGATGTCGTGTTCTTTATAATATTTCATTGCTGCTACACCAGCCGCACATGCAAGTGTATGTCCACTGTAAGTAAGTCCGCACTGAAGAACATTTTCCTCAAAATACTCCGCAACCTTTTTACTTACAATACATCCGCCCAGCTGTACATAACCACAGGTAACACCTTTTGCAAATGTAATGATATCCGGTTTCATGTCGAAATTCATAAATGCAAACATTTTTCCTGTACGGTAAAATCCTGCCATAACCTCATCACAGATCAGAAGGATTCCATATTTGTCACAAAGTGCACGAACACCTTCCATATATCCGTCTGGAGGAAGAATGACACCGTTTGCACCTACTATAGACTCCATCAGGATCGCTGCCACATTTCCGGGGCCTTCATATCTGAGCTGCAGATCCAGCGCATCCAGATATTTCTTCGTTACCTCTGCATCATCAACTCCTTTTGTATATCCGTCACGATACATCTGAGGGTTCATAAAGTGTACGAATCCATTTGCACCACCGATCTCTGCTGCATATCTTCTCCAGTCACCGGAAGCATTGGATGCTCCAAGTGTAGCTCCATGATAGCTTCTGTAGCAGGAAAAGATCTTGGTTCTTCCGGTTACCATGCGTGCCATTTTTATAGCATTCTCATTGGATTCTGCTCCACCATTTGTGAAGAAAACTCTCTTGTATGTATCTGCTCCTGCTGCTTCTACAAGCATTTTTGCCAGCATGCTCTTAGGCTCGGATGCATATGCCGGTGCCATGAAGCACATCTTATCAGCCTGTTCCTTGATCGCTTCAACGATCTCCGGCAGCTCATGTCCGAGGTTGGAACACACCAGAAGTGAAGCCATATCTGCATATTTTTTTCCATCATAATCGTAAAAATAAATTCCCTCAGCTCTTTCTACCGGTAAAGTATCTGCTCCTGATCTTGCCCATGACTGCATCACATAATCTTTGTGCATCTGTGCTACTTCTTTTCCTGTTAAACTCATAATAACTTCCTCCTCTTTATCTGTAATTCAGTTTTAAATATTGTTCATTTTTGCGGTAAACAAACTTATTATTTGTTGTAGAATAAGAAAAGCGCCCGGCCCACATTCATTTGTGAACCAGACGCCTTTGTCTTATCTGAGTCATATATTACTCTCGACACTGGCTGTCTGCAATAGACATCTATCCAATTATTTTTGTGCTGCAGCACAATCGTTATTATTCTGCTGCCGCATTTTCCTTTTACATTTCATTCATCTGATATAACAGGAAACCCAGCCTCAGCTGAAAACGCACATCAAAATCAGAAAGATTTTTTCCAAGTATCTCAGCGGCCTTTCCAAGCTTATAATTAATTGTATTTCGATGTACGATCAATTCCTGTGACGCACTTTTGACACTACAGTCGTTAGCCAGGTAGCACTGAAGTACTCTGACCAGATCTGAGTGGTTCATCTCATCATATTCATACAATGGAGCTACTGTATCTGCCAGATATTCTTTTATTGCTTCCTTATCTGTAAGCGTGAGCAGTACCCTGTAAATCCCAAGATCTTTGTAAAAAATAATCTTTCCGCCATCTGTGCTTTGCTCGCCCGGAACCTGACAGACACATAATAGATCAGACATTTTTTCCGCAAACTGATAGCTCTTATAAATCTGCCTGATCCCGGAAATCTGCTTACTTACACTTACAAAAATCTGTTCCTTCTGACATACCATCCTGCATAGTATCTGAAAAATCCTCTCTGTAGTTTTTCTGCATGCTTCATCAGAATAATCACACAAAACCAGAAGGATCTGCTTATCCTGGGCACAACACAAAATCCCATTATAATTACAACGGATATGACTACTCAATTTAGATAAAATCTGCTCTAGCCTTGTTCCTGTTACACGATCATTGTCTTCCAGAACACACACATTCACAACCGTATATGCACTGTCTGTAAAATACCCTTTTCTCATCAGTGCCGAAACATACAGTTCTTCCTGGGCCGGACATAAAAAGGCATTGTTCAGTGCCGTCGCAACCTCAATTGCGTTCTGCTGCTCTTTTGTTATTGCAAAACATATGATCCGCATGATTTCAGCCATTCGAACCCTCCACGGTACTTCAAATACCGGGAATCCCTTTTCATTTGCAAAATCAATAATATCCTGTCCGATTTCACTGATATAAGGCCCTGTATTGATCACGATCCCACTGGCTTTGTTTCGCCATACTTCCTTTACCAGACGAAGAAGAGTCAGATTTTCATTCAATCCTAATCCAGTTGTAAAAGTAAGCTCCTGTCCCTGCAGAAATGCAGAAATCGTGTCGCTGTCTACCATATGCGTCCATGACACTTCATGATCCAGTCCTGTCTCACCTGCTACCAGCTTCATCTCCAGATGCTGTACCTGTTTTATGATTTCACGCAATGTTACTGCCATATTTATACACCTTTCTCCACCGCAGCTTCCTGTGATCAACTGCATCAGACGATCAAAGATACTCCAGATATCAGAAGCAGTATATAAGTCAGATTCAGAAATACCTTCTGAGATACTTTACATACCAGCTTTTTACCTAACCATGTAGCTATAAGTAATGGCAGGATACTGATACAGATCAGTCGAATATCTGCCGTTCCAACCAGGCCGCTCCTGAACTGGGTAACCATCAGAAAAAAATTCAGCACCACCCATACAGGGGCCACTGTCGCACGAAATTCTTCTTTTTCTTTCAGTACCTGTGTTGCATAGATCACAAGTAACGCCCCTCCTGATACAAACATACCATGAATTATCCCTGCCAGGATCAGAACTATCCACAAAATGAGATCCGGAAGTTTTTTCTCTGTATGGATGCACAGATTCTTTAATGCAACTACGACGATTATGATTCCATATATTGTCAGAAGAATATTTTCAGATTTCACGATCCGGCAGATCTGTATCCCTGCAAACATTCCAACCAACATGACCGCAGACATCTTAAGCAATTCTTTCCAGTTTATATGTCGATATCCGGTCACTGCGATCATCAGTCCGGACAGCCAGGCCATAACATTCAGAACCACCTTTGCATGATCCAGCCCAAGCAAATAAACGGAAGGCGGCATCGCCAATACCGTACCGGCAAACCCTGTGATAGCCTGAATAACATTAGAAACAAACAATACAAGCAAAAATAACAATTCTTTCATAGAGCATTCTTCCTTTTCTGTATTATCTGTTTACCGCACACTCTTTATCACTGCTGATAAAATAAAAAGACGCTTTGCAATAATGACTGCAAAACGTCTTTGTTTTTCTACATTCTCGATTTTAACACGCTAAAAGGCAAAAGTCAACAGTTGCCTTTCTCCATTACCTTGACACATTCTTTTGTATTATTATTTTTTGCTATTTTTCTTAATGACAGCTATGGCTTCCACATCCATGCTCGCCACATGTATGTCCTTCCCCGTGGCTGTGCTCATGATGAGAACATTTCACATCCGGATTATACTCCAGTGTTTCATTGATAAAAGCTTCTACTGCTTCATCCGCATCTCCGGAAACTCCTCCGAAAAGCTTAATGCCGGCTGCCGCTAACGCTGTCTGTGCACCGCCTCCGATTCCGCCACAGATCAAAACATCTGCATTCAATGCTTTAAGAACTCCTGCCAATGCACCATGTCCGCTTCCATTCGTATCTACTACTTCTGAATGTACTACTTTTCCTTCCTCTACATCGTAAATCTTAAATGTCTCTGTGTGTCCA
>QWCN01003380.1_pt1 | contig 20307 bp, 17 predicted proteins | sample 1972711 | NCBI WGS metagenome assembly QWCN01 (sample SAMN09866707, study PRJNA288562) | Human gut metagenome isolate term1_stool, whole genome shotgun sequencing... | isolation source: gut | host: Homo sapiens | place: USA: California
CAGGCTCAGGGCGTGCAGCGCCGTAAGCCCCTGCTGCCGGGCGGCGGCAAAATCCGTACCGCCGGGCCGGCTTGCCAGGTCAAGAATCAGCGCACCCGCCCGGAGATGCAGCAGCCGCCCGGCCGTGAGCACTGGGGCCGGGATGGTGTTCACCACCGCGTCAAATCGGGGCAGAGCCTCCTCCAGCCGGTCCAGTGGCAGACTGGCGGCGCCGTCTGCCAGGGCCAGCGCCCGCTGTGCCGCCGAGCGGGCCGCCACCGTCGTGCAGGCCCCCAATGCCGTCAACCGCCGGGCCACCGCCTGCCCCACCCGTCCATAGCCCAGCACCAGAATGGGGCTGCGCCAGATCGTGTGCGCCCGGTATTCCATCAAAAGGGCCAGGCACCCCTCCGCCGTGGGCACGGCGTTCAACAGGGCCAGGTCCTCCCGCTCAAAGCAGTCCAGCAGCTCCACTCCGGCCGCCCGGGCCGCCGCCTGTGCCGCGGGGCTGACCCGCCCCGCAAACGCCACTGCCCCGGGTTTTGCGGCCCGAAGCAGGTTGGTCAGCCCTTCTTTGTCCCCCTCCAGCGGCATGGGCAGCAGCAGATAATCCGCCCGGTACAGCTGCGGTACATCCAAAAGCACAAACCCCATGGCTGCCAGCTGCCGCCCGGCCGCCTGCACCCGGGCGTCCTGCCCCACCACCGCAACGGTTCTCATCGTGCCACCTCCATCCGGTTCCTGCTTGCTGGGCCATTCTATGCCGGGCCACCGGGCAGGGTTCTTCTTTTGCACAATGCGCCCGCCGAGCCAGACTGCGCCATTCTTTTGGACAAATTGCATTGAACTGGTTGATTTGCACCAAAGCGCTGGCATTTTGCACAGCCTGCATTCCAGCTTTTTGCTAAAACAGAAAAATTTTACCCTGCCTGTTTCTTTTACCGCGCAAAAATTATATAATAGGAAAAAGTATGACCGTGCGCGGCCAGGCCCAAATAGGCCGGGCTGCGCCTTTGGCGTTTCTGCTTTTGGGGCAGCGCGCCTAAACTTTATGGCATTGAGGTGACTGACTATGGCATATCATTCCGGCAGCTATCAGAAAGGTTTGCTGGAGGGAGTCCACCGGCTCCACTTCATCGGCATCGGCGGCAGCGGTATGTTCCCCCTGGTGCAGATTCTGGCAACCAAGGGCTACACCATTACCGGCAGCGATGTGAACGAGGGTTCCATCATCGAAAGCGAGCGGAACATGGGCATTCAGGTGTTCATGGGCCACAAAGCCGAAAACGTGCTGGGCGCAGATTTGGTGGTGTACTCCGCCGCCATCCATGACGACAACCCGGAGATGCAGGCCGCTCAGGCCCACGGTATCCGCTGTGTGGAGCGCAGCGTGATGCTGGGCTATGTGAGCCGGCTGTATCAGAACAGCATCTGCGTTTCCGGCACCCACGGCAAAACCACCACCACCAGCATGATCACCACCATGCTGGAGCTGGCCGGCCGCGACCCGGCGGCGGTGATCGGCGGCAAGCTGCCCCTCATCCACGGCTACGGAAAGGCCGGCACTGGCAGGGAGATCGTGGTGGAAGCCTGCGAGTTCTCGGAGACGTTCCTGCAGCTGACCCCCGCCATCTCCATCATTCTGAACATCGACAACGACCATCTGGACTATTACGGTACTCTGGGCAAGCTGAAGTTCGCGTTCCGGCGCTTCGCCCTGCTCACCCAGCACACCGTTATCGCCAACCTGGACGATGCCAACACCCGCGACGTGGTGGGCGGCGTGGACCGGCCGGTGCGCACTTTCGCCGTCAACCATTCGGAGGCCGATTACACCGCCGTCAACATCAAGATGTACAAGCCTGGCTTCTACGAGTTTGACGTGCTGGAATGGGGCGACTTTTTCGCCCATCTGCGTCTGGGCATTCCCGGCCGCCATCACATCTACAACGCGCTGGCCATGTGCTGCTGCGTGCGCATTCTGAACCTGACCCCCGAGGACGCCGCCGTGGCTGCCGAGCATTTTACCGGCGCCGCCCGCCGCTTCCAGATTCTGGGCGAGGTGAACGGTGCAACGGTGGTGGACGATTACGCCCACCATCCCACCGAAGTGCGCGCCACGCTGGAAACCGCCAAGAGCTTGGGCTACAACCAGGTTTGGGCCGTTCACCAGCCCTTTACTTACAGCCGCACCAAGGCCCTGATGGACGACTTTGTTTCCGCTCTGGAAATCGCGGATCACGTGGTTATCACCCCCATCATGGGCAGCCGTGAGGTAGACGACGGCAGCGTAAAGAGTGAGGATCTGGCCGCGCGCATTCCCGGCAGCGTGGTGGTCGACGGCCTGCAGGAGGCTGCGGACTACATCAAGGCCCATGCCCAGAAGGGCGACCTGGTTATCACGCTGGGCTGCGGCGATGTGTACAAAGCCGCCAATATGATGCTGACCTGATGCACCCACAGGCCGCTGTGTGTTTCAAAATGAGCGCACGGCGGCCTTTTTTGCTCTTTGCGAGAGCATTTTCTGCAAGGGCATTTCGGAACGTTTCAAAGAAGGAGGGACCCGCTATAAAACCGCACAAAAAGCCGCTTTTGGATGACCCGCGTATGTATTCCGCCGATGGCTACTGCATCGACCAGGGCGCTTCCCGGGCCATTCGGTACGGGAAGTGCAGCTCAGCCCAAAACGGCTGCGGGTGGATCGCCGCCTACAACCTGCTGCGCATCGCCGGGAAACCCTACCCGCCGGCCCGGGTGCGTGCCGGGCTGGCGCCTACCCTATGGATGGGTGGGCGCATGGGCACCCGCGTCACCGCCCTGTGGCGGTATCTGCACCGGCGGGGCGTCACGCTCATTCCCACGCTCCGCTCCAGCAAGGCGGCCGAGGGGCCGGGCGGTCTCGCCTTTTATTACACCGGCAAGGGCTTCCACTTTGTTGCCTATGCTTCAGCCGGGCGGCCGCGGCGCTACCGGTTTCTCAATGCCGTATACGGCAGAGACCGGCTGCTGTGCACCCCGCAGCAATTTCGCAAGCAGTTCTTCAAGCACGGCGTGGGGCTGTTTTTCCGGATTGCCGAACCCGGCCCGCCCGTGCCGTGGAATCTCTGAGGTTTTGGGAAGAACAAGCGTCCTTCATTATTTTCCTCCAAATCTTTAAGAAATCGGGTGCTTTTTATGTGGCTTCCCTTCGCAATTGGTTCTTCCGTGTTTGCAGCACTCACCTCCATTCTGGCCAAAATCGGCATTGAAGGGGTCAACTCCAATCTGGCAACGGCCATTCGCACCATGGTGGTGGTGGTCACGGCCTGGGGCATGGTGTTTCTCACCGGCTCGCAGAGCGGCTTGAGCGAAATCAGCCGAAAAAGCTGGGTGTTTCTGGTGCTGTCCGGCCTGGCCACCGGCGCTTCCTGGCTGTGCTATTACCGCGCGCTGCAAACCGGCGCGGCCAGCAAGGTGGTGCCCATTGACAAGCTGAGCGTCGTGATCACGCTGGTTCTGGCCGCAGTGTTCCTGCACGAGCAGGTCACGCCCAAATCGGCCATCGGCTGCCTGCTGATCGGTGCCGGCACCCTGCTGATGGTGCTGTAAAGCCTTCTTTACCGAATACGAACAAAAATCACCTCTTCCTTTGCCGGAGAGGTGATTTTTAATTGGGCGGGCCGGAACATAGGAGTCTTGCGCTCTCGCGCAAACCCCGGAGCCTTACTTCTCCGCCCATCCCACACGTCTGGCTTCGACTCCTTCCTTTGTGCAAAAAAGCACCGCTCCCCTTTCGGGGAGCGGTGCTTTTGGTTGGGCTGGCAGGGGTCGAACCTACGATGTGGGAGTCAAAGTCCCATGCCTTACCGCTTGGCGACAGCCCAATATAAGAAAAAGCGAACTTTATTTTGCATAAAGTCCGCTCTCTCTTCGTGGGGTGGCTAGAGGGATTCGAACCCTCGGCCTCCAGAGCCACAATCTGGCGCGCTAACCAACTGCGCCATAGCCACCACATATGGTGCGCCCGAAGGGACTCGAACCCCCGGCCCACTGCTTAGAAGGCAGTTGCTCTATCCGGCTGAGCTACGGGCGCATACAAGTTCTTGATGTCCGGGACACGCTGCATTTATGATTATACTGATGGAGAGGGGTTTTGTCAACATCTTTTTTGATATTTTTTACTTACTTTTTCAAATTTTCAAAAATTCGCTTTTCAGCGTGCTTTTTACAAAAGCCCGCACACACCGTGCATTCTCGCAACGGGGCCTGCGGGCTTACATATTTCTTACTTCTCGTTCAGCTTCTGCTTCATGCGGCTGCTGGCCTTAAAGCCGGGCGCACTGGTAGACTCCAGATGCGTACTGGTTTTTGTTTTCGGATTGGTGAATTCCTTCGCCTTACGGGTACGCATTTCAAAGCGGCCAAAACCGGCGATGGTAACCTTTTCATTACGCTTCAGGCAATCGGTAATGGTGCCGAACACACCATCCATCACCTGCTCCACAGTCGCTTCGCTCAACTCGGTTCTTGCCGCAACTGCGGTAATCATCTGTGATCTTGTCATTTTATATACCCCTTCCATCCCACAATCTCAATTATTGTGTATTGTCTCTCACCGCAAAGGCGACCCATGCAAACGAAACCTGCCGCACTGCGGGCTATCAAAGCGTCATTATTGTATCGTATATTTATCGTTCTGTCAATATTTTCTTACAAATCTTTTCTTATGTTAAGAGGTTTGCAATGGATCTTTCACAATTGCATTTCCGCCTGCTTTTTTCGCCTTATTTTGGACTTTTCATCACGCCCACGCACTTATTTGTACGCGTTTCTCCTACCGGTTCGCTTCGTTATTCAAAAGCGGACGAGGCGTGCACAATCATCCATACGCTGTTTCCGCTATTTGTCCGTTTTTGTCACACACAGCAAAAAAAGCCCGCCGGAAGCTCAGAGAACACTCTGTACCCCGGCGGGCTTTTCACCGTGATTCACAATTACAGGCTGCGCCGCCAGGTGTGGCGGCTGAACAGGGCCAGCATGGGGAAGATCTCCAGCCGGCCAAACAGCATATCCATCGTCAGGATCACCTTGGAGAAGGCGCTGTACGCCGCGAAGGAACTGGTGGGGCCAACCTCCGCCAGGCCGGGGCCGATGTTGTTGAAGCAGGCAAACACCGCCGAGATGTTTGCTTCCACCGAAAACCCGTCCAGCGAAACCAGCAGAAAGCTGCCCAGCGTCAAAACACAGTAGGCGGTCAGGTAGGCCGCCGTGTTGCGCAACACCTGCTCCTGCAGGGCTTCGCCGTTCACCTGCACCACCTGCACACCGTTCGGGTGCAGGGATTTGCGCACGCTGCGGCGCAGGTCCTTCAGCAGCAGCAGTACGCGGGCCATTTTCAGGCCGCCGCCGGTGCTGCCCGCGCAGGCGCCCAGCAGCATCAGCATCAGGATGATCGCCTTGGAAAAGCTCGGCCACAGATTAAAATCGGTGGTGGCAAAGCCGGTGGTGGTCATAATGCTGCTCACCTGGAAGGCGGCATGCCGCACCGTTTCGCCCAGGGTCCGGTACATCCCCCGCACGTTCCAGGTGATGAGCAGGGTGCTGCCCGCAAAGAACGCCAGGTAGAGCCGCAGCTCTTCGTCCAGCAAGGCCGAAAAGGTATGGCGGATCAGCACCAGATAGTACACCGTGAAGTTCACGCCGAACAGCAGCATGAACACCGTGGTTACATTCTGCAAATAGGGGCTGTACCCGGCAATGCTGTCCGCCTTCACGCCGAAACCGCCGGTGCCGGCCGTGCCGAAGGCGGTGCACAGCGCATCAAACAGAGGCATTCCGCCCAACAGCAGGAACACCAGATCCAGCACGGTGAGCGTAAAATAAAGAATGTACAGGATCTTCGCCGTCTGGTGCAGGCGGGGAGTCAGCTTGCCCACGCTGGGGCCAGGGCTTTCCGCCCGCAGAAGGTGCATGGTGTATCCCCCGCCGGACTGGGTGGGCGTGAGCGCCAGCAGAAACACCAGAATGCCCATGCCGCCCAGCCAATGGCTGAAACTGCGCCACAGCAGAAGGCCGCGGCTCATGGCCTCCACATCCGTCAGAATGGACGCGCCGGTGGTGGTGAAGCCGGACACCATCTCAAACACGGCGTCCACATACGAGGGGATCTGCCCGCTGAACACAAAGGGCAAACAGCCCAGCATGGAAAGGACGATCCAAGCCAGCGAGGTGGCCACAAAGCCCTCCTGTGCATAAAAGGCCGCCGGGGCCTTTTTGCCCTGCCGGTACAGGGGGATGCTCACCGCCAGAATGACGGCAATGGCTGCCAGGTAGGCCAGCGCCACCCGGGGCTCGCCGTCCATCAGGCAGAGCAGCATTCCCGGAAGCATACAGATGGCCTCCAGCAGCAGGGCATAGCTGACCACGCGGAAAATTGCTTTATAATTCATGGTGGGTCTCCTCCCGGTCAGCGGGCAAAGATGTCGTTCATCTGGCGCACCGGGGGCTGAATGTCTGCGCACACCACAATGGTGGTATCGCCCGGCTCAAAGTAGGTGTTGCCGTCCGGGATGGTCACCTTGCCCCGGCGGCTGACACAGGCCAACAGAATGTTGGGCCGCAGCGGAATGTCCTTCAGCGGGGTGCCGCAGTAGCGCACCTGATCGTCCACCCGAAACTCCATCGCTTCCACCCGGTCGCCCGCAATGCGGTGCAGGGTGAGCATAGCGCCGGTCTGGTTGTGCATGGCCCGCACATAGCGCACAATGTTGGCGCTGCACAGGTCCTTCGGGCTGACGATGGTGCCCACGCCCATCTGCTCGAACATACTAGTGTTCTCAATGCGGCTCACCTTGGTGACGATCTTGGGCACGCCCAGCTGGTTGGCGTACATGGACACCACCAGATTTTCCTCGTCCCGACCGGTGAGGGTCACCAGCGCGTCGGTGTGCTCCAAGCCCTCGCTGTCCAGAATGTCCTGGGAGGTGCCATCGCCATGAATGATCGAGGCCTTGGGCAGCAGCCCGGCCAGCTCGATGCAGCGGGCGGCGTCCTGCTCGATGATCTTCACCGAAATGCCGGCGCGCAGCAGCAGCCGGGCCAGATGCAGGCTCACGCGGCCGCCGCCCACGATCATGGTCTGGCGCACAGGGTGGGTGCTGATCTGCAGGTTCTTCATGAAGCGGGCCAGATCGTCCGCCTGGGCAGTCACATGGATGTGGTCCCCCTCCCGCAGCACATAGCTGCCGTTGGGAATCAGCGTCTCGCTGCCCCGAGTCACGGCGCACACCAGCACCTTGACCCCGGCGATCCGGTTCATCTCGCTGAGGGGAATCCCCACCAGCCGGGAGCCGGGCTGAACTTTCAGCTCCACCAGTTCGGCGCGCCCCTTCGCAAAGGTATCCCGCTTGATAAAGGCGGGAATCTGCAAAATGCGGTGTACTTCGCCCGCCACCGCCAGTTCCGGGTTCACCGTCATGGAAAGTCCAAGCTCTTCCCGCATGGCAAACTGCTGTTCAATGTACTCCGGGTTGCGCACCCGGGCAATGGTATGGATCTTCGGGTTCATCTTCCGGGCGGTCAGGCAGCACAGAAGATTGATCTCGTCCGCGCTGGTGGCTGCAATCACCAGGTCCGCCTCCTGTACGTTGGCGGTGCGCAGCGTGCCCATGGTGGCCGCGTTTCCCTTCACCACCATCACATCGTACCGGCCCACGCTGTCATCCAGCACCTCCTGTTTGGAGTCGATGACCGTCAGGTCGTATCCCTCGCGGGAAAGTTCGCGGGTGACCGCAAGGCCCACCTTGCCGTCCCCTGCCACAATAATCTTCATTCCGTGTTCAAGGCTCCTTTCTCACAAGCCGCGAAACAGCCCCCGCCGCTCCGTGAAAAAGCGGCGTAACAGGGGCATTTGAAATGAGTATAGCATATCCTGGCCTATTTTGAAAGTACATCCTACGTCTTTTCACCGCCCCGTCTCCCATAATATGGAACAGTATTTTGACGTTGGTTTGTGGATTGTGCACATTTGGTGCAATTTTTTATTTTGGCAGTTAAAGCGGCCGCACTTTTTTCGTTCTCCCGTTCACTTTACATAGATTTTACAAGAATCTGCTAGCGTGCTTTACGCAAAAAACTGTAAAGTAACGGTAAAGGCAGGCCCATTCGGGCTTTTCCGCGCCCATCCGCCCCTGCCCGTGCCCCGCCGGGCGCTCTGCATTCCGCAAGGCCCGCACACGCACCGTAAAGAAATGAGGAATCAAGCACCATGAGCATTTTTAATCTGTTCACCCTGATGGGTGGTCTGGCTCTCTTTTTATATGGTATGAATCTGATGGGAGAGTCGCTGGAGCAGCAGGCCGGCGGCAAACTGCAGGTCATTCTCTCCAAACTCAGCGACAACCCCCTCAAGGGCTTTCTGCTGGGTCTGGGTGTAACCGCCGTGATCCAAAGCTCCTCCGCCACCACCGTTATGGTGGTGGGCTTCGTCAACAGCGGCATCATGCAGCTGCACCAGGCTGTGGGCATCATCATGGGCAGCAACGTGGGCACCACCGTCACCAGCTGGCTGCTCAGCCTGACCGGCATTCAGGGCGACAGCTTCTGGGTCAAGATGCTGAAACCCAGCTCCTTCGGCCCCATTCTGGCCTTTGCGGGCATCATTCTGGCCATGTTCTGCAAAAGCAGCAAGAAAAAAGGCGTGGGCAACATTCTGCTGGGCTTCTTCATTCTGATGACCGGCATGGAGTTCATGTCCTCTTCCATGAAGCCGCTGGCCGATATGCCCTGGTTCAGCAGCCTGTTCCTGCATTTTTCAAACCCCATTCTGGGTGTGCTGGCCGGCGCCGCCCTGACGGCCATCATCCAAAGTTCTTCGGCCAGCGTGGGCATTCTGCAGGCTCTGGCGCTGACCGGTTCGGTCACCTACGGCAGTGCCATTCCCATCATCATGGGCCAGAACATCGGCACCTGCGTTACGGCCATGATCTCCAGTGTGGGTGCCAGCAAAAACGCCAAGCGTGCCGCCTTTGTTCACCTGTATTTCAATGTGATCGGTGTTGTCCTGTTCCTGACTGCGTTCTACTCGCTGAACACCCTCTTGCATTTCGAAATTATTCATGATACCGTGAGTGTGATGGGCATTGCCGTCATTCACTCTACCTTTAATGTGATCACCACGCTGGTGCTGCTGCCCTTCAACCGGGTGCTGGAAAAGCTGGCCATCCTCACCGTGCCCGACGGCACATCCAAGGATGCCGCTGCCCCCCTGCTGGACAAGCGTTTGCTGGGCACCCCTGCGGTGGCCACCAGCCGCGCCCATCAGTGCACTGTGGATATGGCCCAGCTGGCCCAGAGCGGCCTGCTGAAGGCCATGAGCCTGGTGCACATCTGGAACGACCAGGTGTCCGACGAAGTGGTGGAGCAGGAGGCTCAGGTGGACCATTACGAGGATGCGCTGGGCACTTATCTGGTGCAGCTTTCCGGCCTGCCGCTGACGGTGGATGACAACCGCACCGTGAACACCCTGTTGTATTCGCTGAGCGATCTGGAGCGCATCAGCGACCACTCGCTGAACCTGCGCAAGAGCGCCCTGGAAGTGCGGGACAAGCAGGTGACCTTCAGCCACCAGGCGCTGGAGGACCTGAACCTGGTGGAATGGGCCGTGCAGGACATTGTGAACCTGACCGTGCAGGCCTTCGCCAATCAGGACAACAACGCCGCGCGGCAGGTGGAGCCTCTGGAACAGGTTATTGACGAGATCGTGCATCAGGTGCGCAGCCACCATGTGGAGCGGCTGCAAAACGGCCAGTGCAGCATCACCAATGGCTTTATTCTGGCAGACCTGCTCACCTGCTATGAGCGTGTGGCCGACCATTGCTCCAACGTGGCGGTGGCCATGATCGAGGTGGCCCACGACAGCTTCGACACCCACGAATATCTGCAGGGCGTCAAGGCCGACCGGGAGGGTCTTGACCGGATGATGGACCAGTACCGCAAGCGGTACGGCCTTGCACAGGCATAACCCTATGCCTGCTCTAAAAAGGAGCGTTTTTTATGCTGATCTATTTGGTTGAGGATGACCAGTCCATTCTGGAACTGGAGGAATATGCCCTGCAGGCCCAGGGGTTTGAGACGCAGGGCTTCGGGGAAGGCGAGAGCTTTTTCGCCGCATGCAGCCAGCGCCTGCCGGATCTGGTGATTCTGGACGTGATGCTGCCCAGCGAGGACGGCTTTTCCATTCTGAAAAAGCTGCGCCGCACCCCCGGTGCGGAGACCCTGCCTGCCGTCATGGTGACGGCCCGCACCGCCGAGCTGGATGTGGTAAAGGGGCTGGATCAAGGGGCCGACGACTACATCTCCAAGCCCTTCGGAGTTCTCGAGTTTGTCAGCCGGGTCAAGGCCGTGCTGCGCCGGGCTGACAAGGCCCCCGGCCACCTGAGCTTCGGCGGCATCCGCATGGACCCCTCTGCCCGCCGGGTGCAGGCAGACGGAGCTCCGGTGGAGCTGACCTACAAGGAATTCGAACTGCTGCATCTGTTCTTGCTGAACGCAGGGCAGGTGCTCACCCGGGACGTCATCATGCAGCAGGTTTGGGGCACTGATTTCTGCGGCGAGAGCCGCACCGTGGATATGCACGTGCGCACCCTGCGCCAGAAACTGGGAAATGCAGGCCACTGCATTCAGACCGTGCGCAAGGTGGGCTACCGTCTGGCTCTGCCTGAAGATGAGGGAACTGCCGAATGAAACGGAGCATTGAGGAAACCATCAACTACCGGCTGCTGTTTATGGGCATGGTGAGCCTGGTGCTCACCGCGGCTTTGACCATTTTTGTGTTTCACCAGAGCTTTTCGCATCAGGTGGAACACGATCTGGAGCTGACCACCCGCTCGGTTGCCAGCAGCTATACCCTCAGCGGCGATGAGCGAATTCTGGAAGTTTCCGCTCAGGATACGCTGCGCATCACCCTCATCGCGCAGGACGGCAGCGTTCTGTACGACAGCGCCGCCGGCACTGCGCTGGAAAATCACCTGGAACGCCCGGAGGTGCAGCAGGCCTTGCACAGCGACAACGGCGTGGGCATCTCCCAGCGGGAAAGCAGCACCGTCGGCTGCCGCACCTATTACTGCGCCCTGCGGCTGGAAAACGGAAACGTACTTCGTTTGGGGCTGGATGCCGCCAGCACCTACGGCTTTTTTGATGAAGCCCTGCCGGCCATCGTGATTAGCTGCATGGTCATTCTGGTGCTGAGCGTGCTGGCCAGCTGGCTGCTCACCCGCAGCCTGGTGCGTCCCATCGTGCAGATGGGCGAGGATCTGGAACACATTGAGGATCATGTTCCTTACGCCGAACTGGTTCCCTTTGCCCAGACGATTCAGAGCGACCGGCTGCTGCGCCAGAACAACGAGCGCATGCGGCGGGAATTCACCGCCAACGTGAGCCATGAGCTGAAAACTCCGCTCACCAGCATTTCCGGCTATGCCGAGCTGATTGAGGCCGGCATGGCCAAGCCGCAGGATGTGACCGTGTTCGCCGGGCGCATCCGCACCGAGTCCGCCCGCCTGCAGTCGCTGGTGGCCGACATCATCCAGCTGAGCCAGCTGGACGGCATGAGCAGCGAAGCCGCCAAGGGGCAGGCTCCGGAGCAGGCCAAGTTCGCCCCGGTGTCTCTGCTGGCTCTGGCCCGCCGCTGCACCGAGAGCCTGGCCCTGAATGCCCAGAAGGCCTACGTGACCCTACTGGCCGAAGGTGAGGATCTGACCGTGCAGGGCGACCAGCGCCTGCTGGAGGAGCTGTGCTTCAACCTGTGCGACAACGCCATCCGCTACAACCGCCCCGGTGGGCGGGTCATCCTGCACGTGGAAACGCGGGACGGCCGCCCAGCCCTTCGGGTGGAGGACAACGGCATTGGCATTTCTCCGGAGCATCAGGTCCGTGTGTTCGAACGCTTTTATCGTGTGGATAAAAGCCGCAGCAAGGCCACCGGCGGCACCGGCCTAGGGCTTGCCATTGTAAAACACATCGCCCTGCTGCACGGGGCCCAGCTGAAGCTGGAAAGCCGTGAAGGTGAAGGCACCACCATCACGGTGTTGTTCCCGGTTCCGGACAAAAAGTAACGTTATTTCTTTGCGGGATTCCAGAACGGAATGAACGCAGCATGGCCGCGGTTGCCGAGAAGGCACCGCGGCCATGCTGTTTACGCTTTCAGGGGCGGCTGCCGCACCTGCGCCCGCAGAGGCGCGGCGGCTTTGATGCGAACGCTTCCAATCCGAAAGCCTCAACCAAACTCCCCTTAGAATCAAGAGTGCCCTGCCCGGGTTTCTCCCCTGAAAAACGAGCATCAAAAAGCGGAGGCCCGCTTCCCTTACGAGAAGCGGGCCTCCGCCTTTTGCACCTGACAGCTCAGGAAGCGTTCATCCGACCTGCGAGAAGCCGATCAGAGTGCGCTGCCGGGCCAAGTTCATTCAATGGCGATCCGATTCGATGCGGCCACCTGAGGCTGATCCTTCTTGGGGATGGTCAGGGTCAGCACGCCGGACTCGTACTTGCCCTTCACTTCACCGGGCTGTACATCGCCCACGTAGAAGCTGCGGCTTACAGCACCAGCGTACCGCTCCTTGCGGATGTAGCTGCCGTCTTTCTCCGATTCGTCCTTATCCAGGCCCTTCTCCGCATGGACGGTCAGCGTACCATCCTTCAGTTCCACCTGAACCTCGTCCTTCGTGAAGCCGGGCAGATCAATGGACAGCTCATAATTGCCATCCACATCCCGCACATCGGTCTTCATCAGGTTCTTGGCATGCTTGCCGTACAGGGCATTCTGCCCGCCGAAGAAGCTGCGGTCAAACCCATTTTCAAAAGGATCGGCAAAGAAATCATCGAACAAATTTTCACCAAAAACAGTCGGCAACATAAAACATTCCTCCAAATCATATGCCACTTTCGTGCCATCGGCGGGGTGCCGCCCCAAAACGTTTCAGCCGGTCGCCCGGCATCCCGGTTTTGTTCCTGCGCCCCACTTCGGGAGGAGGTCTCTTTCGGGCCCTTCTTCTTGGTACGCTTATATAATAGCCCTATGAATTAGCAGTGTCAATAGCTGAGTGCTAATTTTCACAAAGAAATAAAATTCCGTTCATACTTTTATCACGCACTGCATTCCATTTTTCAAAATTATTCGTTTATGTGCGCTTTATTTTGAATTTCGCTATTCAACCAGCGCAAATTCCCCTAGCATTTCCCTCCTGTTTTTCTATAACCTCGTTCCTGTATCCAAAATTTTATCAGTTGTTCAATGCAAACGCTAACATTGAATTTGCTTATCGTTGACTTGCATTGCAACAAAAAAGGCGGCACTGCCAAGCAGCGCCGCCCAATCTGTTTTTAAGTTTACTCTCAGCCGAAGTACCGGTTCAGCAGGCCCTCCAGAGCGCGGCCGTGACGGGCTTCGTCCTTAGCCATCTCATGCACGGTGTCATGAATGGCATCCAGGCCCAGCTCCTTGGCCTTCTTGGCCAGCTCCATCTTGCCCTCGCAGGCGCCGCACTCGGCATCCACACGGGCAGCCAGGTTCTTCTTGGTGCTGTCAGTCAGCACTTCGCCCAGCAGCTCGGCGAACTTAGCAGCATGCTCCGCCTCCTCAAAGGCATAACGCTTCCAGGCCTCAGCCACCTCGGGGTAGCCCTCGCGATCGGCCACACGGCTCATGGCCAGGTACATACCAACTTCGCTGCACTCGCCGTTGAAGTTCTCACGCAGGCCCTGGATAATCTCCTCGGGGGCGTCCTTGGCAATGCCGACCACATGCTCGGTGACGTAGTTGCGCTCGTTGGTGCTCAGCTCCTTAAACTTGCTCTTGGGGGCCTTGCACTGGGGGCAGAACTCAGGGGCTTCACCCTCGGCCACGTAACCACAGACGGTGCAAACAAACTTTTTCATAGGTACATCCTCCATCTATTTTATAAAATTGCTTTGGGATTCGGTTCCGGTTGGGCCCGGAATTGTTTCGCAAATAGGAATCATTTCTATTTGTTGAGGCTATTGTACCACTGGTTTATGCCTTCGTCAAGCGTTTTCACAAACTTTCCCAAAACATTTTTCGGTTTTGCCGCCGGGCGGCCTTTGCTCGCAGGCACTTTGCTTTCTTCGCTGTTTCGCCGCTTATCTTCCCCGATAGCCCATTTTCTCCAGGGCCGGGAGCAGGGCGCTCAGGCTGGCCGCCGTTACACCGCCCATGGCCAACCCCGAAACCAGCAGCACCGGCGCATACCCCAAAGCCAATCGGCTGGAAAGCACCACACTGGCCCCCGCCAATTGGCCCAGATTGTGCGCCACTGCCCCGCACACCGACACGATGAACCAGGTGGGCCGATGGGGCAGATGGTACAGCGCCCACATCACCCCCAGCGACAGAAGCCCCCCGCACAGTGACAGAAGCCCCGCCACCGGCCCGCGGGTAAGCAGGGTAAACAGCGCTTTCAGCACCACCAGCAGCAGCGCCTGCCGCGCCCCCATAAAGAACACCGCATACATCACCACAATGTTGGCCAGGCCGATCTTTACGCCCGGGGCCAGCCCCAGCAGCGGCGTAATGGCGGACTCCGCCATGGACAGCACAATGGCCAGCGCAAACAGCAGGCCGGAAAGCGCCACCTCGTGTGCTTTTTTATTTCTCATCGTCATGGCCCCTCTCGGTGTTTCTTTCTCTCATCTTAGTGTCTCCTCCATCCTCTTGTCAAGTTGCTGTGGCCGGGCCCCGCTTCATGAAAAATGTGTAAACATTCCCCAGCTTTTCCCGCAAAAGCCTTGCAATCGGTCAGGCAATCGTGTAACATCTATATATGTTCGCGCGCGCTTATAAAAGGCGTGCAGGCAGCGCAGGGCATTTTTTACTGCCGGCGTGTATGGCCGTGCCGCGCACAGGCCATGCTAGGCTCAAACGCCCCGCTTTCATCTCGTCGTTTATTTGAATGAAATACAAGGAAAGAGGAGACCTCAATCATGAAAAAACTGATTTCTGCCGCCCTGTGCGGTATCATGCTGGCTGCAGCTCTGGTGGGCTGCGGCGGCTCTTCCAGCCAGAAGACCTACAACCTGGATGATGTGGTTGCTGCCGTTGAAAAGGTGAACGAGGTGGCCAATCCTCTGGCCATGGACGATTTCGCCATTGAAAACGACGTGGGCCTGAACATGGATGACGTGGCCGAGTACAAGGGCGAGCAGAGCAACAACCAGGGCGACAGCGCCACCATTCTGGTGGTGAAAGCCAACAGCGGCAAGGCTGCCGACGTGCAGAAGGCTCTGGAAACCTACAAGTCCAATCAGGAGACCTATTACAGCAACTACGCTGAGTTTGCCGACGGTCTGGCCCAGATCAAGGACGGCCGTGTGGTGACCAAGGGCGACTATGTGGTTCTGGTGTTTGCCAACACCTCCGGCGCAGACTATGCCGAGATCGACAAGGCCATTGACGCTGCCCTGAATTAATCGCGCATCGCTTCGGGCCGGCCCCGTCAGGGCGCCGGCCCCTTTTCTTGTCCGTCTTTTCGTCAGGCCGCCCTGCCCGCAGCACGGCGGCACGCCCTGAAACAAAGGAGTGTATCCCGTGGTTTTCAGCACAGTCCTGTTTCTGTTCCGCTTTTTGCCCATCACGCTGCTGCTTTACTACGCAGTGCCCTACAAGTTCAAGAACACGGTTCTGTTTGTATGTAGCCTGGTGTTTTATTCCTGGGGTGAAGTCAAGTTCTTCCCCATCATGGTGGTGCTCATCCTCATCAACTATGTGTCCGGCCTGCTGATGGAGCGGTTTGAGGGGCACACCGGCCTGCGCCGCGTGGTTCTCGTCTTTTCCATCGTGGGCAGCCTGTCTATGCTGGTGTTTTTCAAGTACACCAACTTTCTCATCAACAGCCTGAACGCATTGGCCGGGCTGAGCATCGCCCCCGTGGCCGGGCTGGAGGTTCTGCCGCTGGGCATCAGCTTCTACACCTTCCAGACCATGAGCTACTCCATTGACGTGTACCGTCAGGACGTAAAAACCGAGCACAACATCATCGACTTCGGCGCCTACGTGGTCATGTTCCCTCAGCTGATCGCTGGCCCCATCGTGAAGTACCGGGATGTGTCCAACCAGCTGCACGTTTACGAGGGCCGCATCACGCTGGACCGCATTGAGCAGGGCGTCAGCCTGTTTGTGTTCGGTCTGGCCAAGAAGGTGCTGCTGGCGGACGCCATCGGCCAGCTGTGGACCGACATCATCGGCGTAAAAGGTTCCACCACGGCCGCCATCGGCCTGGCCAACGCCTCCACCCCGCTGGTCTGGCTGGGCGTTATCGCCTATTCCCTGCAGCTGTACTTTGACTTTTCCGGTTACTCCATGATGGGCATCGGCATGGGCAAAATGCTGGGTTTCGATTTCCCGGACAACTTCAACCTGCCCTACATCTCCCGCAGCATCACCGAATTCTGGCGCCGCTGGCACATGACCCTCTCGGGTTGGTTCCGGGAATACGTCTACATCCCCCTGGGCGGCAACCGGAAGGGCAAAGCCCGGCAGATCTTCAACCTGTTCATCGTCTGGCTGCTCACCGGCATCTGGCACGGCGCCAACTGGAACTTCATCTGCTGGGGCCTGTACTACTTCGTGCTTCTGATGATCGAAAAGCTGTTCCTGCTGCCCTATCTTGAAAAGGGAAAGATCTGGCCCCATGTGTACACCCTGTTTCTGGTCGTGGTCGGCTGGGCCATGTTTGTGGGCAATGAGTACGGCGTGGAGTTTGGCCTGCTGTTCCAGAAGCTGTTCGTCTGGTCCAGCGGCGTGTCTCCCCTGTATTACCTGCGCAACTACCTGGTGGTTCTCATTCTCTCGGTGCTGTGCTGCACCGAGATCCCCAAAAAGCTGTGGGATGAGATGCAGCAGGTCACCTGGACGCGGGTGCTGACCGTTGCCACACTGTTTGTGCTGAGCATCGCCTATGTGATCGGTTCGGACAGCCACCCCTTCCTCTACTTCAACTTCTAAGGAGGTGCCAACATGCGCGAGTTTCTGAAAAAAATGAAGGACTACCCCATCACGCTGGTGTTCTTCGCCCTTCTGATCCTGCTCACTGTGGCGGACCTCATCTATCCGGACCGGGAGAGCTCCGAGCTGGAAAACAAGCAGCTGGCCCAGCGCCCGGCCTTTAACCTGAGCAGCCTGGTCAGCAACCAGTGGACCAGCAAATACAACGAATACGTCAAAGAGCAGGTGGTGGGCCGCGACGCCTGGATCGACCTGCACAGCCGCATGGAAACGGCCCTGCTGCGCAAGACCCAGGTGGGCGGTATGCTCATCGGCAAGGACGCCCAGCTGTTCACCCAGATGTTCAGCCTGACCGAGGCCGAACAGACCCAGCTGCCCAAAAACGTGCAGGCGGTCAGCGAGTTTGCCCAGCGGCATCCCGGCAAGGTCACCTTCCTGCTTGCCCCCTCTGCCAGCCTGATTCAGGCAGACCGCCTGCCTGCCTTCGCCCCCATGCTGGACGAAAACGCCTGCACCGATGACATTCTCGCCCAGGTGGGGCAGAGTGCTCAGGTGCTGGATGTGCGGGAGCTGTTCACCCAGAACAAGGACGAAAAGCTCTATTATTACACCGACCATCACTGGACCACCCAGGGCGCCTACCTGGCTTACACCGCCTTCTGTCAGCAGCAGGGGCTGACTCCCTTTGACCGGGATGCTCACACGGAGCTAAACGCTAAGGGCTTTTACGGCACCAGCTACTCCGCAGCCCGTTACTGGGCCAGCACACCGGACACCATCACCTATTACGACCTGAGCAATCCCCTGACCATCTACCAGACTGGTGCCGACGGCAGCGTCACCCCGCAGGAGACCACCGGCCTGTACGACCTAAAAAAACTGGACACCCGGGATAAATACGCCATGTTCCTGCACGGCAACAATGGGTATTCCACCATTGAAGGCAGCGGAACCGGCAGCATTCTGGTCATCAAGGACAGTTACGCGAACTGCTTTATCCCCTTTTTGACCGACAACTACGCCAAAATCGGCGTGGTGGATCTGCGAAACTTCAAGAGCATCGACCCGGATGCGCTTATGGAACAGGAAGGTTACGATCAGGTTCTGCTGCTGTACAACTTCCAGAGCTTTAAGTCGGACGGCAACCTGGTGTATCTGAACCGGGTGGCCAACCGCAAATAAACCGGCGGCATATAAAAACAGGTGCAGCCCACCGATCACTGTGGATTGGTGGGCTGCACCTGTTTTTTACCGTTCACTTAATGAACCCAACGTGCTTGCAGATTTTCTCAATGGCCTTCTCCTTGCGCTGGTTGAAGATCACCTTATTTTCCTCAAACAGGCTGCGGCCTTCGGGGTCGATGGAGACGATAAGCGGGCCGGCAAATTCGCTTAGTGGATATATTTCCATATAAGAAAACCGGACTTTCCGCAAGGCTCCTCTGATGATGCTTACCTCGCAAAAAGCCCGGAAATTCGCCGCTTTTTGGCACTTATTTTTTTGACAGCAGACAGACCGTCTCAATATGCGTATCATTGTCCAAACTCAAGCTCATATCTTCCGCAATGATTGGGAGCTTGAATTTGATGGACTTGAGCCACAGACCGTTGGGCTGCCGTTCCTCATAAATCTGGACTTCGGAAAGCAGCGATTCCATAAGCTGCCGCTTTTCCTGATCGTCCATGACGGAATAGAGCTTATAGTAAATCAGCACCTTGTAGATGTTGTCGCCTGTCAGCTTTTCCGCCTCAATCGCCATTTTCTTGGCTCTGGCGGCAACGAGCTGGTTTTCTGTATCCTCGATTTTATCATACATCTTGTAAAGTCGGTCATCAAGGTCTGCTTTGCGTTTGATGTAATGCTTATCGTCCGGGTCGAGGGAATCAATCTCCTCCATCAGCCGCGCTTTTACGGAATAGCTCTGGCGAAGCTGTTTTTCATGTGCCGCGATCTCCTGCTCAATGGCAGAGGTGTCCACCTTCATGCTGATCTTTTCCTGCATCATGACGGCGAACTTTGGATTGCTTACCAGCTTTACAATAACCTCTGCAACGGTGCTGTCCAGCAGTTCTTCATTGATCTGTTTCTTGAAGTCGCATTTATGCCCGCGCGTCATTGTACGATGCTTACAGCCATAGTAATAAAAATCCTTGTATTTTGAGCCGTCCGCCTTGTGCTTGATGCTTTTGTTTCCGTACATTCCCACGCCGCAGACCGGACATTTTACGATACCTGACAGCAGATGAATTTTGGTGTCCTTGCCCCTGTTGACGTGTTCGTATTTCTCCGCTTGTGCCAGCAGCTTGACCTGCGCCTCGTGCCATAGTTCTTCGGAAACGATTCCCTCTGCCAGCAGCTTGACCTGCGCCTCGTGCCATAGTTCTTCGGAAACGATTCCCTCGTGCAGTCCGTCAACCAGCAAATAGTCATCCTGCTCCACCAGCCGGTAATCATTTCGGGTACCATGCACCTTCTCCGTCCGTCGTCTGCCATAAGCGATTTTCCCGCAGTATACCGGATTTTTCAGAATCCTGCGGATCAGCGCCGCATCGAATAAGGGATTTTTCCCGTTTTGCCTTTGGATTTTGTGAATCCCGTGGGTCGCAAGATATTTTGCAAGACCGTTTGCACCGGTATCCGTATGCACATACTGGTCAAAAATCACGCGGATTGCCGCCGCTTCTTCCTCATTGATGAAAAGCTGCCCTTTTTCCAGCCTGTAGCCATATGGCGCAAAGCCGCCGTTCCATTTCCCTTCACGGGCTTTCTGGATTCTGCCCTCCATCGTCTGCACACGGATATTTTCACGCTCAATTTCAGCCACAGCCGAAAGAACGGAAATCATCAGCTTTCCCGCATCCTTGGAGGAATCGATCCCATCCTCCACGCAAATCAGATTGACGCCAAAGTCCTGCATAACCTGCAAGGTGGACAGTACATCTGCCGCATTTCTGCCGAAACGGGAGAGTTTGAACACCAGCACATAGGACACGCCGTCTTTACCGGACTTGATATCCTCCATCATGCGGTTAAACTCTATATGCCCTTCAATGGACTTTCCGGATTTACCGGCATCCTCGTATTCGCCCACGATCTCATAGTCATTGAACTCGGCATAGGCTTTCATTCTGGATTTCTGTGCATCCAGAGAGTATCCGTCAATCTGCATGGCAGTGGACACGCGAGTATAGATATAGACTTTTATCTTTTCTTTTTTCATCGCATCTTCTCCACCCCAGCTTACTTTTTATCTGTTTTCTGCTCCAACAACTTGATGGAATCCAGATAATCGCGCTCAACTTCGCTGAGGGTACGGGCTTTGTATTTTCTGTAC